>WNGG01002106.1_pt1 | contig 22612 bp, 21 predicted proteins | sample 5400661 | NCBI WGS metagenome assembly WNGG01 (sample SAMN13153372, study PRJNA577476) | soil metagenome | isolation source: 100 cm soil or saprolite under Garry oak tree replicate 1 | place: USA:California | collected 2016-06-15
GTACTGCGCCGGTGACGAGTGAGGGTCCATAGACTGCTTCCAGTGCGGTTGGTGCGATTACGGCTAGGGCTGTGCCGGTGGGGAGGACTGTAAGGTTGACGAGTCGCATCGCGACCCCTAGTCTCTCTGATACTCCTGTTGGTCCTTGGCCGGTGTAGCTGGAGGCTAGCGCAGGGTAGAGTGCTCCCGCGGTTGGGGTCCAGAGGATGGAGAGAAAGGACACGCTTGTTACCACGAGGTAGTATGCGTCAGTTGTGCCGAACTGTCCCAGAATCGCTTGGAGGAGTGCGATGTCTCCCCAGCCTTGGAGGAGGGTGACAAGGGCTGAGGCGAATAAAGGGAGGCTGAAGACGAGCAAGGTTCGGGCCGGGAAACCGTTAGCTTTTGGAAGTCTGCCTCTCAGGAGGTATGTTGATAGTAGAAGGGCTGCTGACGCTCCGATAGCCCAGCCTACTGGTATCCCTAGGGGCCGAGGTCGCGTTATGACGAGGGGAAGAGGTTTGGAGAAGCGCTTTGCAAAGCGTATCATGACCAGTATGGTCTCGATGCGAGGATTGGACGACTCTTCAACAGCTACGGACCAAGACTGAGGCCGGATGGGCTCTATGGAAGAGTCGTTTCCAGATTCATAATGCAAGTTAAACATGGAGACGATATTACCGTATTCGGGGATGGATCGCAGACCAGGTCGTTCTGTTATGTCGCCGACAGCGTGACCGGTATCCTCCGTTTCTCGGGAAACAACCGGGCCAGCGCGGAAGCTCTCAACATAGGCACTGACGAAGAAAGGAAAATCCTCTACCTTGCAGAGACAGTGAAAAAACTAGTAGGCTCATCATCCACTATCCGTTTCCTCCCCTTTCCAAAAGGAGACCACAGACGACGCCTTCCGGATACGACGAGGTCGGCTAAGGAGATTGACTGGTCCCCCAAGACAGGCTTGGAAAACGGGCTCAACCGAACAATTCTCTGGCTCAAAACCCGGCAATCAAAGGAGAAACCGTCGGTGGTGGTCTAGCAAACTACAAATCAAATGGTGATTGTCTCTTCTCAAACCGCCTCCATCCAAAATCGCCAGTCTCCACTTTCGGCGATTGATGGCAGGGTAGCGGGGAGAGGGAAAACCATGTCAGCGTAGAATGCTTTCTTGGAACCCAAAGTAATTGCTTTTGTTTTGTAGAAGGCGGCCGTCGTGTTGTCGCTTGCTAACGCAAAGTAATGTAACCCAGGGAAAAGCGCGGTTCGGGCTATCCTAACGAAAGCGAAACCAGCCGCCGGAACAGCGATGGAGCCCGTGCTCACCACTCGTTTTCCATCCGCGTCATAGATCCCAAGGTCAATGTTGCCGGCCTGGGTTGCGACTCTAATCTTGATTGTTTCAACCGTGATTATGCGAGGGACAAAGACGGGCATGAAGGCACTTCTGTTGGGTTGATCGAGGGAACCGTTCACGTTTGCAGTTTCGATAAGTCCATAGGACTCGGTTTCTATACCAGCGCTTTGACTGGAGTCAAATGGGACAATTATGCCGTTCGTAAGATTTGCTCTCGCGGCTACATACTCAAATTGAACTAGTCCAATCGACATCGTTCCCGCTTGACAGTCAATAGCTAGTTGCGCGTTATTAGCGTAAGATTCGCCTTCAAAATGGGCTGAGCCTAACAAAACATTGCCTGCACCGCCTTCAGTCAGAAGCAATTTACCTCTACCTTCCACGTACAGATTGTTGAACTGAATTCTGTCGCCCGAAAGCTTTACCATGTAACTGTCAACGCCAACTCCGCGACAGTGCACGTTGGTGAGGTTTACTCTGTTTCCCTGGATATCTAGCGCTGGCAAGGTGTTTGTCGGCAACCCATCGCCGAAATAGTCTGATATGGCGATTTCTGCGCATGTGGAACTGATGAAAAGGCCTGAATTTTGGAAGAGACTGTTATCGACCTGTTCAACCATAATACTAGAGCACCCTTCACTGCCCGTTAAGACGAACGCCGGGTTACCGGCACCGCAATTATCTATCTTGACATTAGAAAAGGCCCCGTTGAAAACTGAGTCGAGGTAGATTGCCGAACCATTAAAGTTAATTATGAACACATCTCTAACCAAAGGAACAGAGACCTTCTCAAAGTGTATTGCGTCACTCTGCCACTTTCTCCCATCTCCATCAAAATAGATGCTCTTTATCGAAGGCATCAGTTTATGTTGTCTTATGGTTCCAACAAGTGAAATTACGTTCACATTAGCCTGGACTCTGAGGACAGTACCACCAGCGGGAACCACATAACCAACGTTTTCTCCCTCAAGTTCCACACAATCCTTGAGAATAATCGTGGAAGTAATGTCGTACGATCCGGCTCGAATGAATATTGTTCCACCTGTTGTCGGCAACGCGTCTATAGCGTTCTGTATGACTGTGGCCGCATCCGTGCCAGAATAATCATTCTGGCCAGTGTCACCATTACGAGCTAGAATAGTAGGACCATCACGATAGACAATATAGCTGGCAGGAATCTTCGTAGAGCCAGGCGCAACTGGTGACACCATTGAAGGTGTTGCTTGAGCCTGTCCAACTAGATACCCAATGCCACCCGCAGCAGCCAATCCGCTGCTGATGCCCAGTTTCTTTAGAAAACTTCTTCGACTAACCAGATCTCCTATTTGGCAATCGGCACGATGAAGAGGTAGTTTGTGAAAACATTTTGGACACCGTTCATATGGCTTGGTTGTTGATGGAAACTGATTGTCCAAAGCTCAAGGAAGACCCCTTAATCTCAATGATGAGATGAACGTTGAATTCATACCTTGCTTCGCCTCAACCCAGTACTATATTTAAGAGGTGGGAAAAGATCGCAACTATGCTGAACATTAATGCTATGGCGATGCACATCAGAACCACGGCCATTAGGAGTCCTTCTTCCTGCTCAAGGTCCTAACATTTTGAGGGTCTTCCAGGTCCATCTTGATTCAGATAATGCCGACGACTAGGTTGATGATTCAGAAGGCTGAGGCCGAGCCACATGCGCTGTCCTCGACGTTCGTTTTGACAAAGCCAACATGAATTATTTGAGCGCGTCTGTCTGGCTCGCAAGATAGGAGAGGCTCTTCCATTGATGGGAGCTGTCATACCTTGCAACGGAATGTGAGGAATGGATTGCTTGGAGAGGAGCTATCCCGGCATAAGACGACAAAGCATGAATACGTGCTTGTGCGTTACTTCAAGGAACAGTAGCTGAATGCGGATTATCGATGGTCAACATACTAGTCACGGGGGCAACCGGATTCGTGGGTGGAAACATGGCAAGATTCTTGGCTGACAGGAGCGAGAATAACGTGATAGGAATTCGGCATGATAACAGCCCCATTGACACGCCCCGTCTCTTAGGGATAGATGGCAAAGTGACCTGGGCATACGGAGACATTCTAAATCCTAATTTTGTCAAGAGAGTTGTCAATGACTATGAGATAGAAGAGATTTACCATTTCGCTGCGCTTCCCATTGTACGCATTGCGGGGAGGTCTCCTATTCCGGTCTTTGAAACGAATATTGCTGGTACGTGGAACGTCCTAGAGGCGGCCAGAGACAGAGGGATCGAAGAGATTCGAGTTGTTCATTGTTCAACAGACAAAGCGTACGGGAACACTGTCGGCAAAAGACCCTACATGGAGTCGGACGGGGTTGGCGTTTCTGAGATTTACGGGACTTCCAAGGCAGCCGCCGATCTAATTGTCCAATCCTACGCGAGTAACTATGGTATGAACGTCGCAGTCGCCCGTCCATGCAACATGTTTGGCCCAGCAGATCTTAATCCGCGAATCATACCGAATACGATCAGGCTTTGTCTGCAGGAAAAGGATCCGGTCATCTTCAAGGGCATTGGCTATGTTAGGGAGTATATCTACGTAGAAGATGTTGTTAAGGGTCTTCATAGAATCATGGCTGCACTTGGAGAGGGCCGCGCGAGAGGTGAGGCTTTCAACATTGGCACCGGCGAGATATTCGATCAACTACAGATCCTGAACCGAATACTCCGATATTTTCCCGGAAGGACGCCGATTTCGAAGGATCCCAGCGAGTATATGAGGAAGGAGATAGAATACCAAAAACTAGACTCTTCTAAGATCCACAAATGGTTCGGTTGGCAACCCGAACATGACATCGAATTCGGATTGGAGGCAACCATCAAGTGGTGGAGAGAGAGACCGGACCTTTACAGAAAACCGGTGACATTCACTCGCTGATTACGGATAGCATAAGCTCCAAATGAGCGAGAATTCTTATTGATGATTGCCGATTGTCCATTAGTCTCTGTGGTCATTCCGACCCAGAATTCTGCCTCAGATATCGAGAATTGTCTGAGACTTGTCCTACGGCAGACTTACAAGAATCTGGAGATAATTGTGGTGGATTCTGGCACAGATAGGACGGCAGATGTGGCAAGGCAATATGGATGCAAAGTTATCACTGCAAGCGCAAGCATGACAGGCGCAAGAAATATCGGAACACATAACGCTTCTGGCGAGTTTCTATTTCACATTGATAGTGATATTCAACTGGTCGATAGTTTAACCATAGCAAAGTGTGTCGACTTGTGTCAGTCGGGTGCTGATGCGGTGTCTGTCCCGCAAGCATTCGACGGAGAGAACTTTTGGGGCAAGTGTAGGGAGGTCGAATTCAAACTCTATCTCAACTACCCTCCGCTCAGTGGCGCTCGATTTGTAAAGCGCAAGGTCTTGGAAAACTTGGGCGGTTATGATGAGAAACTAGTGAGTGGAGAAGACTGGGATATTGCGGAGAAGCTACGGCGCGGCCGCTATGTGGTCGGCGCGGCGGAAACCTTGATGATCCACGGAAGTGGGCGCGTCGACCTGTTTCGCCGCATGAGAAAGAGCTACCAATATGGCAAGACAGTGAAATTGTATGCTCGAAAATATCCAAGAGAAACCGCTGTCCAATGGGGTCCGTCACGATTCGCGTATTTGCTACGGAACGGGGCAAAGCTAGCCCCCAAATATATTATCGGAATACTGCTGCTCAAAGCCTTCGAGTTTGGAGCAGGATTCGCTGGGATAGTCTCAAGCAGTATCCCAAGCAAATCGAGGAATAACCGCGAAGCTGGGGATAGCAAGGGCCCCGTAGCAACGCTTTGAATCAAACTGGTTGTATCGTCGATTTCTATTTGGCACGAGGCGACGTTTGTGCGGGGTCAAGAATATTTGTAGATGATGAGCTCCGTGAAATTCCTTTTCAAGACTTGGGCCGCGCCCACCACTTGATTGATTTAACACGAGAACGTCTATTCGAGAATCAGCGGACTGGACTTGGTCATCAATTCTGCGATGCTATTCGGAATCTGGCCAGAGGTGGAAGGTAGCCTCGGAACAGGCGTATGCGAATCTTGATCCCTCATATAGCCTGACGGCACGAGTATTTGCAGCCTGGGTTCCAACATAGACGGAGGGAACCCTTCCTGTGAACCATTTCAGTGCTGACTGGACCAACTCTCGCCCGATACCGAGTCCTGCGAAAGAAGGCCGAACTCCTACAAGGTCGATTGTGCCGAACTTGTGAACCGAGTTGATCTGCTCCACTTTGCATGTTATGAACCCTGCGACCTGGTCACCGTCTCGAGCGACGAGAACAGCGTCAGCCAGACCCCGCACACTGTTGGAGACCCATTTCGAGTATAGCTCACTGCTCTTTGCCGGAGAAATATTCGGGTCACCGTGAAATCTGTCCACTGTAAAGATGCTGCTCCCTAGCTGGGCTAGCTCATCTGCCTCATCTTCGATGACAGGACCAATTCTTGTCTTTGACAAATTGGCTAAGGGTACATGATTCGCCAAGTCTAGCCTGTAGGTCAGCAGGACATCTGTCAGTATCGCGCCCATTCTTTCGAGAGCCTGAATCGTCTGCAAGTCGGTCAAATTGACCCTCGCAGAAAGCATTTTTGCCGCGATTTTCTTCGACAGTCTTCTCATGACCTCTGTCCTTTGGGGTGGTTTTACTTCTTCGTCAAACACCGCAAGGATGATCTTTCCCATTCTTTGGCCAAAATGCTCAGTGTCCCATGGGGTCTCTTCAGCGACAACGATTCCGACAGTCTTCCTCGTCGCTTTCTCCCAAAGCCCTTCGGCCAGGGCATTGCCTTTCAATAGTCGAGTGTTAACATTCTCCGAAAGGGAGGTTGAGAGACCCTCCCTTGACAGGCTGTTATCGCCTACAAACTTGCCAAGCGCAGATCCTTCATTTCTTCCGATTAGATCCCTGAGATGGCCGAGTTCGATTGCGGCATCAGAAGATACGAGATCAAGTGACGCTTGCATACTGCTTCACTGTCAACTCAGAAATTTCTTGCCATGTTTGTTTGATGAATTCTAGATTGTCTTTGCTCATGCCATTATACATCGGGAGTGCGATAGTTCGTTTTCCAAGTTCTTCAGCGACGGGACACTCTGGGTCCCGGTCTAGGATGCTCTTGTAGAATGGTTGGGTGTGAACCGGGTAGTACAATACGCTTGTGCCTATGCCCTTCTCTGATAGTTTCCGTGCAAGTTCGTCTCTCTCAAGCAGAGCATCTTCCGTGAGCTTCAGCAAGTATACGTAATACGGACATACATCCCCGGCTCTGACCAGTTGGGGTTTCGCCCATTTGGTATGTGATACAAAGCTGTCGTAGTATCTTGCTATTTGTCGGCGTTGAGCGATGAACTCTGGCAGGTGCTTAATTTGGCTCAGTCCTATGACAGCGTGTATGTCGGACAGTCGATAGTTGTAGCCTAGTCCTGTCGTTTCGACGGGTCCAATGCCCCCTCTGCCGTGGCTTCGAATCCTCCTTATTCTCTGTGCGATTTTCTCGTCATCAGTGGTTACCATTCCTCCTTCTCCGGCCGTTATGATCTTCGTCGCGTAGAGACTGAAAGCGCCGGCTTCGCCGAAGGTCCCGCAGTTCTTACCTTGGGTCTTAGACCCGTTGGCATGAGCGCAATCTTCCACGAGCAACAAGTGGTGTTCCTGGGCGATTTCGGAGAGCTGTTTCATATCACAGGGGTTTCCAGCGAGGTGCACAGCAATGATTGCTCTCGTCTTGTCCGAGATTTTGAGTTTTACGTCCTCGGGAGAGAGATTGAAGGTGTTAGGATCGGAGTCGGCAAATACTGGTTTGGCGCCAGTATACAAAGCCGCGTTTGCAGTAGCGACAAACGTATTCGAAGGAACTATGACTTCATCCCCGGGTTTGATCTCGAGAGACAGCAGGATAGCATGGAGTGCCGCGGTGCAGGAGTTTAGTGCCACAGCCTGTTTTGTACCCACTGTTTCAGCGAAGCTTTTCTCAAGTGCCTCGACGTTTTTTCCCGAAGTAAGCCACCCTGATGTCAGCACAGTTCGCATGTTCGCGAGTATCTCATCGAGATCCTCAGCATCGAAGAAGGGCTTGGAGAATGGAACCTTCATGATTTCCCCTCTTTGTCAGTAGTTTGTTCAGCGAACTTCTTTACGTGATCAGGAATCCCAATATGGGGACTACGAGCCGAGAAGCCAAGCATCGCTTTAGCCATAGCCGCATTTGCCATAAGGCCCGTTCCGTCGTCCAAAGTATCTTCGACAACCACCTTGGACTGCGGGAAGCGGGAGCTAATCATCAGCGCAAGTTGTTTGAGAGTGGTCTTCGTTCCAGTTCCTATGTTGAGAGTTACACTTTGCTTGTGGTTACTGGTCACTGATCGGGCAAACGCTTCTGCAACATCCTCAATGTGAACGAAATCTCGGAATTTTTCGGGACCCTTGACGACAAGAGGCTCGCCCCTCAGGGCTCGATTAATGAATATAGACACAACTTCTTTACCTATTTTCGGGTCTCCTCCATACACGTTGAAGAGTCTAAGAATCGTGCTCCGCATCCCGTAGGCGCTGGTGTACGCACGTATCGTGTTTTCCGCAATGAGTTTGTGCCACCCATAGACCGTCGTTGGGTGGGTGTCGTCCGATTCCTTCAACGCTCTGCTATTGCTATTGCCATGGACCGTCGCTGAAGATGCAAAGACTATTTTCCGTATGTCGGCCATTCGCATTGCTTCGAGCGTGTTCTGAACAGACATCACATTCAAGAGAAAACTAAAGTGCGGATTCTTTTGGCAATAGTCAATTGCGGGCAAACCAACCAAGTGGACTACTGAATCGATGTTGTATTCCAAGAAGACTCGCTCTATTGACTGCATCTCGAGGATGTCCGCTCGTATCCAGTTTTTCTGGTAGTCCGCTGAGTTGGTGTGAATGAGGTCGTATCCTATGGTCTCGATACCGCTCTTTGTCAGTGATCGGACAACAGTACTTCCGATGAAGCCTGACCCACCGACCACTAACACAGCCACTTATGGGTCCACTCGCTGCCGCTCGCGTTGTTCTTGCGATTCCTTCAAGCAATTACGATCGAGGCTTGTCAACACTCGAATCACGTTAGATTGCAAAGCTATGAACACGGGCTTCCGTTTGATAATACTTATGATTTTTTTTCTGGAAGACCTCAACAACACTTCGTAATAACTCAGCGAAAAAGTTGTCAAGATTTTTGTTCTTTATTAGCTGTAGTGAATTCTCTTTCTCAACCGAATGAGGAGTTCTTTTCTGAACAAACCCAAGACAATGATCGGTCCTACGGCGATGCTTACCACGATAGTCAAAGCGAATAGGGCCTCCGAGTGGTAGTATACGAGTAAGCTAAATGTCATTGTTCCATCTGGATTTACTTTCACGAGACTGTTGTGGGTGAGTGTGCTCGGATCGACATACCAGCTGTTTGCGAAGCCGTTCGAGAGAAAGTGCTGGTCCGCGTAAACGGGCTCAGAGAACAGTGCCACGAGATCGCTTGAATCTATGAATGAACTTTGCCAGTGTGTGTTACCCGTAACTCCTCCGTTGTTGGGAACAGCATAAAGCTTCCAGCCATCATTGTAACTCTCCAGAAAACTTAACCAAAAGGGGCCCGAAGCATTTTCGACGTTCACCACATATTTGTCAGGCGATAACTCGCGGAAACTGACGACCGGGATTCCCGGAGCTCCATGCGGAGATGTTGGGACAAGCGCAAACTCCACACTAGAGCCCAAAATGGGTCCAAGACCCAGCGCTATCGGCACACTTTTTCTCCAATCTGCGTCCAATTGGGAATCCGCCAGCAAAGAGCATAAGTCAGAGTAGGGTAGAATACCCCCCCAGTTAGTCCGGATTTGCCAAGAGCTGTCAGGCAAACGTTGGACAACGTAACCAGAGACGTTGACACTATCGGGGGTATGTAATATGTCAAGCAGCTTATTGATGTAAGTCACGGTATCCCCATAGTCGCATCGACCCAAGTTGGAAAGGAACATATGAGACCGCAGAACCAACTGTCCCGGATTCAGTGAAAGGTCTCCTATCTCGAACCAGTTTCCTCCAATTGACAAAGTCTGGTTGATGGCAACTCCTGCGTTATTGACATAGATATTTGCGCCAGTTAGCAGAGAGGCAACAACGGGTGTGGTTTTTATCAAGAGATTGAAGTTTCCAGCCCCTTGAATGAAATCGACATAGGCACCTGAACCAAGGCTGTTCAACCACGCTGACTCATTCTCAAGGGCAGCAATCGAGGCAGCATTCGGGTTTAGTGTTCCCTTCTGGACGCTCAACTCATTCGCTATTTGGTTAAGATAATCAGCAGCCGAAACTGGAGCATAAATGTACGGAGCGGGTAGATTGGCTCTTGCGGGTTCCTGCACATCAAAACTGGGTACTGGCTCACTGACGAAGTCTATGGATGTGTTGTACCGAAACACAGAGCCCAAAACATGTAGCCTGGCGTCCGCGAATTGGGAGTTCAAGAAGACATCGTAGTTGTTTGATGCATAGACATTATCACTGGAAGTGGCATAGATCAAAGGTTTGAACGAAGCCACGTCATAGACGCTGACATTACCAATCTGCCTTGGAGAGCTGATTGCGTTCATTTTTTCGAGAGCCGAGAACAAACCGTCGTACCTCTCCCAGTCCACACCGTTCAGAGGCACTCCTAAAGCCCCGGTGGAATCCTGTCTCAGGAGAAGCTGTCCAACGTTCGAACTGCGGAGTAGGTAGTACCAATATTGAACTCGGTCTAAATTGATAGGTGCACCAGACTGAAGGTCATTCGAGAAGATCGAAGAGTTTGTTCCCCATTTCAAAATCGAGTTGCGAAGCTGGGAATTGAAGCGAACCTCATCAAGAATGGCAGTAGTTATTCGTTCGTCATACACGTCGCTACCGACATATGAATTATGAATGACAGGTTTGTTGAGGTTTACTCCGTCCAGCGCAATGCCACAGTACCCCCAGGTGTAGCAGTTTATGTAATACGTTTCTGGAAGACCAAGGACTTTGAAAGCGGTCAGATTTTGATCCACATGCGTCGCTACGGAACTATAGTAACTCGGCAGGCTGAAAAAGCCTGCTGGATAGAGCACTTGGCCCGCATATTGTGGATATGAGTCCACCACAATGGCGATCAGGGCAATAACCAGGATGATCCTAATTAGCAAGCGGCGCCTTTTTCTGCCGAATGAGAGTAAGCTGGAGGACGAGTACGTTGTTGGAGTACTGCTTCTCAAAGCGTTTGAATTCGGAGCCGAAGCTTTGGCGGCATGAATCAAATGAACTACTGCGTACGCAGCACACAGGCTTAGAACATAGGTCAGAGTCGGGGCTATCTTGTCGTAGGGTTGTCTAAAGGCCGAAAACGTGGTTACGTTTCCCATTAGCCAAACAAATACTTCTCCGAAAGGGGGTCGCGCCCCCTTCATTAAGAAGAGCAATGCAATGCTGAGAACTGATAGGAAAATTAGTTTTGTTTTGATTTTTCCTCTACCTTTACCTGATATTATCAGACTTGCGAAAGCGGAGACTGGTAAGAAGAAAGAACTCAGTAGGAACAACGGATTGTACGTGAAGACAACGTAGAAGGGCTTGTAGAATTGACCAGTCCAAGACAGAATCTCATTCCAGCTAACCGATCCAATTAGTCTGAATCCGTAGAAGAGATCTGAATTGTCAACTCCCCGTTGATTGAGCGAAAACACCTGGCTCGTGTAATTCTGCAGATACGGGCTTTGCCAGAAAGATGACCCGAAGGTGAGATTGGCCACTGCAATGATCATAGGGAGCGATACTACGACGAAGATTGACCCGGCGAGAAGAAGTCTCTTGAGATCGCGCGTCCTCTGAGGACTCTCTACTAGAACATAATACGTCAGGTAGCTCACCATGAAGAGTAATGGGATTACGAGGAATCCTGGTCCGATAAACGATCCGAAGTTGAGATAGCACCCCGCAGTATAGAGAACCCAGAATCGGATCTTCCCGGTTTCAAACGCCAATAGCAGGCTTGATAGCATGAAGGGAATGACGATTATCGGCCATCTATTGGGAAAGAGTGGAAATCCGGCCAAAATGTAGAAGCTGAAGCTGGTACTGGTCAGAAATCCTGCGGTAAATGCTATCTCGCTTCGCCTTTCGTCGCGAAAGAAGATGGAATACGCAAGCGCGTATGCCGCGAATGATGGAGCTACGTAAATCAGAAAATTGCCAATCGTGTTCATTTGAAGTGCTGTAAAGCCGAACGAAGAAAGCACTGCATAAAGCGCCAATGGAACTATCCATCCTGCATCCTCGCCAAGCTCGAGCCCGAACCCCCTGTTTTGCTGCCAAATTGAGAATCTTTTCAAAATCTCCTGCGAAGGATGGAGCTCGACCAGGCTTATGTCGGAGTTGGCATAGAATTGTCCCAGTCTGTAATTGATAAGGAAAAAAATTGTTTCCACAAGAAAAAGAATTATCAGATAACGGTGCTTTTGTCCGAGATCAAAGAGTTTTCGGCCTAGAGTGCCAACCATCATTTTCGCGTCTTCACTCGGGGCGACTAGTTCGGTTCCAGGCCAGCAAGCGCTTCTTGGAATATCTTGTCCCAATCGTAATTGAGGGAGTACTTCGCCGCATTCTCTTTGTATTCTTTAAGCAGAGAGTCGTTTTTCACCATCATGATGATTGCACTTGCCAAGTCTCTTTCATCATATTTGACTATTATCGCACAGCGCTCAGTCTCAAGCTCTCTCGCATTGTATGGAAGATCTGTGAGAATTACGGGCAACCCGGCTGCAGTGTACTCTCTAATTTTGCCAGGGTCGGCAAAGTAAGTCCACGTGTCTTTTGTCCTGTCGTAGGGTGCCAGACCTAAAGCGTAGTTTGAGATCCTAGTCTCGATGTCTGCGTGTTTGTCTATGACCCCTGTGAACTCAACGTGCCACCCCACATTCAGCTCTTTTGCCAAGTCCTTGAGACGGGCCGCGTATGGGCCATCTCCTATTACAACTAGCTTGAAGTCAGGGATCTCTCGGACGATATGAGGGATCGCACGCAATGCCAGCTGAACCCCTTGTTTCTCAAGAAGGTGACCCAGGAAGACAGCCGTGTGTTTTTCAATCTTATCAAACTCGGGTAATTTTCCATATTTCGACCACGCGCCTCTCGGGACAATGAACTCCTTATCCGGTATCGAGATGCCATAGTTTTTCCTCTGTCCTTCATTCATCCGTTCAGATAAGTACCAAGCTGCATCGCACTTTGCAATACTAAGCCTGTTGATCCTGTGGTATAGAATGTTCTTCAATCTGCTAGGAAATCGTAATGGTGTGAAGTCAGTCGTCCAGAAAACTGCCCTCTTTACAAAACCCAGTTTCTTAAGTGTGTACCCTGCCATGAAGTTGAGTGAATCCATCGCAACCAACAGGTCCCATCTCTCCCTTGAAGATAGGACCCAAAATACTGTGTAAAGGAAGTCTTTGATCAAAACCAACGAATCAGGCAGTTTTCGATAATCAATGCTGATACGAGTTTGCACGTGGTCAAGACCTTTGTCATGTAGAAGGGATGATCGTCGGTCCTTTTTGTCTGCAAAGCCGTGTACAATGTACATTATCTCTTTCGACCTTCTGAGTTCGTAAATTCGGAGGTCATCGCCTGGGGATGTAACGAATCTATGGGTCACGATGACAATTCTGTCTAAGCGCCTGTCGGTCACTGGTCTGATCCCGCAGAAATGTGAATCCGCAGAGTCAGCGACAGCCTCAAGAAACCTAAGATGGTTGAGAACAATCGCACGCTTGATGGCCGCGAACGGTTATTCACGCACTGGACAGGCACCTCCACAAGTCGCAAGGACGCCCTTCGAGCGAGCACAATTAGCTCCGCTCCGAAGAACCAACCCTCGCTCCAAAACGATGGGAGCAATTTGAGAAATGCGCTCCTTTTGATTGATCTGATTCCGCAATTATCAGTGACTTCGCACGCAAAAAGAAGGTTCAACCAATGTATCCAGCTTCGCGACAAGAATCTTCTTAATCGGGTCGTCTCATATTCTCCACCTGGAGCGTATCTAGAACCAATTACTACGTCTGGGCCGAGCATTGCAGTATCGATCACTGCTCGAAGCCCGGAAAGGCGAAAGGGCAGGTCCGCATCGACATAGGCTAGAACATCTCCTGTTGACTGTGACCAACCAGAACGCAATGCGGCCCCTACACCTCGGCGTTTAACGTAGATCGCGCGGATCCGACTGTCGCCTAAACTTCGTATCGTTGCAAGGGCCTTCTGATATGTCCCGTCTGTTGACTTATTGTCCGCAACGATTAGTTCCCACCGAAGCGAACCATAAGTCCGATCAAGGAATTCGGCAATGGTCCTAACGCTTTTGTCAATGATTGCTGCCTCGTTGAAGACAGGGAGAACTAGAGAGATACTAATCGTACTCTTCGAATCTTTCATCTTTTCGACATCATATCTTGACAAATGTCCGGCTCCGTTATCAGAGAGTGTCAGCCCATTTGAGCAACGCCGAGAAGCCCATCTGTTTGTTCCATCGTTTCCACGTTACTATACTTCTGACGGAGAAAGTCCGAATAACCCCCGTGTTTGAAGGCATCCATAATCCCGTTAACCGTTTCTTTCTTCCCGTTGCAGTTACCTCAACAGTACACATTCGGGTAAAACTCCGAATGGATGCATTTGGGATACAGTTTCCGTTCCACAAGAGGGCTAGCGAGAATGCCTACCAAGGGCGGACCATGGGCGGGTAGGTTCGTTTGTGCTGTGATTCTGCATGCCTCTTCACTGTCTCATCAACGATTCCTCTTGGCACCCCGGTTCGAACGGAGACCTGCTCAGGCGTCAACCCAACGTCGAACAAACCGTGCAGAACGAGGTCGAGCCGATCGTAGTCTATCGGGATTTCGTCAGTAGCCTTCTGAGCAGGCCACAATTGTGGGGATGAAGGCTTCTGTACGAGCTCTTGCGGAAGGCCCAGATGTGACGCGAGCATTCTTACCTGCGTTTTGTAAAGATGCGCTATCGGCAGAAAATCGACTCCTCCATCTCCATATTTGGTGAAGTAGCCAATCATATCCTCTGATCTATCGCCTGTACCCGCAACTGCGAATTTGAACAAGTTGGCAAGGTAGTAAAGTATCGTCATCCGTATCCTCGCCTTTGCGTTCCCATGTGCGATCTTATGTTCGGCTTTTGCAGGTATCGAGTCCAAGAGAGTACAAAAAATTTGGTCGATGTCGACTCTGTACGATCTCACCCCCCAGTTTTTCACTAGGTCGGTGGCATCATCAAGGTCCTCCTTCGGCGTGTGGCGTGCAGGCATGAGCAAACCGATTACTTTGTCTCTGCCCAAGGCCTTAACGCAGAGGGCACCCACAACGGAGCTGTCAATACCTCCGCTCAGACCCACCATGACTCCCAATACTTTTGCATCATCAACGAACTTTTGGATGAAACGGATTATCTCTAACTCAATGTTCGCGCAGTCTAAAGAGAGTGTCTCATGTGTGATTTGCATCATGGTCAAGATTCGCGCCCGGTTGATGACAATATCGCCTGTCTACGTCCTGTCCGTCTCCGAAACGCCGGTGTTCGCACGTAATGGGCAGCCATGACAGATCTTCCTATGGGCACGTACTTTACATCCCTGCCTAATCTATGATCGAAGAGCCCCCAACAGTCAATTACCGTTTTTTTCTCGAACAATGCCGGACTCAAGCGGGAGAATTGTTTCCACGGCGTCCCTACAACGCAGATATCTGACTTATCGACACAGTCTTCAGCCGTAGTCTCGTATTTCACTGAGGTGCCAAGAATAGCCCTAGCATTAGCCATCGAGGCGGGGTCGTGAACGGATACTTCGAACCCCCTCTCAGCCAAGCGTTTCGCAACCATTAGAGACTGCGATTCATCCACGACGTTAGTGTCCGGCTTATATGATAATCCTAAGATGCCGATTTTGGCGCCTTTGCGCATCGCTTGCTGTTCGATCAGGTCGACGATTCTGTCTATCTGTCTCAGATTGACACGGTGAGTAGCGCGCGCCAACTCGGCTTGAGCGCCTATTCTTGTGGCAAACCTGGAGAATGCGATATTGTCGCGCGGAAAGCAAGGGCCGCCGTACCCGAGCGCCCCTTTCAGGTACGCTGAGCCAATCCTCTTGTCTTTGCCTATCGCGGAGGTTATTTTGTTGACGTCCGCTCCCGCAAGTCTCTCACTAATCTCTGCAATAGTGTTCGCAAAACTCATTTTCATTGTAACGAAAGAATTTACCGAGATCTTCGTGATCTCCGCGTTTATGAAGTTCATGTGTTCTACGGGCGGTGAGTTCGTGCAAACTTCACTGTGAATGCGGGCTAACGCCTCACCGGCCCGGGAATCAGATTCTCCAATTAGAATGAAGTCAGGGTTCAACAGTCCGTAAATCACATTACCCAATGCAATAAACTCGGGGTTGTAACAGAGTCCGAAGTCCTTTCCGCATAGTTTACCGGAATTTTTCTCGAGAAGTGGTAGGATTTGTCCTTCCATTGATCCGGGCATCACTGTGCTCGTCAGGATAACCAAATGATAACGACTTTTCTCCGAGAGCGTCCTTCCAATCTCTCTCATCGCCTGCTTGACAAATTTCAATGAGAAGCCTCCAGTCTGGTCACTGGGAGTCGGAACTACCACGAACGTAGCATCGCTTTGCGCAATCGCGTTCCTGTATTGAGAAGTAGCCATCAGACGACCGTCACTAGCTCTGATGAGCGCGCTTAGCCTAGGCTCGTATATCGGGGAATGTCCCCTGTTTATGGATTCTATTTTCGACTGATCTACATCAACACCATTGACTCTAAAGCCCCTGTGCGCGAGAACAGCGGCGAGGCAAATACCAAGCTTTCCTAGCCCGACAACGCTAACTTGCTTGATCTTCAACTCAAATCCATTCGACTAGCTTAGCTAGCGAGGACTGGCTTCAACGACTTCAAATTTCTGTGCCAAGATATCGTTCTTCTGAGCCCCTCCTCGATTTCGATTTTCGGTTCCCAGTCAAGCAACCGTCTAGCTCTATTAATGTCCAAAGCGCGACTGAATGGCCCCTCGGGTTTCTCGGCATTGAAGAATATCTTCTTCGGCTTGTGGCCAGAGATTTCGAGGATGAGATCAGCTATCTCCTTGATACTGTACCTTTTGTCCCAACCAAGGTTCACTGGGGTGCCGTCAGCTATCTTTTCACAAGCCAGTATGGTTCCGCTAGCAATGTCATCGACATAAGTGAACCCTCTTTCCTGCTTACCGCTTCCCCAAACCTCAAACGGGTCCTGCAACCTCAACCCCTTCTCGATTAAAGCCGCTATCGCATGGCTAGAATCGAACTCTCCCGGACCGTACACTGTAAGGTAGCGACTAACAGACCCCTTGAAACCATGTTCTTTGTGATAGACGAGGAGTTGCATCTCACCCATCAATTTCGCGAAACCGTAGAGGTTATCACTGCTCTTCCATCCCTCTCCAGTCGTGAGGATGTCATCCTCTTTCAAAAGCCGGCCAGGCACATTTAGAGAGGGAGCATAAACGCACGCGCTTGAAGCATAATGAAATCTGTCGATTCCCGCCTCGTAAGACGCGCTTATGACGTTGTGGTCCATGGCTAGTATCTTGGAGCATTCAGATTGGTGAATGTCGACGAACTCTCTGCCCCCAAATACTGCACTTAGATGAAAAACTGTATCGTGGTTCCCCGCTAGTATCTGAAATCTGTCCACTTCGGTGGCAAGGTCCAGCGACTTGAGTTGTGCGTGGTCGTACCCATGCTTCCTATAGATCTCATTTAATCTATCTAATTTGACAGACCACATCCAACCGTCACTCGGTAGCAAGAGCTTGTCCACGACTGTCACGTCGGCACCCAGTCCAAGCAGCCTGTCAACTATCGTGCCACCTATGAATCCGGCACCACCAGTTACTATCACCTTGCGGCCTGTCCAGTTCATGAGCTGCTTTTCTCCTGACTCACTCCATATAAGAACAAGCACTTGGCTTCACGAACACAACGCGATCCAACGGACCGATCAGCACTCGCAGAGTTTGTCGGCTGTGCAATAGGCGATGTCCTTTGTGAATGCAGTCGGTTTCTTTGAATGTTGGCAACGTCGATCGATATTCTGGTCTTGACAAAGCTGTCTTCGATATTGTCTTTAGGACGTCTCAGGGCTTCCTCGATCATTAGTTCGAGCACGCTTCCTTTCCTCTCGAACAGCTATCCCAATCTCAATTACTGCGCCTAGAACTAGCGCCCAAAAAGCGTAGATGGTAATCTCATTCGCAGCCTCGGATCGTCCGCCCACAAACAGCACTGCAGCGGAAAGCAACAGAATCAGGAACAGTAGGAAGAAAGGGACTGCAGGGTTGGCTCGTACATAGCTCTTGAACCTTCTAAGTAGCGTTTTTCGGTCAGTCCTGAGTATTCGTCTAGTTTTGAAGGTTGACAAAAACGCAAACAAGCGACACCTCTAATTATAGTTGTACACTGCCATGTCCCCTTCCCGGAAAATCTCCCAAAAACTGCTTGGGACGTTTCGCAGGCCGTGCCAGCCGGATCCATTGACCCACCAGATCATCAAGATCGAAGAGTACCCAGCAGATCTCGCAATCGCGATCCCGTCCAAGGGAGACGAATACCCGTAGTTAACAACATACTTTGATAGGGCGGGAAGGTACGCGCGTATCCACCCGTAGATCGCTTGGTGTGTTATCAGAACTGTACCGGGGCTTATGCGCGAGGCCACCCAACCCAAAAGATCCTGCAAGTTGTGCATGTCGGACATTGGAACAGTAGCTTGAACCATGGAGGTGGCCATCAGAGGAGGAAATGCGGTATAGTACACAAACGCCTGTTGCGCGGGCAATGCAATGTACAAGCCTGCTGAAATCACCAGCAGAATCGAGAATAGCGCCACCACTTTTCTACCCTGGGGTCTCATCGGTCTGAAGCGGTGGGTTGAGCCGAGGAGGCTCGAAAGCCCTGCCGCGGCATAGATGCACAAGGGTAAATCAATCAGAAGCGTCCACCGATAGGTCGCAACAACCAGCCCGAAAAAGGGCAACAGAGCTGTGAAGATCGCCCCTGCACAGAAAACCAACCAATTCCTCAAGTCAGGACTTGAAACCCTCCTTAGTCCGATAAGGATCATTGGAGATAATCCGAGATAGGCGTAGCCAAGGAAGCCGAGGCTCGAACTAATGACGTCAGGGCTTGGCTGGGTAGGCTGATTTTGGATAACGCCAGTGGCATAGGCGATCTGATAAGTGTAAACGACTAAGAGAAACAGCACCGCGCCGGGCGATGCAATCCTCGTCAATCTCGCTATCTCCACCCACTCTTTCTTTATGAGCGCACTGATCATCCTTACGCCTACCAACAGCAATGCTATCACCCCTGTTAGCTGGTCGGATGCAACGGCTAGCGCGACGAGGACTGACAACAGTACTTGCCTTCGGCGGTTCTTTGGGTCCTCAAGTAGCGGCATAGCGAGCAGGATCATGGTCAGTCCGAGCATGTTTCGATAGAGGTCCCAGCTGATCCTCAGCGTCACAAAGTACAGTGATGTTAGCAGTCCGCCTCCGAGTGCTTGCTTGTCCGGCCATTTCAATCCCATCCTCAGGAATCTGAACAGTGCCCAGATCATTGCTCCGTACAAGATGGGTCCCATGACTTTGAAGATCCAGACCGGATTCACTCTTGTCAGAATGTAGACTGGTACCGAGATCATATACATCAGCGGTGCTGTTCCTAGAATCGTTGTGAAGTCTGCTTTTCCTGCGGCCCAGTCTAGGGTGTTGGGAACGTAGAATGCGATGGTGTCCCATCCTATGGGGTAGGGTCCGACGAGAATCTCCGGTATGGATCGTATGAACAGAGGTACCAGAAACGCGGCAAGGGCGAACCTGTAGGAGCTAACCGTCCTCCCTAGCCATTCAGCGATCCTTCCGATCTTTTCTCGACCAAAACTAAGCATGCTTTTCTCGACCCCGGAGGGCAGTCGATTTTCCTGTGCCGCGTCCTTCAAAACAAGAGCCCGAGACTCAGGGCTCGACGGAAACCCTGTTCAAACCGCCAGTGAAACGCGGCCTTGTTTCCCCATCCTACCGCCAGCTCACTCGCTCTTGTGGCGAGTTCTCCTCCCCTTCCTAGAACCCTTCCCATACCATGTTCCAGTGCCTGCACCAGCTTCACTAGTATCCGCATCAATGTCTCTGTCATCCGTCCGCTTCGCACCTTGTCCACCCATCGTATGGTCAGGTCCACCAAACCCCTCTCCAACCGCGAGAGAGCACTATACCAAAGACGCAGTCTCAACCCACGAGTCTTCAGAGCCACCAAAACACCCCGCGTAATGGGCCCCTCCAGCAATTTCTTCGAAAGAACCCCCGAAACCATGTCCCGGTTTCCTAGAGAACTTACTATCCGCATAACTCTCTGAGGCGCCTTGAAGCGTGCGCTCAACCCTGTTCGCATATAATTCATTTGCGAATCAATCCGGTTGTTGGAGAAGTGTGGCTAAGGCCTGGTCCGTAGAACCCCATTTAGCGTTCTCTTCGGGACGCGGTTTGAGCGACGGCTCAAGTAGTTGCGAATATAGCTTTTTTCGGGCTAGTTCACTGCGACAGCAAAACTATGGGAACACACACGCACGCAATTAACAGGAAAGCGACAGCTATTGTGGAATCGATTCGTCAATTGGGAACGCGTCCAAGCCTGTCTATTCTACTCTGAGATTCATGACAAGCTTGCGGAGCCTTTTTCTTTCGGGATGCTCTGCGGTAACGGTGGTTATCGACTAGTTGAGACGTCTGAATGCTTCTCTGATAATCAGCGTGTCGTTTCTCTCGGTAGTCGCCTTGATGATTCCTGTTCACGCGACGTTCGGCCTTGACGGCTCCGCTGAAGCTTCCTTCACGGGGGGCTATCCTCCATCCTACCCTCCAGTTACCACGAACGTTACTTCGATAACTCTAACGACAAACCATCCCAAGGATCTTATTGTCATCGGAGTAGTATTCGTAGGCGTCTATGGGACTAATGTGAGTAGTATTTCCGATACCAGCGGTTTGATTTATTCGCAAAGAGCTAGATTCGTCAAGACTTCACCTCTATGTCTTCAGGCACAGATCGAAGAGTGGTATTCCTTCGCCGAAAACACGTTGACATCTGACATAATCACTGTAAGACTCTCCTCCGGCCGGGTCGGGATTGCCGGCATAATCGGTTGGGGAATATCAGGCAGTTCGAAAACCTCATTCGATAGTTCTACGTCGTTCCCGAAACTGGACGTAGAAAGTGATTGCGGTCACCAAGTCAGCGCCACATTTACGACTCGTTCGAGTAACGATTTCGTTTTCGGTCTGTTTGCAGTCAACGATGGTAGTGAGAATCCGGCGCCTGGTTTTACGAGCTTGTCTGGAGGAAGTTTCGGGGGCTTCATGGATATGATGTACGTGTTGGCAAATCGGCCTCTGGTAAATTCATCCGTTTCTTTCACGGGGGACTCGATGGCAATGATGATCGACGCCGTTCAGTTGGCCGGTCCCTTCTAGACTAGCTAGACTGCTTCACGTGCATTAGTAAGCCAACAATCGTCGAATTGATTGCGAATCGAAAACCACTCCTCGGCTAATTACTAGGGCCATGCAAAGCATCGCCCAGAAACGTCGCTGGGTCGCTGTAGGGATTACAGGAAAACGAAACGGTCGAAACTCCAACACCTTTTATGAGATAGTCAGCTTCGCCGTAGACTCCCCATCCTATCTCTCCAATGTTTTTTGGAAAGGCAGGATGTCAGTGGTTGTGAAGCATGGAGGCGCGTCGTTCACGGCAGTGCTTACCATCACGAAATCTCCAGAACCAGCCGTTGATAAAGCGACTGAGCTGCCATCCCAGTCTGTCCTTTCCACAGGGAATTTTGGCGCCCAAGGATCATGCGTGTTGACTCCGGTTACACCGAAGACCGAATGCGAATCTATCCGTTTGAGATCCCCCGAGACCGGACAGCCCTTCTAGAGATTCGCAGAATCGTCACCCGGTCCCCTGCCGCTTGGTAGCGGTAGAACTTAGCAAAGCGACCGCGCTCCGCATACTCGATTTGGAAGCTCCAAAGCGTACTGGAGGCAATCCTAACGTCAAACTGACAATCGGCATAGTCTCGATGTTGGCGGCTTTTCCTCTGTTCTTCCCATTTATCACAAGGTATCTTGCGATCATGCTGTTCTTGTGCGGGTCAATCGTATACTGCAGCGGCTTGATAGAAAACACGAGCTATGCAAGAGCAAGAAAACAGGCCGCCGCCCCGAAAGTGACATGCCGAAACTGCAACAGTTTGACCACAGCGACAAGTCAGAGGTGCAACTATTGCGGCGCCAGATTGCAGGAGGACTAGACAGGTTCAGGCGGGAGCGATTTCTTCTCCAAGACGTTAATTCTTCTACGGGAGTCAATTACGACTTCGATCTCTGATCCCGATCCCGCCACTTTCTGATCTCTCGCGCTCCATTCCAGCCTGTTGTTTTGGAGGATTCTCGTAGCCTGTCGGTGGATTCGGAGGCCTCGCGCATCTGCTTTCGTCGCATTGTTTCCTCGAAAGAAGCGTCCTCCTTCGGGTTTTTCGCGCCCTCTAGGTCTAAGCTTTGAGATAGCGCGTTTCAACTTCTTTGACTCTCTCCAGGTCCTCGTCGGTGGTTAGGAGAACGGCTTTTTGCCTTTCTGCCTCGGCTAGTGCAAAGCAGTCTGCAAGACTCAGCTTGTCTCTGTAGTGGATCTTGTGGAGGCCTGCTTCTCTGGCGAGGCCAGTGTCGGCGTTTTCGACTTGAATTTTGGAGTTGATGATTCTTAGAAACCAGGTTTCTGCGGTTTCGAGTCCGAGTTTCTGGCCTGCTTTGTAGCAGAGCTCGGCGAGGTTTATGACGCTGGCGTGGGCACTGGCTTGTCCGCGGGACACTTATGCGACCATGTTCTTGAGACGGTTATCTCCGGCTAGGAGGAGGCCTAAGGCGCCGGCATCGTACAGGTACCGTTTCAATTCCTTGCCTCTTCGTCATGCTCCCTCTCAAGCTCTCTAATGCCCTCCAGGATCTTCTCCTTGTCCTGGGAGCCCATTCCGTACAACAGGGTTAGTTCTAGTCTGTTGCGGGAACCGTGCTCGGCGATGAACCTGCCCTCTGAATACTTTTTCCTGACTCTTTTTG
>WNGG01004134.1_pt1 | contig 22610 bp, 16 predicted proteins | sample 5400661 | NCBI WGS metagenome assembly WNGG01 (sample SAMN13153372, study PRJNA577476) | soil metagenome | isolation source: 100 cm soil or saprolite under Garry oak tree replicate 1 | place: USA:California | collected 2016-06-15
GTTCTCCGTTCCTTCCAGCTCCATTTCGGGAATGCCGCCCAGAATAACCGGGCTGTCCCAATGCGCGCGCCCGACCACGGCTCGGACGCTGCGCGTTATTTCGCGTCCTCGGGCGAGCGCCGCGCCCTGCCCGGGATCTTCAAGGAAGACGATCAGCGATGCCATGCGCAGATCCCGGGAAACCAGGTTCTTCTCGTAAAGCGGATTGGCTTGCAGGCGCGCGCGCAGCGCTTCTTTGTCGATCGCGCCCAGGTCCTCGGGGACCAGCGGCGCAATCGAGACCTCGTCCTCGCCGCCGCGCACGTCGGCCACGTTCGTCAGGCTGAGAACTCGCGTGACGCCCGGAATTCTTTCGAGCTCATAGGTCAGGTTCCGTGTTTTTTGGAGCGTCTCGGGGCTCAGCGCGTCCATGACGCGAATCCCGATCAGCAGCACCCTGTCGCTGCCGAAAACGCGCGTCATCCTCTCGTAATATTCGATCTCGGGCGAACCGGACAAGATGAGGGTGGAAGGAGAGCTGTCGAAATCGAGATTACGCAGATGCCATGCGAGGAAGCCGGTAAGAGCCAGGGACGCCGTGAGAACCCATCGAGGGCGGCGCAGAAGCCAGGGCCAGAGGCTAGGCATGCGCATCCTTATAAGGGAGCTGGATGCGTGAAGTCAAATTGACGATTGACGAATGACGATTGACGAATGAGAGACCTGGGGGACCTCATCGCTTCATTCTTCACTGTGAATTCGTGTTTTCCTTACAAGATTTTGTGGCTCTTCTTTGGAGTGCGCAAGCTTGCTTGCGCTTTAAGGGCGATGGAACGTTTCCATCCGCACCAAAGCGGCAGCAAGCTGCCGCACTCCAAAGAGCGCAGTGGGGTGTCATTTTACTTTTGGTTGCGGCTCGGCTGCTTCGTATTAATTCGTGGAATTCGTGGCGGTTTTTGCTGGCCACGAATTCCACGAAAAACGATCACTGCGATTTGGATGTCGTCGGTTTGAAATACAATTTTTCAGAGCCGGCCAGCCGGGCCTGACGGTGACGCCATCCCTCAATTGTTCCTTCATTCGTCGATCGTCAATTGTTCCGTCTTGCGGGGGACTCCTCCGGGACAATCTCGACAATCTTCTTCTCCAGATTCCGGAGTAGGGTCAAAGGCGCTCTTTTTCCTACCTGACTTTCCGTCAGCAGCCTGTGCAGGTCATCGATGTTCGCCGTCGGGTGGCCCGCAAACGCCACGATGATATCGCCTTCGAGGAGGCCCGCTCGCTGAGCCGGGCTCTCTTCCTCCACGGAGATCACAAGGATGCCCCTCTCGGCCCGAAGGTCATGAAAGCGAACCACCCGGCGATGCAATGGGACGTCCTGGCCGGCGACCCCGAGATAGCCGCGTGTGATCTTCCCGTCCCGGATCAGACGGCCCGCGACGAACTTCGCCGTATTGATCGCAATGGCGAAGCAGATGCCCTGCGCCGGCAAGATGACGGCGCTGTTGACGCCAATGACCTGTCCATTCGAAGTTATCAGGGGGCCACCGGAATTGCCCGGGTTCAAAGCGGCGTCGGTCTGGATGATGTTGTCGATAAGCCGGCCGGAGACGGATCGAAGCGAGCGTCCCAGCGCGCTCACCACGCCCGCCGTGACGGTACACTGGAAACCGAAGGGATTGCCGATGGCAATCACCAACTGCCCGACGCGCACGGATCGAGAATTGCCCAGGCCGGCAGGGACGAGGTTGGGCGCATCGACCCGGACGACCGCGAGATCCGTGTCCGGATCGTCGCCGACCAGCTCAGCCCCGTGCGGGTGGCCGTCCGAAAGCGTCACGTCGATCCGGGTTGCGCCGTGGACCACGTGGCTGTTGGTCAGAATGAAGCCATCCGGGGTAAAAATGAAACCCGAGCCGTTCCCTCGCACCTCCGGCGACGGGGTTTGACGTCTCTGCGTGGCTGGCGCCCCCTGGCGAACGTCGATATTGACAACCGAAGGACTGACTCTTTCCGCGGCGTTAATGACGGCCCGCGAGTAGGCGTCGAGGAGGGCTTCATCGGAGACAGGTGTCGCGGCCGTGATGTCCTCCCGCACCGTTGCTGTGTTCTCCCCGGAAACTCTTACCAGAGACCGTCTCATTTCTTGTGCCCTCCCTTCAGCCCGATTGCGGATTGCGGATTTCGGATTTCGGATTCACGCGAACTCCAGCAAACTTCAATCCGCAATCCGAAATCCGCAATTAAAAAACCCGTCCGGCCCTTATCGGACGGGTTGCTCTGGAAAGGTAAGACTCGGAAGCCTGAAAGTCAAATTTGGGGACAGTCACGGGTGCAATTAGAAGTGGTCTGCCGCGGCATGCGCGCAAAAGACCGACAAATGACGAGTCCGATATGGAGTGCGGCGACTTGTCGCCGCTTTCGTTCTGACGCCCGGGCCATAGCGGCGACAAGTCGCCACACTCCAAAAGAGCTGGTTCGTCTGCGGTTGACCAAAGCGGCACCTGAGGCGACTCCTACTTCTGATTGCACCCGACAGTCACCGAAATCTTCAAAACCCAGAGGAAGAAGTTGCGCCGCAAGCAAGCAAATCCGGGATTTTCGGTGACTGTCCCCCAATTTATTCTGGTGGACACAAAGTTCGCAAATCGGTCAAGTTCTGGCATGGCCGGGACGGCCATGCCACGAAGCCATCGTGGCACGGGCGTCTCGCCCGTGACTGACTGGGTGGTATACGGGTACTCGTTATCACTACCTGCACCATTGCTTCGCCATTCCCCGGGACGGCGAGACGCATTTTCATGTGCCTTTGGGCGTGCGCCGCACATGTGAGACTGTGGTGAATAAAAGTTACTGCTCCTGGGGTGGCTCCTCCGGACGAGGCGGTGGAGCGGGCGTGGCGCACGTCTCTTGCAGGTGCTCGCACCCTTCATCGTCCAGGGCAGGGCGCACGCGCACGTCGACCGAGAGGCGCTGGCCCGCATGTCCCCTGTACACGCCGCGTACGGGCGCGACGTCGCCGTAGTCGCGCCCGTAGGCCAGGTGTATGTGCTGCTGCGACACAGGCTGGCCCAAAGTAGGATCGAGTCCCAGCCAGCCGGCGCCGGCGATGAAGATCTCCGCCCAGGCGTGCGAGGACAGGCCTCCGCGTACTTCCTCCATGTCGCTTTCTTTCTTTCCGGGGCTGCTGGGCGCCAGGTAACCGGAGACGTATCTGCCTGGCAGCCCGCGCATGCGCGCGATGGCGAGAAGAAGATGCGCAAAGTCCTGGCACACTCCGGCTCCTTCCCTCAGGACGTCCTCTACGGAGGAATGAACCTGAGTGGCGCCCTTCTCGTAGCGAAAGCGCTCATAAATTAGAGCTGTCACAGCCAGCGCGAAACCGGTCGCAGTCCCCCCGCCCTTTTCCTCGGCGCCGCGTGCCAGTTCCACGAGCTGAGTCGTGTTCGGGACATAGGCGGTCGGTACCAGGTATTCGTAAAACTCTTCCATCAGTTCCGATCGGCGCCCGTCCAGTTCGGCAAGGCTCAGCGAATCGGAGAAAAGCGGACTTGGGTCGCTCACCATGACGACGGATTCTGCTTCGATCCGAAGGCGCTCGTGCTTGTGCAGGATGTTGAAGTGATGCACCCAGTTGCCGAAGTAGTCCCGATGCGCAGCGGGTTGAGCAACAGGATCTGTTCGGAGCCGGAAGGATAGACAAATCTGGCGCGCGTCGTCGCGCGGCCTCAGATGCACTTGGTTGTAACTTTCAGAGACGGGGCCATCGTAATTGAACTCCGTCACATGAAGCACTCGAAATCGGTTCATTCCGCCACCGGGTAGTAGAAGTAGGTCCTGGCGATATCTTCACCGATGGCTCCGCACGTGCGCTGCAGATCTGTCAGGAATGCATGGAGGCCGCGCGAGAGAACATCCTCGATCCGGTCGTAGACCAGGGTATCGAGCAGTTTACCCGTCCGCCGTTCGGCCTCGTTCGCGTAGGTCCCGTGACCGGTGCCGCTGACGGCCCGGAGCGCCTCTTGAAGGGCCGCGATGTTGAAGCGGATAGAGCACGGGTGCAGCCCGTGGAGCAGAAGCAGTTCCGCCACTTTCTCGGGCTCGATCCGGGCACGGTACTGGCGGCGGTAGTACTCGTAGGCTGCGACGGACTTCAACACCGCCATCCATTGGTGGTTGTCCGGTTCCGAAAGGGGTCCTTCAATGAGGTTGTGGTATTGTACGTCGACGATGCGCGCCGTCATTCCGGCGCGTTCCAACGCCCTTCCTGCCTGCAGGAACTGCCATCCTTCATCGTGAGGCAGCGTTGCATCCGTCACGCCGTGAAAGCGGTGAGTGCCGAACTTGATCAGATTGCAGAAACGATGCGGTCCCGTAGCGATGACCTCGGCCACGCAATAGCGGCTGACCTCGTGAAACAGCCCGTTGAGGTCCTCCCACATGTCGCGCGATATCCGGTCGCGGATGGTCCGCGCATTCTCGCGCGCGTTGGAGATGCACTTCACAATGGAGTTTGGATTTTCCTGCCGGAACCCCAGGAAATCCAGCACCGTATACGAGGTGGCTCCCTGGTACAGCGAGAAAAAGCGTTCGTGTTCCCCGGCGATGATGACCAGAGGATCCCAGCGCAGCCGATACGGCTGATTGGACTGCTCGAGCATCATGTGGTAGTTCACGTCCAGAATTCGCGCCGTGCCCTCCGCGCGCTCCATGTAGCGCGCGATCCAGAATAAGGAATCGGCGATGCGCGAAAGCATCACTCCTCCCCTTTCAGCACCCAGGTGTCCTTGCTCCCGCCGCCCTGGGAGGAGTTGACCACAAGCGATCCCGGCCGGAGCGCCACGCGCGTCAAGCCTCCAGGGACGATGGTCACCTTCTCACCGTCGTAGAGGCAGTAGGGGCGCAGATCCACATGCCGGCCCGCGAGGCCTCCGGAATCAGGGTCGTAACAGGGACAGCGGGAGAGGCTCACCACAGGCTGGGCAACGTAATTCCTCGGGTCAATGCGCAGCCGGTCGCGAAACTGCGCGATCGAGGCCCGGCTGGCCATGGGTCCGATGAGCATTCCGTATCCGCCGGATTCTCCCACTGATTTCACAACGAGATCCTCGAGATGATCCAGCACGTAGCGCAGCTGCGCCGGCTCGGAGCAGACGTACGTTTCCACGCTGCGCAGGATCGGGTGCTCGCCAAGGTAATACCGTATGATGTCGGGGACGAAGGCGCAGATGGCCTTGTCATCAGCGACGCCGTTTCCCACGGCATTCACGAGCGCCACGTTTCCGGCACGAGCCGCGCCGATGAGTCCGGGAACGCCCAGCAGCGAGTCGGCGCGCATCACCAGCGGATCCAGAAAGTCGTCGTCGATCCGGCGGTAGATAACGTCAACGCGAGTCAGGCCTCTAATAGTCTTCATGTACACGGTGTCCGAGTCGACCACCAGATCGCGACCCTCGACCAGCTCGATCCCCATCTGCTGCGCCAGGAAGCTGTGTTCGAAGTAAGCGCTGTTGTGAATGCCCGGCGTAAGAAGCACCAGCGTGGAGCGCTCGCCGGTGCGCGGCGAGAGGGTGCGCAGGATCTCGAGCAGTTCGATGGGGTACTGCGTCACAGGCAGGACCTCGTATCGATGGAACAGGCGCGGAAAGGTCCGGGTCATGACCAGGCGGTTCTCCAGGACGTAAGAGACGCCGCTGGGTGTCCGCAGATTGTCCTCGAGCACCAGGTACTCCGCGGTCTTCGAGTCGCGCACCAGGTCAATGCCCGCAATATGGATGTGAATTCCGCGCGGCACTTGGAGACCGACAACCTCGCGCCGGAAGTGGCTGCAGGAGAGAACCAAAGAGCGCGGAATCTTGCGCTCGCGCAGGATGCGCTGAGGACCGTAGACATCCTGGAGAAACATGTTGAGAGCGATCACGCGCTGGGAGAGCCCTCGCTCCAGGAGCTGCCATTCGGAACGGGGCAGAATGCGCGGTACCAGATCGAAAGGGAAGAGCCGTTCCGTCCCGCGATCGTCGCTGTACACCGTGAAAGTAATTCCCTGGAGCAGAAAGGAAAGATCGGCGAGCTGGCGCCGCTCATTGAGCTGTGCCGGCGTCATTTCAGAGAGACGGGTGTACAGCTTGGCGTAGTGTGGTCGCGGCTTTCCCTGCGTGGCCAGCATCTCGTCGTAAAAATCGCCGGGATCGTATCCGTCCAGTAAGGCCGACATTTTAGACTAAGAATCCAGACAGGGCGCGAACCCCTTGAAATCCCTGGCGACCGTCTTAAGGGCTCGCACAGAAATGAATTCACATTTTGGCGCGAGCGCCGGGCGGGCAGATGCGAGACGCCGCGACGCAGGCGATGTCGGACATCGTCGAGGATCCCGAGCTTCGCTCGGGACGCGCCCCTCTCCCGCGTAGCGGGACAGCCCGCTGGCTTTGTTGCCCGCTCCTCACACACCGCCCCGGGTATAGCTCGTCGCTCGCGCCTCGCCAGCGGGCCTGGGGCGCGTGAATCCACTCCGATCCGCGTCCTTATTATGAGCCTTCTCAAACGTCTGAATGTGAGAGACATATTCTCAGCTGGAAGGCGTAAGAATCCAGGGAGACGTTTTTTCCAGCCAAACGATGGTCGGGCCTGGCGTGCTAGAATGGCGCGCGGCTGCCGGCTCAATGCTTACACTAATGACACCAGTTCTTTTCGTCAACCCCCCGTGTCCGGATTGGCCGGCCGGAATTTTTTCCGCGGATTGCCGGGCTCCTTTCGGGAGGCGCTATGAGCGGGGACGATGGCGTGTCCTTGCCGGAACACCCAATTCGCTGACGGCAGGCATTCGTGCGGGGTGAAACTGTTTCTGATGCAGCAGCGCGTAAAGACCATCCTGGGCGATCAGTTCTTCATGACTCCCTTGTTCGACGACTGAACCCTTCTCGAGAACTATAATCCTGTCCGCATTACGAATTGTGGAAAGCCGATGAGCGATGATGAATGTGGTACGCCCTTTCATCAGGCGATCGAGGGCCTCGAGGAAGAGTGACTCAGTTCGGGCGTCGAGAGAAGAAGTCGGCTCATCGAGGATCAGAATCGGAGCGTCTTTGAGGAATGCTCGAGCAATAGAGAGCCGTTGTTTCTCTCCACCCGACAACGTTCCTCCCCTTTCGCCGACGACCGTGTCGTAGCCCTGGGCAAGATTGCGTATGAATTCATCCGCATTGGCCGCAACAGCAGCGGCGACGATTTCCTCCCGCGTGGCATCCGGCTTGCCATAGGCGATATTTTCTGCGACGCTGGTCGCAAAGATGAATGGTTCTTGAAGAACAATCGCAATCTGCTCGCGCAACGAGCGGACAAGGATCTGCCGGACGTCCCGTCCGTCGATCGATATGGTCCCGGACCACGGGTCGAAAAAGCGGACTAGGAGGCTCGCAAGCGTCGTTTTTCCTGCGCCGGTCGGACCTACGAATGCGACAACTTCTCCCGGGTCTGCCTCAAACGAAATGTCCCTGAGGGCCGACCGGCCGGAGTCGTAACCAAAAGTCACTTTCTCGAAACAGACATGCCCGCGCAGTTGTGCGTGTTCGGCGTCAGGCGAGTCCTTGACATCAGGAGCGGTATCCAAAACCTCCATTACCCTGTCGGAACCGACGGAAATGGTCTGGAGCGAAGAGGCCACTTGGGCCATCGCGTTCATTGGTTCATACAAGGACTTGAGGTACGAGAGAAACACCAGGACCGTCCCTACACTGATCCTGCCCTGGAGAACGTACAGGCCCCCGAGATACATCGCGGCCGCAGTCGCCACCGATGTTACCAGGCCGACGGCGAGCTTGAAGAACATCTGTGCGCGGTTCGTGCGAACATAAGCTTCGACAGTCTCATCCGCATATTTTCGGAAACGCGCGTGTTCGAGCGCTTCACGCCCATATGCCTGAACCGCGGGAACGGCGCTTAACGATTGCTGAACCAAGGAGGACATTCGCACCTCCAGCTCGCGCCGCTCTCTGCCCAGACCCTTCATTCGCTTGCCGAACAGACGAATGCTCAGCAGCAGCAGCGGCGCCACGGCAACCGAGAGAAGCGTCATCGTCGGTTCCAGGCGCCACATGATCAGAAACATCGTTGCGAGCATGATCAATGACTGGAGGATGGGTATCAGCGCCGCATTGACGAGAGTCTGCACGCAATAGGAATCGGCAGTCACGCGCGACATCAGATCACTGACCGAGCGGCGCCGGTGGAAGAGCAGAGACAGCTTCTGAAGGTGCAAAAACAGATCGGCGCCCAGGTCGTACGTAGCGCGTTGCCCGAAGCGTACCGAAGCAGAGCTATTGAAAACCCCGGCAATCGCCGCCGCGAGGAACAACAGGACCGTGCTCAGGCAAACCCACAGCAGCAAGCCGCGAGGGCCGGCCGGACCCGGAAGCAGGGACAGGACCGCGGCGATCCGCGGCGGCACCGGTTGCCCGTTCAGTATCTGGTCTATAAGGAGCTTCATAGGCCACGGGCTGGCCAGGCTGAGCCCAACGCTTATCAGCATCGTGACGAGGACTACGGCGAGGCCGCTCCAGTGCGGTCTGGCATATCGAAGCAAGCGGAATTGTTTCAGCGTTGAATTCACGGTTAACGACCTTGTACGGCATTAAAGGAGGCCAAGTTGCTCCGCGGCGGAACGCATCTCGTTGAACCGCCAAGCCACGTTCTTGTGAAGGGTCCAATCCACGCGATCGCCCAGCCATCGGAACTGGAGATAGAGTTTCGCTGCAGCCATTCTCCATTCGAACCCCGGACAGCTTCCGGAAGGCCATCTGCTCATTTGGTATTCGTGCTCACACCGCCGGACCAATTCGGCCGGCCAGCCTTCCGTCAGGCAGGCAAGATCGATTTCACCAAAGCCCACTGCCGCAGACTCCCAGTCCACCGGGTACACCGACCCCCCGGCAACCAGCACGTTACGGCCAGTGAACTCACCGTGAATAATCGTCTTTTGAATCATTGCCAGCGATGAAGCGAATTCTTCAAAGCGTCGACAGAGAATTGGCAACCACGGAAATCTGTCATGTAACCGGGCGGAATACTCCAAGGTTCGATCAGCCCATCCTCTGTAGTACCCGGCGTCATAGTCATTCAAAAAAGCCACGTCGCCCTGAACCGCGAGAAGTCCGCTCATCGTGTGGAAATGCCCGAGCCAGCGGCTCGCGGCACCGATGCCGGGGCCATGCTCGGCCTTGCTCACACGCACACTCTTGTCAAGGTCCAGGAGCACCAGCCAAGTCTCCCCGCTCTCCTCGTCCACATAGGAGCCATAGAACAATGCAGCCATGTCCTCGACAGGCTGCAACACGTGCCGATACACCAGAGCTTCATAGGGTACGCCGCCGCGGTGCCCATGCCCGCTCTTCGTGAAGCCGTGACCGTACTTGCAAAACAGGCGGAGGACATTCCCGTTGTCGGTCCGTATCGTGATCTTCTCGGTCGGAAAGCTGCTGTTGTACTCGTTCGGCCGCCGTTCCAAGACGTCCACTCGTCCGTGAGGCGATCCTTTGGCGCGCTGGATGGCGGAGAGCGCTGCCGTCAACGATTGAATATCGGGAAGTTTCACACTCGGCCTCACCACAGACTGAAGGTTCGCGTCAGCTTCACTGTGAAGCGGTCCCGCGTATACGGGTCGGCGTCAAAGACCATGAAAATGTCGATGCCCCGCCGCACCTGGCGCCGGTAAGCCAGACGGTAATACCCGGCATCAACCCATCGCGCCGAAATGGCCTGTTCCGGGCTGATCTCCCACGAAACCGAGAGAATCGCCTGAGTGTTCACTCCGAAGGATTGCGTTCCTTCGTAGCTATAGCTGACGTAGGTCTTTCGTGTCGGTTTCACCCAAAAGCTCGGCACCACATCGGCGTACTTGCCTCCCCCAAGGGAGCCCCATGAATATGTCAGGCCGTAGCTGTAGCGATCGCTGCGCGTGTTGAAGTACACGGACGCCGTATAGAATCGATCATTGTTGAGCTGCGGTTGCCAGTCGCCCGGATCGGCGCCAAGGGGCCTGTAGGGACCGGCAGTCGTTCCCACGTTGAAAAAGATGTTTGACCATCGTGTCTCGCCGCCTAAGTACACGGACGTCTTCCGGCGCTGCAGCAGGTTGCCTAGAGTGGCTCGTTCCTCGTAGGTCGCGCTTCCGTTGAGGCTGTGAAACGGCCCTCCGGAATACGCGCGGTTATAGCTGACAAAGGCCGTGCTGCCGCGCGTATCCAGGCTGTCGGCTGCGACAAACCCGTCCGCCGGGAAGAACCCCTTTTCCGTCCGGTCGAATCCCACCCCCGCCTGCCAGTACGGCCTTTCGAAGCTGGCCGACACGACGGCTCTCGTCCCATCTCCGTTGCGGCCCCGGGTGGACGTCGCCGCCAGGTCCGCGCCCAGAACCCAATACCGTTTCAATCGGCCTCCGGCCTGAAATACGGAGGTCTGGTTATTGAAATCGGCACGATCGCTGCCGACCACCGTGAGCGCCGAGTTGAAGTTCGAGCCAAACTCTCGCAGGGCGCGGGCCGCATAATCCTTGCGGCCATCAGGTCCCGTCGTGCCGAGCATGCCGAGCTGCAAAGCCCCCACGCGCCCGAAGGACTTTACTCCCAGGTCAAAGTCCGGGACTCGGCCTCCGTGGAAGTAGGCGCGGTCTCCGAAGAACGCGGAACCTTCTTGAAAAAAGGGGCGGTAGTCGCTCCGAAACTTCTCGTTGTAGTCGAAGGCGAGGCTCAGCACCTCGTTTTCGACCTGGCTGAAGTCCGGGTTCACCGAAAACACGCCGCTCAGATTGTTGGCGAAATCGTACCGCGCATCGAGACCCGCGGTCGCCGGCACTTTCTGAACGCCGCCTCGTTTGTCAGGAAGGTTGCGCCCCCCCGCGGCATATGGCATCACCGTGAGTTTCTTCCCGCCGGATTCAGCCGGTAGAAGCAGGTCTGTCAGGTGGCCTGCTTCTTCCGGGAGAAATTGCCGGGTGACGTCCGCCCATCGGCTCCATTCCTGGGTCCGATGGTGGTATCGCACGAAATTCACGCCGAATGTGCCGGCCCCATTCTGGAAATTGAGAATCGCGAACGGAATTGCCATTTCAGCGGTCCACCCGTCCTTCGTCCGCTGTGCGGCGGCCTGCCAATCACCCTTCCACTCGATCTTGCGCGCGCGTCCGCCCGCCATTGCGTCGGACTGCGTACCCCGGGCGTTCACGGCGAATTCCGAGATCTGCCGGTGGTTGTGGTACGGGTCGAGCTCGATCACGACGTGATCGTCCAGCGAAAGATCGCCGTCGCGCTTCCGCTGTTCCGCGTGGACGGAATCCGGCTCAGAGTCGTGACATACGAATGCAAAATAGAGCTTCTTGTCGTCGGCGATCACTCGGACTTCAGTCGTTTCCCGCGGCGCGCGGCCATACTCGGAAATCCAGAAATCCTTTGCCTGCGCGGCTCCGCGCCAGACGTCGTCATTGGGGATGCCGTCGATAAGCGGCGCCACTGCGGCGCGCGGAACCGCGAGGTTCCTTTCATGTCCCGGCGGAGGTTTGCCGGCCTGCGCTTCAGCCGGAGGAGCCAGTGCAAGCGCGAGGGACCAAGCGAGTGCAATTGGAAATGCAAGTCGATTTCTGCCGCGGATGCGCGCAAGAGACGGACAAATAACAAGTCCGACATGGAGTGCGGCGACTTGTCGCCGCTTTCCTTTTGGCGCCGGGGCATTAGCGGCGACAAGTCGCCGCACTCCGAAAGAGCCGTGATTGCTCATGTGCATCTCACCAAAGTGCCACCTGAGGCGAGTCGCACTTTTAATTGCACCGGGACCAGGCAAGGGTTCATGTTGTCTCCCGGTCTCAGCATGTTCCACCACGGGTCGTGCGGGTTGAGAGCTCGTGAAACGAGCACAGCTCGATGCCACAGCCGGCAATGGCGGCGCGAATTCGCGGATCGCACAAGACCTTCATTTCGTCAACGCGCTCGTTGCGATACATCGTCTCCAGATCCGATGCATCGCCGGGATGACAACCGAGTTCCGTGATCCCGGGTTTGAGCGTCCCGAGGAGCTTCACGAGAGCATCGACGCTGATGGCCTGAGAGTCAGAAAAGCCTTCTGAAGTCTGCCCGTAAAACGACCCACAGTAATGAATTTCGGGATTGGCGTTCCGCAGCGGGACACCGAGCTTCCGGCAGATTTCGATCAGTATCGAACGCGCGGGATCTTCATTGTGCACATGCTGGTGCGAGTCCACGTGCGTTGGCTGGTTGCCCGTCAAGCGATGAAACGCGGCAAACTGACGGGCAATCTCGGCTGCCACGGCGGACGCGTTCTCCGTTTGCACGACGTCATACAAGGTCACCCACACTTCGCCGTTGAAGGCCCACTCACCAAGATCGACGTGGAGACCCAGGCTGAGTTTTGGATGGCGTCTGGCGTAATCTGTGGCTTCGGCGGCGGCCGGCCAACGCACCATCAGGCTGGCGCTGGTCACGATGCCGTTCTGATGGGCTTCGATGATGCCGCGGTTCACGCCGCGGCTCTGGCCGAAATCATCAGCGTTCACGATGAGAAACTTGGTCGCCACTTAGTGCCTCATAAAGCCCGGGCGCCCTGTAAGGGCGCTGGGAGCTTAGCCGGAGAACGCGAACCCCCGGAATATTGCAGTAAATGAATGCGCCCCGGCAGGGAGGCCGGGAGCTCCTGCAACCCCTGCCGGGGTGCGTATCGTTGTCGTTTTCGTGGCATGGCCGTCCCGGCCATGACTGACTCGTCTTTGTGCTTAACGGCTTCACACGGGCGGGACGCCCGTGCCACGTTCTTCTTCTACCGGGGGTTCGCTTCGCTCACCCCCGTCCAATTCCCTTTCGCCCCGCTGGGGTGGAATACGTTACCGTATTTATGAAATCAGGGACTCAGTCGAGTCCTATGTCCGCAAGCAAGCGAGCCGCGACTTTGCTGGCTTCGAAGTATTCTTCGGCGATCGCCCGCGCGGTTTGACTGTGCCGGCGGTAGTCGCCGTTGATCGCATCGATCGCGGCGACGGCCGCCTCGCCGGTCGTGAACCCAAAGAGCCCTTCACCTGTCGGGAGAATGTTGCTGAACCCCGTGTCCTGGGCGACTACGGGCTTTCCGCATGCCAGATAGTAGGCGTCGCGTTCGCTGAACCAGCCGCTGCGCAGCCGGACATTCTGATCCTTGGCTACCGTGAACTCCGCGCGGGACTGGCGGAAATAGCGCGGATATGCACCGAAAATATCCAGCGACATCCGGAACGGCGACACCAGACGCCAGCCGTGGCTTTCCAGCCGTTCGCGATCCGCGGGATCGTCCAGGTTGATTGCCAGCTGGAATGGTTGCGGCGTGCGGCGCGGGAGGTCCAGGAATTTCTCCCACTCGTGATGTTTGCTCCAATGATAGGTTTCGCCTTTGTACTCGACGTCATTTCCGTTCTGGCGATAGTTGCCGATCGTCGTGAAAAAGCGGGCCGCCGGGTCGTAATCCGCTTGCCAGAAGTCGAGATCTACGGGCTGGCGCGTCTTCAGATAGCGAACGTCATTGAGTGGAACGCCGCAGTCCCGTGCGCCGTAGTTTTCTCCGTAAGTAGCGATGACCTGGTGATTGGCGAAAGCGGATCGAGTATGCTCGTCGCCGTTGGCGAGGCGAAGCTCTGCGGTGACCGGATCACACTGGACGTAGACACGCAGCGGGGCGGCCATATGTTCCTCGCGCAGGTCCGTCGCGCCGACAATATTGAAGAGCGCATCGCACGAACCGTAGAGCGCATTAAGTTGCCGCTCAGACATGCCAAAGGACGTGACGTTCCCGTCGGCAAGCCTGTACGCCCACCGGTCCCGCAGGCCGATTCGCTCCATGCAGCGGGCGATATGGCCGGCAGCGTACCGGCAATCGTCGGTTACGGCGTTCTGTTCGGGGTCGTACGGCCATACCGTATCGTCCTCGACGTACCACACGTCGTGCCCCAGACGCTGGAACCCCCTGAGCCAGTTCAGATACAGCCACGTCTGTCCGCCAAAAGGACAACGGCCCATCATGCCCAAGAGGATCAAACGGCGGCGCTGAAATCGCTTCATCGCGTTACCATGACCGGCGGCCGGCTCGAGCGGAGCATCTGCGTCACATCCGCGCCGTGCGTGACCGCGAAACGGAGAATCTGGCAAATCGTGCGAATATCCGCGGGACCGATCGCCGTCCCCGTCGGCAGGAGCATTACTCGTGCGGCGACCCGTTCGGTGACGGGAAGCATGAGGCCCGCATGCGGGTAGTAGGAGCGGTAGGGCTCCATGCGATGGCAGCCGGGATAAAAATACCGCCGCGCCAGCACATTCTCGGCCCACAGAAGCTGCACCAGGTCGTCGCGGCTGATTTGTGTCTCCTCCTCGTCGATTTCCAGAACGAGGTATTGGTAGTTGCACTGCTCGTCCGGGTCATAGGGGATCAGGCGCACGCCGCGCAGACCACCCAACTCCTCCCCATACTGTGCGTGATTGCCACGATTCACCCCGATGAATTCGTCGATGCTTTCCAGCGAGGTCAGTCCCATTGCTGCCGAAACTTCGCTCATTTTCCCATTCGTGCCGATGTAGATGACCTTGTCGTAACCGGCGAATCCGAAGTTCTTCATCAGACGGAGCTTTGCCGCAAGGTCGTCATCGTTGGTTGTGATGGCGCCTCCTTCGAACGTGTTGAAGAACTTGGTAGCGTGAAAGCTGAAGACTTCAGCCCGGCCAAAGCTTCCGATCTTGCGGCCACGGTACGTGCACCCAAAGGCGTGCGCCGCGTCGAACATGAGTGTCAGTCCGCGGGAGCGGGCGATCTCCTCGAGCGCATCGACATTGCAAGCGCGGCCCCACAAATGAACGGCGATGATGCCTGTGGTGCGTGGTGTGATCATGCGCTCGACCTGTTTGGGGTCGAGGGTGTGTGTCCGCGGGTCGATGTCGCAAAAGACCGGGGTGATCTCTTGCCATTGCAGAGCGTGTGCCGTCGCGATAAACGTAAACGACGGAACGATCACCTCGCCGGTCATATTCAGCGCCCGGATGGCCAGCTCCAGGGCCACGGTTCCGTTACATGTGGCGATACAGTGCCTTGTCCCGGCCATTTCGGCGATTTTTTGTTCAAATTCCTGGACGTAGTGACCGCTGTTGGTCAGCCACCGGCGATCGAGGATGTCGTTGATGCGTTCCAGCAGACGCTCGCGATCGCCGATATTGGGCCGTCCAACATACAGTTTGTCGTCGAGAGACGGCTCGCCGCCAAAGACCGCCAAGTCTTCCAGTTCTTGTTTTTCCTGCTTCGCTCGGACCAGCAGCGCGCCTTCACGACTCATGCCTTTCATGCCTCCTAAAATTGCCATTTTGATCGCCAATCCGTGATTGATGGCGGGTCCCGGCGGTCCTCAAACTCTCGACACTCTCCTCGTCGACGAACACGTCTTCCACGGCGCGGAAGAGCCAGCCGCCTCGAATCGCAGGGCGCGGGACCGATTCACCCAACACGAAGTTCCGAATGCACATCTCGGCTTCGTTGTACCCGAAATAGGACCGCGCCGAGGTCGTGCTGGAAAACCGTGGATTGATCTCGAAGACGACGGGCCCCCTTGCGGTGAGGCGAAGCTGAACGTTGCAGGGTCCCACGCAGCCACTCCCCTCGAGGATCCGCTCGCAATAGGCTCCCAGGGGAGATTCCGGGAGCACGCGCGCCTTCCAAGTCATGCCGAGGCCCAACTGCCGTTTCATGACGATGCTGGCCACAGGCGTGCTCTGCGAAGAGAGGAAGACCCCGACGGTGTACTCTTCGTCGTCCGGCCAGAGGTACTCTTGAATCACCGCGTTCGGAATGCTGTTCAAGAGATAGTTCAATTGGGCGCGGTTATGAGCCGGCGCTACGCCTTGCGATCCGGCCCCGAAGCGGTCCTTCACGATGACCGGAAAGGGGACCTCGTCCAGAAACCGTTGTAGTTCTTTCCGTTCATCCGGCAAGACCGAACGCGGCGAATCGAAGCCGAGTTGAGCCAGATAGCGAGCCGCCGCCAGCTTGTCTTCCGTCCTGCGCAACACGTCGATCGGCGAAGTGACGACGAACGCGCCGGTCTGTTCGTAAAGCCGGTCTTTGTTCGCCGCCAGCGCCCGCATCTCCGCCATGTTGCCGGCCATGATGATGTGCACGTCTTCGTTTCTGCAGAGCGTGGCGATCTCGGGCAGGTAGCCGGGATCGCTGGCGGGCGGCACGACGTATCCCGCATCGAATTGATACAGACCTGCGCCAAGGTGGTCGTAGTTGCACCCGATGATGCGCAGGCTCAGACTCGAGCGTTTCAATGCGCTCCAGATGAAGTGCGCCTGATTGCCGGCGCAACCTGTGATGAGAACGTTGACAGTCACTGGATCAACCTTTCGCCGCATGCTCACGCACCGAACTCGCCTCGGCGGTAAGCGGGGAAATAGCTCGTTTCGGGCACGCGGCGCGCCTCGACGATCTCGCGATATTTAGCGGAGTCAAAAATCCGCCCGCAAAAAAATACTGTTCGCGTCCCGGTGGACCAGCCTTGCTTGAATCGCGCAAGACCGTCGCTTGCAGGGCCGCCGATTCCGGCTCCCGCTCCCAGATCGAGCCATCGGTGCCCGGACGCGGCGAAATGCTCGATCGCGGTTGCGAAAATGGGGAAAGATGCCCGCAACCGGTAACCCTCGTCGCTGTATGCTCCCAGGTGGTAATAACCCACGTCTCTCTGCGTGTACCAGAGCGTGATGCCCACCGTGGCGTCTTGATGCACGGCCCGGAACATGACCAACCCCGGGACTTGGAGCTGCCCGGCAAAGGCCGTTCTGGAAAACGCCGGAATTCCCTTGATGTTGTGTCTCCGGATCAAGTTGTCATAGAGGCTGGAAAACTCATCCAGGTACTGGTCCGGAGCCTGGCATCGTTCCACTCTCACATCCCGCAAAGCCCTGCGAACATTACGGCGATGGTGCGGGTGGGTCCCGTAAGGGCCGGCCTCAGACAGATCCACGACGAAGTGCTCTTTGAAAGGAAAGACCACATCATTGAAGCAGCGGCGCAACGATCGCTCGTCGCACTCGCCAAACGGGTCAGTCACCAACGACAGGCAGATCAAACCGTCTCCTATGTCATCCAGATCCCGATGGAGCTGCGACCAGTCTTCGCACGCAAATAACGGATAACACCCCATGGCGTCCTGGTATTCCGAGGCGGGAATACTCCGTTGGAGAATCCAACCCCTGCTCTGCGGTAAAAACCGGGGCGTTCCAACCTGCGCCAGTGACTCGGCATAGCGGTGGTGCACATAACCGGTGCTGCACCGGTCTACATACTGGGCCAGATCGATCACGCTAAACCTCAGCCTTCGCGCGGTTGCTCGAGCGCAAATCGAAAATGATGAGACGTTCGTTGCGCATCAGACAGGGAAACCGCGTCTCGAGATAATTCTTGAACCCGGTGTAGTAATCGAGCCACCAGAACGCTTGCCAGGCAAAGACGATGAAAGCCGCTCCGGCACGGCGCCGGCGCTCAAGCTCCTCCGTGGCTACGGTGTCGTCGGCGGGCGGTCCGCCAAACTCTCCATTCAACTCGGGAAAAGGAAAAGCCCTGCGTCCCGCGACCCGGCCGCCTGTGGCCCAGTTGTCCTGGTCGACGAGGACGAAGGTGTCGCCGTCCGGGATTTGCACCTTGATGTCGAGGGCGGACTGGTAAAGCCTGTGGTACCAGGACTCTTTCTTCCAAGCATCGGTATCGACTTGGGCGCCTTGCTCCTGATAGTAGGCGCGAAGCCGGGCAAGGCAATGTTCGGCGTGTCGAAGGTCGAGCTCCACGCGCTGGTCAAAGGTCCTGCCGCCGTAAGTGTTATGGCCATGGATCCGATAGAAGCCCTGCGGCTCGCGAACGCTTCGAATCGTGCCGGTCACCAGCGCCCACATCGAGAGGTATGCATCGCCATAGGTGCCGGAAGGCACCGGTAAAGTCCGTTCCAGAAAGCGGCGCGAATAGGCGTTTCCGCTGGTCGACGGGAAGGCGTAACCCCATGGGCCGTCGCGCGCGATGTATTTGCGCAGGTCGCCGTCCGGGAGAACGCGGCAAGGGTCCAGGCGGCCCGTCCTTTGAGCGTGCGTATTTATCTCCCACAATGGCCAATGAACCTTCACGACGTCCGGATCCCGGAAGCGGGCCACGGCGCACTCAATGGCTGTCGGGCAGAGCATGTCATCGGAGTCCAAAATCACGATCACCTCTCCGCGGCTCAACCTGCACACTGCGTTGTAGGTCGCCCGTCCGCCTTCGTTCCTTTCCCGGAGGATTGGTTTTATCCGATTTGCATAAGTTCCGATGATCTCGCGAGAGTCGTCGCTGGAAGCATCGTCCACGACGATCACCTCGGTTTCGGGATAAGTCTGATTCAAGGCGCTGTCGATGCAGTCCTTGAGAAAGCGCCCGTAGTTGTAACTGCTGATGATGATGCTCGCGAGAGGCCTGTCGTTCATGCCGAATCGCCCTGTAGCAGCGGGACACTCCCGGAAAAGTTGGCTTCCGTTCCTCTTGAAGACTCGAGCCATCGCTTGCGGTCACGCCCGGTGATACCGCGCACGGCGCGAAGAACAACGGCTGAGGCGGCGCCGGACTCCCGAACCATGCGGAATACAAGCAGGGCCGCCGATATTCCGAGAATCGCCGAGACATCGGCTGCGCCGTCGGACGCGGACCACACGGAAAGGATCGCGAGCAGCCACGCCAACATTCGGCCTTCCAGCGAGCCGTTAGGCCTTGAGCGAATGCGTACGCGCTGCCGTCCGGCGCCGTGTTCTTCAACCGCCACGAGCAACCGGACCGAGTTGAGGACCCCGCCTCGGACCTGCAGGTCCCAGGGATCGCATTCACCCCCCCTGAGGACCACGGCGCCCGCACCTTGAAGGGCGCCTTCGATAGACCGGACCCACTCGGTCGGCGATTGCCACAACTCGCTCCAGATGGTAAACACGCGCCGGCTGCGCAGTTCGTGACCAAACGTGACGCGCCGCCTCCAGGGCGTGAGACCGTGGAACAGCCTCCCATCCAGCCGCGCCAAGGGCTGGAGCAGGTGGAGGAGGGCCGTCAATGAGGTCAGCCCAAACTTTTTCACACGAGATCCGGTCGAGCTTGTGAACGTCGCCCGAGACGCGCTCGCGACTGCCTGAACGATGAGAACGCCAACGGCAGACGCCAGCAGGGGTAGCGCCAGCATCAGGGGTTTCCAGGGGAAACCCAGAGCGGAGAAGGCGGCCAACATCGCGATTACCAGATACCATTCCGGCATCTGCGGCAAACACTGGAGCAGGCTCGCCGCCGGCTCGTAGATGGATTGGAAAGGCGCGCTGCCCCAGATGCCGTTATACACTCGCCCTCTCCGGCCCATTGCATAGGGCCGGCCTCTTCCGTAGATCCGCCCCTTCCACGTCAAATGACCCGGGCCGTTGTATTTGTCCGGCCACTTCTTTTCCAACAGCGCTTCGGCCCGGCCATAACCCCACTGCTGCCTCAAATAAGCTCGCACCGAGTTGCGGCGGTGATGCCAGACCATGGCCGCGGGGCTGAAACCGATCGTCCAACCCCGCTGCCGAATTCGCCAGCAGACATCCACGTCATCTCCGGCGACTCGGAACTGGGGATCGAATCCGCCGATCGCCTGGAGCGCCGCTTTACGAAAAGCCATGTTGCAGCCGGGAATGTGCTCGGCCTCCCGATCTGATATCAGGACGTGGATGGGTCCTCCAGGGGCGTTGGCGACGCAGTCTGCGATTGGGCCATCGCCGTGCGGCGGAATGTTGGGTCCCCCCACAGCGGCGTGATCGGTACTCATGAATGTCGTGGCTAGAAACTTGAGCCAGTGCTTGTCAGGATATGCGTCGTCGTCGATGTAGGCTACGATTTCGCCGGTGGCCGCCTCCATTCCGGTGTTCCGGGCGCTGCTCAGGCCGCAATTCGCGGTGCGGATAAGCCGAAAGCCGTGGTGACTGTACGAACTCACGATCGCGGCTGTGGCGTCGGTCGAGCCGTCATCGACAATGACGACCTCGTAGTCGGGGTAATCCAGCTTCGACAACGCTTCGACGCACTCGCCGATGGTCCGCGCGCCGTTGTAGCTGCACACCACCACCGAGATCCGAGGCCAATGAGGGACCGCGCCAAACGGCGCTTCTGCGAATGCCCGGCGAACCGCGCCCAGTGCCGGCTTCGAGCTTCTATCCCGGCCGGTGATGCCGAAATCCCAATCCTCAACGTCGTGACCGCCGCGGTGCCATTCGTCCGTCCAGCCGAATACGAATGCGCCGGCGCACCCTGCGTCGAAGGACGTTCGGATCTGCCACTCCAGGGACCCGGCTTGCGTGTCCTCGCCGTGCCTGCGGCTGTCGAGCCCTATCTCCCCCATCAGGAGTGGCCGGTCGCCCGCAATATTGTGCAGACGCGCCAGGTACGGTTCGAGACGCTCTCGTGATTCGATGTAAACATTGAAACAGACCAGGTCGAGGAAAGGCAGCTCGAGGTACTCCGTCGACGGATAATTCACATATGTGACAAGGCCATCGGGATCCTCGGACTTTGCGGCGAGATACAGGCGTTCGATGCAGCGTTGAATCTCGTGGCGGCCGTGCCAGCGCACGATCGAGGCCGGGATCTCGTTGCCGATCGCGTAACCGAGAATTGCCGGGTGACCCGACAAAGCCCGCACTCCCTCACGAAGCCGGCGTTCGATATCCCATAAGCATCGACGGTCCTCCAGGAAGGCGACGTGCTGCTCCCAAGGCAGGCCGACAAGCACTCGGAGGCCATGAAGTGAGGCGGTGTCCAGTAACCAATGCGGAGGGAGGTCGTAGGTGCGGATCGCGTTTAGACCGTTTTGCGCAATCAGCTCAAAATCGCGCTCGACAACGGTCTTGTTGTACTCGCTGCCATCTTCACCGGGACGGAACGTCCCGTAAGTGACCCCTCGAACGAACAATTTCTCGGCGCCCGCGTAAAGAAACTTGCCTTTGACCGTGGGCCGGATAAGACCTGTGCCGGCGTGTCTGTCGCTTGACCTGTCCTGGGTCTGTGTTTCTCTTCGATTGTCCATCGGATCCCGGAATTGGAACGTAATATTCTTTCGAAATGATGCCGGCCCGGTCTCATTACCGTGGCTACCACAAATTGCGCTACAGCGTCACACGCTGCTTCGTACGAACTTCGCACGGATGCAGCGCCTTTCCAGAGGATTCCTGCACAAGACATCTGCCGGGAATACGACCTCGCCGGCGAGTGTCTTCCGCCTCAGTGACATTCACCTCTCCCAGCGCAGCTCTTCCATGGGGACGACCCGCGCAAGGTCACTTTATTTTTCGGTTTCTATCGTGGCCGGTTTCGCGCAGTCTTCGACCAGAGGGTCTCTTTGGACCCTTGAAGACATTAGGCTAGACAAAACGTTCGGGGGACGCTAAGGGATCCGGTCGAGTCGCATTTACGTTCCGCCGCTACATCGGCTCATCGACCTGCCCACAAACATAAGCGTGCAGTTAAAATAGACTAGCTATGACCTTTCCGTCAATTGTACCTTGGTTCATCCGGTCTACCGGACCAAGGTACCAGGCGGCGTACAACTTTTGGTCCCCAGGCGGGTGCAATTAGAAGAAGTGGGAGTCAATTCACGCTGCCGTGAACGCCTCAGAAGCTGCGGAGAATTTAATTCGTGTTAATTCGTGGAATTCGTGGCCACTAGAGCCGCCACGAATTTCACGAAAACAATCACTGCCCTTTGGATGTCATTGGTTCGAAATAGAATTTTTTCGCAGTCTGTCCGGCCGCGCTGTTTGACTCCCAGTTTTAATTGCACCCGTCTCATCAAGGGCGTTCACCATTTTCGCGGCAGTGTGGTATGCTCGGCGCCCTAACCGGATTACGAAATCGAGTTGGGCAGACGATGTCGCAGATCTTCCACCCCAGCACGAACACCATCTCTCGAGTGAGTATTTTCGGCTCGGTCTTTTTCGTGGCTGCGTTTCTTTGGCTGATAGCCGAGTTCAACCGCTCTTCCTACAATACGCAGGCCTTTGTCGCGCGGGAGCAGCCCGTACAGTTCAGCCATAAACATCACGTGGCCGATGACGGAATCGATTGCCGCTACTGCCATACGTCCGTGGAGACTTCCGCATTCGCCGGAATTCCTCCCACGCGGACTTGCATGAATTGTCACTCGCAGCTCTTCGCCGACAGCCCGTATCTGGAAGCGGTGCGCGAAAGCTGGCACACTGGCAGGCCGATTCGCTGGACACGAGTGCATGATCTCCCCGATTTTGCGTACTTCGATCACAGCATTCACGTCCACAAGGGAGTAGGCTGCTCCACCTGTCATGGGCGTGTCGACGAGATGCCGCTGATGTGGCAGGTCGCTTCGCTGCAGATGGAGTGGTGCCTCGGGTGCCACCGCAATCCCGAGCGCGTCCTCAGGCCCCGCGACAAGATTTATGACATGGAGTGGCAGCCGCCTCGGGACCAGATCGAACGCGGCAAGGAGCTCGCGAAGTTGTACAGGATCCAGCCTGTGGAAGTGCTGACCAGTTGCGACACCTGCCACCGGTGAGACCGATTGACGA
>WNGG01008336.1_pt1 | contig 22608 bp, 20 predicted proteins | sample 5400661 | NCBI WGS metagenome assembly WNGG01 (sample SAMN13153372, study PRJNA577476) | soil metagenome | isolation source: 100 cm soil or saprolite under Garry oak tree replicate 1 | place: USA:California | collected 2016-06-15
GACCGAGTGCAGGTGGTCGGGGACGACCTGTTCGTTACTAATCCTGAACGGCTGCGCAGGGGTGTCGCGGAGAATGTCGCGAACGCGCTGCTTGTCAAGGTCAACCAGATCGGCACTCTCAGCGAGACGCTCGATGCGGTGGAACTGGCGCACCGAAGTGGCTACCGGTGCAAGATGAGCCACCGGTCAGGGGAGACCGAGGACACCACGATCGCCGACCTCGCTGTCGCGACGGGCTGTGGCCAGCTCAAGACGGGCGCCCCGGCTAGATCCGAACGCGTCGCGAAGTACAACCAACTGCTGCGCATCGAAGAGGTACTTGATGACGCCGCCAGCTACGCTGGCGCGAGCGCGTTTCCGCGGTTTGTCTGGGGTTGACGACCCACGGCATACGCCCACGATCCGATGGTGGCCAGTTGATGACGGCAGAATTCGGCAGCCGGCCGGTCAACGACGGCAGCGACGGCGCGCCGACCCGCCGCTCCGCCCCGCCGGGCAGGCCGCGGCTGACCAGCCGGGCCGCGGTCCTCGCCGTAGTGATCTGCGCGATCGCGCTGAGCCTGGCCTATCCGGTTCGTGAGTACGTCGCACAGCACCGTCAGATCGCTCAACTCGAAGCACAGCACAGGATGGAGCAGGCGCAAGTGCGAAGGCTCCAAGCGGAGCGTTGGCGCCTTTCCGACCCCCGCTACATTGAGGAGCAGGCGAGGAACAGGCTGAACATGTGCATGCCGGATGAGACCTGTTACGTGATCATCAATGGCCGTCCGGGCAGCGGCCTGCCCCATCCGCCCAAGGCCAGGCGCAGCCCCTGGTACGTGACCCTGTGGAAATCGGTGCAGCAGGCCGACCGCCCGTCGGCCCGTGACCGGGTGCGATGACCGTCGCAGGCCAGGACCTCAACGTGATCGCGGAGCAGCTTGGCCGCGAGCCCCGTGGCGTGCGGGCGGTGGCGTTCCGCTGTCCCTGTGGCCTGCCCTGCGTCATTGAGACCCGTCCTCGCCTGGACGACGGCACGCCGTTTCCCACCCTGTACTACCTAACCTGCCCGAAGGCGGCCGCCGCGGTCGGCGCACTCGAGGCAAGCGGTGAAATGAAGCGGATGACAGCCCGGCTGGCATCGGATCGCGGCCTGCGCCAGGCGTACCAAGCGGCCCACCGTGACTATCTCGACAGGCGCGACGCCGCCGCACGCGCCGGGGGTGTGGAGCCCTTGCCCGCGGGGACGCAAAGCGCCGGCGGGATGCCCGAACGGGTCAAATGCCTGCACGCCCTCGCAGCCCATGAACTCGCCGTGCCTGGGACCAACCCGTTCGGGCGGCAAGCGCTTGTGGCGATGGGCGAGTGGTGGCGCGACGGTCCCTGCCTGGCCATCAGGGCGGAAGACGGCGCGGGCAGACCATGACGCGGGTCGCGGCCGTAGACTGCGGCACCAACTCACTCCGGTTGCTCATAGCCGACGTCGAGCCCGCCGCGGGCGGCTCAGGCGGCCATCTGGGTGATGTGGCAAGGCAGATGGAGATCGTCCGGCTCGGCCAGGGAGTGGACCGCACAGGAAGGCTCGCACCGCAGGCACTCGCCAGGACGTTCGACGTGCTGCGCCGGTACGCCGAGACCATCACGGCGACCGGGGCGGCTGCCGTGCGAATGGTGGCGACGAGCGCGACCCGTGATGCGCAGAACGCGGAAGACTTCAGGACAGGCGTGCGGGCGATACTGGGGATTGACCCAGAGGTGATCAGCGGGAATGAGGAGGCGGCGCTGTCGTTTGCCGGCGCCACCGTGGAGTTGGCGCAGACCGGCCCGCCCGGCCCATACCTCGTGGTTGACATCGGCGGCGGATCAACGGAGTTCGTGCTCGGAGAGGCCGGCGGCCGGATTACCGCGTCGGCTTCCTTCGACATCGGTTGCGTCCGCCTGACCGAACGGCATCTGCACGGTGATCCACCAGCCGCTGCCGAGGTCGCGGCCGCCACCAGCGACATTGACGCCGCTCTTGACATGGTTGGGGTCAAGATGCCAGAGGCGGGCGCGGCGACGTTGGTCGGTCTCGCCGGGTCGGTGACCACCGTCGCAGGCATCGCCCTTGGCTTGCCGTCATACGACCCTTCGCTGCTCCACCACGCACAGATCCCCGCCTATCAGGTTCACGCGGTGACCGAGCGTCTGTTTCGCAGCAGCCACGCACAGCGCGCCGTGATCGGCGTCATGCATCCGGGCCGGGTCGATGTGATCGGCGGGGGAGCGCTGATTCTCGACCGGGTGATGACCCGGTTCGGGTTCGCTCACGTCCTTGCCAGCGAGCACGACATCCTGGATGGCATCGCATGGTCGCTGGCATCGGCGCAGGCGTCCGCTACGACGGCCGACGCCGCTGGGCCTTTGCCGTGACGGTGGTTCTGCCGGGCAGTGGCTGGCCGGGTGACCCGGCCACACCCGATACGCCGGTCGCGACGACGGCCGCGGAAGTTCGCGAGTTCGCCGTCGGCGCGCCAAAGCTGGCTGAACTGGCCGCGCGGCAATCCGTTTGCCGAGCCTGCCCACGCCTGGTCGCATGGCGCGAGCAGGCCGCCGAGGTCAAGCGCCGCTCTTACCAGGCCGAACCGTACTGGGGTCGGCCGGTGCCAGGCTGGGGCGACGAGCGGCCACTCGTGCTGATCATCGGCCTAGCGCCGGCCGCGCACGGCGGAAACCGGACCGGCCGGATCTTCACCGGTGACCGCAGCGGCGACTGGCTCTTCGGCTCCCTGCACCGGTGCGGGCTCGCGGCCCGGCCGGACAGCGTCGCAGCCGGCGATGGCCAGCGCCTGATCGGTGCCAGAATTGCCGCCGCGGTCCGATGTGCACCGCCCGCCAACCGGCCGTCCCCGGCCGAGCGTGACACCTGCGCGCCATGGCTCACCGCGGAACTGGCGCATGTGGCCGGCCACGTGCGGGTGATCGTAGTTCTCGGCGGCTTTGCCTGGCAGGCATCATGGCCCGCGCTTGGCGCCGCCGGTTTCGTACTGCCAAGGCCACGGCCGCCGTTCGGGCACGGGCGTGAGCAGGCTGTCCATGTCGGCCCGGCAGGTCGTCCCGTGCTCCTCATCGGCTGCTACCACCCGAGTCAGCAGAACACATTCACCGGGCGGGTGACCCAGGCCATGCTCGACGCCGTTTTCACGCGGGCGCATCAGGTGGCCTTCAGCTGACTTCTTGCCGCGGCTGATCAGAGCGGTGCCCTTCCGCTGGTCCGGCGCCCTCACCTTGTTTCCAGGGCAGCACAGGTGGCCCATCGATGCCCCTGGGATGTTACCTATGGGCCATCGATACCCCTGGGATGTTACCTATCGGCCATCGATGCCCCCCTGCGGCACGCCCCTGGTCCGGGTCGTGTGGCCCACCACTTCCTATAGGACACCGGAGCTGCCGCTTTTGTGACAGCTTGTGAAATTTTTCACGATCTATACATGTTGACGCGGATAGAAGGGGCGCGACGGAAGGACACGGGCATGATGGATATCAGCCGGGGCGGCCACCCGCACACTGGTAGTGCGTCGCGTCTGCCACGGATATTGATCGTCGGCGGCGGCTATGTCGGCATGTACACCGCACTCCACCTGCGGCGAAGGCTTCGCAAGAACGAGGCGCAGATCTGCGTCATCGACCCGAAGTCGTACATGACCTATCAGCCCTTCCTGCCAGAGGCGGCGGCTGGGAACCTCGCGGAACGCCACGTCGTCGCGCCGCTGCGTCAGGTACTTCGTGGCGTGGAGGTTCTGAACGGCAGGGTCACCGCGATCTCGCATGCCGGTCGTTACGTGGACTTCCAGCCTCTCGTGGGCAAGGTGCGCCGGGTCAGCTACGACCTCATCGTGATCGCACCAGGTTCGATCTCAAGAACACTTCAGATCGATGGACTCGCAGATCACGGAATCGGATTCAAAACCGTCGGCGAGGCGATATACCTGCGCAATCATGTACTTGCACAGCTCGATATCGCTGCCTCCACGCAAGATCTGAGCGTCCGCCGCAAGGCGCTTGCCTTTATCTTCGTTGGCGCGGGCTTTGCCGGTGTGGAGGCGCTAGCCGAACTGGAGGACATGGCGCGCGGTGCCTGCCGCTATTACCCCAGTCTCGCGCCAGCTGACATGCGATGGATGCTTGTCGAAGCGACCGGCCGCATCCTGCCGGAGGTCGGTCCTGAGATGGGGCAGCGGGCCATGGCGGAGCTGCGTACGCGCGGCATCGACGTCCGGCTCCGCACCCGGTTGATGTCGGCAGTGGACGGCCGAATCGTGCTAGACGACGGTACCGTGCTGGACGCCAACACCCTGGTATGGACAGCTGGCGTGAGGCCAAACCCAATCCTCGCTAACAGTGATCTACCCCTGGATTCGAGCGGGCGGCTCACAGCGACAGCCGAGTTGACCGTGCGTGAGACGCAGGGCGTGTTCACTGCCGGGGACTGCGCCGCGATCCCAGATCTCACCGCTCCGGACGGCGGAGCAGCAACGATGTGTGCGCCCAACGCTCAGCACGCACTCCGCCAGGCTCGGCGGCTGGCTCTCAACATTCGTGCGTACCTGCGCGGCAAGCCGCTCAAGCCGTACCGGCACGCGTACGCGGGTTCGGTCGCAAGCCTGGGCCTGCACCGGGGCGTCGCGTCTGTCTACGGCGTGAAGCTCACCGGCTGGCCAGCCTGGTTTCTGCACCGCACCTACCATCTGGCTCGCGTGCCGACCCTGAACAGGAAGGTTCGGGTCGTGGCCGACTGGACGCTCGCTCTACTCTTCCCGCGCGAGATCGTGTCGCTCGGTACCGTAGAACGGCCTAGGGAAGAGTTTGAGCAGGCACTGGCCTCCGCGAACCCGGTACAGCGGGTCAGCTGACGATCATCAGCACGATTGAATAATGGCCCTTTACGCAAAAAAGTGCGAACCCTATTCAATCGGGTAAGGGTGACAGGTGTCAGCACGAGGTACTATTTCCTCGCCCCCGTAGCCCAAGGGAAGAGGCTGGCCCCCTAAAAGGGTCCCCAGTGTCGGTTCGATTCCGACCGGGGGCACGCGCGGCGGGCCTTGCTGCTTGTCAGGCATATGCCGACTGCGCCGTTGCCGGCGGTGTTGGCCCGGGGGGCCACCCCCCGGAGCCCCCGGTGCGGTGGCCACCGCACCCTGGTGCGGCGCCGTATCGCATGTTCTCCTTGGGTGGGCCCGGCGCGTGGGTCACCGCACCCTGGTGCGGCGCCGTATCGCATCTTCTCTTGGGGGTCCGGAGCTTGGTTCGCTTGGGCGCGCCGCAGCTTCGTGCAGGACTGTTTCGCGTGCCGAACGGGCGCTGGGGGCCACCGGGTGCGGGGCTGTGCGGTTCAGCCGCTAATGTCGGGCCCCGCACGGGTGATCGTCACGCGGATGATCACGCGCTTGTCCCGCTCCATCGCTGCCCGATAGTCGGCCCAGTCCGGGTGCTCGCCAGCGATCGAGCGGTAGTAGTCCACGAGAAGTTCCATGGCGGCTGGCAGCGAGGTCACCTCGGCGGTTCCGTCAAGCTGAACCCAGTCCCCGAAGAAACTATCGCTGATGACACACAACGACGCCTGGCTGTCGCGACGCAGGTTACGAGTCTTAATAGCGGCCTCACGGCTACTGATCAGCGCCCGACCTTGCGCGTCAATCGCGGCAAGCACCGGTGATAGCTGCGGCATGCCGTCGGCCCGGCGGGTGGCAAGTACCGCGCGGTGGTGGCTCCGCAGGAACTCGCGGGCGCGGTCCGGATCCACCTCAACCGCTGTATAGCCGACTGCGACGCCGCAGCTCGTACTCGTGAACTATCGCGCTCGCATAGCCATGGGATAGGCCGTGCTCGTCCGCCAGCCAATGGGCCCGTTCCTCACAGCGGAGGAACGCCGGGCCGGACTCGATGCTCCTGAACCACTCAGGTAGGTCACGTCCTGTGACGCCGGGGATGCGAGCGATGAGGTTCTTGTGCATCTCCGTAGAGTGATTCAGAGACAATTGGCACCTCCAGGGTGAGCTCTCTCTTGGTGCGAGCGTGCACCAGCCGTCGGCCCATTACAAGCCCTTGCCCCCAGCTTTCAGTTAGATCAAGTTGGCCGTGCAGGTGGCGTGCGAACGGAAAGGATCCGCGATCACGACTTGGAGCTAGTCAGCTCAGCCTTTCGAAGATCATTGCCATGCCCTGGCCGCCGCCGACGCACATGGTTTCCAGGCCAAGCGCCTTGTCGTGGAACTGGAGTCCGTTGATCAACGTGGTGGTGATGCGGGCGCCCGTCATGCCAAACGGATGGCCGACGGCGATGGCCCCGCCGTTTACGTTGAGCTTGTCCAGGTCGATGCCGAGTTCGGTGTAGCTCGGGATGACCTGAGCGGCGAAGGCCTCGTTAATCTCCACCAGGTCAATGTCACCGATCGTCATGCCAGCCTTGGCGAGAGCGCGCCGGGACGCCTCGATGGGCCCGAGACCCATGATATCGGGGGACAGCGCAGACACCCCGGAGGACACGATTCGGGCGAGCGGCTGGATGCCAAGCTCGGCTGCCTTCGTATCGCTCATCACGATCACCGCGGCAGCGCCGTCATTGAGCGGGCAGCAGTTGCCCGCGGTCACGGTGCCGTCCGGCCTAAATACCGGCTGAAGGGCCGCCACCTTCTCCATTGTCGTTCCGGGCCGTGGGCCGTCGTCCTTGGTGACCACGGTGCCGTCCGGCATGGCCACTGGGGTGATCTCGCGCTGCCAGAACCCGTCCGCGATCGCCTTCTCTGCCAGGTTCTGCGACCGCACCCCGAACTCGTCCTGCTGCGCACGGGTAATCCGGCGCAGCGCGGCCACATTTTCAGCGGTTTGGCCCATGGCGATATAGATGTCTGGGAGCGCGCCGCCCTCACGCGGGTCGGTCCAGCCCTGCCCGTTGCCCGCAGACCCGCTCAGCCCGCCCTCGGCTCGCTTAGCGGTCCGAGCCTGCGCCTGAGCAAATAGTGGGTTGTGTGTGTTGGGCCATGAGTCGCTGCTGCCCGAGGCGAGTCGGCTGACGCACTCAACACCGGCCGATATGAAGACATCGCCTTCGCCGCTCCTGATGGCGTGGAACGCCATCCGGGTTGTCTGCAGTGACGATGAGCAGTATCTGTTCACCGTGGTGCCAGGGAGGTGATCGTAGCCAAGCAGGATCGCTATCACTCGCGCGATGTTGAAACCCTGTTCGCCACCCGGGAGGCCGCAACCAACCATGAGGTCCTCGATCTCGGCCGGGTTAAGCTGCGGCACCTTATCCAGCGCCGCGCGAACGACCTGAACGGCCAGGTCATCGGGCCTGATCTCCTTGAGGCTGCCCTTGAACGCGCGGCCGATGGGCGAACGTGCGGTGGCGACTACAACTGCCTCAGGCATGGTGCGCATCTCCCGTCAAGCTGGTGGATTACTCAACGGTAACCCATCGTGCGCGTGCGGACGACGAGTGAAGTGGCATGATCACAGCGTGGGGGCGCAGGCGTCCGATACCGTCAGGCCGGAGGTCTGACATAGGACAGGGGCAGTACATGCAGGTTTATGATTCGCTCGCCGAGCTCGTGGGCAACACCCCGCTCGTCCGGCTAAAGAAGGTGACCAAGGACATCGCCGCTGACGTGCTTGCCAAGGTGGAGTATGTCAATCCGGGCGGCTCGGTGAAGGACCGGATCGCGCTTCAGATGGTGCAGGAAGCAGAGGCATCAGGCGAGCTGCGCCCCGGTGGCACCATCGTGGAGCCGACCTCAGGCAATACTGGTGTTGGCTTGGCGATCGTTGCGGCGGAGAAGGGTTACCGCTGCGTGTTCGTTTGTCCCGACAAGGTTGGCCAGGACAAGATCGCGGTACTCCGCGCCTTCGGCGCCGAGGTCGTGGTCTGCCCGACTACGGTCGCGCCGGATCACCCGGATTCCTATTACAGTGTCTCCGACCGTCTGGTCACCGATATCAACGGCGCGTGGAAGCCAGATCAATACACGAACCCGGCGAACCCGGCGTCGCACTACCGCACGACGGGCCCAGAGATCTGGGCCCAGACCGACGGGACCGTCACCTATTTCGTGGCCGGCATCGGGACCGGCGGGACGATCACCGGGGCCGGGCGTTATCTCAAGGACGTGTCGGGGGGACGGGTCCAGGTGATCGGCGCCGATCCTGAGGGCTCGGTGTACTCCGGTGGCACAGGCCGCCCGTACCTGGTTGAGGGTGTGGGCGAGGACATCTGGCCTGCCACCTACGATCCCGCCGTGTGCGACAGGGTCATCGCGGTAAGCGACAAGGAATCATTTGGCATGACCCGTCGGCTCGCTCGTGAGGAGGCACTGCTTGTGGGCGGTTCCGCCGGACTTGCCGTCGTTGCGGCGCTACGCGTTGCCGCGGACGCAGGTCCCGACGACGTGATCGTCACCTTGCTGCCGGATGGTGGCCGCGGCTACCTGTCGAAGGTATTCAATGACGACTGGATGGCCGATTATGGCTTCCTGCAAACCGAGACCGCTGAGTCCCGCGTCGCCGATGTGCTCGCCAGGAAGGGCCCGGCTCTACCGGAGTTCGTGCACGCCCACCCGGACGAGACCGTGGGGACCGCGATCGAGATCCTTCGGGAGTACGACGTGTCACAGCTCCCGGTCATGAACGTGGAGCCGCCGGTGATGGCGGCCGAGGTGATCGGCTCAATCGTGGAGCGGGATTTGCTCGACGCGCTGCTGTCCGGCCGTGCCCGACCCGCAGACCCCGTGGCGAGGCACATGTCCGCGCCATTGCCGATGATCGGGTCCGGCGAACCGGTAAGCCGTGCAGTCGAGGCGTTGGAAAAGGCGGGCGCCGCGGTGGTGCTTGTAGACGGAAGGCCGGTCGGTATGCTCACCCGCCAGGACGTACTCACCTTTCTCGTTAGTGACGGCTCATGACTGGCGGAAGCACTGAAAGAGACGCCGATCCAGTGAGCAAGCCGGGTGGTCGGGGGCTGTCCAAGAATGCGCCAAGCGATCACGGGTTCGAAACCCTGGCAATCCATGCCGGGCAGGAACCTGATCCGCTTACCGGCGCCGTAGTGCCACCCATCTACCAGGTCTCCACCTACAAGCAGGACGGCGTGGGTGGCCTGCGCGGCGGCTATGAGTACTCGAGGACCGCGAACCCGACTCGCACGGCTCTGGAGGAATGCTTGGCCGCCCTTGAGGGCGGCCCGTGCGGGCTCGCCTTCGCCTCCGGGATGGCCGCAGAAGACTGCCTGCTTCGCGCCGTGTGCTCACCCGGCGACCGGGTGCTCATCCCAGACGACGCCTACGGCGGAACCTACCGGCTCTTCGCGAAAGTCTTGGACCGCTGGGGTGTGCGTCACCAGCCCGTACGGATCGCAGACGCGGCAGCCGTTAAGGATGGCATTGACGCCGCACCGACGCGGCTGGTGTGGGTCGAGACGCCGACAAACCCGCTACTCGGGATCGCCGATATCGCTGCGATCGCGCGGCTTGCGCATGATGCGGGAGCGCTGCTCGTGGTGGACAACACGTTCGCATCGCCGTACCTGCAGCGCCCGCTGGCGCTCGGCGCCGATGTCGTGGTGCACTCCACGACCAAATACCTCGGGGGCCACTCCGATGTGGTCGGCGGGGCGCTTGTGGTAGCCGATGCGGAACTCGGCGAGCAGCTCGCGTTCCACCAGAACGCGATCGGCGCAGTGGCAGGACCGTTCGACGCATGGCTGACCTTGCGCGGGATAAGAACACTAGCGGCGCGGATGGACGCGCATTGCGCAAACGCAGCCAGGATCGCAGCCGCACTCGATGTCCACCCGGCGGTCGCCTGCGTGCTATACCCAGGGCTGTCGTCCCATCCCGGCCATGAGCTAGCGGCGAAGCAGATGCGCGGGTTCGGCGGAATCGTGTCAATACGTTTGCGCGGTGGCGAGGAGGCCGCGGTGGCTCTGTGCGAGCGCACCCGGTTGTTCACGCTCGGTGAGTCGCTTGGCGGTGTTGAGTCACTGATTGAACATCCAGCCCGTATGACTCACGCCTCCGTGGCGGGCTCGCCGCTTGAGGTGCCCGGCGACCTGGTGCGTCTGTCTGTTGGCATCGAGACGTGCAGCGACCTGCTGGACGACCTGGCAGGTGCGCTGGGCTGACCGCGGGTGCTGACCAGCGGCAATGGCTGGCAGCCTGGCGTTGACATGCCGAACGACTGCCGTTAGCTTGCTCGAATATGAGCAAAACTGCGCATTTTGCTGCGCAGAATCTTGCGCATGAGCGCGCCCCGCGTAAAACAGGTGCGGGGTGATTCTCACCGTGACCCTCAATGCGGCACTCGACGTCACGTACCGGGTGCCGCGGCTTGTCCCCCCGTCGGTCATGCGGGTCGATCACGTCCACCAGCAGGCCGGTGGCAAGGGCGTGAACGTCGCACGCGTGCTCGCCTCGGCCGGAGTGCCCGCATGCGCGACTGGTCTGGCTGGAGGTATACGAGGAGCGGCGATCCGCGACGGGCTCGCAGCGGCAGGCGTCCGCGATGAGTTCGAGGAGATCGCCGGCGATTCGCGGCAGACCGTGGTGGTCATCGACCGTGACGGTCGTCTGAGCGAGTTCGATGAACCGGGCCCAGAGGTCCGGTCGGCTGAGTGGGCGCGCTTCCAGAAGCGGTATGCCCGGGTGGTACAAGACGCCCGCGTTGTGGTGCTGTCCGGAAGCCTGCCGCCCGGCATCCCGGCGGACGCGTACGCGATCCTGGCCGCGGTAGCGCGCGCAGCGGCCGCAGAGGTGATCGTGGACGCAGGCGGTCCGCCGCTACGCCTCGCCTGTGCGGCTTCACCGCAGATTGTGAAGCCCAACGAGCGTGAGCTGCATGACGCGGCAGAGCCTGGAAATGCCGCAGCGGTGGTTGCCCGTCCGGCAGGGTCGGCCGGACCGGTCCCTGCGACCGCCCACGCGGTTGCTCATTCTGCTGGATCGGCGGGACCGACTCGTGCGTCCGCCGCACAGGCGGCCGCCTGGTCGGCGGGACCGCCCACGCCTTTCGGCCAGGCCGCGCGGGCGGGACCACCGACCGTGCCTGCCGCGCTAGCGGCCGCGGAGGACGTGCGCAGCCTTGGCGCCGGGGCCGTGGTCGCCTCGCTTGGCGCGGCAGGATTGGTCGCGGTGACGCCTGACGGCCGCTGGTCTGTCAGCCATCCGGTACTGCGCGGCAATCCGGTTGGGGCGGGTGACGCCTTGGTTGCTGGACTGGCGATGAGCCGCGTGAAAGAGGCCACCTGGCCGCAGACACTTGTCACGGCCACCTCACTTGCGATGGCGAGCGTGTCGTCCCCTTGGGCCGGCGAAGTCGACCCAGCCGAGGGACCACAGGCAAGCTGGCGGCCGATACTCGCGTGCTCCTTGCGGCCAAGGGGGTTGTTCTCGACGGCATGCTGCATGCGATCGGCGCCGGGATGCCAAGGCAGCAGGCGGTGCTATTGGCGGACGACGAGTACGGCGCGGCGGCTATCCGGCGGGCACGGGAGCATGGAATCGTCACGGCGCTCGCCGTTGAGCGGAGCGGGCAACCCGAGTTCAGCTTCGAACATCGTGATCGCTTCGGCGAGCATATCGAGCGCAGCGGTGCCGACATCATCAAGGCATTGGTGCGCTACAACGTCGACGGTGACCAGCACTGCAACGCCCGCAGCCGGGCGCGGTTTCGGGAGCTGGCCCGGTGGCTCAACGGACGCGGTCTGCCGCTGATGCTTGAGCTGCTCGTGCCGCCACAGCCCCACCAGCTGGCGCGGGTCGGAGGAGACCGCGAGCGTTTCGACCGCGAAATGCGGCCAGCGCTCACCGTGCGGGCCATGCGGGAGCTAATAGCGGTTGGCCTCGCTCCCCGTTACTGGAAGATCGAAGGCCAACCGAGCACAGCAACCTGCCAAGAGCTTGCCCGGGCCGCCGCGGCGACCGCGCAGACACGCTGCCTGGTGCTGGGCCGCGGAGAGGATGCCGCGGCAGTCCGGCGCTGGCTCGCCCTTGCAGCACCAGTTGAGGGCTTTGGCGGGTTCGCCATTGGGCGGACCATCTGGTCCGGGCCCCTAGAGGCATGGCTCGCTGGGCGCGCGGATGGGCAGGCTGCGGCCAGGCTCATAGGGGAGCGCTACCTGTCCTTCGCTCTGCTCTACCTCCGTCACACCAGGCTGCGACCAGAGCAGCCGCACGCACGGACGTGCTAGTTGGCGGCGCTTATCGCGACAGGGCCGACATGTTGGGTCACGTCTGGCCGGAGGCAGCCCCACGACGAGCGGGTCACGGCGGACCACGACAATGGGCATCGCCAATGACCCCACCAGGTCACGTTTATCAGTGACTACGTTACGGACGCGCTCGGAGACGCGGCCTTCCAGGCCCCTCTCCAGCACGCATTCGTCGCCGTTGACTTGTGCGCGATATAGCGCAAGGATGACCATTATTGATCAATAGTAAGCAGGGAGAGTCGGCGTCGCCGCTCGCCCTGCCCGTGTCCCCGGGACTGCGGTGCGGCGGCCTTATCCGGCTATCTCGACCGGCCTGGTCTCTCGCCGCGGCGTGCCGCACGAAGGCGCGCATCCGGCAGCGGGAGGGCTGCGGAGCTGGCTCCACGCACGCCCTACAAAGGAGGTCCCCTTGAGGTTTACGAGACATGGCGGCGTGGCCGCGGCCGGTGCCGCTGTCATTGCCATGGTCGCAGCCTGCGGTAGCAGCGGGAGCAGCAGCGCGAACGCTAGCGGAACGATCAGTGTTGTGATGGCCCAGTACAGCAGCCAGAGCCAGCCGTACTGGACCGACCTGGTGAGCCGCTTTGAGAAGCAGAACCCGAAGATTCATGTGAATCTCCGCGTCATCGACTGGAACACGCTGCTACAGCAAGTTCCTACGATGATCCAGACGAGATCCTACCCTGACGTGCTCAACTTCAATGCCTACAGCACATTCGCGAGCGCCGGCCTGCTGCGCCCGGCCCAGCAGGTTCTTTCCCCATCTGTGCTGTCGGACTTCGTCCCGTCGTTCGTGCAGAGCGACACCGTCAACGGCAAGCAGTACGGAATCCCGTGGATCGCGAGCGTGCGGGCGCTCGGCTACAACAAGCAGGCGTTCGCCAAGGCCAATATCGCTTCGCCACCGTCGACCTGGTCTCAATTCGTGGCTGACGCACAGAAGGCGAAGAAGGCTGGCTATACCGGGTACTGCCTGCCGCTGGGCGCGGAGGAGTCCCAGGCCGAATGGTCACTGTGGATGTGGTCAAACGGCGGCGGCTGGACAACGCCGGCCGGACAATGGGCGATCAGCAGCCCGCAGAACACGCAGGCGCTGCAATTCCTGCGCACTCTAGCCAACACCGATAAGGTCACTGAACCTGAGCCGGGGAAGACCAACAGGACCGATGGCTGCTGGGCGGCTTTTGGCCAGGGCCACGTGGCAATGACCGAGATAATGCCGCTCGGCACTTTTGAGACCAGCTCCATGAAGGGGTCAAGCGTACGGTGGGCATCGGCGCCGTGGCCACGGGCCAGCGCCAGCATCCCGCAGTTCACGCTCGGCGTGCAGGATGTTCTGATGGCGTTCAACCGGCCGGGGAACACGGCGATGGTGAAAAAATTCCTCGACTTTGTCTATCAGAAGAGCAACTACCTGAAGTTTGTGCAGGACGAGGGCTTCCTGCCGGCGACGCGCTCGGCGAGTGGCGCGATGGCCTCCGACTCGGTGGCCGGCCCCGGTATTGCGCTGCTGCCGAAGGCAAAGTTCTACCCTGTTACCCAGTCAAGCTGGAACAAGGTGCAAAGCGCGGTGCAGAGCCAACTTGGGACAGCGATGGATCCAGGCGCAAATCCAAGCAAAGTACTCGCCTCGCTACAGCAGATCGCGCAATCGTCAGGATGAAGGCATGTCACATGGCGGGTGCTGACCTTACGGCACCTGCCATGCCATGTGCGCGGGCGGGGATATGACCAGGGGTACCGCCGTCGCGGCTGGCCCGGAGCCTCCCGGGCTCGCCGGGCGGTGGAAATCCCGGCCGCGCCGCGGTCGCGGGCCGTTGCGGATCCTGGGTCGGTACGCGCCCTTGTGGTGGATCGGGCCAAGCCTGCTGCTCATCGCGGTGATCATTGTGTATCCGGCGATCGAGATGGTGCGCACGTCGCTTGAGAAGGTGAACTCGATCGGGCTCACCCAGGGGGCGGCGGGACTCGCGAATTACCGGCACCTGTTCGCCGAGTCGGCGCTCAGCCATGTCGCGGTTAACACGGTGCTGTGGGTGCTGCTGGTGGTCGCCGTGACGATCCTCGTGTCGATGGCGCTTGCGCAGTTTCTTAACAAGCGCTTCGCTGGCCGGCGCGTCGTGCGCTGGGCTCTCATCGTTCCCTGGGCAGCGTCCCTGGTCATGACGAGCACCATATGGCGTTACATCTTCGAGGGCAGCTACGGGATGCTCAACCGAGTGCTGCTCGACTTGGGGATTATTCACTCGCCGGTCGAGTGGTACAAGAACAACGCCACGGCGTTCTGGTCCCTGATCATCGTCGGCATCATCGTCTCGATCCCGTTCAGCACCTACGTGCTGCTGGCCGGGCTGCAGGCAGTCCCAGGCGAACTGTACGACGCGGCTCGCGTGGACGGCGGCGGGCCGTGGCAGATCTACCGCAAAGTCACATTTCCGTTGCTCAAGCCGGCCCTTTTGGTCTCGGTCGTGCTCAACACGATCTACGTGTTCAACTCCTTTCCCATCATCTGGGTGATCACGGGAAAGCTCCCGGGGGACAGCACGGACACGACGATCACCTTTATGTACAAGATCGCTTTTACCTACCGGCTCGACGTTGGCGAGGCGGCAGCCCTTGCCGTGCTCAATGTGATTTTCCTTGTCGTCGTCGTCAGTCTCTACATGCGCAGGGTCCGCTGGACGCAGACAGGTGAGAGCGCAGTAACCGAGGGCTCGGCGCGCGGGCGGTGGCTGGCCACGCGGCGCGAATCGGTGGCGAACAGCCTTGCCGCCCTGACACGCGGCACCTGGGCGGCGTTTACCCCGATAACCCGCGCGGCGGCAACGGCCGCGAGGACAGCTGGGAGCGCATGGCAACGGAGCAGACGGGTGGCCATGCCAACCGCTGGGCTCATCATCGCCGCGTTCTTCCTCGCCCCTTATGTCGTCATGCTGGCATCCTCGCTGAAGTCCAACCACGATCTCTTCCACAGCCCGGCGCTCTACCTGCCGTCTAGCTGGGAGTGGGGCAATTTCGCCAGCGTGTGGAGCAAGATCCCATTGGCCGCCTACCTGATCAACAGCCTCGTCGTCGCGGCGGTGGCGACAGCGATCGTACTGCTCGTCTCGCTGCCGGCTGCGTACTTCACTGCCAGGCACAACTTTCGCGGTCGCCGCGCGTTTCTCTACACCGTTCTGATCACCCAGATGTTCGCGCCTGTCGCGCTCGTTGTCGGCATCTACAGGGAGTTCGATATTGTCGACAACTTCCTGCGGAACGGTGGCGCACCCTTCGGCGCGATCAACAGCTACTGGGCGATCATCCTGGTGAACGCGGGGTTCAACCTAGCCTTCTCGATCTGGATCATGAACGGCTACCTGGCCAGCATCCCCAAAGAGATCGAGGACGCCGCCATGGTGGACGGCGCCGGGCGGCTCCGCACGATGGTCAGGGTCGTGCTTCCACTCGCCAAGCCGGGGATCGTGACTGCGGTTATCTTCACCTTCATCCAGGTGTGGAACGAGTTCGTCGTGGCAGAGACGATCTTCAATGACCCGACCCGCAACCGGGAGACCCTAACCGTGGGGATCAACGCGTTTGTCGGGCTCTATCAGACGCAGTACCAGTACCTCTTCGTTGTGTCGATCATCGGCATTGTGCCGGTCGTGATCTTGTTCGCCGCCATCGAGCGCTACTTGGTCAGCGGGCTTACCGCCGGGAGTATCAGGTAACTCGCCTGTGCCCGCGATCGTGATCGGGAGGCCCGCCATGCTCAGGCAGTGATCACCTGGATACCACGCTCGGAGAAGGGGGCAACTGACCCCGGGGCTGCGCCGCTGTCAGTGATGAGAATGTCGATCTCGTCAGTAGCACAGATGCGCGCAAAGGCGCGCTGTTCAAGTTTGGAGCTGTCCGCGACGATCACGACGCTGCGCGCACGTTCGGCCATCAGGTGGTTGATGCTGGCCTCACCTTCGTGGTGTGCACTGGCCCCCGCGGCCGCGTCGAGCGCGTCGACGCCGAGGATTGCCCAGTCAAAGGTCAATTCGGCAAGAACTAGGCTGGCGAGCGGGCCGATCAGCTCGTAGGACTGTGTACGGGCTACCCCGCCGGTGAGGACAATCTTGATGTGCTGGCGCACCGTGAGCTCGTTGGCGATGTTGAGGGCGTTGGTCACAACGGTGATGGCCGTTTCGCGAGTCTGCTGAAGGTCCATCCGCGTGGCGAGGGCTCGCGCGACCTCGCTCGTGGTGGTGCCACCGTTCAACGCGACGGTGGACCCCGCGGCGATGAGCGCGGCAGCCGCGCGCCCTATCCGCTGCTTTTCCGGTGCGTGCCGTGCCGTTTTGTAACGCAGCGGCAGGTCGTAGGACACGTTGTTGGCAACCGCGCCGCCGCGGGTGCGCGTCACCATGTGCTGCTGTGCTAGTTGATCGAGGTCCCGCCGGATCGTTGCCTGGGAAACGCCGAGCGATTTGGCCGCCGTCTCAACGGTCAACCGGCCGTCCGCGGCCACCACGTCGAGCAGGGCGTTCCAGCGCTGGTAGCGGGACACGCGCCACCTCCGGGCGAGACACAGCAAATAGCTGAGCACATTGTCGCCGCCACGCAGGCGGCGTGCGCGGGTGAGCACCGAAATTGCGCGCATGCTGGTGATTACCGAGGTGGCGCAAGGCGAGTGAGCACCGAGACTGCGCGCGAGCGGGTGAGCACCGAGACTGGGCGGGAGCGGGTGAGCACCGAGACTGCGCGGGAGCGGGATGAGGTACCGAGGTGGCTGATGAATGGGCCGGACCAGCAAGCACCGCCCACGATCCGACCGGCGCCGCAGGCCGCGCCGCTTCTGTAGTCCTGGCAGTAGATGTCGGTGGCACGATGATCAAGGCGCTCGCGGTCCGCAGCGACGGACATATCGCGCTCCGCGCACGGACGCCAACCGCGGCACACGAGGGCAGCGGGGCGGTTGTCGCGAGGGTCGAGGCCTTCTGCGCGGACCTGGCTGACGGGATCACAGGTCAGACCGGCCGGCCTCCCGCAGCGCTCGGGCTCGCGGTGCCCGGAGTAGTGGATGAGGCAGCAGGCGTGGCACGGTTCGCCGCCAACATAGGCTGGCACGACGCCCCGCTTGGTGAGCTGTTCGGCAGGCGTCTCGGTGTGCCGGTGGTGGTGCGCAACGACGTGCGCGCCGCGGGCCTTGCCGAGGCGCGACTCGGCGCCGGACGAGGATCGCAGGATTTCCTGCTGCTGCAGATCGGGACGGGTATCGCGGGCGCGCTCGTGGTAGATGGCCGCCCATATTCGGGCGCGCATGCGCTGGCTGGCGAGTTGGGGCACCTGACTGTTGCCCCGGGTGGTGCTGCCTGCAGGTGCGGCGGTCGCGGCTGCCTGGAGACCGTGGCGTCCGCAGCCGCGGTGGCCGGCCGCTACCTGGAGCGATCAGGCCAGGGCGACGCGGGCTTGGTGGTCGACGCAGCGGAGGTCATCCGCCGGTCAGCGGCCGGAGAGGCCGCTGCCACGCAAGTCTGGGGCGACGCGGTGCGGATGCTGGCCACCGTGCTCGCCTGGTACCAGAACATGCTCGACCCCGAGCTTGTCGTGCTCGGTGGTGGGCTCGCGCGGGCGGGAGCGGCCCTGATCGATCCGCTGCGCGGTGAGCTGGGCTATCAGCTCACATTCCAGCGCCTGCCCCGGCTGGCCGTGAGCGACCTTGGTGATGAGGCGGGGTGCCTCGGAGGGGCCATGACGGCGTGGGAAGCGGCAGGGCTCGATCTGTGCGCGTTCATGCGTGATAGACCATGAAAAAGCACATGATCACGGTGGTTCCCCACGCCGGGCCGGATTGTTGATCGTAAGTGCGTCAGTAATGCCGGTCCGGCCGGCCCTCGGCGAGGAGACAGTGCATGAAGGCGATCATCCAAGACACCTACGGCTCGACGGATGTTCTCGAGCTCCGGGAGATCGACAAGCCCGAGATAGCCGACGACGAGGTGCTGGTACGCGTGCATGCGGCTGGCGTGGATCGGGGCGTCTGGCACCGCATGACGGGGCTGCCGTACCCGATACGCCTCGCGGAAAAGGGGCTCCGGGCGCCCAAGACCCCCGTTCCAGGCTCGGACGTTGCCGGGGTCGTGGAGGCGGTCGGCAACGACGTGACCGGGTTCCAGCCCGGCGATGAGGTGTTCGGCATCGGCAAGGGCGCCTTCGCTGAGTACGCTCGCGCTCCCGAGAACAAGCTCGCGCCCAAGCCGACGAACCTCACCTTCGAACAGGCGGCGGTGATCGCCATCTCCGGCTTGCCAGCCCTGCAAGGCCTGCGCGACCACGGGCGGGTCGAGCCGGGCCAGAAGGTGTTGATCATCGGTGCGTCGGGAGGCGTGGGGACCTTCGCGGTGCAGCTTGCCAAGGTGTTCGGGGCAGAGGTCACCGCCGTGTGCAGCACGACGAAGGTGGACATGGTCCGGTCGCTCGGTGCCGACCACGTCATCGACTACACGCGTGACGACTTCGCGGAGGGGGAGCAGCGCTACGACGTGATCCTCGACATCGGCGGGAACGCGTCGCTGGCCCGCCTGCGGCGGGCGCTCACCCCGAAGGGGACCCTCGTCATCGCCGGAGGAGAGACGAGCGGCCGGTGGCTCGGAGGCACCGATCGCCAGCTCCGGGCGCTCGTGCTGTCCCGGTTCGTGGGCCAGAAGCTCACGACGTTCATCTCCAAGGAGAACCGCGAGGACCTGATTGTCCTCAAGGAGCTCATCGAATCCGGAAAGGTCACACCGGTCATCGACCGGACGTACCCGCTGGCCGAGGCCCCCCAGGCCATCCGGTACCTGGAGCAGGGGCACGCACGAGGAAAGGTCGTCATCACCGTCTGACCCGCGAACCACCGTTCACCTCACCACAGCCCGGCCGAAACCGCCCGCCCGTGACGTCGGCCAAGTGACTCACACCCGCGATGCCTGGCCTGCCCTCGACATCGTCCGGCTAGCCAAGGGTGAGTTCAGACGACCCGCACGTCGAGGCCGCTGCTGCGTAGGCGCTCGAGTTCGGAGGGAGAGGCGCCGGCATCGGTGATGAGGACATGCACCGCGGAGAGCTGGCAGATACGGGCGAAGGCGACCATGCCCAGCTTCGTGCTATCAGCCAGCACCACGCATCGCTGCGCCTGCTGCACAAGCACGGCGTTGGTCCTGGCCTCGACGTCGTCGTGGGTCGTGCAGCCCGCCAAACGATCGATCCCGTCCACGCCAACCAGCGCGATGTCGAGGTTGTAGCGGGAGAGGGTCTGCTCAGCCACGGGCCCAACCAGCTCGAATGAGGCCGAGCGAGCGATCCCACCGGTCACAACAAGGCGGAGATTGGGGCGTACGGCGAGTTCAGCTCCGATGTTCAGCGCATTCGTGACTATCGTCAGGTCGGGCCGGGAGGCAAGCGCCCGCGCAGCCTCGGTCGTTGTTGTGCCACCGGTGATGCCGACGACGCTGCCATCGGGCACCAGACGGGCGCCTTCCTCGCCGATGCGGCGCTTTTGCGCGGAACGGCGGGCGCTCCGGTACCGGATAGGCAGCTCATAGCTGATCGCCTGGATCGCGGCACCGCCGTGGGTGCGGGCCAGCAGATGCTGGTCGGCGAGCTGCCGCAGATCGCGTCTGACGGTGGCGCCAGACACACCGAGCAGCCGCGCTAGCTGGCCGACCGACGCAGAACCTTCGCTGGCGAGCTGCTCCAGGATGACGCTAAACCGCTCCAGCTTGCGCACGGGATGATCATATCCGCGCACCCGCCTGGGCCCGGGCGCTCGGCCGACTACGCCGACGCTCACGGAGGCGGCGTCCCCTGGACGGCGATCAGGGCGTAGAAGGCGCCACTGGCAGGTTGGGTTTGTCCGGCACCCCAGACAGCGCCGGTGAAGGGATACGAGCCAGCCCGGCGATGCCGACGAAACCGGACGAGCGCCGGGGTCGAGTGATCATGGCGTGCGCCGACACTGGCGGTAGCGGCACCAGCGGCTGGCGAGCAAGTTCTGTTTGTGCTTAGTCCTGATCTTGATAGGACTGATCAGGACTGATCAGTCCCGATCGAACAGCGCTAACTAGACGGCGTGCTACGCCTCCATATTCCTCAGGACTAGACACGTTCATTCCCACAATGTCTCTTAGAAGATCAGGCTCGTCACGGGTGCCCTCTGGCATGTCTTGTGCCGACTCGCGAAGCCGCACCGGGATGATGGGGATCTTCATGCCACGCCCCAGCTTGCTGCTTCGTCGGTTGCCTGGCACTGCGGAGAGTTGGGACTGAGGGCCAGCCTACCTTTGCGCTGGCGGCCAGCCGCTTAGGGACCCGGCCCGACGTGGGTGGGGTAAATCCGGACCCGACCCGGCTCCACGGCAAGGCCGGCGGGTGACATGTGGACAGGGTCAGGCGGGAATGATCGGCTGCGTGGATGCCTATGCTGAAAGGGGCAGGCGTCCGCGAGTACGCGGAAGGGTGGCACATGGCTGATGCGGCTGGGGATCAGATTGGCCGGCGGATAGCTCGTGCCCGGAAGCTTCGGGGGCTGACGCAAACCGGGCTTGCGGCCAAGGTGCCGTGCAGCAAGAGCCTTATCGCGCAGGTGGAACGGGGTCATAAGCCGGCGACACCCTCGCTGATCGCGGCGGTGTCTCGGGCGCTGAACGTGGATGTGACGGAGCTGACGGGTCAGCCGTACCGGGGCAGCGATGCGCGCAGCGACCGGATTCACGGGGCCATGACGCAGATCCGTCAAGCGCTGGTGTACTGGGACGTTGCGCCTGTGCTGGAGGTGCCGCCGCGGTCGCTCGATGCCCTGGCGCGGGAAACGCACAAAGCCACCCGGCTGCGGATGCAGGCGAGTTATGCCGAACTCGGTGCCGTTCTTCCGGCGTTGATCAAAGAACTGACCGTGCACGTGCATGATGTGCGGGGCGCGGAGAAGGCGCGCGCGTTTCGGTTGCTGGCGGATGCGTACACGGCTGTCGATTCGATGGCTTACAAGCTGGGGTATATGGATCTGTTCGCGCTGGCTGTGGAGCGCATGGCGTGGGCGGCGGAGCGTGGCGACGATCCGCTGCTGCGGCCGGTCGCGGCGATTCGGCGGTCGTCGGCATTCCTGGCGACTGCGGCGTGGGATGGGGGTCTGGTGCTGCTGGATCGCGCCGGGCACGATCTTGAGCATCATCTGTCGGATGCGCCGGGGCCGTTGAGCGTGTTCGGCACGGTGCATCTGCGGGCGGCGATCATGGCGGCGCGGGGCAACCGCGCGGGCAGCGCTTGGGAGAGCATGGGCCACGCGCGGGAGGTGGCCGGGCGGATCGGCCGTGACACCAAGGATTACGGGCTGTTGTTTGGCCCATCCAATGTGGGCATTCATGAGGTGGCGGTCGCGGTCGAGTTGGGCGACGCGGATGAGGCGGTCCGCCGCAGCGCGGGCCTGCGGCTTCCGGATGATCTGCCGCGCGAGCGGTCGAGTCACCATTACATCGACTTGTCGCGGGCGTGGTTGTGGCAGGGCAAGGCCGACAAGGCGCTGGCGTGCGTGTCGCTGGCTGAGCAGTTGGCTCCGCAGCGGACCCGGTATCACCCGATGGCGCGGGAGACGGTGGCGCGGCTGCTGGACATTCAGCGGCATGTGCCTGAGCAGTTGCACTTGCTTGCCGCGCGGATGAATCTGTCCTGACAGCAAGTCCGCGCTGTATCACGATCTGTGAAACATAGGCTGTCGCTGCTGCGCGATCATGACGGCTGTGGACGATGGCATCGACGATCTGGAAAAGCTTGCCGCTGAGGTAAACGGCGGTGACTGTGAGGCGCGGGTTGTCACGCCGCGAGGCAGGCGGTCGTTTGTGCATGTGCGGAACCGGCGTGCGGGCGCGCTGACCGAGAACATCTACGCCGGGGACGGCTGGTACTGGTGGGGCTGGTGCGAACGGATCGGTCCTGTCACTGACCCCCCGGCAGCGGCGCGGGCGGTGGCACGGGTCGTTGGCACCCTGAGCGGTAGTAATGACCAGATCGCTCGATGAGCGTGCAGAACTGGTCAGCGCCGGGAACGGCGGTTGCGTCGACGGCGAAACGGAGTACCGGGCGGTATTGCCCGCAACAGCGCAAGCCGTGCCCGCTGTGCGGGCATACATGCGGGCCGTAGCTGGGGGGTGGAGGAGAGCGGTTGAGCTGGAGCTAGTGGCGTCCGAGCTGGCGTCGTGCGCCGTGCGGGCGAGGGCCAGTGAGGTGTTCACTGTGACCGCGCACCCAAGAGCCGGGCGGATGCGGGTTGAGGTCGCGATGTCTGGCAGCGGGTGGTGGCCCAGCGGTGACGGTGAGGATGCGATGGCCTACGGGTGTGCGCTGGCGATTGTGGCCGGGCTGGCGGACCGGTTCGGGCATGAAGGCTC
>WNGG01011568.1_pt1 | contig 22597 bp, 20 predicted proteins | sample 5400661 | NCBI WGS metagenome assembly WNGG01 (sample SAMN13153372, study PRJNA577476) | soil metagenome | isolation source: 100 cm soil or saprolite under Garry oak tree replicate 1 | place: USA:California | collected 2016-06-15
GTCGCCGGCCGCGATGCGGCGGATCGCGCTGGCTGGAGTCATGGCCTCGGCCGGGATCATCCTGACCGGCGCCGCCGTGCGGCTGAGCCAGTCCGGCCTCGGCTGCCCGGACTGGCCTGCCTGCACCGCGCACAGCATCATGGCCGGCGGGTCGGCCGGCAGCACCCTGGTGGATCGCTGGATCGAGTTCGGCAACCGGCTGGTCACCGGCGCGATCCTGGCGATCGCCGCGGCGGTGTCGGTGGCGGCCTGGCGGTTCCGGCCCGGCGGCGGCAACCGCCGGCCGGATCTCGTCCGGCTCGCGCTGGCCCAGCCGGCCGGCGTGATCGCGCAGGCGGCACTCGGCGGCGTCGTGGTGCTCACCGGGCTTGACCCGGTCTGGGTCACCGTGCACTTCCTGCTGTCGGTGTCGCTGGTGGCACTCGCGGTGGCGCTGCACGTCAAGGTCACCGAGGGCACCGCGCCCGCCCGGCCGCTTGTCCGCCCTGACCTGCGGGCGCTTGCCCGCGCCCTGGTGGCGGTGGTGGCCGTGATGCTGGCCGCCGGCACCGTCGTCACCGGGACGGGCCCGCTGGCCGGCGCCCGCTCGGTGACGCGGTACGACCTGCCGCTCGCCGGGGTCACCCAGCTGCACGCGGACATCGGCTGGCTGCTCACCGGCCTCACCCTCGCCCTGGTGGCCGGGCTGTGGCTCACCGGCGCGCCGCGGCGGGTGATGCGGCCCGGCTGGGCGCTGCTCGGCCTGATCGCGGTACAGGGATCGGTCGGCTACGCCCAGTACTTCACCGGGCTGCCCGCCGGCCTCGTTTGGGTGCATGTCACCGGGGCAATCCTGATCTGGATCACGGCGCTTCGGCTGCTATTCGCGCTGCGGGACAAGGGCCCGCTGCCCGGCCAGCGCGAAGCGGCTGAGGCCGGCCTCGCGGGATAGGCTCGAAGCCGGGACCTGCGTTCTCCAGCTGGGAAGGAGCAATGAAGCCGCGGTGAGCACTCTGCCAGGTAACTCGCTCGAATGGTCGCAGACTGACGCGCGGGCCGTGGACCTGATCCGCGTCCTCGCCATGGACGCGGTGCAGCAGGCCGGCTCGGGCCATCCCGGCACCGCGATGAGCCTGGCGCCGGCGGCCTACCTGCTCTTCCAGCGCTTTCTCCGGCACGACCCGGCGGATGCCGGGTGGATCGGGCGGGACCGGTTCGTCCTGTCCTGCGGCCACTCCAGCCTCACCCTCTACATCCAGCTCTACCTGTCCGGGTACGGGCTGACGCTGGACGACATCAGGGCATACCGGACCTGGGGCAGCCACACGCCCGGTCATCCCGAGCACTGGCATACTCGCGGCGTCGAGGTGACCACCGGCCCGCTCGGCCAGGGCGTCGCCAACGCCGTCGGCATGGCCATGGCAGCCCGGCGGGAGCGCGGTCTGCTGGATCCGGACGCCGAGCCGGGTACCAGCCCGTTCGACCATCACATCTACGCCTTTGCCTCCGACGGCGACATCGAGGAGGGCATCAGCCACGAGGCCTCCGCGCTCGCGGGCCACCATCAGCTCGGCAACCTCGTGATGCTGTACGACGACAACAACATCTCCATCGAGGACAACACGGACATCGCGAAGTCCGAGGACGTGTGCGCCAGGTACGAGGCCTACGGCTGGCACGTGCAGCGGCTCAGCTGGCGCGGCCCCGATGGCTACCGCGAGGACGTGGCGGCGCTCGCCGCGGCGCTGGCCGCCGCCCGGGATCACGCCGCGGCCCCGTCGCTGATCGCGCTGAAGACGATCATCGGCTGGCCCGCTCCCACCAAGCAGAACACCGGCGATGCGCACGGCTCGGCGCTGGGCGAGGAAGAGGTGGCGGCCACCAAGCGCATACTGGGCTTCGACCCGGGCGTCGCGTTCCCGGCCGAAGACGAGGCCGTCGCGCATGCCCGCAAGGTCGGCGACCGGGGCAAGCAGCTGCGCGCGAGCTGGGAAGAGGGGTTCGCGGCGTGGTCGGCCGCCAACCCGGAGCGGAGCGAGCTGCTCGGCAGGCTCTGCGCGCGGCGGCTGCCACCCGGCTGGGCGGAGGCGCTGCCCGCCTTCCCGCCGAGCGAGAAGGGCATCGCGACCAGGAGGGCATCCGGCCAGATTCTTAACGGGCTGGCCGCGGTGCTGCCGGAGCTCTGGGGCGGTTCCGCCGACCTGGCCGGTAGCAATGACACCACGATGAAAGGCGAGCCGTCGTTCATCCCGGTCATGCACCAGACGCAGATGTTCCCCGGGAACCCGTACGGGCGGACGCTGCACTTCGGCATCCGCGAGCATGCCATGGGCGCGATCTGCAACGGCATCGCGCTGCACGGGCTCACCCGCCCCTACGGCGGCACCTTCCTGGTGTTCAGCGACTACATGCGGCCCGCGGTACGGCTTGCCGCGCTGATGGGCATCCCGGTTACGTTCGTCTGGACGCACGACTCGATCGGCCTGGGCGAGGACGGCCCCACCCACCAGCCGGTGGAGCACCTGTGGGCGCTGCGCGCCATCCCCGGCCTTGACGTCGTCCGGCCGGCCGACGCGAACGAGACGGCGGTTGCCTGGCGCACCATCCTGGAGCGCGAGAATCACCCGGCCGGGCTCTGCCTGACCCGGCAGAACGTGCCGGTCTTCGACCGGGCGGCCGGCAATGGGCGGGGGCTGGCCAGCGCCGACGCCGTGGCCCGCGGCGGGTACATCCTGGCCGACGGCGCGGGCGGCGCGCCCGAGGTGATCCTGATCGCCACCGGCAGCGAGGTGCAGATCGCGCTGGCCGCCAGGGACCTGCTGCAGGCAGCCGGGACGCCCGTCCGGGTGGTTTCGATGCCGTGCGTGGAATGGTTCGCCGAGCAGGACGCCGCCTACCGGGAGCGGGTGCTGCCGCCCGGGATCCGGGCGCGGGTCTGCGTCGAGGCGGGCATCGCGCTCGGCTGGCGCGCGTTCGCCGGCGACTTCGGCGAGTGCGTCAGCCTGGAGCATTTCGGCGCGTCGGCGGCCTACCAAAGGTTGTACACCGAGTACGGCCTCACCGCCGAGCGCGTGGCCGAGGCTGCCCGCACCAGCCTGGCCAGGCTTAACGCCGCCACCAGCTAAGCAAGCAAGGAGCACAGGCAATGACTTCCCAGCCCGATGATCACCTGGGGCAGCTGACCGCCGCCGGGGTCGCCATATGGCTCGACGACATCAGCAGGGAGCGCCTCGCCTCGGGCAATCTCGCCACGCTCGCGCGGGACATGCACGTCATCGGCGTCACGTCGAACCCGACGATCTTCGCGCACGCGCTCGCTAGCGGAGCCGCCTACGACGCGCAGGTCGCGGACCTGGCCGCGCGCGGGGTGAGCGTCGAGGAGGCTTCCCGCGCGATCACCACCTATGACATCCGCTGGGCCTGCGACGTGCTGCGGCCCGCCTACGACGGGACCGACGGGCTGGACGGGCGGGTGTCCATCGAGGTCGATCCGCGGCTGGCCAGGGACACCGCGAAGACCATCGCCGAGGCCCGTGCGCTGTGGTGGCTGGTCGACCGGCCGAACCTGTTCATCAAGATCCCGGCCACCACCCAGGGCCTGCCCGCGATCACGGCGTGCCTATCCGAGGGAATCAGCGTGAACGTCACGCTGATCTTCTCCCTGGAGCGGTACGGGCAGGTCATCGACGCGTTCATGAGCGGCCTCGAGCAGGCTCCCGGCGATGACCTGTCCGCGATCGCCTCAGTGGCGTCGTTCTTCGTCAGCAGGATGGACACCGAGGTCGACCGCAGGCTCGCCAAGATCGGCACGCCGGCCGCCGACGGGCTGCGCGGCAAGACGGCCATCGCCAACGCGCGGCTCGCCTACGAGCTGTACGAGCAGCGGTTCGCCACCGCCCGGTGGTCGGAGCTGACCGCCCGCCGGCCCCGGCGGCAGCGGCCGCTCTGGGCGTCCACCAGCACCAAGGACCCGGCTTACCGGGACACCATGTACGTCGAGGAGCTCATCGCGCCCGGCACGGTCAACACCATGCCGGAGGCCACCCTGCACGCCACCGCGGCGCACGGCGTGGTGAGCGAGGATACGATCCACGGCACGTACGACGACGCCCGGCAGGTCATCGAGGCCATGGAGGGCCTCGGCATCAGCTACGACGACGTGGTCGGCGTGCTCGAGGAAGAAGGCGTGCAGAAATTCGCGGCATCCTGGCAGGAGCTGCTGAAGACCATCGAGAGCGCGATGTCCGGAGCAGCCGGCTGATGGCCGGCGGGCCGCCCGGGAGACCAGATGACCAGATGACCAGTAACCCGCTGCGCGACTCCAGGGACCGCCGGATCCCGCGGGTGGCCGGCCCCTGCGTGCTCGTCCTGTTCGGCGTCACCGGCGACCTGGCCAGCAAGAAGCTGCTGCCCGCCGTCTATGACCTGGCCAACCGCGGGCTGCTGCCGCCGGGCTTCTCGCTGGTCGGATTCGCCCGGCGGGACTGGGCGCACGAGGACTTCGGCCAGGTCGCCTACGAGGCGGTGAAGCTGCACTCCCGCACGCCGTTCCGGGACGCGGTCTGGCAGCAGCTGCTCGAGGGCGTCAGGTTCGTGCCCGGCGAGTTCGCCGCCGACGCGGCGTTCGACGACCTGGCGAAGACCGTCGCCGACCTGGACGCGCAGCGCGGCACCGGCGGGAACTGCGCCTTCTACCTCTCCGTCCCGCCGAAGGCCTTCCCGGTCGTCATCCAGCAGCTCAAGCGCTCCGGCCTGTCCGAGCCCGGCGGCAAGGCGGCCGGGCCGCGGCCCTGGCGCCGGGTGGTGATCGAGAAGCCGTTCGGCCATGACCTGAAGAGCGCCCGCGAGCTGAACGCCACGCTCGACGCGGTCTTCCCGGCCCAGTCGGTGTTCCGCATCGACCACTACCTGGGCAAGGAGACGGTGCAGAACATCCTGGCGCTGCGCTTCGCGAACACGCTGTACGAGCCGATCTGGAACCGCGGCTACGTGGACCACGTGCAGATCACGATGGCCGAGGACATCGGCATCGGCGGCCGGGCCGGCTACTACGATGGCATCGGCGCGGCGCGTGACGTGATCCAGAACCACCTGCTGCAGCTGCTGGCGCTGACCGCGATGGAAGAGCCGGTCTCCTTCGAGGCCGACTCCCTGCGCGCGGAGAAGGAGAAGGTGCTGTCGGCGGTGACGCTGCCGCCGGACCTGGCCGCGGGCACCGGGCGGGGCCAGTACTCGGCAGGCTGGCAGGGCGGCGTGCAGGTGCCCGGCTACCTGGAGGAGCAGGGCATCCCGCCGGACTCGCACACGGACACGTTCGCGGCCGTGGAACTGGGCGTGGACACCCGCCGGTGGGCCGGGGTGCCGTTCTTCCTCCGCACCGGCAAGCGGCTGCCGAGCCGGATGACGGAGATCGCGCTGATGTTCCAGCGGGCGCCGCACCTGCCGTTCACCGCCACCGATACCGAGGAACTCGGGCAGAACGGCCTGGTGATCCGGGTCCAGCCGGATGAGGGCGTGACGATCAGGTTCGGCTCGAAGGTGCCGGGATCGGCGATGGAGGTCCGTGACGTGAACATGGACTTCGCGTACGGCGGCGCCTTCACCGAGTCAAGCCCGGAGGCATACGAGCGGCTCCTGCTCGACGTGCTGATCGGCGACCCGCCGCTGTTCCCGCGGCAGGAGGAAGTGGAGCTGTCCTGGCGGATCCTGGATCCGATCGAGGAGTTCTGGGCCTCGGCCGGCCAGCCGGAGCAGTACCCGGCCGGCTCGCACGGCCCGCCCTCGGCCGACGCCCTGCTCGCCCGCAGCGGGCGGGCATGGCGCCGGCTCTGAGCACGGCGCGACCAGGAAGAGTGCAGCGATGACGATTGACCTGACCGATACCACGACCGGCGCGATCCGCGAGGCGCTGACCAGAGAGCGGAAGCGGCTCGGCGGCCAGACCACCGGCATGGTGCTCAACCTGATCATCGTGACCGACGAGTCCGGCCAGTACGACGCGGTACGCGCGGCCGGCGAGGCCGGCCGCGAGCATCCCTGCCGCATCATCGGCGTGATCAACCGGCGGCCGGACGCCCGCTCGCGGCTGGACGCCGAGATCCGCACCGGCGAGACCGGCCCGAGCCAGACCGCGCTGCTCCGCCTGCACGGCCCGATGGGCCAGCACGCGGATTCGGTGGTCAGGCCGCTGCTGGCGCCGGACACCCCGGTGGTGACGTGGTGGCCGACGGGCTGCCCGACCTGCCCGTCCGAGGACCCGCTCGGCATCCTGGCCCAGCGCAGGGTGACGGACGCGGCCGAGGCGCTGGCGCCGCGCGAGGCGCTGATGATCCTGGCCGAGGGCTACCGGCAGGGCGACACCGACCTGGCCTGGACCCGCGCCACGTCCTGGCGGTCGCTGCTCGCGGCCACGCTGGACCAGCCGCACGGACCGGTCAGCGGCGGGTCGGTGACCGCCGAGAAGGACAACCCGACTGCGGACCTGATCGCCGCCTGGCTGACCAGGTGCCTGGGCGTGCCGTTCGACCGGGACACATCGGGCGGCCCCGGCATCACCGAGGTCAGGTTCGCCACCAGCGACGGCGACGTCGTCCTGGCCAGGCCGGACGGGCTGATGGCCACGCTGACCAAGCCGGGGCAGCCGGACCGGCGGGTCGCCCTGCACCGCCGGGAGCTGGCCGAGCTGCTGGCGGAGGAGCTCCGCAGGCTGGATCCGGACGACGTCTACGGCGAGGTGCTCGCCCAGCTCGCGGCCGGCCGCGAGGGCCGCCCGGCGGCCGCGCAGGCCCAGGCGGAGCAGTGACCGCCGCCCAGGTCCTCATCCACCATGATGCCGGGCTGCTGGCCAAGGCCGTCGCGGCGCGGCTGGTGACGCGCCTGGTCGACGTGTCGGCAGGCCGCGGCGGCCATGCCTGCCTCGTCCTCACCGGCGGCGGCATCGGCACCCGGGTGCTGACCGAGCTCGCCGCCGCGCCCGCCAGGGACGCGGTTGACTGGCGCCATCTCGACATCTGGTGGGGAGACGAGCGGTTCCTCCCGGCCGGGCACCCGGACAGGAACGAGACGGGCGCCCGCGCGGCGCTGCTCGACCACGTCGACGTGGCCCCGGACCGGATCCGCCCGATGCCGGGCCCGGACGGTCCGGACGGCGACAACCCGGAGGCGGCTGCGGCCAGGTACGCCGGCTGGCTGCGGGCCGCGGCGGCACCGGAGGATCACGGCGCGGTCCCGTCGTTTGACGTGCTGCTGCTCGGCATCGGGCCGGAGGCGCACGTCGCGTCTCTGTTCCCCGGCCAGCCGGCGCTGCAGGAGGAGGAAAGGACCGTCGTGGCCGTCCGCGGCTCGCCGAAGCCGCCGCCGGTCCGGCTGACGCTGACCCTGCCGGCGATCAGGGCCGCGCGGGAGGTCTGGATCGTCGCCTCCGGGGCCGACAAGGCCGGCGCGGTCAGGCTCGCGCTGTCCGGGGCCGGCCCGGTCCAGGTGCCCGCCGCCGGGGCGCGCGGCCGCCAGCAGACGCTGTTCCTGGTGGACCGTGCCGCCGCCGCCAAGGTGTCGCCGCAGCTCGGCCGGCCCGCCTCGTCCTGACCCGGCCCAGGCGGGGTTTGCGCTGGTTTGCCCGGCCCGGCCGATGATGCCCGCCCGGTCACTAAGATCACGCGCGTGTCCCCTTTCACCCGCGCGCAGGAAGGCCGGGGCCATCTCGTCGTCTGCGGCGACGACGCGCTGGCGTCCCGGATGGTCGAGGAGCTCACGGTCCGGTACGGCGAGCGGGTGACCGTCATCCTGCCGTCGGCGCGGCACGGCCACGGCCCGCGCATCGCCCGGCTGCCCGGCGTGCGGATCGTCGAGCGCGGTGAGCTCGACGAGCGCGCGTTCCGTGACGCGCAGCTGCAGTCGGCCCGCGCTCTGGCCCTACTGCACCAGGATGACCTGGGCAATTTCCACGCGGCGCTGCGCGCCCAGGAACTCAACCCCGACCTGCGGCTGGTGGTGGCCATCTTCAACACCGGCCTGGGCGGGCGGATCCGCAGCTTCTTCACCGACTGCGCGGTGCTGTCGGAATCGGCGATGGCGGCGCCGTCCTTCGTCGCCGCCGCGCTAGGCGAGCCCGCGCCCAGCCACGTCCGGGTATCCGGGCGCACGCTGTACGTCGCGCGGCGGGACGACGTCGACAGCCGCCATCTCGTCTGCGGCCTGGCGACCGCCGCGAACCCCGGCCATCCCACCCTGCTGCCGCCGGATGAGCGGAGCGCGGACCTGGTGCTCGCCGTCGCGGACGGCACGCCGCGGCGCCCGTTCCGGCGCCAGCGCCGTCATCCGCTGCGCGCGCTGGCGTTCGCCGCCCGGATGATCTTCGGGCACAAGATCGGCGCCGCCTTCGCCGTGCTGATCGCCATTCTGGTCGCCGGGTTCGTGCTGCTGGCGACCGCCGGGGGCTTCAGCCCGGCCGACGCGCTCTACCTGACCTTGCTGGACGCCGCGGGCACCGCGGTCACCAGCCCGAAGCTGGCGCCGCCGGAGAAGGTCGCGCAGTTTCTGCTGACCTTCGACGGGATGGCGTTCCTGCCGCTCGTCACCGCGGCGATCGTGGACTCATCGCGAGGAGACGCTGCGGGCGGCTGGCATCGGCAGCTGCCAGGCGCTCGTCTCGGTGACCAACAGCGACATCGCGAACCTGGAGACGGCGCTGCACGCCCGCGCGCTGGCCGAGGACGTCAGGATCGTCGTCCGCCTCTACGATGACGATCTCGCCGAGCGGGTGCAGAAGTCCGTCGGCAATACCATCTCGCGCAGCGTGTCGTACCTGGCGGCACCCACCTTCGCCGCCGCCATGCTGGAGCACCAGGTGCTGCGCACCATCCCGGTCGGACGCCATGTCCTGCTCATCGCCGACGTCCCGGTGGCGGCCGGCGCGGAAATGGCCGGCCAGCGCATCCGGGAAATGCACGGCCGGGGCGACGTGCGGGTGCTCGCGCTGCGCCGCCAGGGCGCGCCGGGCCTGGACTGGGCGCCGCCGAGCGAGCACCCGCTGGCGCCGGGCGACCGGCTGTACGTGCTGGCCACCAGGGCGGGGCTGAGCCGGGTGCTGACGCGAAGCAGGCCGCAGTAAGCCTGCCGGCGGTCACCCCGGCAGCGGCCGCCAAGCCGGCAATTGCGCCGGAAACGACGAAAATGGGTCTCCCGCATCCGCGCTGCCGGAGTTACGCTCAGGGCGGATCTTCCATCTGGTTCTGCTGAGCCGGCTGTGAAGGCAAGGGAAGGGCCAGGCATGGTCTTATCTGCGCATTTACGCCTGCAGCGCACTGAGTTTCCTGTCCTGGCAGGGCTCGTGGCCAGCCAATCCGCGCGACCGAAGCCGTGGCGTCCTTCTCGTCACTCCCCGCGCCAGCCTGGCCGCCCCGGTGGCACGCCCGCGTCCGGGCGGGCGCACCCCACGTCAGGAGGAATCAGTTGAGCACAACCGAAGAATCCGTCGTCGCCGCGCCCCCGCTGGCCGTCGCCGATCCGGCCCCGCTCGGGCTGGCCGCCTTCGCCCTGACCACCTTCCTGCTCTCCGCGGCCAATGCGCACTGGATGACGAGCGCCACCGGCGATGCCTGGCTCGGTTACGCGTTCGCCTACGGCGGCCTCGGCCAGCTGCTAGCCGGCATTTACGAGTTCCGCAACAAGAACGTGTTCGGGGCGACCGCGTTCTCCACCTACGCCGGATTCTGGATCGGGCTGGGCCTGTGGCTCCTGCTCGTCGCGCCGCACGCGGCCTCGGTCGCCATCTTCAACACCTACATGCTGCTGTGGAGCACGGCAGTGAACGGTGCCGTGTTCGGCGTCTTCCTGACCCTGGAGGCGACCGAGATCGTGCTGTTCATCGGGTTCTTCGCGAACAACACCAGCATCATCAAGGTAGGCGGCTACGTCGGGATCCTCACGGCGCTCGTAGCCTGGTACGCCTCCGCGGCCGGGGTGATCACCGGTATCAGGGGCCGCGCGGTGCTACCGGTCGGCAAGCCGTTCGGGCGCCTCGGCAGCTGACGGCGGCCCGGCCGGCCATCACCCGGAGATCCCGGGGGCCGCGCGGTCCCCGGGATTCCTGCGCGGCGGGGGGCCCTCGGTAGCGTAGGGCCGTGGACTTCCGGGAGATGCATCAGCTCGACGTGGCCGAGCAGGTGGCGAAGGTGCGGGCGCGCGCCAGGCCGTGGCGGTCCATCATCGCCCTGGTGCTCGCCGTGGTCGCCGCGGCGGCGTCGGTGTGGGCTGCGGGCCAGAGCGCCGACAACCCGCTGCTGACCCTGGCCGGCCACCCGGTGGACAAGCTGCTGAGCAACGGCTGCGCGGCGGCGTTCGGGCTGTTCGCGCTGGCTGCGACCCTCGGCCTGTCCGGCAAGGCGCGCGAGATGTTCGAGCCGCGGATCGGCTCGGCGCACGCGGCCGTGGTCAGGTATGCCATCGTGTTCACCGGCGGGCTCACCAGCCTGCTCATCACGCTGGAATTGTTCCGGATCCCGGTAGGCAACCTGATACTCGGCGGCGCCTTCACGGCGGTGCTGATCGGCATTGCCGCGCAGCAGACGCTCGGCAACATCTTCGCCGGGCTCGTGCTGCTGCTGGCCCGGCCGTTTGCCGTCGGCGACAGCGTGCGGATGCGGGCCGGCGTGCTCAGCGGCCAGGTCGAGGGCATCGTGACCGACATAGGAATCACCTACGTGCGGCTCGACACCGACGAGGGCAAGCTCAACGTGCCCAATTCGCAGGTGCTGGCTGCGGCCGTGGGCCCGCTGCGGCAGCCGCGCGACGCCGAGCCCGGGCCCGATGAGCCGGCCACGGCGGCCGCGCCCGCGGCAGGCAGCGCCGGGCCGGCGCACGCGGCCGACGCCGCCCCGGCCGGGCAGGCCGCCGCGGCCGCCGCCGCCGTGGCGCCGCTCAGCGAGCAAACGGCGCCACAGCAGGCCGGCCCGGACGGGGCCGGCCATGACGGCCCGGACGAGCGCGGCCCTCAGCGGTGACTTGCGTCGTACCGGGCGATGACGTCTGCCGGTATCCGGCCGCGGTCACTGACCGAAATGCCATTGCTCTTCGCCCAGTTCCGGACGTCGGCGCTGCGCTTGCGGTGCGCTGACGTCCGCCGCTTGGCACGGCCAACCCGGCTTCTTGCCCGGCGAGCCCGAGAAGCGAACCGGTTGAAGACCTCATCGAACTTCTGGCTGTGCCGCTCGCAGAGGTCGATTTCATAATCCCGGCCGTCCAGGCTGAACGAGCGAGTCAGATGCTGGCCGTCCGGAATCTCTTTCTCGTCGTAGTCGCAGGCGAATGTAACTGAGACTTTCTGTGCCACTTGTATTCCCCCTTCCCCCGCCGCACATATATCCCCAGGTGAAGACAGGTGTAACGGCACTTCGGCGGTTTTCTCCGGCGCTGTCGGCGCCGATCCGGCCTGCGGTCAGCTGGGCCGGCCGCAAACGGCGCCGACCCGGCGCGGGGCGGGACTCCGATTCGTGCGCGGGGAAACGGGACACGGCCGGCCGCCGCGGCTAACGGTGCCCGCGATCTGGCACCCGATGGTGGTACGGGAACGACTCGGGTAGCGGTTCCAGCGCATCAGTGGCGGAACTGGCGCTCGCGTTATCCCAGCCCGGCTCGGGCTCACCGGGCCATCCGGGCCGGTCATTGCCGTAGGCCGGCGACGCTGGCCGCGGGTATTCAGCACCGGGCTGCCCGGCTGAATAAGGTTGGGATCTGCTGCCGTTCGAGTAGGGGCTGTCGGCCGATTCCGGCCGCGAATCGAGATGGCCGATGCCGTCCGGTCCCGTCGGCCCAGCCGGATAGTGTTCCGGGCCCGGCAGGCCGGCGTAAGGCGCGTGACGCGGCAGCGGCGAGTAAGACGACTGCCCCGGCTGGCCCGGGTAATGCGGTTCACCGGGCTGCACCGGGTAGCCTGCGGCCGGCTGGTCCGGGTAAGCGGCCCCGCCCGGCGGGGCCGAGTACCGCGGTGCGTCCGGCCGCCCGGGGTACCCGGCCGCGTGCTGCCCCGGGTACCGCTCCGGGCCGTCCTGGTGCGCTTGCTGGCCGGGCTGTTCCTGGTATGGCGGCTGGCCGGGCTGTTCCTGGTATGGCGGCTGGCCGGGCTGTTCCTGGTATGGCGGCTGGCCCGGCTGATCCTGGTATAGCGGCTGGCCCGGGTAGAACACCGTGCCCGGCTCGTCCGGGTACGGCGGCAGGAACTCACCGCCGGGCCCGCCCGCGACGGCGCCGTCCTGGTGGCCGCCGGGCGAGTCGTCCCCGCCCTGCGCCGCAGCCCGGTCAGTCAGGTAGTGCAGGGATCCCGGGCCGCCGGAGGAATCCGGCCCGGCCGCGTGCCCGCCGGCGGGCACGCCGCCCCGGCCCGGGGCGGCCGGGCCCGGGGCGGCCGGGCTGCCGGGGCCGCGCTGCAGCGCCTCGATCATCCTGGGCAGGTCGGTCATCGGCAGCCGGAAGCTGCCCGTGCACGTGCCGCCCTGCCAGATGCTGAGCACCGCAACCCCGGTGTCGGAGTACCAGCTGATCCGCAGGCTGCGCGAAGCGCTCCTGACATCGAAGAAAACCTCGCCGAGACGAGGCAGCGGCGCTGCGTCCGACGTCGACATGCTGCCCATGGTGACCCTGACCAATCGGATTTGTCTAGCAAATGATCACTTAGAACGCGATGGGGTAACCGCCGGCTCCCGCGGATTCCTCGGCCCGCCTGCGCGGGCGCGGACACCAGTGGCATGATTATGCCTCGGCTCGCTGATCTGCCTGGCCCCGTTGCCGCTTTGCACCTCCGTGCCGCCCGCTCGCGCGGGAACACTGTGGCGATGTAACGCGTTACACATGCCGACGGGGCGAATGCCGCATCGCGCGAGATATCGCGCGCGCAGCGGGCCAGACGCTCTGTTAGGCGAAGTTTCACACGGTCAGCTTGCTGAGGAGATCGATCCATGTCTGAGGTACGTCGTCAGGCCGCCCTGATGCCCCGGCCTAACTGGGGCTGGCAAGATGACGCGGCGTGCCGCGGTAAGGAAGTCGTGCTCTTCTTCGGCCCCGACGGCGAGCGGCAGCCAGAGCGGGAGATCCGCGAGCGTAAGGCCAAGATCGTCTGCGCGTCCTGCCCGGTCCGGGCGGAGTGCCTCAGCTATGCCGTGTCGCGGCCGGAGAAATACGGGACCTGGGGCGGCCTGAACGAGGATGAGCGGGCATCCGAGCGGCGGCGGCGGATGCGCCGGGCCAACGCGGCCTGAGGGTCACCCCGGCTAGGACCGGTCCGGCCCCGTTCCTAGCTGCCTGATCACGTCCGCGTCGGTGAGCTGGCCGAACGACCGATACCATTCCCCCACGGCGCGGAACGCGGGCGGCGCGGCCAGGGTCACGACGAGATCAGCCTCGGCCAGCATCGCCGAGGCCGACGACGGCGCGGCAACCGGCACGGCGAGCACGGTGCGGACGGCGCCCGCGGCCCGCACGGCCCGCAGGGCCGCCCTGGCCGTCACGCCCGTCGCCAGCCCGTCATCGACCACGATCACTTCCCGGCCCCGCACCTGCGGCGCGGCCCGCCCGCCCCGGTACGCGGCGATGCGGCGGGCCAGCTCGGCCCGCTCCATGGCTACCACCGGGGCGAGCGCGCCGGCCGTCATCCCGACCCGGGCCAGCATGTCCTCGTCGAAGACCGGCCGGCCGCCCTCCGCCACCGCGCCGACTCCGAGCTCGGGCTGCAGCGGGTAGCCGATCTTCCTGGTCACCAGCACGTCGAGCGGGACCCCCAGCGCGGCAGCGACCTCGCGGCCCACCGGCACGCCGCCGCGCGGCAGCGCCAGGACCAGGGTCCGGGCCAGGCTGAGGCCGGCCGCGGGATCCGCCGAGAGCTGCAGCAGCCGGGCGCCGAGCATCCGCCCTGCCGCGGACCGATCCGCGAAGGGCAGCGGGACGGTCTCCTGTGCGCTCGCGGCCACGTCAGCCATCCGTCCGGTCCTGGACTCGTCTCGGCTCGCCCCTTGCAACCTACCCCGCCCGCCCGGCCCGCATTCGGCGGCGACAATGAATACCATGGTGTGCCTTCCCTGCCGTGAGCAGCGGCACGACGAATGCCCGGGCGGCACCTGGTGCGACTGCCAGCACCAGCCGCCCGCCCGGGAGGCCGAGCCGCGGCTCGGCTGGATCCGGCAGGGCTGAGCACCGCCGGAATAGCCCTCGCGGACGCGCGGTTGTCGTGAGCGTGAGAGCAGACACCGCTCCGTCCGCAGTGCGCGCTGCCAGCGCGCGGGCGCCCGCGCCGGTCGCCCGCCCGGCACCGCGGGCCGGCGCCGCGCCCTGCGCGGTCAGCGGCACGGACCCGCTGCTTGTCATCCGGCGGCATGTCGACTTCCTCCGCATCCGCAGCGCGATCTGATCCTCCCGGCCGCTGACGGGATATCAGCTCCCGCACGGCTTGCCGGCGCCTGCCTGCCGCGCCCGCCGCGGTGCGGACTGCCTCCGGTCATCGGCCGTGCACCCTGCCCCTTTGCATGCACCCGGACCCGAAGGATCGCCCCATGACGATCACCACAAGGACGGCGGACAGCCAGGCCAGCGCCGGCGAGGCCGCCGCAGGCCAGGACGGCCGCGATTCCCGCAGCCTCGCGGCGGGGCTCGGCGCGAGGCCGGCGGCGGGCCGCCGCGGCCCGGCCGGCGGCCGCCGCAGTCGGGGCGAGGGCCAGTGGGCGCTCGGCTACCGCGAGCCGCTGAACGCCAACGAGGAGAGCAAGAAGAACGACGACGGCCTGCACGTCCGCCAGCGGATCATCGACGTCTACGCCCGGCGCGGCTTCGATTCGATCGACCCGTCCGACCTTCGCGGGCGGTTCCGCTGGTACGGCCTGTACACGCAGCGCCGCCCGGGCATCAGCGGCGGCAAGACCGCCCTGCTCGACCCCGCTGACCTCGACGACCGGTACTTCATGATGCGGATCCGGATCGACGGCGGCCAGCTGGATCACGCCCAGCTGACGACCATCGCCGACGTCTCCCGGCGGTATGCCCGCGGCACCGCGGACGTGACCGACCGGCAGAACATCCAGCTCCACTGGGTGCAGATCGAGGATGTCCCGGCGATCTGGGAGGCGCTCGAGTCGGTCGGCCTGTCCACCACGGAGGCCTGCGGCGACACCCCCCGGGTGATCCTCGGCTGCCCGCTGGCCGGCCTGGACGCCGCGGAGATCATCGACGCCACGCCAGAGATCGCCCGGACCAGCGAGCGCTTCGTCGGCGATCCCGCGTTCTCCAACCTGCCCCGCAAGTTCAAGTCCGCGATCAGCGGCTGCCCGGTGCAGTGCACCATGCACGAGATCAACGACGTGGCCTTCGCGGGCGTTATCGGCCCGGACGGCCAGCCGGGCTACGACCTGTGGGCGGGCGGCGGGCTGTCGACCAATCCCATGATCGGCAAGCGCCTCGGCGCCTTCGTCCGGCCCGGCCAGGTTCCCGACGTGTGGGCCGGCGTCACCACGGTGTTCCGGGATTACGGCTACCGGCGGCTGCGGCACCGGGCCAGGATCAAGTTCCTCATCGCGGACTGGGGGCCGGAGCGGTTCCGCGAGGTGCTGGAACGGGACTACCTCGGCTTCCGGCTGCCGGACGGGCCCGCGCCGCTGCGGCCGGCCGGGAACAGGCGCGACCATGTGGGCATTCACGAGCAGCGGGACGGGCGCTGCTTCGTCGGCTTCGCCCCCACCGTGGGGCGGCTGTCCGCGGACCTGCTGACGGTCATCGCCGGCCTGGCCGCCGAGTACGGCAGCGGCCGGGTGCGCACCACCACCGAGCAGAAGATGGTCATACTCGACGTCCCGCCCGCCAGGGCGGCCGACTTGGCGGCCGGCCTGGCCGCCGCCGGGCTGCCCGCCACCCCCACCGTGTTCCGCAGGCAGACGATGGCGTGCACCGGAATCGAGTTCTGCAAGCTCGCGATCGTGGAGACCAAGCAGCGGGCGGCCGACCTGATCTCCGAGCTTGAGCGGCGGCTGCCGGAGTTCACCGAGCCGGTGACGATCAACGTCAACGGCTGCCCGAACTCGTGCGCGCGGATCCAGACGGCGGACATCGGCCTGAAGGGCACGCTGGTCACCCTGCCCAGCGGCGAGCAGGCCGAGGGATTCCAGATCCACCTCGGCGGAAGCCTGAACGGCGGGGACGGGACGAATTCCGGCTTCGGCAGGAAGGTCAGGGGCCTGAAGACCACGGCAGACCGGCTGCCCGACTACATAGAGCGGGTCCTGCGCCGGTTCGATGCGGCCAGGACGCCCGGCGAGACATTCGCCGAGTGGGTGGCCCGGGCAAGCGAGGAGGATGTGTCATGACTCTCCCGGCCTTTGCCGCAGAGCGCGCGGTTCCCTTCTATTGTCCCTACTGTGGCGAGGAGGACCTTGAGCCCCAAGCCGAGGACGGCGCCTGGCGTTGCCGGAGCTGCGTCCGGGCCTTCCGGCTACGCTACGGGGGAACCGGAGCTATCCGGTGAGCCCGGCCCAGACCCGGTATGCCGGGGCGGAGATTACTGACCTGACGGCACGCGCGCGCCTGGAGGAAGCCATCGGAACGGAGAGGCTGGTCGCGAAAGCGCTGGACGCCCTGACCGACGCGCCCGCCGAGGACGTGATCAAATGGGCGACGGACGAGTTCGGCAACCGCATCTGCATCACGTCATCGATGACTGACGCGGTCATCATCCACCTGGCGTCGCGGGTGCGCCCCGGCATCGACGTCGTCTTCCTGGACACCGGGTATCACTTCGCCGAGACGATCGGCACCAGGGACGCCGTCTCGGCCGTCTACCCGGTCAACGTGATCAACGTCACGCCGTCCCGGACGGTGGCGGAGCAGGACGCCGAGCTCGGCCCCCGGCTGTACGGGCGCAATCCCGACCTGTGCTGTTACCTCCGCAAGGTAGTGCCGCTGGAGCGGGCCCTCGACCCGTACGAGGCGTGGATCACCGGCGTGCGCAAGGAGGAGACGAGCGCGCGCAGCGACACCAAGGTGGTCGAGTGGGATCCGCGGCGGCAGATGGTCAAGGTCAACCCGATCGTCAACTGGACGCAGGAGCAGGTCGACAGTTACATCCGTGAGCACGGCATCCTCGTCAACCCGCTCGTCTATGACGGGTACCCGTCGATCGGCTGCGCGACCTGCACCTCGCGAGTCGAGCCCGGCGCCGATCCGCGGAGCGGGCGCTGGGAAGGCACTGGCAAGACTGAATGCGGCATCCACGGCTGACCGCCGCGGCGGGCCCGGCACCCGCCGGGCGGCCTGCGGGACAGCCGCCGCTGGTCGCCGTCGCGCACGGCAGCGCCGACCCGCGTGCCGCCGCCACGATCGCCGAGCTGATGGGGCTCGTGCGGGACCTGGCGGACGGCTGCGGCCTGCCTGGGCTTGACGCGCGGACCGCCTATCTCGGGCACGGCCCGCCATCGGTGGCCCAGGCTCTCAGCGCGCTGGCCGGCGCCGCCGCGCCGCCGCGCCGCGCAGTCGTGCTGCCGCTGCTGCTGACCGCCGCCTACCACAGCGAGACCGACCTGCCCGCGCTGATCGACGGCGCCCGTGCCGCGGCGCCGGGCCTGGCCGTCTCCTGCGGCCGCCCGCTCGGCCCGCATCCGCTGCTGCTGCGCGCGCTGGAGCGACGGCTGGCCGAGTCCGGCGCGGCGGCCTGGCCGCCGGCCGAGGTCGCCGTCGTGCTTGCCGCCGCCGGATCCAGCCGGCCTTCGGCCAACGCGGCCATCGCGCGGGGGGCGGCAGGCTGGGCGGCGGCCCGCGGCTGGTGCCGTGTCGTCCCGGCGTATGCGGCGGCGTCGGCGCCCTCACCGGCCGAGGCGGTAACCGCGCTGCTGCGCGACGGCGCGCCGCGGGTGGTGGTGTCGACCTACCTGCTGGCGCCCGGCGTCTTCGCCGACCAGGTCGCCGCGTCGGCGCGGCAGGCCGGCGCCGCCGCAGTCTCCGGCGCGCTCGGCGCGGCTCCCGAGGTAGCCGAACTCGTCCTGCGGCGGTATGCGGAGGCGATGGCGGCGGGGCGAGTGGGCGCCGCCGCGGCGGGGGATGCCTACCGGCGTGGAGGAATCTGCCGATGACCCGGGCCGGCCCGCACGTCACGCATGAGGTGCTGAACCAGGTACCGCCGCTGTCCGGGCATGACGTCGCCGCCGACGCCGCCCTGCTGGCCGCCGTGCACCGGGAGGGCGCGCCCTGGGCCGCCGCGGAGCTGCATGAGCTCGGCCGGCTGGCCGGCGCCCCGCAGACCCGGCAGCAGGCGCGGCTGGCGAACGACCACCCGCCGGCGCTGCGCAGCCATGACGCCCGCGGGAACCGGATCGACGAAGTCGAGTTCCACCCGGCGTGGCATGACCTGATGTCCACCGCCGTGGGACGCGGGCTGCACGCCGCGCCCTGGGCGGACCCGGCGCCCGGCGCCCACGTGGCCAGGGCGGCGAAGTTCTACGTCTGGACGCAGGCCGAGGGCGGCCACGGCTGCCCGGTGTCGATGACTTACGCCGCGGTTCCCGCGCTCCGGCACCAGCCGGACCTTGCCGCGGTGTTCGAGCCGCTGCTCGCCTCCCGTGCCTACGATCCCGGCCTGCGCCCGCCCGCCGGCAAGTCCGGCCTGCTGGCCGGCATGGCGATGACCGAGAAGCAGGGCGGCTCCGACGTGCGGGCCAGCACCACCCGCGCCGAGCCGGCCGGCGACTGCTACCAGCTCACCGGGCACAAGTGGTTCTGCTCGGCGCCGATGTGCGACCTGTTCCTCGTGCTCGCCCAGGCGCCGCAGGGCCTGAGCTGCTTCCTGCTGCCCCGGGTACTGCCGGACGGCTCCCGCAACTCGATGCGCATCCAGCGGCTGAAGGACAAGCTCGGCAACCGGTCGAACGCGTCGGCCGAGGTGGAGTACGACGCCGCGCATGCCTGGCTGGTCGGCGAGCCAGGCCGGGGCGTGGCGACCATCATCGAGATGGTCAGCGCGACCAGGCTGGACTGCGTGCTCGGCAGCGCGGCGGCGATGCGCCAGTCCTGCGTCACCGCCGCGCATCACGCGGCGCACCGCTTCGCGTTCGGCGCCGCCCTGGCCTCCCACCCGCTGATGACGGCCGTCCTGGCCGACCTGACCGTCGAGTCGGAGGCGGCGACGACGCTCGCCATGCGCCTGGCCGGCGCGGCCGACCGGGCCGCCAGGCACGACGCCGGAGAGGCCGCGCTGCTGAGGATCGCGCTGCCCGCCGCCAAGTACTGGGTGTGCAAGCGGACGCCCGCGGTCGCCGCCGAGGCGCTGGAGGTGACCGCGCTCGACGTGCTGCGCGCGCTGGCGCGCTCGCCGGAGGCCGCCGATGCCCTGCTCGCCGAGGCAGGCCAGGCGGCTGGCGCGGACCGCCGCCTGGACCGCGCAGTGCTGCAGCTCCGCCGGGAGCTTGACGAGGCTGGCCAGGCGGCAGGCCGCGACGCCCAGTACCGGGCGCGCAGGCTTGCCGGGCTCATCGCGGTGGTGCTGCAGGCAGCGCTGCTCGTCCGGCACGCGCCCGCGGCAATCGGCGACGCGTTCTGCGCATCGCGGCTCGACCCCGGCGGCGGCCCGGTCGGCCCCGGGCTGCCGTTCGGCATGCTGCCGGACGGCCTGGACCTGGCCGCGATCCTGGCCAGGTCGCGGGCCGCCGCAGCCGGATAAGGCCGGCCGATGCGCGTCTGGCCCGGATCCGCCTACCCGCTCGGTGCCACCTGGGACGGCTCGGGGACCAATTTCGCCTTGTTCTCCGAGGTTGCCGACGGCGTCGAGCTGTGCCTCTTCGGCCCGCCCGGCGGCGGTGACCCGGCCGACGGGCAGGAGCGGCGGATCCTACCGGATGCACGACCGCTCGGCGCTGAGCACAGCCGACAGCGCGCCGTACATGCCGCGGAATGTGGTGATCGACCCTCACTTCGACTGGGGTGGCGACCGGGCGCCCCGCACTCCCTACCACGAGACGCTGATCTACGAGGCGCACGTGCGCGGTCTCACGCTGCGTCACCCGCAGGTACCGCCCGGACTGCGCGGGACGTACGCCGGGCTTGCCCACCCGGCCGTGATCGAGCACCTGACCAGGCTGGGCGTCACGGCGGTGGAGCTGATGCCGGTGCACCAGTACGTGCCGGAGCGCCAGCTCGCCGACCGCGGCCTCACCAACTACTGGGGGTATAACACGATCGCGTTCCTGGCCCCGCACAACCGCTACGCGTCCGGCGCCCGGCCGGATGGCCAGGTAGCCGAGTTCAAGGCCATGGTCAAGGCGCTGCACGAGGCGGGCATCGAGGTCATACTCGATGTGGTCTACAACCACACCGCGGAGGGCGATCACCGCGGGCCCACGCTGTCCTTCCGCGGCATCGACAACGCCGCCTACTACCGGCTGCGGGCTGATGAGCCGCAGTATTACCTGGACTACACCGGCTGCGGGAACAGCCTCAACGTCCGGCACCCGCATGCGCTGCAGCTGATCATGGACTCGCTCCGGTACTGGATCCTGGAGATGCGCGCGGACGGCTTCCGGTTCGACCTCGCCTCCGCGCTGGCCCGCGAACTGCACGATGTCGACCGGCTGTCGACGTTCTTCGAGCTCGTCCAGCAGGATCCGGTGGTGTCCCAGGTGAAGCTGATCGCCGAGCCGTGGGACGTGGGCGAGGGCGGCTACCAGGTCGGCAAGTTCCCGCCGCTGTGGACCGAGTGGAACGGCAAGTACCGGGACGCGGTACGCGACCTGTGGCGCGGCCGGCCGGCCGTGCTGCCCGAGTTCGCCTCCCGGCTGACCGGCTCAAGCGACCTTTACGAGACGAGCGCCCGCCGGCCGGTGGCCTCGGTGAACTTCGTCACCTGCCATGACGGCTTCACGCTGCAGGACCTGGTCAGCTATGACCGGAAGCACAACGAGGCCAACGGGGAAGACGGCCGGGACGGCTCGGACGACAACAGGTCCTTCAATTGCGGCGCGGAGGGCCCGTCGGACGACCCGGCCGTCCGCGAGCTCCGGGCGCGGCAGGTCCGGAATTTCCTGGTGACGCTGTTCTGCTCGCAGGGCATCCCGATGATCGCGGCCGGCGACGAGATCGGCCGGACGCAGCAGGGCAACAACAATGCCTACTGCCAGGACAACGAGCTGTCCTGGGTCGACTGGGAGGGCGCCGCCAAGCACGCGGACCTGCTGGAATTCACCCGCGGGCTGTCCGAGCTCCGCCGCCTGCACCCGGTGTTCCGGCGCCGGCGCTTCTTCAGCGGGCGGCCGGCCGCCGGGACGGGGCCCGGGGCCGACGCCGGGCTGCCCGACATTGCCTGGCTCACCCCGTCCGGGCAGCCGATGACCGCAGGCGACTGGCAGGTCGGCTATGCCAGGTCGCTGGCCGTGTTCCTGAACGGCAGCGCGATCACCGAGCCGGGCCCGCGCGCCGAGGCGGTGCGGGACGACGACTTCCTGCTGCTGGTCAATGCGCACGACGGGCCGGTGCCCTTCGTGCTGCCCGGCGCGCGGTACGCGGCGGCATGGCAGGTCGTGGTGGACACCTCGGCGCCGGGCCGTGCCCCGCACCCGGGCGAGGCGCGCGAGGCGGCCGCAGGCGGCGGCCTCGTCGTGCCCGGCCACGCGATGATGGTGCTGCGCGCCGCCGGCTAGCGCCCGGCGCGGCCGTCCCGGGTGCGTGCCACCGGGCGGGCCGGCCCGGGCCGACTCTGATTGACTGCTGCCGTGCAGCAGATCTTCCCGGTGGCAGCCTGCGGCCCGATCGGGGCGATCGAGCCCGGCGGGCCCGGGCTGGCAGAGATCGCCAGGCTTTACGCGTACCCGGCGGCGGGCCGCCCGTGGGTGCGCGCGAACATGGTCACCAGCGCCGACGGCGCCGCCACCGCGCAGGGCCGGTCCGGCGGCCTGTCCGGCGAGGCTGACCGCCAGGTCTTCTCGGTGCTCCGCAGCCTGGCGGACGTGATCCTGGCAGGTGCCGGGACGGCCCGGGCGGAGAAATACCGGCCGGTGCGCGCCAGCGAGGCCTGGCCCGGGCTGCGCGCGGGACGGGCGCCGACGCCGCCCATCGCGGTGGTGACCCGCCTGCTCGACCTGGATCCCGACGGCCCGCTGCTGGCCGGTGCGCCCCGGCACGCCCGGACGATCGTGCTGACCACGGGAAGCCACGTGGTCAGCATGGAGGCGATGGTCAGTGCCCTGGCCGAGCGCGGTCACCGGCGCATCCTGATCGAGGGCGGCCCGCATCTGCTCGGCCAGGTGGCGGCGGCCGGCCTGCTCGACGAGCTGTGCCTTACGCTGAGCCCGCTGCTGGTCGGCGGCCGGGCCGGCCGGATCCTGGCCGCCGGGCTGGCCGGTGGCGACGACATCCCCGCGGCCGCGCGCGGCCTCCGCCTGGAGCACGTGCTCGCCGACAGCGGCTACCTGCTCTGCCGGTACCTCCGGCGGGACGCAGGGTAGGAATCTCGCTGGCCTGGCGGCCAGGGGGCCGCCCGCGAGGGAAGGGAGTCAGGCCGTGCCGCTGCACGAGGCCAGGAGCGCGCCGGGAAATGGAGGCGAGCTCGATATCAACCCGGTCTACGTCCGGCTGGAGGGGCTTCCGGTGCCGCGGCATGCGATGCCCC
>WNGG01002510.1_pt1 | contig 22589 bp, 17 predicted proteins | sample 5400661 | NCBI WGS metagenome assembly WNGG01 (sample SAMN13153372, study PRJNA577476) | soil metagenome | isolation source: 100 cm soil or saprolite under Garry oak tree replicate 1 | place: USA:California | collected 2016-06-15
AGCTGATCGTGCGGCGGATCGATCCGATCACCATGCGCGAGGAAGCTTCGATCGTTACGTCGAGAACCTTTCCGTTCGACCGGATCGAGCTTGTCTCCAGCGCTGCCGGGACCACATATGCCCACCTCGTCACAGCTACCGGTGCCGAGTTCCTCCGCGTCGACACGCGATCGGTGACGCCGGTCGCATTGCCGCCAGACAGCGGTCTCATGACCAGCGCCGCAGCCGACGGGTCGATCTGGCTGTTCGGCGGACGGGCGCGCAACGCCCTCAGCCGATTCGACCCAGCGACCGGCCGGGTCGACCGCGTCCCCGCCGCAGACGCGCCGGATGGCGCGTTTGTCGGCGCCGCCGTTTTTCCGAGCGTCGGCGACGGTCGCTAGGCGCCCACGTTGGTGCGCAGTTTACATGCGCGACTCGTGCATTTAAACTGCGCGGTGTGGATGAATCACGCGAGACGTTTGAAGGACCGCTAACCGCTCTCGGCCAACTCTTGGAGGAGCGCGGACTGCGCTATGAGTTGTACGCCGTTGGCGGCGGGGCGTTGCAGCTTCTGGGTCTAATCACTCGCCCAACGCGCGATATCGATATCGCTGGCAGGGTGGAGGGAGACCGCATCCTGCCCATGGCGACGTTGCCCCCGCCGTTGGCGCAGGCGATCGAGGACACGGCTCGGGTGTTCCGCATCTCACCGCAATGGGTCAATACAGGCCCGCGGTCGTTGCTGGACCTGGGTCTGCCGAACGGCGCGATCGACCGCGCGCATCGGCGCCAGTGGGGCGGCCTCGTCCTCAAGATCGCCGACCGGCGCGACCAGATCTTCTTCAAGCTTTATGCCGCTACTGATCAAGGCCCACGGAGCAAGCACTTCGAGGACCTCCGACGGCTCCAGCCGACGACTGCAGAACTGCGCGATGCTGCCGCGTGGGCGCAGACGCATGATCCCAGTGAAGGGTTCGGGGCCGAACTTCGCGCCGCTCTCCACGATCTCGGAGTCGCCGATGGCAAACGTTAGCGAGCTTCGCGAGCAGATCCTCGAGACGCTCTGGAGCCAGTGGCACGAACTCGGTATTGCCGCGACCGTTCCGCGTCGGCACCAGAAGGACGTCATCGATCCTGAGGCATTGATCGCGTTTACGGCGACGCACAGCGATTTGGACCCCCGCCTCCGAGATGAATCGATCGATTGGGTCATTCGATATGGATCTCTGGTCTCCAAGGCCCGCCTGAAGAATGTTCTGGCTGATTGGGACTCGCTCGACAATTCCCTATTCCGGGAGTACGCGGCGACGGTAAACGCGAAGGCTGGCCTCGGTTGGCCGGCGGGTCGAGCGCGAGCCCTTGCCTTTCGATCCCGCGCGCGCTCCTATCTGGAAGATCTCACTCGACCGGCGCTCCTCGCGTTACGGATCCGCGCAGTCTTCGGCGTTGGCGCACGTGCCGAGCTCATGCGTGTCTTGGTATCCCGTCCACAGACTGCGATGACCGCGACGGAACTCTCCACAGAAACGAGCTACCGCAAACGAAACGTACTCAACGAACTCGAGCCCCTGAAGTTCGCGGGGATCGTGCGGAGCTTCCGGGCCGTCAACGCGGATCGATTCTCTCTAGCGAAGGCGGACGAGCTCGCCGGCCTCGTGGGTCCAGTGCCCCAAGGTACGACGCGCTGGACGCACACGTTCCGTGCGCTCGGCCTCCTCCTCGATCTTGCTCGACGCGCATCACGGCGCAGTGATCTTCAAAACGCCGTCGATGCCCTGAATCTCCTCGAGAAGAACCGGGAGATCTTCCTCGCTGCCGGAATGTACCCGCCACCACTCCCCGCTGGTGAGGCCGCGTGGAAGGCGTTTCTGGAATGGTCGATCGGCCAAGCGCGATCGCAATCAGGACTCTAGAGGGCCATCTATCGCACGCCGCGTCAGGGCTTGAACGCGGCACGCCCGGGATATTTCGCATCGGCACCCAGCTCGCGCTCGATCTCCATGAGCCGGTTGTACTTGGCGACGCGATCGGTGCGGGACAGCGAGCCGGTCTTGATCTGACCCGTGTCGAGCCCGACGGCGAGATCTGCGATCGTGGTGTCCTCGGTTTCGCCTGAGCGGTGCGAGATCACCGACGCGAAGCCTGCACGCTTCGCGAGGGCGACCGCGTCGATCGTCTCGGTGAGCGTGCCGATCTGGTTCACCTTGATGAGGATGGCGTTCGCGGCCTTCTCCTTGATCCCGCGCTCCAGACGGGCGACGCTCGTCACGAAGAGGTCGTCCCCAACGAGCTGCATCCGGTCGCCGAGCGCGGCGGTCAGCTGCTTCCACCCATCCCAGTCGTCCTCGGCGAGACCATCCTCGATCGAGACGATCGGAAAGCGTTTCGTCCAATCCGCATAGAGCGCGACCATGCCCTTCGAGTCGAGCGAGCGCTGCTCGCGCGCGAGCGCGTAGTCGCCATCGCGATAGAGCTCGGTCGCCGCGGGATCGAGCGCGATCGCCGCGTCCTCGCCCGCGCGATAGCCGGCGCGCTCGATGGCAATGAGCATGAGCTCGAGAGGCTGCTCGTTCGTCGCAAGGCCGGCCGGGGCGAAACCGCCCTCGTCCCCCACGCCGGTCGACATCCCGCGCTCGTGAAGGACGTCCTTGAGCTCGTGGAAGATCTCCGAGCCCATCCGCACCGCCTCGCTGAACGTCGGCGCGCCGATCGGCACGACCATGAACTCCTGCATGTCGGCGGAGTCCGTCGCGTGCTTGCCACCGTTCAGGATGTTCATCAGCGGCACAGGTAGGGTGGTGGCCGAACCAGTCGCGAGGTGGCGATAGAGGGGGACGCCCTTTGCGACCGCGGCGGCGCGCGCGGCGGCGAGGGAGACACCGAGGATCGCATTGGCACCGAGCTTCGCCTTGTTCGGCGTGCCGTCCAGCGCGATCAACGCCTCGTCGAGTCCGCGCTGGTCCATCGCATCCCTGCCCTTGACCCTGGGTGCGATCGTCTGCTCGACGTTCTGGACGGCCTTGCGTACACCCTTTCCGCGGAAGCGCTTCTTGTCGCCGTCGCGCAGCTCGACCGCCTCGTGCGCGCCGGTCGACGCACCCGACGGCACCATCGCCGTCGCCCGCGCGCCACCCGCGAGGGTGACGTCGACGGCGACCGTGGGATCGCCGCGCGAATCGAGGATCTCGCGCGCGGTGACCGAGGCGATCGTGGTGTCGTTCACTTGTCGGGGATCGCAGCGACCCCGGGCAGGGTCTTGCCCTCGATGAGCTCGAGCGACGCGCCGCCTCCCGTCGAAACGTGGGTCATCTTGTCGGCAAGGCCCGCCTCGTCGACCGCCTGAACGGACTCGCCGCCGCCGACGACCGTCGTCGCGCCGCTCTCGGCCATGAGCTCGGCGATCCGCCGCGTGCCGTTCGCGAACGCCGGCACCTCGAACACGCCGACCGGACCATTCCAGAAGATCGTCTTCGCCCCGCGGATAACGCGCGCGTAGCGCTCGATGGTGCGCGGGCCGATGTCCACGATCGCGAGGTGCGCCGGGACCTCGTCCACGTCGTAGTTGGCGGCCCCGGACGCGCCGTCGGCGTCCGCGGAGGGCGCGGCGACGATGTCGACTGGGAGCAGGAGCTCCTTGCCATTCCCTTCGACCTCGTCGGTGACAAGGCGCGCCTCGGTCACCCTGTCGGGCTCGGCGAGAGACCGTCCGATCGGACGGCCCATCGCCAGGAGGAACGTGTTCGCCATTCCGCCGCCGATCGCGAGGGTGTCGACGCGCGGAACGAGCGACCGCAGCACGTCCATCTTCGTGCTGACCTTGGCCCCGCCGATGATCGCGACGAACGGGTGCTTTGGTTGATCGAGGATTGCGCCGAGCGCGACGAGCTCCTTCTCGAGCAGCAGACCGGCATATGCGGGGAGGAGATGAGCCACTCCTTCCGTCGACGCGTGGGCGCGGTGCGCGGTTCCGAACGCATCGTTCACATATAGGTCGAAGCCGGCCGCGAGCTGCTTCGCGAACGCCGGATCGTTGCGCTCCTCCTCCGGGTGGAAGCGGACGTTCTCGAGCATCAGGACATCGCCAGGCTCCATCGCGCGGACGGCCTTCTCGACGCTTGGACCCACCGAGTCGTCGAGAAGCGGGACCTCGCGTTTGGTGATCTCCGCGAGCCGCTTCGCGACCGGCCCGAGCGAGAGCTTGGCGTCTGTCCCTTTGGGACGCCCCAGGTGAGAGACGAGGCCGAGCGACGCGCCGCCTTCGATAAGGGCGCTGAGAGTGGGAAGTGCCGCCCGAATCCGCGTGTCGTCAGCGACCTTGCCGTCGTCGAGCGGCACGTTGAAGTCGACGCGGACGAGTACGTGCTTTCCGCGGACGTCGGCGTCTCGGATGGTCCGCTTGTGAAAGAGCGCGACCGTGCTAGCGGCCAGCGGCGACCGGCACGCGCATCTTGGAGGCGACGAACTCGGTGATGTCGGCGAGGCGGCACGCGTAGCCCCATTCGTTGTCGTACCAGGAAATGATCTTGACCATGTTGCCGAGGACGATCGTGTCCATCGCGCTCACGATCGTGGAATGCGCGTCGCCTTTGAGATCGCTCGAGACGAGCGGCTCCTCGGTGTAATCCATGATCCCCTTGAGCGATCCCTCAGATGCGCGCTTGAATGCGGCGTTGACCTCTTCCTTCGTGACCTCGCGCTTGAGAGTCGCTGTGAAGTCGACCACAGAAACCGTCGGGGTCGGGACGCGGAAGGCCATGCCCGTGAAGCGTCCCTTCAGCTCAGGGATGACGAGGGCGACGGCTCGCGCGGCGCCGGTCTCCGCGGGAACGATGTTCTCCGACGCGGCCCTCGCATCACGTGGATCGTTCGCGACGGTGTCGAGCAAACGCTGGCTCAGCGTCTTCGAGTGGATCGTCGTGAGGAATCCCTTCTCGATCCCGAACTCGTCGTTCAGCACCTTCGCTACCGGAGCGAGGCCGTTCGTCGTGCAGGACGCGTTCGAGATGATGTGGTGCTTCTCCGGGTCGAACTCCTTCTCGTTCACCCCGAGGACGATGGTCTTGTCCTCGTTCTTGGCGGGCGCAGAGATGATCACGTACTTCGCCCCCGCGTCGATGTGCGCCTTCGCCTTCGTCGCGTCGGTGAAGAAGCCGGTCGACTCCACGACGATGTCGACCTCGAGATCCTTCCATGGCAGCTTCGCCGGATCGCGTTCCTGGAGCACTTTGATCTTGCGTCCGTCGACGACGAGCGAGTCCGCGGTCGCCGAGACGTCGCCCTGGTACTTGCCGTAGTTCGAATCGTGTTTGAAGAGGTGCGCGTTCATCTTCGGGTCGGCGAGATCGTTCAGCGCGACGATCTCGACCTCGGGGTGCCGCTCGAGCGAGGCTTTTAGGAACTGGCGGCCGATGCGACCGAACCCATTGATCGCGACACGAGCTTTCATGTGCGCCTCCCCAGGGGTATGGGCCCCGACGGGGTAGGGGCCCCGAGATCGAGCGCGTCCGTGCTAGAAGACTAGAGGAACCATTCCGCCCGGCCCGCGAGCCGTTCTCGCACGCTGATCACCGCACCCAGCATGCCGACGTCGCGGCCAAGGCCGGGGGGGACCAGGCGTACCGCATCCGCGGCGACGCGGAAGGCGCGCGTCGCGATCGCCCGGCGCATCGGCTCGATCGTATGCGCCGGTTCGTGCTCGGCGACGGAACCGCCTATGACGATGAGCGACGGGTTCAGGCCATTCGTGAGGATGATCGCGAGGTTGCCCAGCGCCGCTTCGGCGCGCGCGATGATCGCGACGGCCTTGGGCTCCCCCGCGGCGGCAGCCGCGAATACGCGCGCGGCGTCATCGACACCGTAGGCCTCGGCGAGGAATCGCCCAGCGGCCAGCGACTCGACGCAGCCGTAGCTCCCGCATCCGCACCGCGGGCCTTCGAGCGCGACCGGGAGATGTCCGATCTCGCCCGCGATATTCGTCACCCCACGTAGCAGGCGTCCGCCGATGACGAGCCCTCCGCCGATGCCGGTCGAGATGGTGACGTAGACGTAATCGCGGACGCCCTTCGCCGCACCGGCGACGCCCTCGCCGATCGCCGCCATCACCGTATCTCGATCGACAAAGACTGCGTCGATCCCGAGAGCCCTCGCGAGACCCGCGGCGAGCTGGACGTTGGCGAACCCGTTGATGTTTGGCGCGTCGTGGACGATGCCGCGCACGTGATCGAGGGGCCCGGGCGCCGAGCACGCGGCACCTGCCAGATCCCGAGGAGACGTGCCCATCATCCCGAGCGACGCGTTCGCGCTGTCGGCGATCGCGGCGATGACGTCGGCGGCTCCCGTCCGCGGAGTCGGGCGCTCGTCGCGCGCGATGATGCGCGGGACCGGCTGCTCGTCACGCGCGATGACGCTGCGGATGTTCGACGCGCCGAGATCGATGCCGAGGTAGAGGCTCAGACCTTCGGGAGCTTGCCGGCGAGCTCCGGCGACAGCAGCGCGTTGGCGTCACCGCCGAACACCTGCTGCTGCGCCGCTTTGTAACCCTTCTTCGCTTTGTCCTTGCCGAAGGCGCGCTCCGCATCTTCGTAGATCTGTCGCACCAGCGTCGCGAGGTATGGCACGGCCTGCTGCTCGTCGAATCCTTCGCGCTCGAGTGCGGCCGCGTCGATAAGGTCGTCGACGACAGGCAATGGGCGATCGATCGGGTCGGCCTGCTCGTCGACGCGCATCAAGAGATTCGCAAGCCGCGTCTCGATCTTCCCTTTGCCGTAGCCGCCGCTGTTGTATTCCATGAGCAGCGCGTTCGACAACGACGCGAGCTTCCCTGTCTTGCTCGCGGCCGCCGATGCGGGCGCGATGTGCGCGATCGGCGCCAGCGGCTCCTCGCGGCGGAAACGACCCAGAAATCCCCCGCCGCTCTTCTTCTTGTCCTTGTCCTTTTCCGCCGTCGCGTCGGACGCGGCGGGCTGTCGCAGCGGCGGCGCCCACTCGTCGGCGCGCGCGGCGGCCGCGTCCTTCGCGGACGACTCCTGCTGCGGCGCGGGTGGTGCCCACGGATTGGCGTTCGCGGGCGGTTCTTTGGGTTTCGCGGTCGGCGCCCACGTGTTCGCCGGGGCTTCTTTCGACGCTGGCGGCGCCGTCATCCACGATTCCGCGGGCGCACCCGGAGCGGGCGCACCAGGAGCAGGCGCACCTGAAGCGGTTGCCGCTTGGGCGGGCACGCCGCCACCGGGCGCACGCCACCAATCGCTTTCCTTCGGTTTGGTTTCCTGCGTCTGCGGAGCCTGCGGCGCAGGCGCGTTCGCGGCGGGACCCGGCGCGAAGAGGCCCGAGAGGGAGGACAGTCGATTGTCGACGGCCGGCGGCACCTCGACGCCCGGGGCCGACTCGGGCGCGGGACCAAACCCGCCCATGCGCTGCGCGATCTCGGCCTGCAGATCCTCACGGACCGCGGGCGCCGGCGCGGCAGATTCTTTGGGCGCGGGTGCCTCCGGCTCTTTCGCGGTCCAATCGGGCGCGCTCGTGGACCAGTCCTGCGCGGGCTGGGCACGCTCTTCTTTGGCCGGCTCGGATTCTCGCCACGCCGGCGCGGACCTGCTGCTGGACAAATCGAACGTTGGTGCTTGGGTTTTCTCGGCGACCGGTGGCGGCGACCATTCGTGCGTCGACGGGGCCGGCTCCGGCTCGGACGGCGCGCTTGGCTCAGGCGCCGAGAATCCGGGCTGCGCGACGGCCGACCTGTTCTCGGCCGGCGGCAACGCCTCGATCACGCCCTCCTTCACGAGGCCGGAAAGAAGGGTCAGGGTCTGCATCTTTCCAAGGCGCAGCTGCTCCGCGACCGCCGCGACGTCGCGCTCGCCGTTGACGGCAAGGAGCGCGCGCCAGCGATCTGGCGTGAACGTGACGGCGCCCTGGTCCGCGGCCTTCTCGGAGAGCCGGAAGCGCATGCGATCGTCGGGAATCGAGCTGCGGATGTTCGTGATGCGATCACGCGCCTCGGCGGCACGCTTCAGGAGCGAGACGAGATCCCCGCCCTCCAGGTTCGCCTCGGGCGCCGACTCCCAGGGCGTGAACTCGAATTCGGCTTGGGAAATCGCGAAGATGGCGCCGAGAGCGTTCTCGCCCCCCTCGCCTTCGATGACCGCGGCGACGAGTCGACCGCTCGCGAAGCCGAGCGCCCCGACCTTCGAGTCACCGCGTACCTGTAGCTCCCCAGTCTTCGACGTGCCCGCGAGGAGCCCTATGACCGATTCGAGCGGGAAGTCGCTCGTGGAACCCCGAAGGGTCACCGCAACGCTGCCTCGGTCTGCTTGTCGAAGACGTGGAGCTTCTTGAGATTCAGCCCCACGCGCAGGGTCTGGCCGGGCTTGGTCTGGGTGTGCGTCCCGACGCGGGCGATGAAGTTCGTGGTGTCGGCCGTGAGCAGCAGCTGGAGCTCGTTGCCCAGGAACTCGACGACCTCGACTTTCGCGTCGATGGGGAGCTGTCCGTCCTGCCGTTCGGTCGCCATGTCGTTGATGTCTTCCGGTCGGATGCCAAGGATCACGTCACGACCGACCGCCTCGGCCGCCTTGCCGCTGAGCGGCGCCTTGAAGAAGCCCGCATCGGCGACGACCTGGCCGTTCGATCCGGTCACCTTCGCAGGGAAGAAATTCATCGAAGGCGAGCCGATGAACCCCGCCACGAATAAGTTCGCCGGACGCTCGTGCAGCGTCTCCGGGGTGTCCAGCTGCTGCAGCTTGCCCTCGTTCATGACCGCGATCCGATCGCCCATCGTCATCGCTTCGACCTGGTCGTGGGTGACGTAGATCGTGGTGCGGCGGATCCGATGATGGAGCTGCTGGAGCATCGCGCGCGTCTGGATGCGCAGCTTCGCGTCGAGGTTCGAGAGCGGCTCGTCCATCAGGAAGACGGAGGGCTCACGCGCGATCGCGCGGCCGACGGCGACGCGCTGCCGCTGCCCGCCGGAGAGCTCTTTCGGCTTGCGCTTGAGCAGCTGGCCGATGCCGAGCATCTTGGCGGTCTCGTTCACGCGCCGCTCGATCTCCGGCTTGGGCATGCCCCGGAGCTTCAAACCGAACGCGATGTTGTCGTACACGCTCATGTGCGGGTAGAGCGCGTAGTTCTGGAAGACCATCGCGATGTCGCGGTCCTTCGGCGGAACATCGTTCACCACGCGCTCGCCGATGCGGATGTCGCCGGTCGTTTGCTCCTCGAGGCCCGCGAGCATCCGGAGCGCCGTCGTCTTGCCGCAGCCCGAGGGTCCAACAAGGACGAGAAACTCGGAATCGCGGACCGCCAGGTTGAGGTCGTTCACCGCAATGAAGTCGCCGAACCGCTTGGTGACGTGGTCGTAGGTGACGGTAGCCATCTTGCCGCAAGTATGTCCCAGCCCGGCCCGGCGGGCACATCGCCTGTCAGCGCGCTGGGGCCGTCCCGGCCCGCCGCGGCCCGTCATGGCAGCAGCCGAGTGGGGGGAACGCCCGCGGGCCGCACGTACGGCGCCGACAGCGTGACCGTTACCGCGTCGGCGGCTGAGAGCGCGTCCGGCGTGCGCAAACGGGCCAGGACGCGGACCCGATAGGCGACCGCGCCGGGCGGCGGATCGAGCGCGACCTCGAGCGTCGCGGTCTCGCCGGCACGCACGAATCGCGCGTCGCTGAGAGCGAACTGCCGGGGTCTTCCGGTCGCGCGGTCGTACCAGGCGACTCGGATGAACGCTTCGCGGACCTTCGGGTCGGAGACCTCGACCGTCGCGCGGAATCCAGTGTGCTGGTCGGGCACGGGGATGAGCGCGCTCTCGATACCCCACGCTCGACCACCCGGAACACCGACCACGAGCTCCGGCCCGTCCGCGCCGAACGATCCTCGCGGCGTGGTCCGCCGATACGGAGGCCCTCCCTCGGCGCTCGCGGAGACGGCGAGCGCGGCCATGAGACCGCATGCGCAGAGAAAACTCGCGACGACCTTTGGCACGAGCGAACCCTAGACGGCCAACGACGCCGTGTCTGTCCTCAATTCGTGCGAAGACGTCGCACATTCGTGCGAGACCCGTCGCATATTCGTGCGCACGGTCTCTAGGAGAGCTGCACGAGCCAGGTACCGATCTCGAACGGCTGCAGCCGCACACGCGCGAGGTCTCCATCGACGTCGAGCGGAGCCGCGGTGCGGATCACGTCGAGCCCGGTGTTGCCGAGGCCGAGATCCCCTTCGCGCAGGTCGACCGAGCGCGATTCGCGGATCGGTCTGTCGAAGAGGAGCTCGCCGATCGCCTCCTCATGGTGCGGGTTCGCGAGCCGCACGACGAGGGATCCATCGGGCCCGGCGCGCAGCGCGGTCAAGACGAGCGGCGTGGCGGGATCGACGAAGTAGACGAAGGTACGGGAATGGCCATCGCCCGAGGTCACGAGCGGCGGCGACAACCACTCGCGGACGGAGCGGGCAGCGCCCGTGACGCCGATCTCTTCACCGAGTGGGACCACCGCGTAGCGGTACGCGCGTGAACCGATGCATTGCGCCGACGGTGTCGCGAGCTCCGGGCCGGCGTGCCCCTTGCGCTCGGGAAGATCGCCCCGCGAGAGGGAACCCACGGCGCGCAGCAAAGTGATCGCGATGGTGCCGCCGTCGTGCAGGACCGAGTACTCCCGCAGGCCGTCAACCCCAACAGCGAGACCCTTCGTCGCGCCCTTCACGGCGACGAAGTCATGGAGGCAGGCCTCCGACGTCGGCGGCTCGATCCAGCGCTTGCGCACCTCGAAGCGGTTCGACCGCTCGAGCAGCGCGAACGCCGCGCCGCTCTGGTGCGTGAGCGCCCGGGTGCCGGTCTCGCACAGGACGCGCAGGCGGTGGTCGCTCGCGCGGTTGTCGACCTGAAGGGTGACGTCGACCCGCCGCTCGCCCGCGTCGAGCGAAATCTCCATGTGGATCGGGCAATCCACGAGCTCGGGCGAGCGTGCAAGGCGGTCGTCGCGGAGCCGCGCCGGGAGGCGGAGCACGAGCTCGACCGTCGCGGTCGCGCGGTCGCCGGTGACGGACGTCGCGCGCGTACCGGAGAGGCCTTCCGATCCAACGGTGGGCCCGGCGTAGGAATACGTGTACTCGTCGCCGCGGTCGCCCTCGGAGATGAGCCGGTTCTGGCGGCCACCCCGTTCTCCGGTCGCCCTGTCCACGACAATGAAGCTTCCGTCGGCGTCGACTTCCACGCGCAGGAGGCCGTTCTCGATCGCACCGTCGCCGTCGGCCTTGACCCGGGAGTCGCCCTCCGCCGCGACCGCGGGCGACAGCCCCAGCCCGCCGGCGCGCACGCGGGTGGGACGTCCGTCGATCGCCACGACCGCGTCGCGAGCCCACGGAAGCGGATTCCAGAGCATCGGGAAGCTGCCTCGACCGGCAAGGCGCTCGAGCAGCCGACTCGCGAGCGCCTCGCCGTGCTCACGCACGTAGGCGAACCGCGGCGCCATGTCCACGTCGTGGACCGCGTCGATGGAGCAGCCGCAGATCGAGTCGTGCGGGTGGTTCTGGAGAAGCATTCGCCAGAGGTCGCGGAGCTCGTCTCGCGCCGTGCCGCCGGTGAGCGCGTCGAGCGGCTCGCACCATTCGATGAGCAGACGCTCGCACGCGACGTTCTCCTGCTTGATCCACACCCGCGTCGAGTTCACGCCGCGGAGGATCGGGCGATAGCGGCCGCTCGCGATCTCGCCGCTCACCTCATGCTGAAGCGCGGGCATCGCCGCGGCGAACTCCTCGAGGCTCGCGATCCGCGCGTCGACGTTGGGGAACACCTGTCGCATCTCGCGTACCACCTCGGGCAGGCGCGCGTACGCCTCGACGTGGTCGTCGCCGACCATCAGAAGGATCGCGTCGCCGTTCGCGTACGGCGTGAGCCGATCGAGGATGCGCGCGGTCTTCGCGCGCACGCGGCGGCGCAACGCGGCGGGATCTTCGTCCGCGGGACCGACGAGCGGCAGGGCGTTCGAGTAGTGATCGACGAGATGTGCGGCCCGCACCCGGTCTCCCGACGGCGACACCCACCAGAACTCACTGCCCACGGATTCGCCTTCGTCGCCCATACCGCGCGCGAAGACATAGGTGTCGTATCCGAACGCGCGGAGGATCTGCGGCAGCTGCGCGGGATGGCCGAACGGGTCGGCGACGTACGCGACGCGGGCGGCGCGCCCGAGCTCGCCTGCGCTCCGCAGCCCCTCCTGAAGGTTGCGAACGATCGACTCGCCCGAGACCAGGAGAAGATCCGCCAGGACATGCCACGGGCCGATGAGGAGGCGATCGGATCGTACGAGCGCCGAGACACGGGGCACGTCGGCGGGTCGCTTCTCGAGATAGTCCTGGATAGCGATCGTCTGACCGTCGAAAGTGAACGAGCGGAAGCCGGGATCGCGCTCGAGGAGGTCGAGGAGGCGCGAGACCATCGGGACGAGCCGCGCGCGGTAGCCCTCGAAGCGTTCGTACCACTCGCGATCCCAGTGCGTGTGCGGGATCACGAACGCGCTCCACCGGAGGCGCCGCCGCACCAGGGCAACAGCCTGCGGCGCGAGAAGGCCGGAGACGATGCCGACGATCATGCCGCCGAGCACGTCGAAGGGGTAATGCACGCCGACGACGACCCGCGCCAGGGCCGCTGAGATGCCGAGCAAGAGGATCGGCACGCGGTACTTCGGAGTGACGTACGCGAACGCGACGGCCGCGCCCATCGCGAGGGCCGCGTCGCCCGATGGGAACGAGTACGACGAGGGATGCGCGATGACGGTCTCCGGCGCGGGCAACGCGCCGGGGGCATGCGCGAGCGCATCGAACGGGCGCGGGCGTCGGACGACCAGCTTGATGAGCTCGGTCAGCAGCCATGCATCGATCATTCCGAAGACGACCGTCGCGGTCGCGGCGATGCCGCGGCGGTTCAGCCCGCGCGAGCGAAGGAGAAGGAAGGCCAGGATCCACCAAAAGAAGCCGTCCCAGTTCAGATAGGTGAGGGCGACGGCGATGACCGAAGTGACGAAGTTGCGCTGCTCGGCGATGGCGAGGTAGAGCTGGGTGTCGAAGTTGCCGAGAGCCGAGACGAGATCGTTCAACGCGAACGCAGGTGACGCCAGACGAAAAGAGCGACGCCGACGACGATGAGGCCGGCGACGAGGTAGTCGAGGCCTCGCAGCTGATGTTTCAGGTCCTGCCAGTTATCGCCGAGGACCATCCCGGCCCAGACGAGCAGCATCACCCACGGCACCGCGCCGACGATCGAGAAGGCGAGGAAGCGCCAGAGCGGCATGTGTGCGATGCCCGCCGGCACTGAGATGAACGTGCGCACGATCGGGAGCATCCGCGAGAAGAGCACCGTCAGGTCCCCCCAGCGGGCGAACCAGCGATCCGCCGTTTCGAGGTCGCCCGAGCTGATCAGCACGTAACGTCCGTAGCGCTCGAGGAGGGGGCGACCGCCGAACGCCCCGACGGCATAGCTGACGAGGGAGCCAGCCGTGTTTCCGATCACGCCGGCGAGGACCGCGCCCCAATAGGTCCAGGGTCCGCCCGTCAGGGGGTCGATCACGCCCCGCGAGACGCTCCAACCGGCGAAGGGGAGGATCAGCTCGGACGGGATGGGGATCGCGGCGCTTTCGATGGCCATGGCGATCACCACGCCGACGTACCCGAAACGACCGTACAGCGAGTCGATCAAGGGAAGGACGAATTGGTCGACGGCCTCGATCAAGTCTCCGTATCGTAGTCAAGCCGTGTCTTTGACTTCCGCACTGGCCGACGACATGCGCGAGGCGCTGCGGACGCAGCGGCGCGCGGACCTCGTCGTCGGCATACCGAGCTTTCGCAACGCCGCGACGATCGGTCACGTGACCGAGGCGGCGTCCGAGGGGCTGCGCCGCAACTTCCCCGAGATGCGCGCCGTGATCGTGAACGCGGACGGCGGATCCGAGGACGGCACGCCTGACCGCGTGCGCGCGTCCGCGGACGGCGTGCCCACGATCACGGGACGCTATCAGGGAAAGTCCGGCAAAGGCTCGGCCTTCCGCGCGATCTTCGAGGCCGTCACGCTCCTCGACGCGAAGGCGTGCGCGGTGGTGGACAGCGACCTCCGCAGCATCACGCCAGAGTGGATCGCGCGTCTCATCGGCCCGGTCGTTCGCGGCGAGGCGGACTACGTGACCCCGCTCTACGCGAGGCACAAGCATGACGGGACGATCACCAACACGATCGCGTACCCGCTCACCCGTGCGCTGTACGGCGCGCGCGTGCGTCAGCCGATCGGCGGCGAGTTCGGCTTCAGCGCCAACCTCGCGAAGATCTTCCTCGGCGAGCCCGTGTGGGAGAGCGACGTTGCGAAGTTCGGAATCGACATCTTCATGACGACGACCGCGCTCGCGCGCGGCGTTCGCGTCGCGCAGGCGTTCCTCGGCGCGAAGATCCACGATCCCAAGGACCCCGGCGCGGACCTCGGCCCGATGTTCACCCAGGTCGTCGGAACGCTGCTCACGCTCGCTCGGAAGAACGCCGAGATCTGGCGCACGGTCACGGGGTCGCGCGACGTACCGGTGATCGGTGAGATTTCACCGGTCGAGCCCGAGGCCGTGAACGCAAGCGTTCGGGTACTCGTCGAGAAGTTCAAAGCGGGCGCCGCGGAACAGGACCAGGAGTGGGACGAGATCCTGTCGGCGGACACCCGCGACATCGCGCGAAAGGCCGCCGAGACGGGCAACGCGAGCGCGATCGGCAGCCGCTTCTGGGCGAAGGCCGTGTACGAGATCGTCGCGGCGGCCAAGACGCGCGACGACACCGAGACGCTCGCCCGCACGCTCCTTCCGCTCTATTTCGGGCGGGTCGCCGCGCTGATCGGCGAGGTGCAGGGGCTCGATCAGGCCGGCGCCGAACGTGTGGTCGAGCAGCAGGCGCTGATCTTCGAGCAGTCGAAGCCGTACCTCCTGGAGCGTTGGGCCTGACGGCCTCCCTAAAGGAGGACCAGCTCGTCCTCGTCACCGAGGATGACGGGGGCCTACCGCTCGGCGCGATGAGCCCCCTCGGCCTCTACTACCACGACACGCAGTACCTCTCGGGTTACGCGCTTCGGGTGAACGGATCCCGGCCGATCCTGCTCTCGGCCAACACCGAGCAGAACTACGTCGCGACGTTCCAGCTCATGCATTCGGAGGGCGCGGTGCTCGGAACGGCACGGCATGCGGCCGACACGCTCTCGATCCGCCGCACCCGCTTTCTGGCGGACGGCCTCCGCGAGCGGATTGGCGTGCTCAATGCGAACGCCCATCCGGTCGACGTTGTCGTCGAGCTCGAGTTCGAAGCCGCGTTCCGCGACATGTTCGCGGTCCGCGCCTATCGCGATCTGAGTCTCGCCCCGCTTGCGTCGACTCGCGGCCCCCGCGAAGGCGGCCTCGTCTTCGAGCGGGTCGGCCGGGATGGCGTGCGGCGCACGACCGAGATCACGCTGCGCCCCGCGCCGGACGCGATCGAGGGGAATGTCTTCCGCGTGGCGCGCACCCTCGGACCGCAGCAGTTCCTCCAGCTCGAGCTCGCCGCGATACCGCGTGAGGACGGCGCGGCGCCGGCAGCGTCGCCGGACCGTTTCGACGACGCGATCGACGCGCTCAACGCGCGCTACCGGCGATTCCTGCGCTCGTGCTCGCGTTACACGACGAGCTCCGAGGTGCTCGACGAGGGCCTCATCACGCGGAGCGCGCTCGACCTGCGCGCCCTCCTGGAGTTCCACCCGAGCGGTCCCTACCCAACCGCGGGCATCCCGTGGTACGCGGTGCCATTCGGCCGTGACGGCCTCATCTCGGCGTACCAGACGCTCGGTTGGAATCCCGACATCGCGCGCGGGACGCTCCGCCTTGTCGCGAGCTACCAGGGTCACAAGGTCGACGACTTCACCGAGGAGGAGCCGGGCAAGATCTTCCACGAGCTACGCCGCGGCGAGCTCGCGCGGTTGGGCGAGGTGCCGCATCACCCCTACTACGGTTCGGTCGACGCGACGCCCCTCTTCGCGCTCGTCTTCGCCGAGGCGGTGAAGTGGACCGCGGATCGCGCCCTTTGGCGCGATCTGCTTCCCGCGGCGGAGCGCGCGCTCACCTGGTGCGACACCTACGGCGACCCGGACAAGGACGGGTACGTCGAGTACGGGCACCGCCCCGGCGAGATGCGCAGCCAGGGGTGGAAGGACTCGGCGCAGTCGCTCTCCGACCCTGATGGAAAGTGGTCGAAGCTTCCGGCCGCGCTCGTCGAGGTCCAGGCCTACGTGTACGCGGCGAAGATGGGCGTCGCCGATCTCTACGAGATCGACGGAGACCGCACGCGCGCCGATCGCCTCCGCGGCGAGGCGAAAGAGCTGCAGACCCGCTTCGAGCGCGACTTCTGGATGGAAGCCGAGCAGTGCTACGCGCAGGCGCTCGACGGCGACAAGAAGCAGGTCCCGGCCGTGACGAGCAACGCCGGGCACGCCCTCTGGTGCGGGATCGCGAGCCCCGAGCACGGCGCCGCCCTGACGAGGCGCCTCATGGAGCTCGACATGTACACCGGGTGGGGTATCCGGACACTCTCGAGCAAGTACCCGACGTACAACCCGATGAGCTACCACAACGGATCGGTGTGGCCGCACGACAACTCGCTCATCGTTCAGGGCTTCGCGCGCTACGGTAAGCGCGAGGAGGCGGCCGAGGTGGTGGGCGCGTTGATCGAGGCAGGCCGCCGCTTTCCGAACGCGCAGCTTCCCGAGCTCTGGTGCGGTTTCCAGCGGGATCTCCGGTTCTCGTCGCGGCCCGCCGACTACCTCGTGTCGTGCATCCCGCAGGCGTGGTCCGCGGGGATGGTCTTTCTCTGCCTGCGCGCGCTCCTCGGGATGCAGCCGGACCTGAACACGCAGCGCCTCTTGCTCGACCCCGCGCTCCCGGCGTGGCTCGATCGCGTCGACGTTCGCGATATGCGCCTCTTCGATTCGCGCGTCACATTCCGCGTCCGGCGGAGCCAGCGCGGCGATCGCATCGCGGGCGGTCGCGGCCGCGTCGCGAGGGCGGCTGCCACCGCGTGACGCGCCGGCGTCCGCGCGTCGTCCTCGTGCATTACACCGCTCCCTCGATCCTCGGCGGCGTCGAGCAGGTCATGGGCGTTCACGCGACAGCGCTCCGCGAGGCAGGCGCGGATGTCACGATCGTCGCCGGAAGAGGCCGCGCGCCAAAGGGCGTGCGCCTCGCGCGCATTCCCGAGGTCGATTCGCGGAACGAGAGCGTCCTGCGCGATTTCCGTTCTCTCGCGCAGGGCGAGCGCACGAAGGCGCACGACGCGCTCGTCCGGAGGCTCGAGCGCAAGCTTCGGCCGATATTCGCGAGGGCGGACCGCGTCGTCGTCCACAACGTCATGACGATGCACAAGGATCTGGCACTGACGGAGGCGCTCGTTCGGCTCGCGCGCGAGCGCCCGGGGGTCGTCATCGCGTGGACGCACGACCTCGCCTGGTCCGACCCGCAGTATGCGAACGAGCGTTACCCCGGTGACCCGTGGGGTCTCATCGCCCGGGCGCACCCGGGAATCCGCTACGTCGCAGTGTCGGATGAGCGCGCGGACCAGCTCGCCGCGCTCGCGGGTCTGCGGCGCGAGAGCGTCGCGGTGGTGCCGAACGGCGTGGACATCGCCGCCGCGCTCGGGCTTTCGACAGCGGGGGCAGGCCTCGCCGAGCGACTCGACCTCTACCGCGCCGATCCGCTCCTCGTTCTGCCCGCCCGACTCACCCGGCGGAAGCGCATCGAGGCCGCCATCGCCGCGACGGCCGCACTCCGCGGGCGTGGCCATCAGGCGATGCTCGTCGTGACCGGTCCGCCCGGACCGCACAACGCCGCGAACGCGCGTTACCTCGCCGAGCTCGCCGCGCTCGCCGAGGGTGTCGTTGGCGTCCACCTCCTTTACGCGCTCGGTCTGAAAGCTCCCTATCGCGTCATCGCCGACCTCTACGCCCTCGGCGACGCCCTCGTGCTGCCGAGCCAGAACGAGGGTTTCGGCATCCCGTTGCTCGAAGCCGCCCTCCACCGCCTGTCCATCGTGTGCAGCGACCTCCCCACCCTGCGCGCGCTCGCCGGCGACGCCGCGACGTACGTGCCTCCCGACGCGTCCGGTGAGGTCATCGCCGACGCGATCGAGCGATCGCTCGGGCAACCCGGTCCGCGCTTTCGCTCTCGGGTCCGCGCCATGGCGTGGTCGCGCGTCCTCGCCGAACGCGTGGTCCCGCTCGTGCTTGAGGGGATCGCATGAAGGTCCTCGTCGCGATCGGCGATCCCGAGCGCGAGGGCAGTCTCCTCGAGACCGCCGCAGCGCTCGCCGGCGACGGCGAGGTCGTGCTCGCATCAGCGATCGAGGTCACCGGCGAGGAGACGCTCGCCTCGGCGCAGCCAGAAGCACGCGTTCGGCGCCGCGCGCTCGACGCGCTGGCGGGCGGGCTTCCCGGACATCACCTCCGCAGCCTGGTGACCGTCGCCCGCGTCGGGTGGGACGCGATCCGCGAGGCCTGCGCAACAGAGCGGCCCGACCTGCTCCTCGTGGCCTGGCGCCGGCCGGGCTGGGACATGTTCGGGACGACGATCGAAGCCATCCTTCGCCAGCCACCCTGCGATCTGGCGGTCGTCAAAGGCCGGCCCGCGCGCGCGAAACGGATCCTCGTCCCGGTACGCGGCGGCCGCTACGCCCAGCTCGCCGCGCGCCTTGGGATCGCGCTCGCAAAAGCCCAAGGCGGTGCGGTGACGCTGCTCCACGTCGCCGAGCCCGACGGCGGGCGAAAGGCCCAGACCCTCTACCAGCTCCTCGGCGAGCGTGCGTACGACGAGCGCGTCGAGCGCCTCGTCACGCGATCGGGCGATCCGGCAAAGGTGATCGAGGACGAGCTCGCGGAGCACGACGCGATCGTCTTCGGCGCGACCGGTCGCGAAGGCGCGCGGGACCCGCTCGGGCCCGTCGGCCAGAGGATCATCGCGGACGCCCGCAATGCGGTCATCGTCCGCACCAGCGCGCCTCTCGCCTCGCCGATGTTCGTCGAGCGGACCCGCCTTCCGGCGGAGCGCGCGGAACGCAGTCGCGTGCTCGGCGAGCTCACCGACAAGTGGTTCGCCGAGAACACGTTTAGCTCCACCGAATTCGCCGATCTGCGCCGCCTCGTCGAAGCGAAAGAGCGGCAGAACCTCCGCATCTCGGTCGGGCTCCCGACACTCAACGAGGAGGCGACGATCCGCAAAGTCATCCGCGCGATCCGCTCGCGTCTCGTCGAGCGCTTCCCGCTCGTCGATGAGCTCGTCGTCATCGACTCGCGCTCCGACGATCGCACGCGTGAGATCGCCGAAGAGGAAGGTGTGCCGGTCTTCATCCACGACGAAATACTTCCGGAGACCGGCAGCTACCGCGGTAAGGGCGAGGCCCTCTGGAAGAGCCTCCACGTCCTGGGCGGCGACATCGTCGTGTGGATCGACACCGACGTCACCAGCGCGCACCCGAAGTTCGTGTACGGCATCGTCGGTCCGCTGCTCATGCGGCCCGACCTGCAGTTCGTGAAGGCCTTCTACCAGCGACCGCTCCACATCGGTGACGAGCTGCAGGCCACCGGCGGCGGTCGCGTGACCGAGCTGGCCGCGCGCCCGATCCTGAATCTCTTTTTTCCCGAGCTGTCGGGGATCGTGCAGCCGCTGTCCGGCGAGCAAGCCGGCCGGCGAACGTTACTCGAGCAGCTGCCGTTCTTCTCGGGATACGGTGTCGAAACCGGGCTGCTCGTGGACACGCTGCAGCGCGCGGGTCTGGGCGCGATCGGCCAGGTCGACATGAAGCAGCGCATTCACCGCAACCAGTCGCTCTACGACCTATCGAAGATGAGCTTCGAAGTCCTCCAGGTCGCGATCAAACGGATGGGCGAGGCCCACGGCGCGAACCTGCTCGAGGAGGCCAACTACACGATGAAGCTCATCGCGACCCGCGGCGGCAAGCTCCACCTCGAGATGCACGACATCATCGATGTCGAGCGGCCACCGATGGCGACGATCCCGGCGTACCAGGCGAGGCGAAACGCGGCGGTCGATACTGCCGCTGGTTGAAGAAGCTTTCTCTTGTCGCCGACGTTCGTGCGTTCCGCACGGCGTCGGCCACGGCCTCCATCGGCTTTGTACCGACCATGGGCGCGCTCCACGCGGGTCATGCTTCGCTCATCGAGCGGGCCGTCCGGGAGAATGATCTGGCGGTCGTCTCGATTTTCGTGAATCCCACGCAGTTCGCCCCGCACGAGGACTTCGCGGCGTACCCGCGCGATGAGTCGGCCGACCTCTCAATGTGCGAGCGGCTCGGCGCCGCGATGGTCTTCGCGCCAATGGTGGACGAGATGTACCCGCCCGGCGACGTAACTCGCGTGGAACCCGGTCCCATCGCGGCGCGTCTCGAGGGCGCCGCGCGGCCGGGTCACTTCGCCGGGGTCGCGACCGTGCTGACGAAGCTTTTCGCGATCGTCCGCCCGGATGTCGCCTATTTCGGCCAGAAGGACTTTCAGCAGCTCCGAGTGGTCCAGACGATGAGTCGCGACCTGCGGCTCGGCGTGCGCGTCGCCGGCAGCCCTACCGTGCGCGACGCCGACGGTCTCGCGATGAGCTCACGGAACCGCTATCTCTCGGCGGACGATCGCCGCGCCGCGCTTGCGCTATCGCGCGCGCTGCTCGGCGCGAGAGAGGACTGGTCGCGACGGCGGTTCCCGGGATTGCGCTGGAATATGTGTCGGTGGCCGAGCCGCTGACGCTGGACGAGCTCGAGCGCCCGGCCGAGCGCGCGGTCATCTCGCTTGCGGCACGAGTCGGCAAGGCGCGGCTCATCGACAACGTGCTCCTCGGTATCGCGCTCGAGGAAGTCGCGTGACCACGATCGCCGAAGAGGCCATGGCCGTTCCCGCCGAGCCCGCGGTCGAGGAGCTCTCGCTCAGAGAAGGCCGCGGCCAGGCGCTGCTCGGAACGATCACGGCGGCGCACTTCTCGCATCACGTCACGAACTCACTTCTGAATCCGCTCCTGCCTCTGATCCGGGACTCGTTCGCGCTGAGCTACGGCGAGAGCGGCTTCGCCGTGTCGGCGTTCTCGATCGCGGCCGGGCTCGCGAACGCGCCGTGGGGCATGCTCGCCGATCGAATCGGTTCGCGCGTCGTGATCGTCGGCGGCCTGTTCCTCATGGGCGCGGCGAGCGTGGCCCTCGCGACAGCAGGCTCGTACTGGCAGCTGCTGGCCCTCCTCGTCCTGCTCGGGATCGTGTCCGGTTCGTACCACGGTCCGGCCGCGGCGCTCATCGCACGCACGTTTTCGCCGCGAGTGCGCGGGACGGCGATGGGCATTCACATCACCGGGGGCCACCTGTCGTTCTTCGCAGCGCCCGCCGTGGCCGGCCTGCTCGCGACGGCGACCGGGACATGGCGCACGCCGTACGTCTGGTTCGCGGCGGCGCCGATCGTCTTCGGGGCCCTCCTCTGGTTCGTCGCGCCGCGTGTCCACGAGCGCGCCGCGCCAAACGGCGACCGCTTCGCGGCCTTCCGCGAGATCGGCCGTGTATTCCGCGATGTCGGGCCGGTCGTCTCGCTCTCGATCGCGTTCCAGTTCGGCATCGCGGCGCTTCTCGCGTTCCTCGCGCTGTACCTCGTGGACGCTCGCGGCCTCTCGCCTGCGCTCGCTGCGGTCTTCTTCGGCGTGCCGCAGCTCGTCGGCGTGATCGGCGCGCCGCTCGGTGGCTGGCTCTCGGATCGCTTCGGCCGCCGGCGCGTGATGCTTGGCGGTCTCGCGCTCATGGGACCCGCGGTCTACGCAGTCACGATCGTTCCGAACGAGGGACTTGTCCTCGCGCTGGTCGTGTTCGGACTTCTCTGGTCGATGCGTTCGACGGTCACCGAGACGCTCGTCATGGACAGCGCGCCTCCAGGCCGCCGCGCGACAGTCCTCGGCGCGTACTACCTGGTGAACGCACATGTCGGCGGGATCGGAGCGCCGCTGTTCGGATTTCTCGCCGAAGGCGTCGGGATCGCGACCGCTTTCAGCTGGATCGGAATCGCCTTCGTCGGAATGTCGGCGGTATCGCTCGTGATCGGGCGACGCTTCGCGCGCTAAACCGGCACCGCGTAATCGACTCGCACGTCAACGCGAGCGGTCAGGGTGCACAGTCACCGGCCTTGCCGGGGCCAGGAGCCGGACCCAAGAGTGGCGGGCCCGACCAGATGTCGAGGCGCCCGCAGGAAAGGTCGACACGGACCGCATCGCCCTTCATCTGGCCGGCGGTCTCCCACACGTCGCCAGGCCGCACGGTCATCGATGTCAAGACGCGGCCGCTCGGTGCGCGCGCCTCAACCGCCCACGGAAGAGGAGGAAGCGCCTTCACGAAGAGTGTCTCCTGAGTGTTTGGCTGAATGGTTCGGAGGACGTTGCCGTTCACAGCGAGCGTCACCGCGAGCGTCGTCTGGTTCGAGACAACCAGATCGTGAGCCTCGGCAATCGGTGCTGTTGAACAAGCGGCGACCAGCACAAGGGCGAAGAGCGTCGGCGCAAGTCGGTGCGGCGCGATACCTAAAGTGCCCCGATGACGCGCGCACCGCGGTGCTG
>WNGG01002110.1_pt1 | contig 22587 bp, 21 predicted proteins | sample 5400661 | NCBI WGS metagenome assembly WNGG01 (sample SAMN13153372, study PRJNA577476) | soil metagenome | isolation source: 100 cm soil or saprolite under Garry oak tree replicate 1 | place: USA:California | collected 2016-06-15
CAGTCACGCTTCAAAACAACACAATGTCGCCGAGTGGGAGCGCCTCCTTCCCACTCTTCTATTTCGGTATCATCGCAGCTCTCATCGCCGGACTGCTCGCGGCCGTCCTCGTTCTAAAGAGACGCAAGGTAACCCATGCTCGGCTCAAGATTGACCTCGAAGCAGTAAGGTCAGAAGCGGGACAGATAGAGAATCAGGAATTTTTCAAGTCCGTACGAGATCAGGTCAACAAGGACAAGGAAAAATAGCATAAACTCTGAGTTTCCACGTTTCTACATGACCCATTTTCGAGTCAATAGCCGAGAAGCTCTGGTTTTTGGCTATAGAGGAGAAGGATTTGTGTTCGGTACTCTAACTCGAAGCCTATCTCTTCTCGAAGACCGTCCCATCTTATTAGGAACTTACACGCATCCTCGGAGGAAGAAAAATGGCGAAACAGGTAAACTGCGACTGCGGCTTCATGGTCCGGACACAGACGGATGATGAGATCGTTAGGCATGTTCAGCTGCACGCCAAGGAAATCCACCAGATGGAAGTCCCGCGTGACAAAGCGCTCGAAATGGCCAAACCGGTAGAAGCAACAGTAACCGTCTAAGAGTCTCGAAACCTATCAACCTCGTTTCACGAAAATATAGCGGAAGCCGTGGACTAATCTACCAGAAAGCTATCGTCCCAGCGATCATCCACAGTTCTATGGTTGAAGATGACTCAACGCCGAAATCTCGTTAGGTCGAGGAAGTCGTGGGCTCACCCTGGTCCGGTCGAATGGGGTCGCTCCGGGTCCGTGTTCTTCTATGCCTCGCGTAGGTATAGACGATCACTCCAAGACCCGCCAGCGTCAACGGGATGCCTATTAGACTGATTCCTGAGGAGAGGAAGAAGAAGAAAACAGAGAAGCCCGTTATGTATACACCGATCATGAATACCCTTTCCGGAAGGCTCAGTTTGAGAAGCTCCGCCTCCAACTGGGTCCTATAGCGTACTAGAAGGGTCGCGATTATCACGAAGGAGATGGCAGCCGTGAAGAACTGGAAAGTGAGCTCAGATTCGTAGTTTCCGAGGGTTAGTAGTAGGCCGATCTCGTCCCCCACGAATCCAGCTCCCAACCCGTAGAGGAGAGCGTAGAGCCGGTAGAGCCTCTCATTCCTCCAAGCAATACCCATCCAGCCAGCCGCGAAGATCAAGGCAAGCCCATACCAGAAATGATGGAAATGGATGATTCCCTGCGAACTGCTTGCAGTTACTACCGTCGTGGGAAATAGCGTGGCGAAGAGTCTGGCGCCGAAGAAGCTGACCACGAAGGCAAGGGTTGCGATAAAGGTAAGCCCATGCCTGAAAGGACCGGTGAGAAATTCTCGCGACATGTCTCCAAGACGATTATCACGCGTATTTCCAAATTGTGGGACGGCACAAAGGTAATGTTGCCCGGCGATGAGCCGAGGTAGATACGCCAAAACACACTTGACCTTGTCGCCACCTGCGTGGGGGGGACTTACGCGAATGAAGAGTTCGTACTCTTGGAGCTGCTGCCAAGATATGGGAGGGTTCCAACAATCGTCAGGGGTTCTAGGAGTGAAATGAGGGAATGGCTTGCGGTGCCTATATCCTCAGAGCGACACTCGAGAATGAGAGGGGTTCGTGGTACTCGTAACAAATAACAATACTCATAAGCCAGACTCGTAAAACCCAATCCAGAACAAATTTGGCACAACAAAGTGCTCCTGCGGGAGCCTCTTTCACCTCGAAGCTCAAACAACCAAAATACGTCATTGCCATCGTCATAATTGTCATAATACTTGTAGGTGCCGTAGCCGCTGCGTATTACTACAGTCTGCCCAAGGGGTCTTCGTACAAGATCGCCACTAGCACGAGTCCTCGTATACGATATTTAGGCTTCAACGTTCAAAACGTTACAGATGTGCGAGTTCGACAGGCCATAGCCTACGCAGTAGATCGTAGTGCCATCAACTCCAACGTTTTCAACAATCTGACACAGCCATTGTACAGTATGGTCCCTTCTGCAATGCCCTACTCTCAACCAGTCTTTCAGACAAAGTACGGATCGTCCCCGAACTTATTGAAAGCTGAGTCTCTCCTCACGGCGGCCGGATACTACAATACAACAAATGGCTGTTCAGACAAGAATGCCAAATGTCTCTCCATCAAATTGTGGTTTAACAGTGATGGTCACTACGGCGACACGGAGCCCACAGTCGCGTTGCAGATCAAGACCTCTCTAGAGAAAACAGGGCTAATGACCGTGAATCTGTACTCAGAACCATGGGCTACGTACAAGACTGATGTGTCTGCTGGGAACCTTCAATTCTATTTGCTAGGTTGGTACCCCGACTATTTCGACTCGGACGACTATGTGTCACCATTCCTACAGACCGACGGCGCAAAAGTTGAAGGCTCGTACTACAGCAACGCCACAATGGACCAGTGGATCACGCAGGAAGAAAATACAACTGACAATACTCAACGAGCCAACTTCTTTGCCCAGATTCAGAACCAACTTGCCACCGACGTGCCCTACATTCCCCTCTGGCAGAACGGCGCAGACATAGAATACAAGTCAGGGATTACAGGAGTCTACCTGCACCCTGTAACATTCAAGTATTTCCCAATGGAATGGTCAGGAGCCAGCCAACTCAACGTGGGCACAACAGACAAGGTCGTCTGTCTAGACCCGGCCTGCGCCTACGACTACTTCTCCATCGAGATCATCAACCAAGTATTCGACACACTACTCGTCTACGCCCCTAATGACACCACTCTGCTACCCGGATTGGCCACCGAGGTGCCATCTCTAGCCAATGGAGGCATATCCTCTGACGGGATGAACTACACTTACCACCTTCGCCAAGGAGTAAAGTTCACGGACGGAACACCATTCAACGCGACGGTCATGAAATGGTCCATCGAACGAGTCATCGCGCTTGGAGACCCAGGAGGAACCCCTCCCACGAACCCCAACTACGACGCAGCCCAGTACGGCGGAAGCGCAGCTTTCCTACTCTTCCAAGTCGCAGGACTCGGAAACAATACTGACTGGACAACACAGACGAACGACAGGATAATAGTTCTCGACAACTACACAATAAGGTTCCACCTCAGCAAGCCGCTCTCCTTCTTCAACGAACTCATGGCCTTCTCCGTTTCCGCTCCAGTCTCAATGTCGGCATACAGCAAGACACAAGGGCAAGCAGACACGCCCATCACCAAGATAGTCGGCACCGGCCCATACATGGTAACAGGCTACACCCCCAGTACAGGACCGATAGTTCTTCAGAAGAACCCGAACTACTACAACCCCGGCATATACAGCAGCTATGGAATCTCCTCGATCCCAGGCATCTCCAAGATCAACATCTCACTGTTCAGCACAGCTACAGGAATGAAGAACGCCCTCTTGAGCGGGCAGATAGACATGGCATACCGCCAACTCAACCCACAGGACATAACCTCTCTTCAAAGCAAGTACGGCTCGTGAGCAGTAGAACAGGTATCAGGAGATAGGCGCGAAAGGACCGCTCCAAAGAAGGAGCGGCCTTCACCCTTTTTAGTCCGGTCCCACAGGCCAACCTGATAATTGCCAAAGTCTAGCTCTCTCCTATCCTACGCAATCACCCGGCTTTTTCTCTCCCTGCCAATGCTGCTCATACTGCTAACCGTAGTCTTTTTTGTCCTCAGAGTAATCCCGGGGGACCCTATTACCGCTCTTTTCGAAGGCCGAGCATCTCCTGATGTCATTGCAGCTACACGTCACGCTTTGGGGCTGGATAAGCCCTATTGGGAACAATACGTCATCTATCTCGGCCAAGTATTCTCTGGAAATCTCGGCACGTCCATCGGCGAATACTACAGGGGCCAGAGTGTTCTGGCGGTGGTTCTCCAAAGACTGCCGGCTACCATGGAACTCGCTGTCGGCGGAATGATCGTAGCCAGTCTCATCGGTGTGACTGCGGGCATCATTGGGGGAATCAACCGTGACAAGCCCACGGATGTCGCTGTTCGTCTGTATGGTACAATCATTTTTGTCGTGCCAATTTTTTGGCTAGGCCAGATCCTTCAACTAGTTTTCGCGGTATGGCTCGGTTGGCTGCCTGCCCAGAGTAGATTCTCAGGACTGGATGTTCCTGCGCATGTCACTGGACTCTATACTGTCGACTCTCTTCTAGAGGGTCGGATCGACAAATTCCTCGTAGCAATCCAACACCTGATCCTACCATCGCTAACTCTGGGACTTGTTCTCAGCGGCTTCTTCACCAAGACCGTGAGAGCGAATCTTCTTCGCACCATCAACTCAGACTATGTCGAGGCGGCGAAGGCGCGGGGAATTTCAACCGGCAGGATCATCACACGTTACGCCCTAAAGAATGCCCTCATACCAGTCGTGACTGTTCTAGGGCTACAGTTTGCCATACTTTTCGCAGGCGCGGTTCTTACGGAACAAACATTTTCCTGGAATGGAATGGGGTCCCTCCTACTTCTGGCTATCAACTCGCAAGACTATCCTGTGATCCAAGGGGCAATCATTGTCTACGCGTTCATCATCGTGATAATATCCGTCATCATAGACCTGATCAATGGTCTGATCGACCCGAGGGTTAGGTACTGACAGAGAGAACCCCTCGTCAAAAGTCTACGCCATTATACGTCTTGGTACCACGCTCTGTGTTCGGACGGCTTCTGCACCCGCTTATCGCGGAGCGCAGAACCCTAGCCGGCATTTTAGCATGGGTCGGACTTGGAATAACAGTCGGGTTCGTCCTCATCGCTATCTTAGCGCCAATAATAGCGCCCATCGGCCAAATAGCCGCCTTCACCTATCCAGTAAATCAGCAGCCCAGCCCACAGCATCTGATGGGAACCGATAGCGCCGGTAGAGACGTACTCAGTCGAGCAGTATGGGGAGCACGTACGTCGCTCGAGATCATGGCTATCGGGGTCATAATCGCTCTCAGTGTCGGATTTCCCATCGGCCTGGTCTCAGGATATCTCAGCGGATGGATTGATCGCATAATGGTATTGATAATGGACTCCGTGTACGCCTTTCCAGGCCTTCTCCTGGCCGCAATAATAGCAGCTTTTATCGGAAAGGGAGTGTTCAACATAGGCGTCGCCATCACAGTCATCTACATCCCTCTCTACTTTCGCGTCACTAGAAACCAGACCCTATCCGTCAAAGAGGAGCCATACGTCGAGGCCGCGCGCAGCCTAGGTGCTAAGCCATCCACCATCATGCTACGCTACATAGCGCATAGCGTTGTGATTGCTATTCCAGCCATCTTCTCGCTGAGCGCAGCCGACGCCATCCTCACCGCCGCAGGTCTCAGCTACCTCGGGCTCGGATTGGAGATAAGCACCCCAGGAGACTGGGGACGAGATCTGAGCGATGCCCAGAGTTTCTTGGGTGACGGGATTTGGTGGACATCACTATTCCCAGGCCTTATGATAATCCTTCTCACTGTCGGCTTGAGTTTCCTGGGGGAAGGGCTCAATGACATGATCAACCCGTTGTTGAAAAAGGAGAGAGCCTGAACGGAGCCTCTGTTGAAGGCTGAGAACCTCTCAGTACGTTACCGGACAAGACGAGGCTACATCGGTGCCCTAAACGAAATTGATCTTGACGTTATCAACGGAGAAACACTTGGCATAGTGGGAGAGACGGGTTGCGGAAAGTCGACATTCGGCAAATCCATACTCGGGGTTCTTCCACCAAAGACGCAAGTCGAAGGAAGGATCCTTTTCAAAGGGAGGAACCTTGCGCGCTTAACCGAACCAGATATTCGTGCAATCAGGGGAAAAGAGATCGCCCTAATCTTCCAAGACCCTATGACCCGGCTCAACCCTTTGATGAGAGTTGAGGATCACTTCGTCGAAGAGATAGGCGCCCATGAGTCTCTGTCCATATCCGAGGCTCGAAAAAAGGCAGCCGACGCTCTAAGGTCCATGGGGATACCCGAGTCCAGGTTCAGAAACTATCCTCATGAGTTCTCAGGGGGCATGCGGCAGCGCATCATGATAGCCATGGCCATCGTCCTACAACCTGCCCTACTCATAGCCGATGAGCCTACAACATCTCTAGACGTTATAACAGAGGCACAGATTCTACAGATTCTAGAGGATCTCAAACGGGCTCACAGCATGAGCCTGTTACTCATTACTCATAATCTTGGAATTATTGCAGAGGTATGCGACCGCGTAGCGGTGTTCTATGCGGGAAAGCTCGTAGAACTCGGCTCGGTAGACGATATCTTTGCGCATCCGATCCATCCTTACACTCAAGGTCTACTGGCATCAGTAATATATCTCGACTCTCACGAACTCAAGTCGATCGAAGGCTTTCCTCCAGACCTGCTTTCGCCACCTCCCGGATGCAGATTTCACCCGAGATGTCCCTATGCGCAACAAGTCTGCAAAGAGACTATTCCACCATTGGTCGAATTCAAACCCGGACACTACGCCGCATGCTTGTTCGGGGAGAAATTCCTCTGACCACCGCCGTCACCAAGTCTCTTTCTGGGCCGTCCAACTTCGAGCTGAACGTTGACAATCTCCAGGTCCATTTTCGAGTAAAGAGGCCACTCATCCAGAACCTATTCTCTCGAGAGAAGCCAGTCGTCCATGCAGTCGACGGTGTCTCGTTCAACATTCAGCAAGGAGAGATATTCGGACTAGTCGGAGAGAGTGGCAGTGGAAAGACGACTCTGGGGAAGGCTGTAGTTAGGCTACTCGAGCCTACAGCCGGACATCTGGTGCTGAACGGGAGAGACATCACCCACCTCGGCGAATCACAGATTCGCCCTCTGCGGAGGCAGATGCAGATCATATTCCAGGACCCTCACGCGTCTCTGAACCCGGCGATGACCATTGGACAAGCCATAACACACCCCCTCAAGATACATGGAATTGCAAAGACCAAGACTCCGGACGAAGTCAAGTCAATGGTTCTACAGGTCATGCGGGAAGTGGGTCTTTCTCCAGAAGATCAGATCTACTCGAAGTATCCAGGCGACCTCAGCGGCGGCCAGAAACAACGAGCCGCGATAGCCCGAGCACTGATCTTGAGGCCCAGGCTCATAGTAGCTGATGAGCCCGTGGCAATGCTGGACATGTCAATCAGAGCAAAAGTCTTACAGCTTATGCTGGACCTCAGATCCAAATACAATCTCGCCTATATTTTCATAACGCACGATCTGGCAACTGCAAAATTCCTCTGCGACCGAATCGCAATAATGTACATAGGCAGAATCGTCGAGATCGGACCAAGCAAGAACATCTTCGCTGACCCAAAACATCCATACACAAAGGCTCTGCTCCAAGCTATACCTGTACCCGACCCCAGAAAGCGAGCGCCCAAAATTCTGCCAAAGGGTGAGGTGCCTGACGCCGTGAACCCACCGGCAGGATGCCGGTTTCACCCTAGATGCCTCGCCGTGCTGCCCACTTGCGGCTGGGAAGGACGAGATTTCATCGACTACCTAGAATTGCGTAGGCTTGATCCAGCAAGAGCAGAGCAAGATGAACGGATTCTTGGCCCGCTGAATAGATGGTCGGCAAAAGGCTTCAGGACGGAGAGGAAGATTGAGGGCCTAGACCCTGCACCGATCATTGCCTACGTGAAGGAAATCCTAAAGGAGGCCCAGCCCCAGATGGCGAGCGCCGTCCAGGCAGTCTCTCTGAAGGACGGGCACATAACAGTGGACTTTCGCCACCCCGAGATTCTTGTCCACAAAGAAGTTGACAGACGAACTGTTGAATGTCTCCTCTACCAGTAATCATTGCCTAGCAAAAAAAACCTTGGACTGTCTACCGTGCCCTGCCCGATGTTTGTCTGTAGCACTTGAGAAGTGCCTTCTTTCGGGATAGATGCGTAATTGGATGGAAAGGCGCTAAATAGCCGTCGATTCGATCCGGGTCTGCTAACGCTTGGCAAAGCTCGAAGTAAAGGCTTCACGATTCTGGCGGGTCCTTGAGATCATAGGCGGGCTAATAGTCATAGCCACTGCGATAGTAGTCTTAGCCGATCCACAATTTACCGTCCTCACCTTGGTCATAGTGATAGCGGCTGGGCTGGTCATTGGAGGGCTATTCAGGATAGGAGTAGGCGTGTCCGCAATAGTCTTGCCTTCCACCTGCGGACCCTCAATACGGCCGGAGGCATAATCGCAGTCGTCTTAGGTATCGCTGCATTGCCTGATCTTCAAGCGGCCGTGGCTACCCTGATCGCCGTTCCCTCTCTGGCGCTCCAGCTTGTAGGAGCCTTTGAAGTCGGGGTTGGGGTCGCCAGACATCCCCCGTATGGCTCAGGGTCTTAATTGTTGCGATCGGGGTTTTTACGGTCATCTTGGCGGGAATAATAATCATAGACGCATCGATCGGCGAGGGTACTCTGGCTGCAACCCTCGCGTTAGCCTTGTTGCTTGTCGGGATCCGGCACCTAGTCCACGGGATCACAGGACACCGTCCCGTCGCTGCACCAGTCGAGACCCCAGTAACAGCGGCCTGATCGAGAGTCAAAAGTCAAGGGTCGGGTTTGGTCTACCAAAGAGGCGCGTTGTCTCTCATCGTTCCACCGTTGTAGTAGAACTCTGCGATGCCAGGTGGGATGCTCGGGTCTGTAAGATTCGCTTGCGCGGTGACTCCCTGATAGGGTTCCCCACCCCAGCGATATTGGCCTTTCCAGTAGGAATAATCTCCTTGGATGATGTTCGCTTTCTCCATTACCCTCCACGATCCTTGATACTGGAATGAAGGATACAACAGTAGCACAGTCCAGCCCGAGACTGGAAACTTGCTCGCAATGCCGAACTGGTAGAAGTATACTGAGCCTTGAGGAATCTTTGTGGGTACACCCCCCGAGTTTCCGATGTCAAAGTAGGGGCCCTCTCTGAAGTCTGGCAGGAAGCTTCCAAACTTTGTCCAAGGGACATCTGTGGTGTTGTAATACCAGGTTGCTTGGTAGAGTGTTTGGTCGTCTTTGGTGACGGGTTCCCAAATCATTCGAAGATAGATTGGCGTCGAGATGTTCTGCGGATTGATCGTTACTTGGGCGTGATATCTCAGCTGTTGCCAGAAGTAGCCTCCGCAGTTCGCGTTGCTATCGCACGTTGTCCAGGACGAGCCTGAGATGATCAGGCTGCTGTTTGGCAATAGGAAGACGTCGGCTCGCCATCCAAGATCCCAACCGTCAACGCAGCAGTTTGGCGATTGTACTCCCATTCCAGCCATCAGAAAATTGTCGGGCGCCAGAAGCTGGACGTTTGCCTTGACGAAACTGACTCCTAGTTGGAGACAGCAGATTCTGTACTGCGGAATAGAATTGTAGTAACCTGCCACGTAAGGGTAGACTGACTGGCCCAGGGTAAGATCTCCGGGTGTTGGCGAGATCGATGAAGCATACAGGACCCTTGGGTCCCAGAAACCGTAGGCCACGAGCGTCCAGAGACATACCGTCAACACGACCGCAACTCCTACCCGCCTAATGTCTTCCAGTCTTATCCTTCCCAGCCAACTGTCTCCCAATGAAAATCGGAATCTCTGGGGAAGACCCAGCTCCAGAAGGCCGCCGAGAAAGGCAAAGAACGCCCAGCTTGGGACGAGAGGATACAGGATGCTCCTATCACAGTTCGGACATGATAGCGTCCAGAGTCCCGTAGACAAGACCAACAGTGAGGCGACTCCGGAGGATGCGGCTATCTTGAGGGATCGCCCGATTCGAGCCGCTAAGATTCCTGTTTCTATCTGAGGTACTCCCGCTAGGATTAGCCCTTGGAAGACGACGAGGGCAGGGAGGTATGTTACGCCCGAAAACCAGGCCGTCATCGGGAACCAAGTCATAACAACGGTGATTACAACACCCCCGGCAAGGGCGATTACTGGACGCACCGTTCTGTTGAGGGCTTCACGCTTGGATGCTGCCCTTACGATAGCCGGCAATGCGCCAAAGCTAAACATCATCGCCGCAAGTCTGAAACCTGCGAGCCCATCGGGGCCTGTCTGGTAGCATCCTGAATGCAACAATCCACCAGTTCTGAAGGTTGAACAAGCCACGTAGAACAAGGTCCAAACCAGCGCTGCACTAAGAAACACCTGGATTACAGCCCAGCGAGGCCGAAGTAGATAGGCGACAAGTATTCCGCCTAGAGCAAACGACACAACATCGGCTTCAAGCCGAGTGCCTGAGAGCTGGTAGTACCAGTAGGTGTTTCCGCTAATTCCGACATAGAAGTCGATCCTCTCAAAGAGATAGGCAGGTAGCCAAGGAAAAATAGCCAATAGAGCGATTCGCAGTATGCTCCTTGGCGCAATCCTGATAGAACCAATCATCAAACGATATTTTCGTGTTCAGTCCTATTGGGTCTTGCCCCGGGACCGCGGGACCCCTTATTCCTTAAGGAATAATTCTGCACCCAATAATTCGAGTTATCGATCCTACTTACCGGACCAGGAGGCTCGGGTGCCTATTGCCCGTACACAGCGGGGAAGTTGTGGATCAAGGCTAGGTTCAACCTGAGCACGTTCACGTACGGATAGCCAAAAATCCAGAACGTCCCCTCAACATTCTGATTGATGATATCGGAGATGTCGGCCTGAGCGATACCCGTGGAGCTTGATATTCTCGGGACTTGAGCCATCGCATCTTGCAGAGTTATGTCTGGGTCCACACCTGAGGCTGAAAGTGACGAGTTTCTGGGATGGAAGAAGAATGGTCTGGAGAAGTCCTGAGCTATCAGGTATGATCCGACCGCCGTGCTATTATTCGTACCAAAGTGGGCGATCGAGCCGTTGGCCTGGCCTGGAAAGAGGACTTGGGCAAATCCTGTGACGGACAGTGGGAATAGGAGCCCGCAGAGTAGCATTGATACGATGGCTAGCCTTATCGCGGGCGACGAGTTTCTTCCGATCTCTTTCTTGAGGCTCATATCTTCTTTACATTCCCAGTGAGAGTAGTGCTATGTCAATGAGCTTGATTCCGATGAATGGGACGATTATTCCGCCGCCTCCGTAGATGAGGGCGTTCTTGACGAACAGGGACATTGTGCTCGTGGGCTTGAACCGTATGCCCCTCATCGCGAGGGGGATTAGAAGCGGGATTATGGCCGCGTTGAATATCAGCGCGGACAAGACTGCCGTGTTCAGTCCCAACCCGAGAATATTGAGTGCCCTGAGTTCGGGAAGGGTGGACGCGAACATTACTGGAACGATCGCGAAGTATTTCGCAACGTCATTCGCGATGCTGAAGGTTGTCACCGCACCTCGAGTCATTAGCAGTTGTTTTCCCAGCATGACCACTTCAATGATCTTTGCGGGGTTTGATTCCAAGTCCACCATGTTTGCCGCCTCCTTGGCCGCCTGGGTGCCCGAGTTCATCGCCAGTCCCACGTCCGCGGCAGCTAGAGCCGGGGCGTCGTTGGTGCCGTCTCCGATCATCGCCACAACCCGGTTCTCGGACTGTTCCCGCATTACGATCTCATACTTGTCCTCCGGCTTGGCCTCCGGCCTGTACTCTTCTATTCCCACCTCGTTGGCTATGCTCTTCGCGGTCAGAGGCTGGTCACCGGTCAGCATGACCGGGCGGATCCCCATTACCTTGACCGATTCGATCTTCTCCCTAATGTCCGGCTTGAGAACGTCCCTCAACCTGATGAGTCCAATCGCCTCCCTGTTCTTCGTCACTGCGAGCGGTGTGTCGCCCCGGCTCGATATCTTGTTGACCAGCTCATCGTAATTGCTGGGCACTGAGCGTACGATCTTCTTTACCGCGTCGGGGGCCCCCTTGATTATCTCCGTCTCATCTTCTGAGGGCGAAGAGCCAACTTCTTGATGAGGTTCGAACTTTCGCCTCAATCTTCCTCTCTCCCGGCCCGACTTGTCTCCCTTCGGCAGCATGAACCCGGATCCTTGGGAGAGCTTGACACCGCTTGTTCGGGTACTGGCTGAGAATTCGTAGACCTCGGAGACTGCTAGAGCATTCAATTCTCGGGGAACAAAACCGTCCTCGTACGCAAGCCGTATCAGGCTCCGGCCTTCTGGAGTATCATCATGCCAAGAGGATAGAAAAGCGGCCTCGCCAACTTCCTTGGTTGTGTGACCTTCGAAGGGGATGAACTCCGTGGCTTGCCTATTGCCGACGGTGATCGTGCCCGTCTTGTCGAGTATGATGACATCGGTATCGCCTGCCCGTTCGACTGCTCTTCCAGACTTTGCCACAATCTTCCTACGGTAGAGCCGTGATATTCCAGACAAGCCTATCGCGGGTAGTAAAGCGCCTATCGTCGTTGGGAGCAGGCAGACATAGAGTGCGATGAGGACGGAGAGGTCTATTGCGAGGTTGAGGGTGATTGAGAGGCCTAGAAGCGTTGCGATGATTATTGTGAAGATCGCGGTTAGACCAACGAGCACCATTGTCACAGCGACCTCGTTCGGTGTCCGAGGACGCTTGGATGATTCGACCATCTTGATCATCTGACTGATGTACGTCTCCTCCGGGTTGACGGTGACCCTACCGGTGAGATTGTCGCTGATGATCTTAGAGCCGCCTATCACCTCGTCTCCTGGAGCCTTCCGGACGGGCGTGGACTCTCCGGTGAGTAGGGACTCGTCTACCATGCCTATTCCCTCTAGGATTTCAGCATCGATCGGAACGATGTCGCCTTTCTCAAGCAGAATCAAGTCCCCCTTACGAAGAGCCGTGGAGGGAGTCGCGACAACCCTCCTCATATCTCCCTCGACAACGATTTTCTTGCTCTGAACTTCAGACTCGAGACTTCGCAGACTGTTGGCCGTGTTTTTTGCCTGCGACTCGGCGAGCGCGTTCGAGAGGGTGGCGAACCATACGGTGAGGAGAAGTATCAGAGCAATCTCGACGTAATAGATTCGTAGATCCAGGCTTGCGACGGGGTAGAAGACGGGGGGATAGACCGCCATCGCAGCCACGACGAAGAAGGTTAGCTCAACGATGAACATGACAGGATTCGATAAGAGAGACGCGGGGTTCAGCCTGATGAGCGAATCGCGAAGTGTTCTTCGTGAGAGTAGGCTTGTCCGGAGACCAGATTTGCCAAGCTGTTTCATAGCCTGCATGTTTGTCTTAGAACCCGTTGACTCGTTTCTGGAAGAGTTCCAAGATTGGTCCAAGCGCCAGGAAGGGGAAGAATGTGAGAACCACCAGCAGAAGTATGCTTCCCACCAGAACTATTGTGAAGGTGACGCTGTCTGTTCTGAGTCCGATCTCGCTGGTTCGCCTCCGATTCATCATCGAACCTGCGAGGGCTAATAGCAATCCAATCGGGATGAAACGGCCAGAGAGCATGACAAGCGCGGTGGATATGTTGAAGAAGGGAGTGTTTCCAGTCGCGCCCAGAAAGTCAGACCCGTTGTTTGCCGCGGCGCTTGTGAACTCGTAGAAGATTTGGGTGAACCCTGTCGAGTCCGTCGAGACGTATATGGCCGATGCCGCTCCAGTCGCATACGCGAGGACGGTGGGCACAAGGATGATGACGGGATGAACCAAAAAGGCGATCATGACGAGTTTAACGTCGCGAGCGTTGATCTTCATCCCCAGATATTCAGGAGTCCGGCCGGACATGAGGCCGACGATAAAGACGGTGATAACAACGTACATCACCATATACATGACTCCAACTCCCTGCCCGCCGGGCGTTGACTGCATCTGCATCCCCATGAACGCAGAGAGAATCACGAGGGGATGATTGCCGAACAGGCTTGAATTGACAGAGCCTGTCGTAACGGCCGTTGTTACTACAGTCCAAAGGGTTGAGAAGAACCCGCCGAATCTCACCTCCATTCCGCGACCCATGGTGTAATTGGGGATGAATGCAAGGAGCAAGTCGATCGCGAAGAGAGAGTAAGCACCCCAGAGGATTGGGCGAGCCTCCTTCTTCTTCCCCAGCATCTGCCCGTAGACGAAGCAGAGAGCGGTTGGTATCAGAAGCATGAGAAAGATCTGGAAGATATCACTCGCAGGATTAGGATTCTGGAAAGGATACGCCGAGTTCGCCCCATAATATCCTCCTCCGTTGTTCCCGAGCTGCATGATGCTGACAAGCGACGCGACCGGCCCCACGAGGATCGTCTGGGTCGAACCTTCCAGCGTCGTTACTGTCCGATAACCATCAAGTGTCTGGGGAACACCGAGCCCTACGAAGATCAGTGCTGCGATGAAGCAGAGGGGAAGAAACAGTCTTGTCAACGATCTCACAAAGTCGGTGTAGAAGTTTCCCATGTCTCTAGAGTTGGCGACGAAGCCTCGGATCATCGCAGCCGCCACGCAGATTCCAGTCGTGGCACTCGTGAATTGTAGAAACTGAACAGCAGTCATCTGTGAAAGATACGAGAGACCGGGAGTGTTGCTCAGCCCTTCGCCACTGTAGTGTTGGAGGTTGGTATTGGTCGCGAAGCTGATGACCTGCATGAACGCCAGGTCCAGGCTGAAGCCGGGGAATTTTTGGGGGTTGAGTGGCAGTCCGCCTTGGAAGACGAAGATGATGAATGCGAGAATCATCTGGAATATGTTGACGATGAGGGCTGAGAGGAAGTATTCTCTCCAGCCCATCCGGTGGCTCGGATCCACGCCCAAGATCCGGTAGACAGTCTTCTCGACAGGGTCCAGGAATCGGTCTAGACGGCTCGGAGCGTGTGTGAATATTTTAACGACGTGAGGCGCTAGGAGTCTGCCGGCGACTATTGCCGAGAGAAGAATGAGAACCAGTGTGATGAAGTCTGCGGGCTGGATCAAAAGTCACTTGCTTCCATGAGCTGACCCCTGAACACGTCATGGGTTCTTAGAACTAGTCTTTCTGACCGATGGCGGCTGAGCCGTGAGACGAGGAACCTAGAAACTCGTCTGTGCATCTAGCGCCCTTATGCGTCTTGAGAACGATCGAACTTACGGTACTCTTGACGCCACGAACCTTCATGATCCGATTCTTCAACACGTCCCGAAACTCTTCAATATCATCAGCTCGAACAAGCGTCACGATGTCGAACTCGCCCGTCACTTCGTACAGCTCCTCGATATTGTCGAGCTTGGCTAGCGCCTGGACAACGTCGTCCATGTGAGGCGACTCGACGAAGATGTCAACGAAAGCTAACAGAGGAGCCATTGTCAACTATGCGCCTAGAACCGGGGCGGGCCGGTGTCCGACGATTTATAGATTTCTTGACCCTGCCTCACTATTCATCGGATCGTGACAACGAGACCCGTCCGCACCCCCATTATTCAGATAAACCCGGCCGGAAGGGAGGAACATCGGATGGTCATCTAGATCTATGCAAGTCTGCCCTACGATATTGAACGTGATCGGGAACACTCCCCTAGTCAGGCTGAACCGAGTGTCAGAAGGTGTGGAGGCTGAAATTCTGGCCAAGCTGGAGAATCTGAACCCTGGAGGCAGCGTCAAAGACCGGATCGGCATAGCAATGCTCCAGGACGCAGAGAAGCGGGGCCTCCTGAAGCCCGGGGGAACCATCATCGAGCCCACCTCAGGAAATACAGGGACAGGCCTCGCCATGGTCGCTTGTGTCAAGGGCTACAAGATGATCTTCACAATGCCCGACAAGATGAGCGAGGAGAAGAGAAGCCTCCTCCGGGCATACGGTGCAAAGGTGGTCGTGACACCAACAAACGTACCGCCTGGCTCTCCCGAGCACTACATCAGAGTGGCAGAAAGACTGGCCCAAGAGACGCCCAACTCGTACATGCCCAACCAGTACGTGAACGCGGCTAATCCGATGGCCCACTACCAGACAACAGGTCCCGAGATATGGCGTCAGACCGGCGGGAAACTGGACATGTTTGTATGCGGCATGGGCACCGGAGGCACGATCACCGGGACCGGACGCTTCTTGAAAGAGAAGAAGAGATCCGTCAAGATTGTCGGCGTGGACCCCGAAGGGTCAATCTACCATCCCCGCTTTCACAAGAACCCAGAGCGGCCGCACCAGTACAAGGTAGAGGGAATAGGGGAGGACTTCATGCCCAAGACAATGGACATGACGGTCGTCGATGATGTCATCCAGGTCTCTGATGGGGACGCGTTTGAGTGTACCAGGCGACTGGCGCGCGAAGAAGGAATCCTTGTAGGAGGATCGGGTGGGGCGGCGGTCTATGCGGCACTCAAGGCTGGCGAGAAGATGCGAAAGGGAGAGACGATCGTGACACTTCTACCGGACAGCGGTAGGAACTATCTCACAAAACTCTTCTCCGACCAGTGGATGAAAGAGCAGGGCTTCCTTGAAATCCGGTGAGTTCCAGTGAGAGACAGGGATGTGATGAACCTGCTCGACCAACTGGAGCTGTATATGCTACGAGTCAGCCGAAGCCAGGCTTCACAGAAAGACTACTGGCTCTTCGTATACAACAGCATGAAAAGCGGCCTACTGATGACCAAGAACATGGAAACGCACTTGGAATACAAGCTCAAAGAGCTTGGCGTGAAACTCCAAGAGAGACCAAGTCAGAGTCTTAGAGGATAAGAAGATAAGAGGCGGCCTACGATGGCGCTACGTCATGACAGTACTAGTCGTGGAGAAGGACATCAGTCAGTGCGAAGCCATCTGCCCCAAACACGGGGCCCAGTGCAAACTAAAAATGTTCGAACAGAACGCATTTCCGATGCACGCTCACACGATCGACCAGAAGACCTGTGTCTGGAAAAAATGAGCTGCTGAAAACCTAGATTTTTCGCGAAACGGTCTTTTGCCGAAAAAGAGGCAGTCCGAATGTCTCAGGGGAATTAGGACCGGATGGGTCGTACTCTTCTCAGTACAAGAAATATTCCCGCAATGACAACGAATATTATCACTCCAATAACGCCATAGAACATGGCGGGAGAAGGTCCCGGAGTTGTCGAGGGTGGTGCGGGTGGCGCATGCGATTCAGCCGCAACATGCACATTGACGGTTGTGGTATGCTGGATGGCTCCCCCTGTTGCGGTAATCGTGACAGTGTAGTTCCCTGGCATGGAGGAGATGAAGGTGGTGGTCGAAGTTCCTGATCCGTGAATAATGCTAGAGGGGGTCAGGGACACAGAAAGCCCGCTGTCTGGAGAAATAGTCGTTGTAAGTATCACGTCAGAGTAGAATCCGTTCTCAGGGTTCACTCTGACGTTGGATGTGGCCGTAAGGCCTGAGGTGAAGCTCATTGAGCTGGTGGCGATGATTGTAAAGTTGGGGGAGGCGAAGGCCGTGAACGTGAATGTCGTAGTGGCGTTATGGCTGAGGCTGCCGGATGTTCCAATGATTGTTACTTTGTAGGTCCGTGGCGCGGCTGAGCTGCAGGAAAAAGTGGCGTTAACATAGCCGTTTGGGATCGTGGCGGGATCAATTGCTGTGCACTTGAGATCTGGAGGTATGGGGGATTCTGAGAGAGTAATGTTCCCGGTAAAACCGTTGACGGGGTTTGTTATTACGGTTGATTTCGCGACACTGGTTCCATCGGCTGGAACAACGCTCGGGACAGTCGCTGTAATAGTAAAGTCTGGAGTAGGGATCGGAGCGAATGTCAAAGAGGCTGTTCGCCGGGATTCGGCTTGCGGCGTTCTCTGTGCGTATGTTGCCAGACACAGCACTAACACTAGGAACAGAATCCTGTTCCTGAACGGAAGGCGCATCAAGGAATTCCACGACACCTCTTACGTGTCGCGACCGAATACGATGACAAAGTGGAGTCACGCTTCTTGCCGTGGGGATGTAGGCTTTGCTAAGAGAAACATTCTGTCCATCCTCCTAGACTAAGGGGGAAACGGCTTGGCCTGCGGATTGACGCCGAAGCCCTCAGAAACCCGCTAGCCTAGGGCCCAGTCTTTGGCGGAGATTTCTTGATATTGGCTCTCGCGGACGCTTCCTTGTTGTCCGTGTTTTCCACGACGAGGAACCACTTTCCTTTCTGGGGCGCTACAAAGTGAAGTGTTGCTTTTGCGACGCCTTCTTCGCCGGTCTCGCTCCAGAACTCCTCGCCTAGGTCGAGGCTGTTCAGATTGTCAGCGTCCATAAGATAGACATTGATCGGCGCGCTGGCTGTGACCTCGCATGTTACTTCCGCGCGCTGGTCTAGCTCCACGTCGAAGGTTGCATAGTCCCCCTTCGCTATGACTCTCGTATTGGGGTCTATCTTCGGCACGACCGGCTTAGTGGGTACAACGACAGTAGAGCCGGTCCCCACGGGAACGGGTCTGACAGCTTCCTGTTTCAGAGCACCTGGTTGTGGAGGAGTAGGTTTGGCGGGGCTGACGTTCGTAGGGATAGTTTTTGGAGGAGTAATCTTGGGACTCACTACTTTCTGAAAATCTGGTCTCGTCTGTTGTGCGGGAGCCCGCGGAAGCTCACTCCTCGTAGGGGGCTTCTGTTCCGGTCTCGAAGGTGTTTGGTGCGGACGTAGTGTCTGCCTATCCTCGAACTTCTCCCGGAACGGCTTTGTCTCGATTGGAGTGGAATGGCCAGTCTTCTTATTGGTCGAATGGCCGGCACCTGTTCCGGACCTGACTCCTCTCGTCGGTGCTAGCGTCGTTATGGAGAGTATAGCGAGGATTGTGGCGCCCGCGATCGTCCAGGATAGAACTTGCAGAATTCCAGCTATCGTGACGAGTATGCTGGCAAGGTTGCCTAACAGCATTATTGGTTTGGAAGCCAAGGGAGCAGCGTCCCTCTCTGGTATGCTGGGAATCTCGTGTACCGGTTCAAAACGTAGCTGTAACGAAGCCGGGTCAAGCGAAGAAGTACTGCCCTTCGATTGAAGGTCTGGAGCCGTCGTGTTCAGGAAGAAAGAAGGGGAGGTTTAAGCGTCGTATTGGACGATCAGTCAGACTTGGAGTCTTACCCTCGTCGTCCAAGGCAGATAACGCCGGATCGGCCGTGGCTCGGCAGCCGTGCTAGCTGTCATGCTGGGCGCTTCCTACCTTGTCTGGTTCCTCGTGTAGTAGTACAGCCCTCGGTTCTTGCTCTGTTCGATCTGTAGCTTGAACCATGAATCGGTGTTGGCCCGTGAGGCCCATGAGACCAGACGGACCTTTCTCGCTTCTAGCTTCTTGGCTCTTCGCGATGTCCAGACGGATCCGATCGCCGCCACTATCCCGCCGAAGAGGCTGTGAGACTCTCGAGCTATTCCTACTCCACTTTTGGTCGCTTGCATCTTTCACATCACCAATGGTACAACGTGTCAGGGGATCGGATTATCTTTGAGCAAGCGAGCGCCGGCATTAGTATCCACGGCACCTCACGGCTGTTCGTGGCAGGCGCACGCCGGTAGTCTGCTTATATCCATGTTCCAGCTATGAACAAACGTAAGTGAATGTTCGAACTCTTCCTACGCATTCAACCTACCGAACAGAATGAGGATCCTCACAACCGTTTGAGCAAGAAGTTTCCCGGCGCCAGAATCTCACTCTGGTGCAATGACCATACAGACATTCTAGAGATCGAGTCAGATGGTCTAGACTCCTTCCAGGAGATCCAGAAGGAACTCGCCTTCTATTCCACACACTACAAGAGCAAGATCATCGGGAAGACACTCTGCCAGGACAAATTCCAACTGATAGCCCGCACATGCATATGCGGACCCAACGGTGGCATCACGGTCAGCTCGGTAGTCCGCGCAAACAACTTCCTCCAAATGCCACCCCCAGTCTTCTTCGGCGGCTGGGAGTACCACCGCCTCGTCGGCTTCGACGACAACAACGTCAGGGGCCTCTTGAAAGGGCTCGACAAGGTAGGCAAGACGGAGATACTGCACAAGGGCACTACGGACGGTACAACGGACAAGGCCTTCCTACTCTCCCTCGGCAGCCTCTTTGGTAATTTGACTGAGAAGCAGATGAAGGCGATGTTGGCCGCGGTCGAGAGCGGATACTATGAGATTCCGAAACGGACCACCGCGGATGAGCTGGCCGCGAAGCTGGGACAGCCCCGCAGCACACTGGAGGAGCATATCCGCAAGGCGGAGAGCAAAGTCGTACTCGCCATGGCGCCTTACATGATGATGTACGCCCGGGTGCCGGAGTCTCCCTTCACGAGCAAGACTAGGGCGGCGGGAGACACTGTTGGGGCCCGGTTCATGAAACAGTTGGCAGTCCAGACTGTCAAGAAGTCGAGAAACAACTAGGCTACACTCGTAGTACAGCTGTAAACTTCTAGTTTCGCGGAAAGAGAAAGAGGGACGGGGGACGTGTCCCCCGTACTGTTTCTACGCTAAGCTTTGGCCGAGGGTATGTCCAGAGGTGTGGTCGTGGTCTCTGTGGACGAGCTCGTAGTGGTTGCGGCAGAGATTCCTGCCACAGTTCGTGCAGAACTCGGTCGCCTGTTCGCTGCAACGCTTCTCATGCTCCTCCAGCTCATCGGGACTGCCGAATCCGCCGATATCGCCTACCTCGACCTCTTGACAGGTCTTGGCTGCGGTGTTGAGCGTGAGGCTTGGCTGGAGCACAGTTCCGGCTTTGTCTAGTGGAGACTTCTCTGGCTTGGGTCGGGCATGAGTCTTGCTCTTCGCCCGTGTGTGAGCCTTCGATGTTGTACGGGTCTTAGCTTTGCTTTTCTTCTTGGACTTCAAGATTAGAACCGTCACATAGAAAGTTCGGAGCAGGTGAAATTTCACATCTAACTCGCGCCATGAGAACTAGGTAACAGTAGCCCCGTTCAGCAGACTCCTTCGGCTGTCCGGTGCTTCCGGGGTTCGATACTCTAAGACGAGAAAACGGGTGAGAGAAGCGCCCTGGGGTGATGCTACTCTTCGCCTGTCTCCGGCTTGTTCCCAAGGACTTGTTCAATTCGTTCCATCGTCGCCCTGTCCAGCTTGTCCACAACCTCGACAGCCTTCATATTCTCAACGACCTGTTCGGGACGACTAGCCCCTGTCAGCACGGTGCTCACGTTCGGATTCTTCAGACACCAAGCCAAGCCGAGCTGAGCCAGGCTACAGCCCAACTCCTTTGCTATCGGCTCCAGCCGGTTGACCTTCTGAATATTCTCGGGAGTAATCAGATTCTCCCGCAACCACTGATAGCCTTCAAGCGAGGCCCGAGAGCCTGGGGGAACCCCCTTGCTATACTTCCCGGTCAGCAAGCCTGAGGCTAGCGGGCTCCAGATGGTTGTTCCAAGCCCTATCTCGCGATACAAGGGAAGATACTCTGACTCGACTCGGTCCCGGTGCAGCATATTGTACTGCGGCTGTTCCATCGAGGGAGGAGTCATGCCGTGCTCTAGAGCGATACCGTGAGCCCGCATAATATCGGCGGCGCTCCATTCCGAGGTCCCCCAGTAGAGAATCAATCCCTGATGGACCAGATCATCCATTGCCCGGACAGTCTCTTCTATCGGAGTGTTCGAGTCCGGACGGTGACAGAAGAACAGGTCAAGATACGACAGCTGCAATCTTCGAAGCGAGTTTCGACAAGCTTCGTAGACGTGCTTCTTGGACAATCCCTTATCGTTCGGTCCATCCCCACCCCAAAACACCTTGCTGGATACAACAATGCTCTCTCTTCTCCAGCCAAGCTGCTTGATCACATTACCCATCACTGTCTCCGCGTTCCCATGAGCATAAGCCTCGGCATTATCGAAAAAGTTGACACCAGCATCATACGCCCTAGACATGCACTTGACGGCGACCTCTTCGCCGACCTGGCCACCATAGGTGACCCAGGCGCCGAGCGATAGTTCGCTCAGTTTGAGACCCGAGCTGCCGAGCCTACGATAATTCGTCTTTGGGACACTCCGCTCAGGCAGAGAAATATGGGCCGGTTAATATCCACTTCCAAGAAGTATGCAAGACCCACAGAAAACGCGAGTGACCGGGAGATTGGGGAGTCCTGATAAAGAGACTGACAGGATAGGAAAGGAATTCGATGCGGATGCGTGCGATTTCTGCGACCGCTACAAACGTAGAGGTCTCTCTAAGAGTAGCAGGCTGCTCCTAGATTTCATCCTCGAAGAGGGTGTACAAAACAGGACAGTAGTCGATCTGGGCTCCGGGGCAGGCGGTTTCTCCATAGAACTTCTCAAGAAAGGCGCAGCGGGCGTCATTGGAGTAGATCTATCCTCCAAGATGGTCGAAGCCGCCAGCGAACTGGCCCAGGTTAGCGGATTCGAGCGTAGGGCCAAGTTCCAGGTCGGAAATGCTGCTGAAGCAGAGCTTCCCTCCTCGGACATTGTCATAATAGACAAGGTCCTCTGCTGCTACTCGAACTGGAGGCCGCTGCTGAGAAACGCAATGGATGCGGGCCGCACGATGGTCGGCTTCATCGTTCCACGCGACCAAGGCTTGGCCAAGTGGCCTTTCCGGATAGGGGTCCGAGCTGTCAACTTCTTTCAGAAAAGAAGAGGAAAAATCCTGTTCTATCTACACCCATTAGACATTCTGGATCGGACCCTTCAAGACTCAGGGTTCACTCAGCAGAAAAGGCAGGGATCTAGGCTCTGGCTGGTCTTCCTCTACACACGCCCCCCGACTACCAGAGCCTGAATAAGCCCAAGCGCTAGCTGGTCGATTCTAACGACTTCATGGTCTTTGTCAGGTCTGTTAGTAGCTGAACCACGTCGCGATGATTCCTGAGATTGTACTTTGCG
>WNGG01002215.1_pt1 | contig 22584 bp, 25 predicted proteins | sample 5400661 | NCBI WGS metagenome assembly WNGG01 (sample SAMN13153372, study PRJNA577476) | soil metagenome | isolation source: 100 cm soil or saprolite under Garry oak tree replicate 1 | place: USA:California | collected 2016-06-15
TTGAGGCCGACGGCGGCCGCGAGGAGGATGCCCGCGGGGACGGCGCGATCGCGAAGGCGCCATGCGGCGAGCGCAAGGGCGAGCGAGATGAGGTTCACGTTGCCGAGCGTCACCTCGAGGACGAGGCCCAGGAAGAAGACGTAGCCGGCGGCGGCCCACGGTCGCCACGACGCCGGAAGCGGACGGATGAGCGCGACGCCGACGGCCGCCGCGATAGCGAGCTGAATGCCGATCCAGATCGTCAGCGCGTCGGCATAGGGCAGAAGCGCGAACGGTACGAACACGAGGGCGACGATCGGGAGGTACCGAAACTCGTCCGGTAGCCCGAGGATCGTCGCGCTGTTGGGGTACAACGGCTCGCCGTTCAGCAGATTGCGCCCCGCGAGCCAGTACGCGTGAAAGTCGTATCCCGCGGGAAGCGCGCTCGCGACGATGATCGCGGCGAGAGATGCGAACACCAGCACGACAACGCCGGCGGCCCAGACGAGGCGGCGCGGGCTCACCACTCGGCCAGCATCATCGAGTTACAGCCCAAGGTGGCGCACGAAGAATTCGAGTGTCTCGCGGATGATCTCTCGCGACCGCTCGTCATTGTCGCGGGTATCGAAGCCGTGCTGCCCGGTCGGATGATCGAGCACCCTGAGATCGACGCCTCGCTCTCGAGCTTTCCGCACGAACGTATCGGTCCCCTCGAGAAGGGCGACATGGTCGCGCAGCGCAGCCACTCTGGGCGCCGCTGGAGGAAGGGCGCGAGTCCGAACGGTCCACCCGCAGAAAAGACCCAGACACCTACGCGGTCGACGTCGATGCGCAAATCCCCGCCGCGCCGCCTAACGAAGCCGATCGCGGCCTCTACGTCGGCCGCGACCTCGGTCGGTGCGAGGCGGTTCGACGAGCGGTGATTGAACGGGACTCCCGCGAGGCCGCGCGCGGCGAGATGCTCGCCGTACGACCGAAAGACACCCCAGTCCTTCGCGGTGGCGATGATCTCTTCCGGCGCGTCGCCGTTGACGAGGAACACGACCGGGCTCGCGCCTCGACGGGATGAAGGCCGGTAGACGTCGAGCTTGAGCACTCGGTCGCCGTCGGTCCGGTAGACCAGGTCGCGCTGGACGCGGGCACCCGCGGGTGGCGCGAGGACCGTCGGCGCACCGCTCACGCGGGGATCAAGCGCCATCAAGCGTTCTCGCCGTGGTACCTGCCCTTGTATCCCTCCGCGGTGGGCGCCGAGAGCCGGAAGAACACGAGCTGCGCCACGCGCGCCCCGCGCTGCAGCCGGTAGCCGCGCGAGTTGAGCACCGCGAGGAGACCCTCGCCGCGACCGGAGTAGCCCGCGTCCCAGACCGCGCCGTGGATCGCGACACCCGAGCGGAGCAGGCTCGACCGCGGGCGCGAAAGGGCCATGAGGTCCGCCGGTAGGTTGACCTTCTCGCGGTAGGTGATGACGTACGCGCCGCGGTGCAGATCCCACCAACCGTCCTTGTCGGCCTGCACGTCCTCGCGCGCCGCCGGCTCGCGAACGTTGTCCGCGGCGCCGAGCAGTCCCGGCGATGTGAGCCGCTGCACTCGCTCGACGCGCAGATCGACGCCGTTCGGCTGCAGCTGCAGGTGAAGGTCGGCATCCTCGATGAGCGGCGGCGTCCCGGCTAGCGCCGCGCGGAGCTCTTCGCGGGAGAGGACGGTCACGCGGGGATGCTAGACGCGGATGACAGAATCGCGCGGTGCCCGCGGGTGCCAAGACCGTCGCAGCATCGAAGACCGTGATGTCGCGGACGATGCTGCCCTCTGACGCGAACCCCTACGGCAACGTCCACGGCGGCGAGGTCATGAAGCTCATCGACGCCGTCGCGGGGGCGGCCGCGACCAGGCACGCTCGCGCCCGCGTCGTCACGGCGCGCATCGACGAGCTCTCGTTCAAAGCTCCGGTATACGTCGGGCATCTCGTGACCGCCAAGGCCTCGGTGAACCACGTCGGGACGACGAGCATGGAGATCGGGGTGCGGGTCGAGGCGGAGGACATGCTCACCGGCAACGTGGTCCACGTCGCCTCGGCGTATCTCGTCTTCGTGGCCACCGACGAACATGGAAAGCCGGTGCCGCTCCCGCCCCTCGTCGCCGAGACCGACGACGAGAGACGCCGCATGACCGCCGCCCAGAAGCGGCGCTCGTTGCGGCTGCACCGACCCCGAACGTCCTAGACTCCCGCCTTACCGCTGGGGAGGTGCACATGCGAAACGCCATTCGCTTCGTGGCTCCATTTGTGGCCGCTCTCGTCGTCACCGCCGCATGCAACGCGCCGCGAGCCGCCTCGACGCCGACTCCATCGGCGACAGGAACGCCAAACTTCACAGGCAAGACGCTCAACATCGTCACCGGCGGCACCGGCGCGGTGTACATCGTGTACGGCGCGGGGCTCGCTGACCTCTTGAACCGGAAGCTGGGCACAGCCGCGAGCGCGCAGTCCACCACCGCCTCGGTCGACAACATGAAGCTGATCCGTGACGGCAAGGCCGACATCGCGTTCACGCTCGCCGACACGGCGTTCGACGCGGTGAACGGCAAGGGTTCTTTCGCTTCGCCTGAGAAGCCCGCCGATGCCAAAGTGCTGGCGGTCCTTTACTCGAACCTGACGCACCTTGTCGTGAAGGAGTCGGGCGGCATCAACACGGTGACCGACCTCAAGGGAAAGCGCGTCTCGATGGGGTCAGCGGGCAGCGGTACGGAGATCATCGCGAACCGCACCCTCGAGGCGTACGGGATGGACCCCGCGAGCGACATCTCTCGCGAGAGACTGGGCGCCCAGGATTCGGCGAACGCTCTGCGTGACGGGAAGATCGACGCCTTCTTCTTCTCCGGAGGCCTGCCGGTTCCGGCAGTGCTCGACCTCGCGACCGGTACGAAGATCAAAATGCTGGACCTCACGGACAGCATCCAAAAGATGTCGACGAAATACGGGAACTTCTACTTCCCGATCAAGATCCCGAAGACCACGTACAACACGGCGGCCGACGTGACCGTATCGGGAGTGGCTAATCTTCTGGTCGTGCCGTCGAGCTTCGATCCGGCGCTGGCCCAAGCGATCCTCGCGACGATGTTCGACAACAAGGCCGATCTTGTGAAGGTGCACGCAGCCGCTAACGATCTCGTGCTTGAGTCCGCGGTGGTCGGCTCGCCGATCGACTACCACCAGGGCGCGATCGATTTCTATAAGTCGAAGGGTGTCTGGAAGAAATAGGTGGTCATCCGCTGCTGCGCAGCGTGTGACCGTCCTGCTGCGCCCGGCTTCGCCGGGACGGAGTAGCGCTCTCGTCGCGCTCGTCGCGGCGGTCGTAACGGCGGCGGGGGTGGCACTCGCCACTCCCGTGCCCGTCCTGACCGTGAGCGACGGGACGACGGAGTTCGTACGTGGGCTCGATTACGCCGAGCCACTTCAGTACTCGTATCGCCAGTCGATCTACCAGGTGACCGTCGTCGAGGAGCTTGCACGCGAGGGGAACGCGCTCCGGATCCAGCGGGTCCGATCGAGCGACATACGATCGATCGAGTACTTCGGCTGGAAGGGCGAGCCCACCCGGGCGGAGGGACTCTGGACGGAGGACTCTCCACGGTCGGTCGCTGCCGACGCCGAGCTCGTCATCCGGATCACACCAGCCGGGGAGCAAGCGCTTTCCACTTCGCGCTGGCGCGTGGTCCTGAAGCCTGAATTCGGTGAGACCGTCGTCCGCGTTCGTACGCAGGACCGCCCTTGGCTCCTCGCCGTGCTCGCGGGCGCCAGATGACCGGGCCGACGACCGAGCCGGAGGTCATCGCACGGCCCGACCTCGAGGCCGTCCTCGCCGACGACAAGACCAAAGAGCTGATCGAGGAATACGAGGCCGAAGCGAGGACGCGCACGTTCACCGGTTGGTGGGACCGCCTGGTCACAGGGCTCGCCGTCGCGACGACCCTGTTCGCTCTCTACTACGCCGCGGCGGGCGCCGAGATCCCGTTCACGGGTGTCGTGCTTGTTCCCTCATTCCGAATCCTCGGTCAGACGATCACCACCCCGCAGATCTACGAAATGATCTTTCTGACAGCGATCCTCGTCCTGACGTTCCTTCTCTACCCGATGCATCCGCGGTTCATCAAGCGCGTCAACGTGGTCGATCTCGCGCTCGTCGGCGCCTCGATCGCGATCACGGCATACGTCTTCCTGAACTTCGAGACCGTGATCTACCGAGTCAACAACCCGAACGCGTTGGACTTCACCTTCGGGGTCATCGCGATCATCACGGTACTCGAGGCCGGGCGTCGCACCATCGGCTGGCATCTGCCTGCGATTGGCATCGCCGCGATCGCGTATGCGTACTTCGCCGACTTCATGCCGGGTCCCTTCCGTGGACCGCCGAAGGATCTCGACTACATCGTCTCGAACCAGTACCTCGGCCTCGACGGCATGCTCGGCACACCGCTGCAGGTCGCGGCCACGTTCATCATCCTGTTCACGATCTACGGCGCGATCCTGGATTACACCGGCGCGGGGAAGTTCTACGTCGATCTTGCGTTCGCCTTGACCGGGAAACGCCCGACGGGAGCGGCCCGCACCGTCACGGTCGCGTCGTTCCTCCTCGGCACGGTCTCGGGATCAGGCGTCGCGACAACGGTGACGCTCGGGTCCATCGCCTATCCGATGCTGAAGAAGGCGGGACACGACCGGGAGTCGAGCGGCGCGATCCTCTCAGCGGGCGGGATCGGCGCGGTCATCTCACCACCGGTGCTTGGACCAGCCGCTTTTCTCATGGCCGAGATCCTCGGCATCAGCTACCTGCAGGTCGTGGTCATGGCCATGATGCCGACGATCCTCTACTACCTCGGCATCCTGTTGACGATCGAAATCGATGCACGCCGGCTCGGCGCGCGCGCCATCGCGCTCGACGCGCCGGGCTTCTGGGACCTCACGAAGCGCTACTGGTACCAGTACACGTCGCTGTTCGCGATCATCGTGTTCCTCGTCGCAGGCTTCTCCACGATCACCGCGGTCTTCTGGTCGATCATCGTGGCGATCCTCGTCTCGTACATCAGGCGCGAGACCTCGCTCTCCCCGCGGAAGCTCGTGAAGGCGCTCGCGGCGGGCACGAAACAGGTCCTGCCCGTCGGCGCAACGACCGCGGTGGCAGGAATCGCGGTGGGCATCCTGCTACAGACGGGGCTCGGCCTAAAGATCTCGCGTCTCATCCTCGATCTTGGGCTTGGCAACCTCGTCCTGACGCTCGTCGTCTCGGCGATCGTCCTCTGGGTGCTCGGCCTATCGCTTCCGATCACCGCCACGTACCTCGTCGCTGTACCAACGGTCGTCCCCGCGTTGATCACGCTCGGAGTGGCGCCGCCCGCGGCGCACATGTTCGTCTTCTACTACGCCGTGCTGTCCGAGGTTTCGCCGCCCGTCGCGCTCTCGCCGTTCGCCGCGGCGGCGATCACCGGTGGCAATCCGTACAAGACGATGATGCTCACTTGGAAATACGCGCTGCCCTGCTTCCTCGTCCCCTTCATGTTCACGCAGCCGGACGGCCTCGCGATCCTGTGGACCGGATCGACCGTCCCGGACGCGATCCTCGCGTCGGTCTCGGCCGCGGTCGGGATCATCGCGCTCGTGGCCGGCGTCGGCGGCTACCTGTTGCAGCCGACGAACCTGGTCGAGCGCGTCTTTCTTATCGCCGGTGGTCTGCTGCTGCTAGCCCCAGGGCTCGGCGCGGACATCGCCGGGCTCGCCCTCTTCGGGATGGCCGGCGCGTCGCAGCTCTTCCGCCGCGCGCGCCGGCCCGCTACCGCCGCCGCCGCTTAGGGACGACCGGGGTCAGGCGCCCGCGCGCTCCTCGGCGGGCATCCCTTCCATGAGCTGTTCCTTCAGCTCTTGCATGCGGGTCCCATGTCCTCGAGCTCGTCCTTCTTGAAAGCCCCGAGGACGTTTAGAGGACGCGCTCCAAGTAGTCGGCGAGGATCGTGAACGTGCGGATCTTCTGCTGGATGTCGGCGCTACCGTGGCCCTCGTCGGCGAGCTCGACGTACTCGAAGTCTTCGCCTTCTCGCTTGCCGAGCGTGAGCAGCTTGTCGCGGAATATGCGCGACTGCGAAACCGGACAGCGCGGGTCGTTCACGCCGTGGACCATGAGGAGCTTAGCGGTCAGCTGATCGGCGAACCCGATCGCGCTCCGGTCGCGCCAGAGGTCGCGGTCGACCTCTGGATCGCCCATCTGCTCGCGAAGGAAGTACCGGAAGTGCTCCTTGCTCTCGTCCCACATCCGATGCAGGTCGCTGATGCCGACCCAGGCCACCGCGGCGCGCCAGAGATCCGGTTTCTTCGTGGCCGCGACGAACGTCATGAACCCGCCGTAGCTTCCGCCGAACACGACGAGCCGCTCGCGGTCGACGTACGGGAGCGCCTTCAAAAAGTCCGCCCCGGCGGCGACGTCCTCAAGATCCGCGCCGCCCCAGTCCTTGAGGGCCGCGTCGCGGAAGTCGACGCCATACCCGGTGGAGCCGCGGATGTTCGGCTCGAGCACGACGAGACCGCGGTCGACAAGGAACTGCGCGAACGGATCGAACCCCCGGAACCACTGTCCGGTCGGTCCCCCGTGGATGTGCACAAGCGCCGGCAGCTTGTCGCCCGGCGCGATGTCACGGGGGCGGTACAGGAGGGCCGGGATTTGCTTCCCGTCGAACGTCTCGTACCAGACGTGTTCCGCGTTCACGAAGACCTTTGGGTCGATCGATCCGTACTCGGGCTCGAGCAGCGCCTCGGCCGTGTCGGTCGCGAGGTCGTACGCGACGAGAGCCGAGCGGGTGACGTCCGTCGAGTAGTTGATCAGCAGCTCGGTGTCGTTTGCGAAGAACTGCGCGCCGAGCGCGAATCCTGCGGGCAGCTTGAGCTCGCGCGCCTTCCCGGTGTCAACGTCGTAGAGGATCGGCCTGACCTGCGACTCCTCGTTGCGAATGGTCACGAGCCACCTGCCGTTCTTAGAGAACCGCAGCGCGTGCTCCTCGATGCCTTGCGGCGAGTACCAGCGAACCTCGCCGGTCTCGACATCGACGATGCCGGCGCGGTTCTGTCCCGACGCGTCGCTTGTCGCGGCGATACGGCGGCCGTCAGGGTGCCAGTCGCCGATCGTGTCCTGCGAGCCGGCACGCACGCTGAAGATCTTCCTCGCGCCGGTCCCGTCGGGCCGGATCACGTAGCCGTCGCGGTTCTTCAAGTACGAGCCGTCCTCGTTCGTGACATAGCTGATCCACTTGCCGTCGTCCGACCACAGGCCCCCGAACACGGGGAACGCGTAGCGCGTGAGCGGTGTGTAATCGGAGCCGTCCGCGCGGATCTTCCAGATGTTGAGCTGCCCGGGACGGTCGGGTGACTCGGGAAGACGCTTGTTCGTTCCGACCGTGAGCCACTCGTCGTCCGGACCGAACTGGATCGCGTGCTCCTCGGCGGCCGGATCGCTCGTGAGCTGCGCGACCGTGCCGGTCTCGACCTCGATCTTGTAGAGGTCATGCTGCTCGTTTCCGCCGGCGTCCCTGCCGAACGCGATGAAGCGATCGTCGCGGCTCCACGCAAATCCGGTGCGCATGGCGCGCGGCACCTCGCCGTGGCTCACCTGGCGCAGGGCCTTGGTCGCGAGATCCATGACGTAGAGCTCGATCCGCCCCGACTTGTCCCAGTAAAAGCCCACCTTGTCGCCCTTCCACGAGACGAGCGGAAAGAAGAACGACGGCAGGCGACACAACTCTTCGAGCGGGATGCGCGGCTGACGTCTGGTCATGACCGCCACTGTTCGGTCCTCCCCTGGTAGCTCGCCCACACTGTAAGAGACCGAGCCCGCGGCAGGCACATCAGACGCCGTGCGTCGGCGGGCTCTCGCTACTTGGTCTCGCCCTTCTTGGCCCGCGTCTTGTTCGTCGTCGCGGCCGCGATCCGCTCCGCGGTCTTGTTGGACCGTCCGCGCGCCATCTCACTCGTCTTGATGTGCTCGTACTGGCGCTTTCGTTTCGCGCTCTTGACACCGCGTGGTGGCATGGGACACCTCCACGAAATTCGTATCTCTTCGTCGGAATGACGGCAAAATCCGGACCACTCGACGACTCCGTCGCTACGCTTCTCGTCATGAGGATGGGCCTCGTCGCCGTCGTTCTGATGTCGATCGCGGCCTGCGGACCGGCGGCGACAGCCCGGAGTGACGTGCCGTCATCTTCGCCGCCGACGCTGCCGGCCCCTTCACGGGAACCCGGCCTCGTGACGCCCACGCCCACCGCGGGTGTTGGCGGCCCTCCAGGGCTTGGCGTTCCCGTGGCGACGCCAGCGCTGTCACCGCTTCCGACACGCGAGATCGCCGGAATCGACTTCGCGGTCGTGTCCTGGGTAGCCGACCTGCGGATCGAGGCCGCGCTGTCGCGCGATGACGACGAGGTCGTGGTCGCGACGGTCGCGTCCGACATTCCCGCGGTCGAGGCCGAATTCCAGCGGAGCTTCGTCGCGCGTCCGGTGATCTACGTGTTCGGCAGCATCGAGAGCTACGCCGACGGGTTCGTGCGGATCTTTGGGTACTCGCGCGCGACCGCGGCCTTCGTCGCCGAGAACTCCGTCTCCTTCTTCGAGCCTTCGCTTCGGCTCATCGCCGTCAACTGGGAAGCGATACGCGCGCGCCGTCCAGTCGCCGCGATCCGGCACGAGCTCACCCATCTCCTGACGCTCGACGCGTGCTCGCCGCGCTGCGATCTGGTACCCGCGTGGCTCAACGAAGGACAGGCGCGGCTCGCGGAGGCGCTCGTGCCCGGCGGCGAGTGGCGGCTGCTGCGCGTTCGGTACGAGGCCGCGTCGATGGCGACGACCGGGACCGTCCTACCGCTCAACACCCTCGTGTCCCAGCTCGCATGGAATTCGCTCACCGATTGGGCCGGTTATTTCAAGTACCAGGAGTCGGCGCGAGCGGTCGAGCTTCTGCGTGAAGACGTCGGCGGGAGCGCTCCGATGGCGCGCATCTATGAGCGTCTCCGCCGAGGCCAGAATCTCGCGCAGGCCTACTCCGCGCTCACGGATCGATCGTTCGACGATTTCGTCGCGGGCCTGTCCGGCCGCATGCGCGCCGCGGTCCCGGCGGGACAGGGGCTCATCGTGGTCGAACCGACAAGCTATCTGGTCTACGGATTTCCGCCGGCCTCGACGATCACGATCACGGTCAGCGGGCCCCGCGGGAGCGAGAGCTCGCCGATGGTGATCTCCCCGTTCGGATCGAACTTCGACAGCATCGCTCCGACCCGTACGCGAGGCGGCTACACAGTCAGCGCACAGACCGAAACCGGAGTCTTCACTGTGAAACTGCGAAAGACAGACACCGGTGACCCGAGCGACCTGCGCTAGATAAGGTCGACCGAGTGCGGTCCGTTCTCGCGCCGCGCCGCGGGCGTCCCTCTCGCTCGGCCCCTCGTGGGATTGCTGTGGCTAGCTCGCCAGGGGCCGCTCGCTCGAGGAACGCCCACGTCGGAGCGCAGCCCCACGGAGCTCGACGATCACATGCGAGGGGGCCCGGACTCTCCAGTCGCAAGCCATCGGTCCACTTTCGGGATGTAGCGTTTCGGATCTCTTGCGAATTTTTCGAGACATCCGGCGCCACAAAAGGCGTACTCGCGCTCGGGTCGCTCGATGGTCAGGCCATGCTCGCGCTGCTCGGCGAGGTCCACGATCATGTCGCAGACCGGGTCGAGCATCTTTCCGTCGCTTCTCACTCAACAAAAGTAGCCGAATCCGGCACGGTCCCCCATTTGGGGTAGCCGAAATCTCTCACCTCGTACGGTGTTCTCAATCGGCTCGCCACGGCGCAAAGTGCGGAGCGTGGGGCAGATGGCGAGCGGACCCTGGGACCGTGCGGGGGTAGACCGTGAGACCTGGTACACCGTCCGCATGATGGCCGTGGCGATACGCGAGACCGCGCGACTCCCGATAGATCCGACCGAGAAGAACGAAGCATTGCCCGCCGATCACGAGCGCCTCGGTGAATACGCCGACCGTCTCGTGTCAGCGGTTGAGGACGGGGACCCCGAGACCGTCGCGATGCTCTTGCGGCACCAATCGCGCACCGCGAGCTAGAGCTCTTCTCCTAGGGCCGGCGACGCCGGCCACCGGTCTGCGGCGAGCTCGTGGCATCGGTGCGCGCGATCGTGAAGCTCGATCCGTCGCTAGCGATCGTCGAGGGTTGCGCGATCGCCTGGCCCTGTCCGTTGATCATCGTGATCGCCTTCGCGCCAAGGGCTGAGAGCGACATCGTCTTACCACCGCGGACCGCGCTCGCTCCGCTGAACTTCACGGTGCCGAACTCGTCGAGCGAGATGAGACCGCGTCCGACGCTCGGCGCTTCCTGGACCCACTCGGCCGACGAGTTAGACGAGCTGTATTGAACGGTGACGCTGTAGCCGCCATTCGTCGTGTTGTTCTTCATCGCGATCAGCCAGTCGTTCCCGCTCTGCTGGGTGATCGTGACCGTGACGGAGTCGCCCGCGCTCACCGAGAGCGGAACGTTGCGCGATGACTGCGGAAGCATCTCGATCCATGAGGAGTACTCGACCGTCCCGCTGCCGTCGACCATCGCCTGCGTCCCCGCCTGGAGGAGGTCGTTGCTGGTGAGCCCGCCGATTCCCACCCACGTCGCGTCCGCTCCGCTCGAGGTCGCGGAGACCGTCGGCACGGTCCAGGTCGCGGTGACGGACGTGAAGGTTCCGCCGTTCGCCGCGTAGCCGGACCAGTTGCTCGAGCTGCTCGTCACGCTCGCCGGCGTACCGGGTTGCGTCACGCTCGGCGCGGTGCCGGGGGTGATGATCTGCGTCGTCGGCTGGACGTCCGCCGAGATCTTCCACACGCCCGCCTGAAGGACGAGGGTGTATTCGTTGCGGTCCGTGCTGTCTGCGACGGACCCGTCGGTGTACGTCGTTCGCCAGGTCTCGTTCGTCACGGCGTTCGCCGTCGTCCCGCTGACCGTGACGTCGACCCACTCGAGCTTCGTGAGCGCGATCGACTGGGCGCCGCTCGACTGCAGGCCCTGGTTGGTCTGCACGAGCTCCTGGTAGTAGGAGGTGGTCGCGGTCGCGCGCATCAGCGTCGGGTCATTGCGTGCGTACGCCTGGACCTGCGCCTCATTGGCGCGCTGCACCACGTCCTTGACCGCGGCGACGGCCGCGGTGTCGTTCGAGCTCGTGTTGGTCTGCACGGCGGGGGCCGCCCGATCGACGTAGCTCTGCGCGGTCGAAACCAGCGAGCCGAGATCGATGCGCCCGCTGAAAGCGGCGAGCACGAACGCAAGGAGTCCCAGCGCGACGAGGCGGCCTGCCGGGATCCCGCCGCCCTTCCGGACCGGAGGTGGCGGCGGAGCGAGCGGGGTCATCGGCGTGGTGGCGGTTGGATCACCTTCGAACATGCCTATAGCCTCTCTCGCGCGCCTAAGCCCGGACTAAGAGCCGCCTGAACCGGCGCTAGGAAATTCGTTTGATCGCGCTAAGGCTGGGCAGCCTTCGGGGCCCGCATCGAGCGCATTCCTATGGCCAGGACCACGCCGACGGCCACGAGCACCAGCCAGGCAGGTAAGAGCCAGTCCGGATAGACCAGACCCAGCAACCGATCGAGCGACCACGCGCCGTTGCCTGCCAGAGCGATCGCGAGCCCTCCGGCCGCGAGAGGGACCGGGAACTCCCACCCGACCTTGCCGCCGCCAGCCCAAAAGCCCTGCGGCCAGTGAGCGACGATCGTCACGACGACGAGGTCTCCGGCGAGAACTCCGGGGCCGATCGGTCCGCCGAGCCCGAGCACCGTGAGTAAGCCACCGCCCGCCTCGGCGAGCGCGGCGACGTACGCCCAGAACAGCCCCGGTCGGAGGCCTATTGAGTTGAACCATCCGCTTACCCCGGCGATCGAGCCGCCCTTGCCGACCAGACCGAGCTTCAGCAATCCATGAGGGATCACGACTCCGCCGACAACAACTCTCAGAATCAGAAGGCCCAGGTCGGGATACATGGACTTCCGAAATGGTAGTCCGCACACTCGACATATTGGTGCGCGCGCTTTTCGCCTGGGGGGCCAGGTAACCGTGCGACTCGCCGTCCGCATAGTCGCCGTCCTCGCGCTCCTCGCGGGAGCGGTCTTCTTCTTTCAGGGCATCGGGGTCATACCGGGTTCGTTCATGACTGGACGGAGCGAGTGGGCGGTCATTGGCGCCGCGCTCGTCGCGGGCGCGGGTGCGCTGTTCTGGCTCTCGGGCATGGTCGGGCCCGACGGACGGCGTTAGTACTACCCGCCAGCACCGCCTTAATCGGGGCGCCTAGAGTTGAAGGGGCGGATGGGAAGCGTCTCGTAGGTCTCGCTCTGGCCATCGCATTCGCCGTAGTGCTCGTTGGCGCGCGGAGCGATTCGGTGACGACGCCCACGACCATCGCATCCGCCTCAAAGGTGATCGCGAACGTGAGCACCGCGCTGAACCTCGGCGTTACGGCGTCCTCGCCTCTCGACTCTTTTACTGGGCAGGTCGAGACGCGCACGTTCTGGAGCGCGTCGCTCGGTCGCGCGATGCCCTACAACATCTATCTGCCGCCCGGCTATGCGAGCGGCTCGCGCCAATATCCGACCGTCTACCTGCTGCGCGGAATGGCCGGCTCGGATCGGCAGTGGGAGGATCTCGGCGTCGCCCGGGCCGCCGATCGCCTCATAGCCGCCCTAGCGGGTGCGGGGCGGTAACAGATCGCTAAGGGGACTCACGTCCTTGGCCGCGCCGAGGCGCGGCAGCCTGAAGAGGTCTTCGATCGCGGCGAGAAGTGAGTAGTGATCGTAGGGAGCCTCCACATGCCGGCTTTCCAGATCGGGCGACGCGACGATGAGAGGGACGACGCTCGATAGGCCGTTGCCCTCGTCCCAGACCACGAAAAGCGTGCCGTGGTCGCGCCAGGCCGGCGAGGCCACGACCCGCGCGACCAGATCCTCGAGCCAGGGACCAGCCTCGGCGAGCGCGCAGTCATGGCCGTCGTGGCAGAGACCGGGCGCGATCCATACAAAGCTCGGGGTGTCACCGGCAAGGTCGGCCTCGAGAGGGTCGAGCGAAACCACGTTCCCCGGACACGAACCGCCGTAGTACGCGAACGGGTTGTGCTTGAGGGCATATGGGTACGGGCTGCCCAAGCATCCCGCTGACGTCAGTCCCTCCAAGTAGGCGCGCCAGCTCAAACCGGCGGCCGTGAGCTGCGCTCCAAGTCCGCCCGCGGGCAGAACGTGATACGCGTCGTCGGTGATGCCCCAGGTGCTGCCGGACGTCATGGCGAGATAGTTCGGCAGGCTTGGCGATGACACGGCGTGATAGTTCGTGGCGAGCGCGTATTTGGCCGCGAGCCGTTCGATCGACGGCGACCGTAGGGCTGTCTCCAGGCTCGCGTTCTCCATGACGATGACGAAGACGTGCGGCGTCGTGGGCGCACCAGTCTCGGTCGGAGTTGGTGACGGCGTGGCTGGGGATTCGCTCGGAGATGGCGATGGTGTCGTCGCGGCGGCCGGCGCCGACGCGCACGACACCACGAGCGCGGCCATGAACAGGAGCGGATACGCGCGCATCTCCTGACATGGTCGCATTCGAGGTCGTCGCGGGTCGTCACCGCGAGACAAGCGAACGTGTCGGCGCACACGGTGTCGCAGATCACATCCGCCCGGTGAGAGCCGGCACCAAAGAAAGGCTCCCTTGACCGTAGACCGCTCCAGCACGCATCCCCAGATAGATGCGGGCAGGAGGAAGAAAAATGCGCAAGCTCATTCTCGCGGCGACCTTCGCGCTCAGCTTCGCGTTCTCGCTCGGGCAATCCACCGCTCTCGCGGCCGCCACCGCTTCACAGACGATCGACCTCAACGGCTACGCGAACTTCTCGAGCATCCTCGGCGGCATGATCAACGGACCGGTCGCGCTATCGGGCTCGATCTCCGACGGCCAGCTCGGGGTGCTCCGCGGATCGGCGAACTTTCCGCTCCGCGACGAGAAGCTCAGCGTCGACCCTTCGTCATCGATCGTTCTCACCACGGAACGCCTCAACGTCGGGTGGTACCGCTACACGTGCGACCAGTTCGGCTGCATCTACGAGAACGGCGTATCGGTCTTCGAGCGCTCATACGGCGGCGGGCCGGTCGACATCCGGCTGGGCACGCTCAAGGGCAACGGCACACTCTCGCTCGGCACGAATTCGACATGCGTCCAGGCATGCCCGCCCGCGGGCGCGTACTGGTACGCACCGAACGGGTTCTGGCAGCTTCAGGGCGCGGCCCTGAGCTCCCAGGACGCCGGCAACCTCGGCATGGGCGGACCAGCACCGACGATCCACTGAGCGACACTCTCGCAACAAAAAGATCGCCCCGGGCACTTTGCCTGGGGCGATCTGTTCTTAGTCGTACGTGTCGAAAGGTCAGGCCTCGAACACGACCTCGTGACGCGTCGTCGCACGCCACGGTCGGCCACGCCACCGTTCGGGTGGAAGCGCGGCGGCCCCGCGACTGCGCACGCAGCGACGGACCAGGATCTCGAGATCGGCGAGCGTCACGCGGCCGCGCTTCTGTTCCCAGATCGCGCGAAGCGCGAGGATCGCGTCAAGCGCGTTGTTGCTGTCCATACCTAAGTACTGCGCCTGACGGGTGCAACCGATGTGTCGGCGACGTTTCGTTCCATGGTCGCCAGCAACGCACGCCTCGTGCCAGCGGTTCTGCGACGCCGGTGATATCCGAATCGGTAGCGGGGGCCGATCAGCCGGCGCGGACGGCCTCTGCCACCAGACCGGGAAGCATGTCGGCACGTACGCGCGAGACATCTTCCTCGTACTTGAGAAGGACGCCGAGCGTTCCGTCGATCGCAGCCTCGTCGAGCTCACCGGTACCGAGAGCGGCGAGCGCCATCGCCCAATCGAGCGTCTCCGCGACACCCGGCCGTTTGAAGAGATCATCGCGTCGAAGGGCCTGCACCACCGCGACCACGCTTCGCGCGAGCCGGGCAGGCACATCGGGAAGCCGCCGCGCGACGATCGCCAGCTCGCGCTCGACGCTCGGGTAGTCGATCCACTGGTACAAACACCGACGCTTCAGAGCGTCGTGGATCTCTCGCGTGCGATTCGACGTGATGATGACCGGCGGCGGGACCGCGGCCCGGAACGTACCAAGCTCGGGCACGGTGATCTGAAAGTCGGAGAGAAGTTCCAGGAGGTACGCTTCGAACTCCTCGTCGGCCCTGTCGATCTCATCGATGAGCAGCACGGGCGGCGGACCCTCGCCGGCGATCGCCTCGAGAAGCGGACGTTTGATCAGGAAACGCTCGCTGTAGATGCGCTCGCGGGTCTCGCCGGCGCGCCCTTCGCCTTCGGCGAGGCGGATCTCGAGGATCTGCCGCGGGTAGTCCCAGTCGTACACGGCGGTCGCGACGTCGAGGCCTTCGTAGCACTGAAGACGGATCAGCTTTCGGCCGAGCGCTGACGCGAGCGCCTTCGCGATCTCGGTCTTACCGACCCCGGCCTCCCCCTCGACGAAGAGCGGCTTGCCCAGGCGCAACGCCAGAAAGAGCGTGACGGCGAGCGAGCGGTCGGCGACGTAGCGCTCGCGCTCGAGCGCGGCGGCGACATCCTCGACCGACGACATGACGGGACTGCCCACGACTGGCGATGCTACGAGCGCGGAAGGGCGAGTGCGCCAGCGCCTCGACGGCGCCGGCGCACTACGACGTTCCTGCTTTTACGCGCGGGCGCGCTGGATCGCGCGCTCGATGGCTCGCTTCGCGTAGACGGTGACGAGGTGCTTGCGGTACTCGGCCGAGGCCGCGAGGTCGGAGAGACCCGTGATCCCGTTCGCCGCCTTTGCCGCGGCTTCGACGATCGCCTTCGCATCGGCCTTCGTACCGGTGAGGGCGCGCTCGGCCTCGGTCGCGCGATATGCGGTGGCGGCCGCTCCGGCAACTCCGATTGCGGCGCGCTCGACGGTGCCGTCGGACTTGATCGTGATCACCGCAGCGACGCCGGTCACGGCAAATCCCGATGCGGGGTGGGCGAACTTCGCGTACGCGCCGCCGGTGCGGCCGGCCGGCGCCGGAAAGCGGATCTCGGCGATTATTTCGTTCGCCGCGAGCGCCGTCTCGAACGTTCCCTTGAAGAAATCGCGCGCCGCGATGTCGCGTCGGCCCTTTGGGCCGATGGCACGGATGGTCGCGTCGTACGCGAGCGTCGGTGCGGGCTCGTCCGCCGCGGAGTCGGCATGCGCGAGGCTGCCGCCGATCGTGCCGCGTGCGCGGACCTGGAGGTCGCCGACCTCGCCAGCGGCGTCGGCGAGCGCGGCGAGCTTTGCGCGAACGGTCTTGTCGTGCGCGATATCGCGATGGGTCGCGAGTGCGCCGATCACGATCGTCCCGTCGGCCTCGGTGCGAATCTGGTGCAGCGACGCGATGCGACGGAGGTCGACGAGCGTCTCAGGCTGCGCGAGCCCGAGCTTCATCAGGGGTAGGAGGCTGTGGCCGCCCGCGATGACTTTCGCGTCGTCGCCCTTGCCGAGCTGCTGGACGGCCTCTTCGATGGTTGCCGGTGTCTGATACGTGAACGGGTGCGTGATCATCGCCGTCCCTCCCTGGCGGCGCGGATCGCCCGCCAGATCTTCTCCGACGTGAGCGGCATGTCGATGTGCTTGATGCCAAGCGGTGAGAGCGCGTCGATGACCGCGTTGACCGCGGCCGGCGTCGAGCCGATGGTGCCGGCTTCGCCGATGCCCTTGACGCCGAGCGGGTTCGTGTTCGTGAGCGTCACGGTGTGATCGAGGTTGAACATCGGGAGGTCCTCGGCGGACGGAACGTGGTACTCCATCATGCTTCCGGAAAGGAGCTGTCCGTTGTCGTCGTACACCGCGCCCTCGTACAGCGCCTGGCCGATGCCCTGCGCGATGCCGCCGTGCAGCTGGCCATCGACGATCATCGGGTTGATCTGCCGTCCGCAGTCGTCGCACGCGGAGTAGCGCTCGATCCGGACGTTGCCGGTCTCGCCGTCAATCTCGACCTCGGCGATGTGCGTCCCGAACGGGAACGTGAAGTTCGGCGGGTCGTAGTACACGGTCGCCTCGAGGCCGGGCTCCATCCCGTCCGGCAGGTTGTTCGCGAGGTACGCCGCCATGGAGATGTCCCCGAAGTTCTTCGCCTTCTCGGGCACCCCTTTCACGAAGACCTTGCCGTTCTCGACGACGACGTCGGCGGGCGAGGCTTCGAGAAGATGCGCGCCGATCTGCACGACCTTCTCACGGACCTTTTCCGCCGCCTTGTGCACGGCGATGCCGCCGACCGCGAGGCTGCGGCTCCCGAACGTGCCGACGCCCATGCCTGGCGACTCGAACGTGTCACCGTGCCGCACCTCGATGTCGTTCGGGCTGATGCCGAGCGCGTCCGCCGCGATCTGCGCCCACGAGGTCTCGTGGCCCTGGCCGTGAGGTGACGTCCCGGTGAAGATCTGCACCGAGCCTGTCGCGTGCACTCGGATCCGCGCGCTCTCGTAGCCACCCCAGCCGACGCCGAGCGCTGAGTTCGCCTTCGATGGTGCGAGCCCGCAGATCTCGACATACGTCGAGATCCCGATCCCGCGGTAATTCCCCCGCGCCTTCGCCTCGGCGCGGCGCTTCTCGAAGCCCTTGTAGTCGGCCATCGCGAGCGCACGGTCGAGCGCCGGCTCGTAGTCGCCGCTGTCGTAGGTAATGCCGCTGATCGTGTTGAACGGGAAGGCGTCCGGCGGGATGAAGTTCTTCCGTCGCACCTCGGCCGGGTCCATGCCGATCTCGTCGGCGAGCCGGTCGATGATCCGCTCCATCGCGAACGTGGCCTCGGGACGTCCCGCGCCGCGGTACGCGTCCACCGGGGTCGTGTTCGTGTACGCGCCGCGGACCTCGATGTCGAACGCGGGGATCTTGTACGGCCCCGGAATGATGAACGCGTGCAGGATCGTGGGAATGCCTGGCGCGAACGCCTGTAAATAGGCGCCAACGTTCGCGACCGTGCGGATGCGCAGCCCGAGGATCGTGCCGTCCTTCTTCGCCGCGATCTCGACGTTCTCGACGAGGTCGCGCCCGTGGATCGTCGCGAGATAGCCCTCACGCCGCTCCTCCGTCCATTTCACCGGACGACCGAGCGTCTTCGACAGATAACCGACGAGGAGCTCCTCGGCGTAGACCTGGAGCTTGCTGCCGAAGCCACCGCCGACCTCCGGCGCGATCACGCGTACCTTGTTCTGCCCAAGGCCGAGGTTGAGCGCGACGATGAGCTGCACGAAGTGCGGGATCTGCGTCGTCGTCCAGAGCGTGAGCTCGCCCGCCTCGAACTTCGCGGTCACGGCGCGCGGCTCCATCGCGTTCGGGATGAGGCGCTGGTTGACGATGCGCTGAGTCACTTTGATCTCGGCGTCCTTGAACGCCTTGTCGATGTCGCCGCCCTTGACCGGGTACGTGAAGACGAGATTGGAGCCGAGCTCCTCGTGGACGATCGGCGCGCCCGGTTCGAGCGCCTTCGTCGCGTCGACCACCACCGGAAGCGGCTCGTAGTCCACCGCGATGAGATCCGCCGCTCGCTTCGCGGCGTCACGCGAATCGGCGACGACCGCGGCGACCGCGTCGCCCGCATATCTCGCCTTGTCGGTCGCGATCGGCATGTGCTTCGAGCCGTTCATGCCCGGAACGGCGATGAACACGGGCAGCATGCCCGTCGCCTCGAGCTCGGTGCCGGTGAGCACCGCGACCACACCGGGCTCCTTCTTGGCGGCGGCGGTGTCGATCCGGCGGATGCGGGCGTGCGCGTGCGGACTGCGCACGAGCGTCATGTACGCCACGCCCTGCAGCATCACGTCGTCGGTGAAGGTCCCCTCACCCGTAATGAGGCGCGGGTCCTCTTTGCGCGCGACGCGCGTTCCGATGTATTTCGGATTGGCGGCGACGGTCATGGCTGCACCTCCGCGGCGATCTTCGCTTCTCCGCTCGCCGCCTGACGCATCTCGGTCGACGCGGTACGGATCGCGTTCACGATGTTGTGATAGCCGGTGCAGCGGCAGAGGTTGCCTTCAATGGCGTGACGGATCTCGGCGTCGCTCGGCGACGCGTTCCGCTCGAGGAGGTCGACGGCCGTGATCATGAGGCCGGGGGTGCAGAAGCCACACTGCAATCCATGCTCTTTTGCGAACGCGCGCTGGATCGGGTGAAGGTCGCCGTTCTTGGCGAGACCCTCGACCGTGACCACCGTCGCGCCATCGGCCTGGACGGCGAGCATCGTGCACGCCTTCGTCGCGCGACCGTCGACAAGGACCGTGCACGCGCCGCACTGGCTCGTGTCGCAGCCGACATGCGTGCCGGTGAGCGCGAGCGTTTCGCGCAGAAATTCCACGAGCAGCAGCGTCGGTTCGATCTCGCGTGAGTAGCTCGTTCCATTGACGGTGACCGTGACCGTATGGCTCATCGCGCGCCTCCCCATATCCCCGGCGCCGTACGCGGACGAACGCCGCGACAAACTCACATGCCTCGAACGGCGGCGTAAGGCTAGTTTCGGCTTAAAGCTCGGTCAACCTCTGGAGCGCTTGCTCCGCGAACGTGTCGTGCTCTTCTTTGCGGTCGTCCGCTTGCGCGCCGTCGCACGCTTGGGTGAAGCCTTTGCGGAAGCCGTCGTCTTCGCGCGGCCGCGCGCCGGGGTTCCATTTCCATTGCCGTTCGAGCGCGAGCGGGCCTTCTGCTCCTTCGCCTGCTTTCGCTGTTGCTCCTGCGTGCGGTCCATCTTCGCAAGACCGATGACGTTCCCCTCGGGATCCGCGAAGAGCGCATAGACGACGTTCCCACCCGCGTCCATCGGCTCCATGACCCTGGTGCCGCCGAGGCGCTCAGCCTTCGCGAGCGTCGCCGCGGGGTCGTCCGTCTCGACATAGAAAGTGACCCAGCTCTTGCCGTGCCGGCTCGCCCCGATGCCACCGTTGATGCCGGTGCCCTCGTTCTTGGTGTCGATCATCCCGTAGTTGTCCGGGTTGTTCGTGTCGATGCCCCACCCGAAGAGGTCCTGGTAGAACTTCTGCGTCGCGGATGCGTCCTGCGCGTTGATCTCGAAGTGTGTAACGGGATATGCCACGTCCGCCTCCCCCTTTGTTTACGCTCTCGGTCTCGGATGGACTCTACTCTCGACGTCGCGCGCTCGTTCGTTCAGGCGGTAAAGGATCGCAACGCCGATGCCGCGGCAGCGCTGTGCGCCGACGACGTCGAGGTCACGCTCCCCGGGCTGCCCGAGCCCTTCCAGGGAAGAGAGGGTGTGCGGCAGATGATCCGCCTCGCTCCCTCGGAGCTCGTCCAGACACCCCGCGAGGAAACCGTGGACGGCCGCAACGTCAGGATCACGACGCTCACCCGCGCGCCGGGGATATTCGCCAACTACACGACCTGGAATTTCGAGATCGAGGGCGCGCTCGTTCGCCGCCTGGACTTCGAGCTCCGCGCCGCGAACTAAGCCCTTACGGCTTGGTCAGAACGACCGCGTTCGGGAGAAGCCGGCCGGGGCCGACCTTGTATGAGCCGCCGATGTACATCGCCGCAGTTCCGCCACCGTCGAGGTTGAGGGCGTCGCGCGCGCCGAGCGCCTGCATCACATAGGCGGCATCGGTGACCGTCGCGTTGGTCACGATGGCAAGGTAGACGTACGTGCCGTCGACGCCGATCGCACCCTTCGTTCCCTTGAGGAGCTGCGAACCGTTCTGCTCGGACGTCGAGTCGATGACCGCGCCGTTCTGAACCAGCAGTGGGAAGTTCGTGATCGCCGCGTTGATCGGTGTCTGTTGCTGGTAGTAGACGAACGTGCGGCGATACACGCTCGTGCTTGCGCCGTTGAAGAAGAGCCCGCCGTTCTGCGCGTTGAGGGCGTTGTAGTTGATCCAGCGGCGCAGGTTGCTGTTGTAGACGGCGTAGTCGTACGAGTTCACTTTCCCGGCGCATTGGGCATAGTCGGGCGGGCACAGGTACGTGCCGTTCATCCCGGCGTAGGCCGCGTTCTCGCTCACGTACTGCGCGAGCGGCTTCGCCGGGCAGTTGTTCGAACAGTCCGTCACGTTCGCGGTGAGGGTTTTCACGGTGACCGCCGAGAGTCGCTCCTTGATGAGGTGCACGTTGAAAGTGCCGCGGACCGTCGAGACGCTCTGATAGCCATATCCGAGACCGATCTCCGGCGGCGCGGGGCGTGAACCGTCCGGGTTCAGCACGGTGACGAGCCAGAAGACGCCGAAGTCCTCGAGCCACGTCGCGCCTTCGATCAGCGGACGTAGGTAGAGCCGGTAGTAGCCGGCGGTCGCGGGAGCCTGGATCGTGAACTGGAACCAGGAGACCTGCCCCGGTCCGACGTAGTCCGCGGGCTGCATCGCGATGCGGTTGAAGCGAGGCCACCCCGTCGCGGGCGATCCCGCGGTGCCGTCACCACCGAGCGGCGTGACCGCGTCTTGCCCCGGCTCCGGCCCCCACGTGCCGAGGTACGCGACCTGACCCATGCGCCCGCGTACCCAACCGAACGAGCCGGAGTTGTAGTACGCCACCGTCGCGGTCGAGCGCTCGCCCGGACACAACGTCGGATAGCCGCTCTGTCCATACCACTGCGCGTGGAATCCGGGGACGCCGGCCGCAAGCCCGGCCGGGTGCGGGATCCCGGGACCGACACTGCTCGCGCAGGTCGCCGCCGCGGGCGCCGCTGACACCGGCGCCGCGAGTGCGCGCGGCGTCGGACCGACAGCCTGCCAGCTGAGAACAAATGCCGCAACGAGAAGCGGCGACAAGATGCGCGATCCCACTCATCGAAGCTAACGGCGTGCTCGCTGGAGCAATACCGCCCCGCGGAGGACGACACTTTTGGGTAGCCGGCGGTACGCCAAGTTGATACCCCGAGATCCACCATGCGGACGCGCGCGTGGATCAACTTCGGATCGCGGTCGAATCCGTGGCGCTTCTCGTACCGTCGGTCGTGTTCGCGTTCAACGCATACGCGACCGCGGTGGGCTCGACCTAGCTCCGATCGCGGCCCGCGGGCCTATCCCTTGGGGCCGGTCGCGACGATATCGATCGACGCGCGGATCTCGTCGGTCACGCTGAGCACGCGGAACGGCACCGACGGCGCGGTCATACCGAAGTCGCCGAACTTCCAGCTCGGGTTCGCCGTGGCGGTCGCGCCCAGATCGCTCCCGTCGCGTTTCGCGGTCACGTCGAACGTGACCTCCTTGGTCTTACCCCTGATCGTCATGTTCCCGGTGAGCGTGAACGTGAACGTTCCGCTCGTGGCGAGCGGCAGCGCGAGGCCGCTGGTCTTCGTGGGGACGAAGTTCGCCGTCGGAAACTGGCGGACCTGCAACGTGTCGTTCTTGATGAAGTTGTCGCGGTCGCGCTCGTCGCTCGAGAGCGTCGTGAGATCGAACGTGACCTTGGATCCGGACTCGAACGTCCCGTCCGCGTTGAGCTCGAAGGAGCCTTTCGCACCCGTGGCGGTGAGGACCGCATCCGACGGAAGGCTGACACCCACGAGTTGCTCGCGGACACGGATGGTC
>WNGG01002113.1_pt1 | contig 22578 bp, 20 predicted proteins | sample 5400661 | NCBI WGS metagenome assembly WNGG01 (sample SAMN13153372, study PRJNA577476) | soil metagenome | isolation source: 100 cm soil or saprolite under Garry oak tree replicate 1 | place: USA:California | collected 2016-06-15
ATTGCAGGACGTCGCTGGATGCCGGTCGTCGGCATCCTGCGCCACCGCGGCCGGCGCTCGGGTCGCGAGTACGCCACGCCGATCGGGATGCGGCCACTGGGCGACGGCTTCGTCATCCCGCGGACGTTCAGCGACAACGCCGCTTGGTATCAGAACGTGAAGGCCGCCGGCGAGGGGCGGATCACATACCTGGGTCGCCATTACCGGGTCGTCGAGCCGGAGGTCGTTGACTACACGACCGCCAAGCCGGCGTTCCCGCGCTACGAGCTGGCGCAGTTCCGCCTGATCGGGATCAACGAGTACATGCGCCTGCGAGTCTTGCCAGACGACGTCAACCAAACACAGGAACAAAACGTGGTGGACACGAAAAGCGCAATCCAACTGAAATCGCCGCCTCGCAACCTGAATCTCGCCCTCGTCGTGATCGCGCTCGCGCAACTGATGGTCGTGCTCGACGTGGCGATCGTAAACGTCGCGCTGCCGTCCATCCAGCGCGAGCTGCACTTCGCCGCGACCGACCTCGAGTGGGTTGTCAACGCGTACGCGATCGCGTTTGGCGGCCTGCTTCTATTCGGTGGTCGCACGGGCGACCTGTTCGGCCGGCGCCGCATGTTCATCATCGGCGCCCTGATGTTCACCGCCGGCTCGATGGCCGGCGGCCTGGCCACCTCGTCCACCTTCCTGATCGCCGCCCGGGCCGCCCAGGGGGTCGGCGCAGCGATCCTCGCCCCGACCGCGCTCTCTCTCCTGGCGGCCACGTTCCGACAGGGAGCCCAGCGTAACCGCGCCCTCGGCGTTTACTCGGCCGTGTCCGCCGGCGGTGGCGGGATCGGACTGCTGATGGGCGGCGTCATCACGAACTACTTGTCATGGCGCTGGATCATGTTCGTGAACGTACCGATCGGCTTGCTGCTGGCCTTCGCGGCTCCACGAGTTCTGATTCGCGGCGAAGGCAAGCCCGGGCGTCTCGACCTTCCCGGTGCGCTGACGGTAACCGCGGGCGTTTCCCTCCTCGTCTACGGCCTCGCGCGCGTAGCGACGCACGACTGGAGCGACAACGTGACCCGCGCGGTATTGGCCATCGCGGTCACCCTTCTCGTGACCTTCGTCGCGCTCGAGTCCCGCGGCCGGCACCCCCTGATGCCGCTCCGGATCTTTGCGAACCGCAATCGGTCCGGTGCCTACGGACTGTCGCTGGCAATCGGAGCGGCCCTCTCGGGGATGCTGTTCTTGCTGACACTGTTCATGCAGAACGTCCTGGGCTTCAGCCCGCTGCAGGCTGGCTTCGCGTTTTTACCGACCGCCTTAGGCGTGGTGGTGGGCGCCGGCCTGACCTCGCGTGTGATCGGCCGCGTCGGCCCACGCGTGCCGATGACAACCGGGGCGCTGCTTGCCGCCACCGGCATGTTCTGGCTGTCCGCCGTGACAGTCCACGCCAACTACTTCGCCGACGTTCTCGGCCCCCTGGTCGTGCTGGCAATCGGCCTAGGCATGGCGTTCGTATCCACGAGTGTCACCGCCATCTCGGGGGTCCAGCCGAATGAATCAGGGTTGGCGTCTGCCCTCCTGAACGTCGGCCGCCAGCTTGGGGGCTCGCTCGGAATCGCGATCATGGGCACCATCGCCACAACGGTGACCAGGAATCAGCTCGCGACAGGCCCCTTCACGCACGCAGCCGTGAACCGCGCCCTTACCACCGGCTTCAGCGCGGCCTTCGAGATCGCCGGCCTGATAGCGCTCGCCGGCTTCGTGACCGCCCTGGTCGCCGTCCGCCACCGCCAATCACCGGCAATCGCGGGTCCCAGCGTCGAGGTCGAGGTGGCTGCGTAACCAACAAGGCGGCGACGTCACCTTGAGGACATGAGAAGGTCGGCTGTGCGCCGACCTTCTCGACTGCGGTCCCGATCATGCTTCTCGGCGTCGGTAGCGCCGGGCTGCTTGCTGATCGAGCACATCGGAGAACCAAGACGTGGTTGATGGTCTCGCGCAGTCCCTCATATCCAGGACTCTTCGCCACTGGCTTGATCTAGATGATTCCCGCTGGCACCTTGTGGGCGCACGTGTCGATCAGCGATTGTTGGTGCGAGTAACAGTTCTTGTCGACCGGAGAAGCTCACCGTCGATCATTGTTCCGCGACACATCTTCGATCCACATTTGCATGCGTACGCGTCGGGGCTGTCGGCCGGGTCGCCCGGGCGCAGGTTGTAATCGTAAGTTAATTCTTCACCCGGCTGAATGCGTCGCCGCGCATGCACGAAAACCCTATCCCCCTCAACGGATGTCTCGCAGTTGGGGTCGCAGGAGTGATTCATGAACCGGATGCTGTTTCCCTTGACTCCAGCATCAATCGTGAGGTCATCATCGAGGGCGAATAGTAGGGTGTATGAGGGATCAGAATTCCAGGCGCTTGACGTTTCGCCCTCTAACTCCGCGTCAATCACGCGGCCTCGATATTCACCGACCAAATCTCCCGGCATGTATGGCGTTCGGGCGAACAGTCCTCGGCCATGGACACGCGACCGCCGAACACTGTATGAGCTCATACCCTCAATCCGACCATGCCTTTGTGGCGAATAGTTCCTACCTACTTCGGGCGCCGACATAAGAACAGGTCTCTGATGCGTTCGTCGCTAACCACCGACGCGGTGAATCCGGCCTTCCGCAGCAGCCGGAGCCATACCGCGCGCGCGAAAAGGCCATGGGTTTGGCGTTCGTGCACGACACGCACGTCTCCTTGTTCGTCACGGAGCAGGATTCCGAAGTCAACCAGGATCGCTGTGTCGCGCGGGTCGGGATCTGTGGTCCACTGGACGTAGCGCAGGCTGCGGTCCTCTCTGTCGTTGCCGCCGTGGTCTGTGCTTGGAACAAAGGTTTCGCGCATCTCATCTGGTACGAACAGAGCAACACCTCCCGGCCGTAAGTGAGCAAACGCCGTCTCCATGACCGCCCGCAAATCTGATTCGGTGGTCATGTGGCATACGGCGTCGTGAACAAAGACCGCGTCAAAGGTCCTGCCCAGCCGCAGATTTCGGATGTCGCCTTGAAGGTGTTCGCACTCGGGATTCACCGCTCGATTGACCGCCAGCATCTGAGGTGACATATCGACGAGAGTCATCGCGAAATGAGCTTTGAGATGGAAGGCGATGTTTCCGCTGCCAGACCCAAGGTCGAGCACGGTTCGCGGCGGAGGATTGGATGACTTGCTCAACAGGCGATCAAAGAACAAGGCTTCTTCCCGAAACTCGGCCGGACCCGCCATGATCGGCCACCACTCGGCAAGTTCGTCGTAGAGCTTCATGACCTGTGATCGATACGTTACAGAGGGCTCGGCGGTGCTCGCACCCAGGGGCTACCAGGCGCGATCGTCGTCGTTGTCGCACGGTAACGCCGGTGGCAAACGGTCACTCATTGGCCAAAGGCTGCGCGACGTCGGCGGCGCGCCAAGGGCCATTCCAACCGCTGGCGTTTCCTCTCGCGAGAGCCCGCAAGCCCCGACCGCAAAGGCTTCGTTACACGAGTAACCTGCACTCCGGGAGGATGCTGTGACCCTGCTTTTCAACGATCCCGCCTCTTTCGTTGACGAGATGGTTGAAGGGTTCGTCGCCGCCAACGGCCGCTGGGTGCGCTCCGTCCCGGGCGGCGTTGTGCGCCGTCACCCGCCGAGCGAGCCGACCGTGGCCGTGATCATCGGCGGAGGGTCCGGCCACTATCCCGCGTTCGGCGGGCTGGTCGGGAGCGGACTGGCCCACGGTGCTGTCATCGGTAACGTCTTCGCGTCGCCATCGGCCGATCAGGTGCATCGCGTGGCTGTCGCAGCGCAGACCGGCGCCGGCGTGCTCCTGAGCTATGGCAACTACACCGGAGACGTCCTCAACTTCGACCAGGCTCAGGGGCGCCTCCAGGCCGAGGCGATTCCGTGCCGCACCGTGGTCGTCACCGATGACATCAGCAGCGCCTCCGCCGACGAGGTTCACCGGCGGAGAGGCATCGCAGGCGATCTTGTGGTGTTCAAGATCGCGGGTGCGGCCGCGGACGAGGGTCGCTCGCTGGACGATGTCGCACGGGTCGCTGCCCGCGCCAACGAACGATGCCGGTCTTTGGGCGTCGCGTTCAGCGGCTGCACGTTGCCGGGTGCCGACCGCAGGTTGTTCGAGGTGCCCCTCGGGCGGATGGCCGTGGGGATGGGCGTCCACGGCGAGCCTGGCATCCGGGAGCAGGAGATGCCGTCGGCGGACCAGCTCGCACACCTCTTCACCGAGTCGTTGCTGCATGAGCGCCCTTCCAGCGCGGACAACGTGTCGGGCGCTCGAGTCGTCGTGATCCTCAATGGATTGGGCACGGTGAAATACGAAGAGCTGTTTGTTGTCTACCGGCGCGTGGCCAGAGAGCTCGCAGAGGCCGGCCTCACCGTGGTGGATGCGAGGGTCGGCGAGTTTGTGACCAGCTTTGACATGGCGGGCGCATCGATGACGCTTCTGTGGCTCGATGATGAGCTCGAAAGCCTCTGGGCCGCCCCGGCCGATGCACCGGCTTTCCACAAGGCGTACACCGAGCCCGAAGAGCACGCCTTGCAGACCGATTCGAGTCACGGGTCGTCCGCCCCCGGGGTCATTCCCGCGGCGACGGACGATTCGCGCACCGCCGCCATGACCGTCGCGAAAGCCCTCCGCTCGATACGGAGCGCGATTGACGAGCACGCGGACGAGCTCGGCCGGTTGGATTCTGTCGCCGGCGACGGCGACCACGGCATCGGAATGCAGCGTGGGGTTCGGGCGGCGGTGGAGGCGGCGGACACGGCCTGCAAGCAGGGCGCCGGCGTCCGCACGACCCTGGCGCGCGCCGCCGACGAATGGGCGAATCGCGCGGGAGGCGCATCAGGTGCGCTGTGGAGCGTGGCGCTCCATGCCATGGCCGCCGCACTCAACGATGAGGGCCGCCCATCGAAACGCGATCTGGTGGACGGAGTGGCCGCGGCCGCGCGCGCGGTCCAATCGGCGGGCAAGGCGCAGCCTGGTGACAAGACGATCGTCGACGCGCTCCAGCCTTTCGCGTCCACGTTTGCCGCCGCGGTCGACAGGGGCGACTCCACCGCCGGCGCGTGGAAGGAAGCCGCCGCGGCGGCCGCTCAAGGGGCCGAAAGGACGGCATCGATGGTGGCGCAGGTTGGCCGCGCCCGGCCCCATGGAGAAAAGAGCGTGGGCACGCCCGACCCGGGCGCGATCTCGTTCGTCGTCGTTGTGAAAGCCGTCCTGCCAGTCCTGTCCGAGGATTCCGCCGTCGGCGAACAGACGACGGAGGGACGACGTGCCTGAAAAACTGCGCATAGCCATCGGCTCGGACGATGCCGGCTACGAGTACAAAGAGGCGATCAAGGCCGACTTGCTCAAGAGCGACCTTGTGGAGTCGGTCCACGACGTCGGCGTGGAGCAAGACGAGAACACCGCCTATCCGCATATCGCGGTGGCCGCGGCGCGTATGGTTGCCGACGGCTCGGTGGATCGAGCGCTGCTCGTATGTGGGACGGGACTGGGAGTGGCGATCGCGGCCAACAAGGTTGCCGGGGTGCGCGCGGTCACCGCCCACGACAGCTATTCGGTAGAGCGCTCGGTGCTCAGCAATAACGCCCAGGTGCTGGCCCTGGGCCAGAGGGTAGTCGGCCTGGAGCTGGCGCGGCGCCTGACCCGGGAGTGGCTGACATACCGCTTCGACGACGCCTCAGCCTCCGCCGAGAAGGTGAAAGCCATCGACGGCTACGAGGCTGGCGCGAACAATCCCGACCCGTCGTCCAGCGGTTGACCTCCGAGCTCGCGGACACCCACGCCGACCGCGAGTGCCTGGTCGGAGTCAGCTTGAAGATGTACTTCGGCTTCCAGGAAACGCTGGACTGGTGCGCTCGCATCGGCGCCATCGCATCGGGACATCCGGCGGTCGCAAGCGGGATGGTGCGCGTGTTCGTGCTGCCGACCTTTCCTCTTTTGATGCCTGTGATCGCGCTGCTGCGGGACACGCCGGTCGCCGTGGGCGCGCAAAACCTGTACTGGCGAGACAGCGGTCCGTTCACCGGCGAGGTGAGCGGCCGGGTCCTGGCCGATATGGGCTGCGCCTACGTCGCGATTGGGCACGCGGAGCGCCGCCGGCTCTTCGGCGAGAGTGACGACGACGTCGCGCTCAAGGTCGAAGCTGCGCTGCGCAACGATCTATGCCCCATCGTCTGCGTTGGCGAGGCTGACTCCACCGATGGCGAATCAGCGGCTCAGGAGTGCGCCCGCCAGCTCGGGTCCGCGTTGTCGAGGATCGGACATGATCGGATGCGCGCCCCGGTGGTGGTCGCCTACGAGCCGCAGTGGGCCATCGGCGCCGAGAAGCCGGCGTCGGACCAGCACATCGACGAGGTTTGCTCTGCCCTGCAAAGGATGGTTCGAAATGCACGTCCGGGGGTTGCTGACCGCGTGATCTACGGAGGCAGCGCGGGCCCTGGCTTGCTTGAGCGCCTGGGCGATTCGGTCGACGGTCTCTTCCTGGGCAGGTACGCCCATGATCCGGTCGCCTTCGCAACAGTTCTCGACGAGGTCGGCCGGAGCATCCCCGATGAGGCCGGCAATTGAGCAGAGAGGTCAAGGGCGTGCTGTTCGACCTCGATGGAGTCCTGATCGACACCGAGCCGATCTGGGAGCGGGTGCGTCGCACCTTTGCGCAGGAGCACGGAGGCGGTTGGAGCGGCGAGCTGCAGACACAGATGATGGGTGTCCGCACTGCCGACTGGTCGACCGCTTTGAGCAACATCACAGGCGGAAAGATCAGGCCCGAGGCAGCGGCGCGGGAGGTGATCGAAAATCTTGCCGATGCGTATCGGCAGGATCTCCCTGTGATCGATGGCGCGGTCGATGCGGTGCGCGCCCTCGCGCCACGGTTTCGTCTCGGCCTGGCCTCCGGTTCGCCGCCGGCTCTCATCGCCTTGACCCTGCAGCTCATGGACCTGACTGACTGCATCGAGGTCGCGATGTCCGCCGACGAGGTGCAAAACGGCAAACCGATGCCGGATCCCTATCTCGAGCTCGCGCGCCGCCTGCATCTCGATCCCGCGGTCTGTGTCGCCGTCGAAGACTCGGCCAACGGCATCAGGTCCGCCGCGGCGGCGGGAGCGCACGTCGTCGCCATCCCGCGCGGAGAGCATCGTCCCGACTCCGCCACACTTCGCCTTGCCGGCGCTGTGGTGCCGAGCATCTCCGAGCTGACGCCGGAGCTTGTGATGAGCCTCAGCGAATGAAGGCGAAGGCGAGTTGAATGAAGTGGCGACCGCCTGCACGACCATGTGTGGGTGAAGCGTGGCGATCGCATGATCGACTACTGGAAGGTCGCAGCCCGCGGCAGCTCGCAGTGAGGTGGATGGAATGAGCGAAGGAGTCCTCGAAGGCAGGGTCGCCATCGTGACGGGTGCGTCCAGGGGAATCGGCCGTGCCGTGGCCGAGCGCTTCAGCGCTCAGGGCGCGAAGGTCGCGGTCAACTGGGTCAGGGGGGATCGCGAGGCGCGGGACGTGGTCGAGGGGATCAAGAACCACGGCGGTGATGCGTTGTCGGTGCAGGGCGACGTTTCGAGATCAGCGGATGTCCGCAAGCTGGTGCGCGCGACGGTCGACGCTTTCGGCCGTGTCGACATCCTGGTCAACAACGCGGGAGTAATGGTGTCGAGGTCCGTCATGGACACCACCGAAGAAGACTGGGACCGCACGATCGACGTCAACCTCAAGGGCGCGTACCTCTGCTCGAAAGAGGTGGTGCCCATCATGCTCCAGCAGAAGACCGGCAAGATCATCAACATGTCCTCGAACTCCGGGCTGTACCACCCTTCGGCGATGCGCTTCACCGAGTACGTCGTCTCCAAGGCCGGGATGAACGGCCTGACCAAAGCGATGGCCCTGGCGCTTGGTCCGCACATCACCGTCAACGCGATCTGCCCTGGGTGGATCAAGACCGAGATGATCGAGGGCACCGATCCCGAGGTCGAGCGGAGGATCCTGGCCGAGACCGCGCTGGGGCGCTGGGGTACGCCGGACGAGATCGCGGGCGCGGCCCTGTTCCTGGCATCGAAGGACGCCGACTTCATCACCGGGGAGCTGCTGATCGTCGCCGGCGGGCGGGGCATGCACTGAGGCAAGCGCCTGCCGGTTCACTTTGCAGTCCTTGACAAATCCGATGTGCACCGGATAATCCTTCCACGATCATGATGCTCCTGCAGAATCTTGCAGGCGCGCGTTGTGACGTCGGGAGCTCATGGGAGGGGAAGTAATGAAATACGGCATCAACCTCTACCTATGGGCCGACGACATGCACGATGAGCTGCTGCCTGTGCTCGAGTCGTTGAAGCGCCTTGGTTACGACGGCGTCGAAGTACCGATCTTCGACCTCGACCTGTCGAAGTGGACGCGCTGGGCGAAGCGGCTCGATAAGCTCGGGCTCGAGCGGACCGCCAACACCGTGATCGCGCCCGAGCACAACCCGGTCAGTCCCGACCCTGGCATCCGCAAGGCGGCCTATGAGCACATGCGTCGGGTGGTCGACTGCTGCGCCGCGGTCGGCTCGTCCATCCTGTGCGGTCCGCACCAGGTCGCGCTGGGCGTCTTCACGGGCCGGGGGGCAACCGAAGAGGAGTGGAAGCGCAGCGTCGATCACCTGCGCAAGGTGGCGGAGTACGCCGAGGGCAAAGGCGTTGTGCTGGCCGAGGAGGTCGTCAACCGTTTCGAGCTCTACCACCTCAATACGCTCGACCAGGCCGTCCGTCTCGTCGACGAAGTTGGTCATCCCAACTGCCGCATCCACCTCGACACCTTCCACGCGCACATCGAGGAGAAGGACCCCGCGGCGGCGATTCGCCGAGCGGGCGATCGCATCGCTCACGTCCATGTCTCGGAGAACGACCGCGGCGTTCCCGGAACCGGGAGCGTGGCTTGGGATGCGACGTTCCGTGCGCTGCGCGTCATCGGGTATGACGGCTGGCTCACCGTCGAGGCGTTCGGCAACTTCCTGCCCAACCTCGCGGCCGCAACCAAGATCTGGCGGCCGCTGTTTGAAAGCGAGGAGCAGCTGGCCACCGAGGCCCTCAGCTTCCTGAAACGCCACACCCAGGACACGGCGGCTCACATCGCGGGGAGTCGGTGACATGCCGGAAGAAGACGGCGACGCCAAGAACTTCTACACCGACGTCCCGCAGGCAAATGATGGCTTCTTCCTGAAAGGTTCCGGGTCGCTCGACTGGGGCATGAGCAACCGCTTGGCACGTGTCTTCCGGCCTCAGACGGGGCGCACCGTGATGCTTGCGATCGACCATGGATACTTCCAGGGCCCAACCACTGGCCTCGAGCGTGTCGACGTCAGCATCTTGCCGCTCGTACCGCTGGCGGACGCGCTCATGTGCACGCGCGGCATCCTGCGGTCGGTTGTCCCACCGAGCACACGCACCCCGGTCGTGATGCGGGCGAGCGGCGGCCCGAGCATTCTCAAAGAGCTTTCGGATGAGCAGATAGCTATCGACATCGAGGATGCCGCGCGGCTCAACGTGGCCGCCCTGGCGGTGCAGGTCTTCATCGGCGGCGAGCATGAGACGCAGTCGGTCCACAACATGACCCGGCTGGTCGATCTCGGCCTTCGTTTTGGCATTCCGGTCATGGGTGTCACGGCCGTCGGCAAGCAGCTGACCAGGGACGCCAAGTACCTGCGGCTCGCGTGCCGCATCTGCGCCGAGCTTGGCGCGCAGTTCGTGAAGACGTACTACTGCGACGAGGATTTCGAGACCGTCACTTCCTCGTGCCCCGTGCCGATCGTCATGGCGGGTGGCAAGAAGCTGCCGGAGCTCGATGCCTTGACGATGGCGCACCGCGCCCTGGTTGAAGGAGCCGCGGGCGTCGACATGGGCCGCAACATCTTCCAGAGCGACAGTCCCGACGGGATGATGCGCGCGGTCATCGCCCTGGTGCAGGATGGCGCGCGGCCGGAGGATGCGCTGGAGATCTACCGGTCGTCCAGGGGAGCTCGGAGTGGGCAGAGCACGAGAAGCTGACCCCTTGCTCAGCGTCGGCATCACCTCGGCCGACTGGATGCACATGGGCGATGAGCTCGCCCGGATCGAGCGTGCCGGCGCCGATTACGTCCATGTCGATGTGATGGACGGCTGCTTCTGTCCACAGCTGACACTTGGTCCGCCTGTGATCGGGGCCTTGAAGACAGGGCTGCGCAAGGACGTTCACCTGATGATCGAAGAGCCACTTGAAAAGGTCCGCGCCTACGTCGACGCCGGCGCCGATGTGCTCACGTTTCACGTTGAATCCACCTCTCATCCGCACCGCGTCCTCCAGTCGCTCGCGGTCGCGCTCGGCCCAGGTCTGACGCGGGGCGTCGCCCTCAATCCGGGGACTCCGGTAAGCGCCGTGGAAGCACTCGTCGAGGAGGCCGAGCTTGTGCTCGTGCTGGCGGTCAACCCCGGGTGGGGCGGCCAGGGCTTCCTGCCTGGTACCGAGCGCCGCCTCGAGCAGGCACGGGAGATCATCGAGCGGAGCGGTCGGAAGGTGTTGCTTGGAGTCGATGGCGGCATAACCCGCGACAACGTGGGCGCAGTGGCGCGGATGGGCGTCGATCTGATCGTCACCGGGAGCGCCGTCTTCGATGGCGGAGATGTGATCGCGAACCTGCAGGCCATTCGCGCCACGGTCGCCGCGGCCAATTGAGTTCGCCGAAGGAGTCCCGCGCGGAGGCCGCCGGGTTGTTTGCGGGTGCTCTGGACGAGATCCGCGCAGTGCTCGAGGCCGGCGCCGACGTCGAGGCCGACCGCCTGTGCGACGAGCTGCTTCGAGCCCGGCGGATCGCCACCTATGGCGTGGGCCGCGAAGGCTTGATGATGCGCGCCCTCTGCATGCGACTCATGCACCTTGGATTGGACGCCCACGTGGTCGGCGATATGACGACACCTCACCTCGGCGGTGCGGACCTGCTCGTCGTGAGCGCGGGTCCGGGTGCCTTCTCCACCGTCAACGCACTGTTAGGCGTGGCGCGCGACGCAGGTGCGCGCACTGTCGTGGTCACGGCCCAGCCCGACGGTCCCGCGCCACGCTCCGCCGACACGGTGATCCACCTGCGCGCCCAAACGATGGCGGACGACCGCGCCGGCGACAGCGTGCTGCCGATGGGCAGCCTTTACGAGGCGGCCCTGCTCGTCTTCTTCGACATTGTTTGCATCCTGCTGCGCGAGCGTACGGGCCAGACCATGGAAGGTATGCGCGGCCGGCACACCAACCTCGAGTGAGGACCGAACGCGTGGTTGCCGGCGCGCGGCGCGCCGCCGTGGGGCCGAGCGCTGACCTGCTCGTGGACCTCGCCACTCGTTTCTACGTCGCGGGCCAGAGCCAGATCGAGATCGCGCGCGCCCTCGGCCTCGATGCGTCAACGGTCTCTCGCTATCTGAAGCGTGCGAGGGACGAGGGCATCGTCCACGTCGAGATCAAGCGGCCGCGCAGCCTGCAAGGCGACCTTGCGCTCGAGCTGGCGAGCACGTTCCACCTCAAAAAGGCTGTCGTCGTCGCGGGCCCGCCTGGCCCAGGGAGCGGGGACGCGGTTGCCAAGGCGGCGGCCGACTACGTCAACAGCCGCCTGCTCAACGGCATGCGCCTCGGGTTGTCGTGGGGCCGCATGCTGTCGGCGGCGATCCACAAGCTCCCGGTCGGCACGGTGGCCGAGCTGGACATCTCGCTTCTGCACGGCGGCATGGGTCGCGGCGGAACGGGAATCCAGGGCCACGAGCTGGCGAGGCATCTCGCCTCCCTGCATCCGCGAAGCCGCGTGCACTACCTCCACGCCCCCGTGCTCGTGGATTCGCCGGACATCAAAGAGGCGATGATGCGCGACCGCTCCATCCGCGCGGCGCTCGAGTCGGCGGCCTCCGCGGAGGTGGCGCTGGTAGGGATCGGCACGCTCGACGACTCAGCCCCGCTGATTCGGGATCACCACATCTCGCCCCGAGACCGGCAGCGGCTTTTGGCGCAGGGCGCGGTTGGCGACATGTCGACTCGGTTCTTCAACTCAGAGGGCGAGCCGGTCCACGTGCTGGACGATCGGCTGATCGCGGTCGAATGGGAGCAGTTGAAGGGGGTTCCGCTCGTGATCGCCATGGCGTCGGGCCTGGAAAAACGCGCCGCCATCCTGGGGGCGCTGCGAGCGGTGTGCATGGACGTCCTGATCACCGACGAGTTGACCGCGCGCTCAGTGCTGAAGGCGGGTCGGGCCGGCTGATGGCCGGCGGCCTGGTGCTCGTCACCGGCGGGCTCGGGTTCATCGGCGGCTACGTCGCTCGCGCTCTTCTCGACCAGAAAAGGCGTGTTGCTGTCCTGACCCGCGGCCGGTCGACCTCGGTCGAGATGCGATACGTGCTCCACGAATACGAAGGCGGATTCGTGACCGAGGTCGCCTCCGTGGAGGATCTGCCGGAGCTGGTCGAAGTGTTTGCCCGCCTGGAGCCGGAGACGGTGGTCCACGCGGCGAGCAACGTGGAGGTGGCCGCCCTGTACCGAGACCCCTACCTAGCGTTCCAGACGAACGTAACAGGAACGGTCAACGTGCTCGAGGCCGCCCGGCGGTCCGGCGTCCGGCGCGTCGTCGGCATCTCGTCCATTGGCGTGCTGCCGCCCATCCGGTACCAACCGATCGACGGTGCCCATCCTGTGATCGTGCCTGGAGGGGGGCCGGGCACCGGCGCGTATGGCGCCGCCAAGGTATCAGGCGAGGTGTTCGGGTTTGCGTACCAGCAGGCCTACGGCCTCGACTTCCGCGTCGTCCGGCCGTCGGCTGTCTATGGGTTCGGCATGCAGTGGCACTCGGCGAACTACATGAAGCAGTTCGTGGAGCCGGCGGTCAGGGGCGAGGCGGTCAAGGTCGCCTCAGGAGGCCGGCTGCCACGCGACTACACGCATGTGATCGACGTCGCGGAGCTCACGGTCCGGGTGATCGGCTGCGGCGATGACACCGACCGCGTCTACTACGCGGCCACCGGAGGGCCGCTCGTCACAGCGGCCCAGGCGGCCCGGCTGGTGGCCGAGCTCATACCCGGCAGCAGCATCGAGATCGCGGACATGATGACCCCGGACGACGAGGTCGAGGCGTCCTTTCGGGGTGTCATCTCGATCGAGAACGCCAGGATCCAGCTCGGCTGGACGCCGCGCTACGCATCGCTTCGGGAGGGGATCGGCGAGTACATCTCTGCATACCGCGAATTCCTCGCCGCAGGGGCTGGACTGCCCTCTTGACAAAAACACAAGGGCACCCATACTTGGCACGATCGTGGCCGGGCTGCAAGATCATGCAGTCAGTTAGGTGGGATCAATTGGGAGGGGAAAGACGCGATGGCTGAATCGACCGCTGGGCAAATGCCGGTCAAGACGGACCTGAGGCCCGAGACGCTGGGACTTGTCAGCGTGACCATGCAGGCGATCACTCATATCGCTCCGGCGATCGCCGCCCTGTTTTTCACCCAGTTCCTGGTCACCCTGTCCGGGGTCACGGCTCCACTCGCGTATCTGCTTGGGGTCGTGATCGTGCTGATGCTGGGCAACACCCTGATCCAGTTCTCGCGGCAGCTGCCTTCGGCCGGCGGCTACTACACCTACGTCAGCCGGGCGCTCGGGTCCCGGGCGGGGTTCCTGACCGCCTGGATGTTCATCCTCTATTCGCCCATGGCAGGAGGGGTCGTCTCCGGCTTCTTCGGCTTCATCGCTGCCGGAGAGTTGAAGGCCAGCTACGGCTGGGATGTCCCGTGGCTGTGGTGGGTGTCGGTCATCGTGATGGGGTCGATCGTCGCCGCTCTTCAGTACCGCGGCATCGAGCTTACGGCGCGGACGCTCCTGATCACCGGAGGCGCTGAGATCGTCATCGTTCTCGCGCTGGCGTTCACGGGCTTCGCCAGCTCCGGGCCCGGCGGAATCTCGCTGGCGCCTTTCAACCCGGGCAACATCGGCGCAGGAACCGCCTTCGGGCTTTCGGGCTTCACGCTCGCGATCGTACTGGCGGTGCAGGGCCTCACCGGCTGGGAGGCCGCTGCGCCCCTCGCCGAGGAGACGAAGGACCCCAAGCGGAACGTGCCGCGCTCGGTCCTGCTGTCGATCATCATCCTCGGCGTCTTCCTGGTGTTCACCTACTGGGGAATCATCACGGGGTTCGGCGTGGACAACATCAAAGGCCTCACTGGCTCCCCTGACCTACCCGGCCTCGCGCTCGCGCGCAGGGTCTGGGGTGGAGGCTGGTGGCTGATCCTGATCGCATTCATGTCATCCACTCTGGCAGTGACACTTGCGACCGCAAACGTCAGCACCCGGATGTGGTACAGCATGGGACGCAACGGCGCGTTTCCAAAGCTGTTCGCCAAGGTCCATCCCGCCTACAAGACTCCGACCAATGCGATCTTCGCCCAGTACGGACTGACGCTCGCCACCGGCCTCATCGCTGGCGCCTGGTTCCACCCTGACGTTGCATTCTTCCTGCTCACAGGGCTGGTCCTGGTCCTCGGCGTCTCGTTCGTCTACCTGATGGCGAACGTCGGCGTCATCGTCTACTACTGGCGAGAGCGCCACCCGGAGTTCAACTGGTTGTGGCACGCCGCCCTGCCTGTTGCTTCGAGCCTGGTTCTCGTCTACGCCCTCGCCGAGTCCTTTCCACCGTTCTGCCCGTCGCAGAACTGCCCCGTCGACCCATACGCCAAGGCTCCTCTCGTCGCGGGCGGATGGCTCGTGGTCGGGATCCTGCTCCTCGTGTACTACGCCATGAGCAAGCGCGAGCAGTGGCTGAAGACGGCGGGGGCGGCACTGGGTGAAAGCGAGGACGACCTGGCCACCGCCAAGGTGGGCGCCGCGGGAGCCAGCGCCAGGGCTTAGGTTTCAGGCCAGGAGACGCCATTGCCCTTGATCAACGGGGCGGCGATGACCCGGCGCGATTTGATGCGCCGGGTCGGCCGCCTCGAACAGGTTGCAGGCGTACGACTCGTGTCGCTCGGCGATGGCGTCGAGCGCGGGGTTCGTGTGCTCGAGTTCAGGACGGGCACGGGATTCAGCTTCGACGTGCTCGTGGATCGATCGATGGACGTTGGAAGATGTGAGCTGCGAGGCCAGTCGCTTGCGTGGCTGTCGCCAACCGGCGTGGTCGGTCCCTGGTACTCGGAACCGATGGGCCTGGGATGGTTTCGCAGCTGGGGCGGCGGCATGGTCGTCACCTGCGGCCTCGACCACACGCTCCTCGGCGGCGTCGATGACGCCTCGCAGTTCCATCAGCTCGTCCGGCCGACCGAGGAGTACGGCCTGCATGGGCGGATCGGCTTCATCCCCGCGCGCCTCACCGGTTACGGCGAGCGGTGGGAAGGCGACGAATGTGTCCTGTACGCCGAGGGCGTCGTGAGGCAGGCGGCGGTGTTCGGAGAGGCCATCGAGCTGCGGCGCCGGATCGAGGCGCGGATGGGCGAAAGTCGCTTCACGATCCACGACGAGGTGACCAACGTCGGGTTCGACCCGACGACGCACATGTACCTCTACCACGTGAATGTAGGCTGGCCGGTCGTCGACGAGGCGTCCGCCTATCTGATTCCAGCCCCAGACGGTGTCCCGGTAGCCGCATACCCGACCCACGACTATCGCAAGCTCACGCCGCCGAACCCCGCCTTCCCGGAGGAGTGCTACGAGCACTCGGTCGTGCCGGAGCGAGGCGGGACGGTTCCGGTGGGGATCGTCAACCGCCGGTTAGGCCTGGGGCTTTACCAGGTGTACCGGAAGGACCAGTTTCCCTTCCACACCATGTGGCGCATGCTGGGCGAAGGCATCTATGGCGTCGCCATGGAACCGACGACCAACCGCGACGCGGGCCGATTCGACGCCCGGGAGCGCGGGGAGCTTGGCTACATCGGTCCGCAGGAGTCGAGGGGATACGACCTGGAGATCGGCGCCCTCGACGGCGCCGATGCGATCGACGCCTTCGCGCAGCGCGTGGAGGCGGTCACCGAGCCGCAGACAAAGCAGGGGAGCAAGTTCCATGCCTGAGCTTGTTCACGCCGGCGGTGTGATCGACGAAACACGCGAACGCGTCAAGCTCGCCTACGGCCAAGCCATTGGCAAGCGCCGCAGCGAGGTCATCACGCCGGCGCTGATCCTCGACCTGCACGCCGCGCGCCGCAACATCGAAAAGATGGCGAACCGCCTGAAGGACCTTCCGGCGAAGATCCGCCCGCACATCAAGGTGCACAAGAGCCCGGAGCTGGCACGCATGCAGGTCGGGGCCGGCGCAATCGGCATCTCGACCGCAACCGTGTGGGAAGCGGTGGTGATGGTCCGCTCGGGCCTGGACAGCATCTTCATCGTCAACACAGTCGACGGTCCGGAGAAGCTGGCGACGATCGCGGCGCTCGCGCGCGACGCCGACGTGATGGTCGCGGTTGACGAGGCCGAGAACGCGGCGCGGATCGCGCGCGCCGCCCGCGCCGTCGGCAGCACGGTCGGAGTGCTGATCGAGGTCGATACCGGCATGGACCGCGCGGGCGTGGATACGGCCGAGCAGGCTCTCGAGCTCGCCGGAGCGCTTGTGCAGATGAAGGGCATCCGGCTTCTCGGCGTCACAGGTTACGAGGGCCATTGCTCACTCACGCCCGAGGCGGACCTGCGCGCGCAGCGCCAGCACCAAGCGATGACGTTCCTCACCCGGACAGCGGAGGACCTGCGGGCGAAGGGCTTCCCGTGCCCGATCGTCTCCGCGGGCGGGACGGCGACGTGGAATCTCACCGCGGCCGACCCCCACGTGACCGAGATCCAGGCTGGGTCGTACGTGGTCATGGACAACTTCCACGGCGCCATGGTCGGCGACTTCGAGAAGGCCCTCACCGTGGCGACAACCGTGATCAGCCGGCCGCATGACCGCGTCATCGTCGACGCCGGCAACAAGTCGCTCGGAGCGCCCGCGCTGTCGACCATCATTGGCCACGACGACAAGGGCCTTCGGTTCGACGAGGAGCACGGGATATTTGTGTCACGGGATAACGAGCCGTTGCGCGTCGGCGATGTCGTCGAGCTGGTCCCGGGATACGCGCCCGGGACGGTCAACTGGTACGACGCGTACCACGTCGTCGAAGACGACCGGGTGGTCGACATCTGGCCGGTAATCCCGCGGGGACCGGGACACGGAGGGCTCATCGCATGACGGAAAACATGGCGAGGTTCGATGGCAAGGGTGTGGTCGTGACCGGCGCCGCGCAGGGCATTGGCCGCGCGGTGGCACGGGCCTTCGCAGCGGAGGGCGCCGGAGTGGTGATGGTGGACAACGAAGCCGACGTGCTCTCGGCCACGGTCGAGTCGATTCGCAATTCGGGCGGCAAGGTCGAGTCCGCGCCCGGCGACGTGAGCAGGCGTGCTGACGTGCGCCGCGCAGTGGACCTCGCGGTCGAGCGCTTCGGCCACCTCCACGCCGCCGTGCAGGTCGCGGGCATCGCCGACTTCGTGCCGTTTCTCGAGTTCAGCGACGAGAGCTGGGACCGCATCCTGAACGTCAACCTGCGCGGCGCCTGGTACCTCGCACAGGAGGCCGCGCGGGTGATGGTGCGCGACGGCATCCGCGGTGCGATCGTCCTGACCGCGTCGACCAACGCGTTCCAGCCCGAGGCGGGCGGCCTTGCCTACAACACGTCGAAGGCCGGCGAGGTCGCGGTGATGCAGACGGCGGCGCTGGAGCTCTCCCGGCTGGGCATTCGCGTCAACGCCATCGCTCCCGGCATCATCAACACCAGGCTTTCGGCCTTCGTCATCAACCATCCCGTGCAGTCCAAGGTTTTCCTGGACCGGATACCGATCGGGCGCTTCGCCGAGCCGGAGGAGATGGCGCGGCCGATCCTCTGGATGTGCTCGGATGATGCTTCTTACCTGTCGGGTCATCTCATGGTGGTGGACGGCGCGATGACCGCCGGCCTTCCGGAGCCGGGCGAGATGGACGCACCGCTCCCGGGTGCCATCCGGCCCGCGGAGTAGGTCGAGGAGGCCGCGGATGGCGAAAACGGAGCAGCGCGCGAAGAACATCTCGGTCGCCGAGTTTGAAGCCATGTTCGAGTCGGTCAAGAACTGGGGCCGCTGGGGGGCCGGTGACGAGCGAGGAACGCTGAACTACATCACGCCCGAGCACATCAGAAAGGCGGCAGCCCTCGTGCGCTCAGGCCGCACTGTGTCGATGGCGATTCCCATCAACACCGTCGCCGGCCCCGACAACCGGCACCCGGCGATCCATTACATGTCCCAGAACCACGACATTCCAGTCGGCGAATCTAAGGTCGGCTTTGCCATGGACTTTCTCGGCATGGAGTGTCACGGCGACTGCCACACGCACATCGACGCGCTCAATCACATCTCCTATGGGGGGCGTCTGTACGGCGGACGGCCGATCTCAGACGTGACCAGCAAGGGTTCGCCCGGCCTCGCCATCACGACCTACGCCGACGGCGTCGTCGGGCGGGGCGTGCTGCTCGACATCCCACGCCTGCGCGGCGTGCCGTACCTGGAGCCGGGCGACGCGGTGACGCGCGCCGAGCTGGAAGCTGCCGAGGAGGCGCAGGGAGTGAGGCTTGGCGAGGGTGACATCTTCGTTTTTCGCACCGGCCACCACCGGCGCCGCCTGGAGAAGGGGGCGTGGGACAACGGCTACGAGGGGGAGGGAAAGGCCGGCCTGCACGTGGACGCGATTCCCTGGATGCATGAACGCAAGATCGCGGCCTTCTTGCCGGACGGCGACGGGGAGACCGTGCCAAGCACGGTCGACGGCATCCTCTACCCGATCCACCCGCTGCAGGTCGCGGCGATGGGCATGGTCGTGTCCGACAGCCTCAATCTCGAAGACGTGGCGCGCATGTGCGAGGAGGAGAAGCGTTGGGAGTTCATGGTCGTCGCCGAACCGCTGCGGCTGCCCGACAGCACCGGCTCCCCGTTCAACCCGATCGCTTTGCTGTGAGCTGAGAAGAAAGGAGGTTACGCATGCAGACAGACGGACAACAGTCGACTTCGCAGGTCGTGCCGCCGGGTGGCTTTCCGATCAGCCAGATCGCGATCGTCGTCCGCGACATCGACGAGGCGCTGGAGCGATATCACCGTTCGCTCGGTTGGGGTCCCTGGAACGTGTACGAGCACAAACCGCCGGCCCTGCACGACACATACCTGCACGGCAAGCCGACCCACTTCACGATGATCGGCGCTGAGACGCACGTGGGGCCGATCGTGGTCGAGCTATTGCAGCCCGACGAAGGGCCATCCATATATAAGGAATGGCTCGACGCCCACGGGGAGGGCCTGCACCACATCGCCGTGATGCGGCCGACCCCCGCTGAGTCGGACGCGACTGAGAAGCACTTCGCCGGCATGGGCGCGAAGATCCTAATGGAGGGCCGGATCGGAGAGACCATCCGCTTCTACTACCTCGACACTGAGCCCATGCTCAAGGTCATATTCGAGTCGGGCACGGGCCACGCGGTCGACCTGAAGCCGGCGCGCGTCTACCCCTAGCGGGTTCGAAACGGACCGATGAAGATCGTCGCGGTCGGCGATTCGTTCGTGCCCGTCGAAGTCTTTAGGCAAGGCTTCGCGGACCTCGAGCATGCTCACGAAGTCCAATACATGCAGCTGGACGAGTCGAAAGCATTCAGGCCGACCACGGATTCGGAGCGTTCGATCCGAGAGTTCCTGGGCACGCCTTCGCAGCTCGCGGATCGCGTTGGCGACGCGGACATCCTGGCCGTGCACGGCGCGCCGGTGACCGATGAGGTGCTGGGCGCCGGGTCCCGGTTGAAGCTCGTGTGCTGTGCGCGGGGCGGTCCCGTGAACGTCGACGTCAAAGCCGCGTCAGCACGTCGCCTGCCCGTGGTCAACTCTCCGGGCAAGAACGCCGATGCGGTGGCCGACCAGACGATCGCGTTCATGGTCATGCTCGCCCGAGGCTTTCCGCGGGCACAACGATTTCTGCTCGAAGGGGGACGTCTCGGCGAGTCCGCGTATGAGGGGGCGCGTTTCTTGGGCCACGAGCTGGGCAGCCATGTGCTTGGGCTTGTCGGCTACGGAAACGTCGGCCGGCGCGTTGCTCGCCGCGCGATCGCTTTTGGGATGACCGTCGTTGCATACGACCCGTTCTTACAGGCGGACGATCTTGGTGGCGTGCCGCTGCTGCCCAGCCTGGCGGCACTCCTCGAGGTCGCCGATTTCGTCTCGCTGCACGTGCGCGCGAGCGCCGACACCGAGAACCTCTTCGGCCGGTCTGAGTTTGCGGCAATGCGGCCCGGCTCCTACTTCATCAATACAGCTCGCGAGACGCTTGTCGACGAGGCTGCTCTCGACTCGGCACTGGCCTCGGGGAACCTGGCGGGAGCCGCGCTGGACGTAGTTCGTCCGAATTCGGCGGGCGGTCCTCATCCTCTCCTGAAGCACGCGAACGTGGTCATCACGCCCCACATAGGCGGCGCGACGTACGAAACGCTGCTGCGCGGCGTGACGATGATCGCCGCGGAGATCAAGAGATTCGCGGCGGGCGAGCCGCTGCAGGCTGTTGTGAACCGGACGGCGATTCAGGTGTGAGCGAGCCCCTGCTGCTGGCGCTCGATGCGGGCACTGGGAGCTGCCGGGCGGTCGTGTTTGAGACGGGTGGCCGGCAGGTGGCGATGGCCCAGCGGGAATGGAGCCATCGAGCAATGGAAGGGGTTCCAGGCTCGCAGGTCTTCGACACCGCCACCAACTGGCGGCTCATCTCGGAATGCATCCGTGCGGTGCTGCAGTCGCCAGGCATCGATACGAGCGCGATCCGTGCGGTCAGCACAACGAGCATGCGCGAAGGCATGGTGCTCTACGACAAGAGAGGACGTGAGATCTGGGCCTGCCCCAACGTCGACTCGCGAGCCGGCACGGAGGCCACCGAGCTGGTGCAGCGCGGGCTCGCCGAGAAGATTTACCGCCAGGGCGGCGACTGGGTGGCGATCACCGCACCCGCCCGGCTGCGCTGGATCAAACGTCACGAGCCTGCCATGTTTCGCGACGCCGCCCACATCAACATGCTCGCCGACTGGATCGCATACCGGCTGTCGGGCGAGTTCTTCACCGACCCGTCCATCGGCTCGAGTTCCGGGATGTTCAATCTCGCCACCCGTACCTGGTCGCCGGAGATCATCGAAATCTGCGACATGAAGCGCGAGCTGTTCCCGCCGGTCCTGGAGCCTGGCACTGTCGCCGGTCATGTGAGTCAAGGCGCAGCCGCGGACACCGGACTCAAGGCCGGCACGCCGGTCGTGGTCGGCGGCGCCGATACGCAGCTCGGCCTGGTTGGAATTGGAGTTGTCGGGGAAGGCAACTTCGCAGTGATCGGGGGCACGTTCTGGCAGCAAACGATCGGGCTCAGGGAGGCGATGATCGATCCCGAGGCAAGGCTCCGTACGCTCTGTCACGCGCTTCCTGGTCAATGGATGATGGAGGGCATCGGCTTCTACTGCGGGCTGAGCATGCGGTGGTACCGGGACGCGTTCTGCGACCTGGAGAAGCTGGAAGCCGAGCGCATAGGCGCCGATGCGTATGCGCTGATGGAGAAAGCGGCCGGCGAGGTACCCCCCGGCTCAAATGGCGTGGTGGCGATCCTGTCCAACTTGATGGTGGCAAGCCGGTGGATCCACGCCAGCCCAGCTTTCGTCCAGTTCGACGTCGGCGACCCGGCCCGGTCGGGCCGGAAGGAGTGCATCAGGGCGATCGAAGAGGCCGCGGCGTACGTGTCATACGGACACTTGAAAGTCATCGAGGAGGTGACATCGCGATCGTGCAGTGAAGTTGTCTTCACAGGAGGGGCGTCGAAGGGCACGCTGTGGCCGCGCGTGATGGCCGACGTGCTCGGCCTTCCAGTGAAGGTTCCGAAGGTCAAGGAGTCGACCGCTCTCGGCGCCGCGATCTTCGCCGGCGTCGGCGCTGGCGAGTACCCGGACGTGGCGACGGCGACCCGCGCGGTGGCCGGTTTCGAGACCACGTTGGACCCGGATCCCTCGGTCCATGCTCGCTATGAGGAGCTTTATGCGGACTGGAAGCGGATCTACGACGGCCAGCTCGCGCTGGTCGAGCGGGGACTGCTCAAACCTCTGTGGAGGGCTGCGGGCACGTAAAGCGTCGGGGGCCGCTGGTTGGTACGGCAACCGGGGTGGCAAACCTTGGCCTTCGGCGGCACTAGGCGGCAGTCAGCGAATTCAGACCAGCTTTTCGGAACCGGCCGGAGCGATCTGCCAACCGCAAGGTTCAGGGTTCGAAACCCTGTCCCGGACCCATTTGGCATCAGGCGTCGCCCCCTAGATATTGCGATGCATTGAAGCAACGGAGCCCACATGTTGCTCCCCGTGGCGATGTGTGCTGAACTGCCCTGGGTTTGATGGAGGCCTAGGGGTGTCCTGGCTTAGGTAGAGCCGGGTAATTGGAAGTCATGCTGCTGTCGTTGGCTGACGACGTCGAGCTTCGAACTCGACGGGTGTGAGCATACCGAGCGACGAATGGCGACGCTTGCGGTTGTGAAAGATCTCG
>WNGG01012769.1_pt1 | contig 22573 bp, 18 predicted proteins | sample 5400661 | NCBI WGS metagenome assembly WNGG01 (sample SAMN13153372, study PRJNA577476) | soil metagenome | isolation source: 100 cm soil or saprolite under Garry oak tree replicate 1 | place: USA:California | collected 2016-06-15
CTATAGGGAATAAACGTTCAGTACGGGCTCGCTTTGATTGAGAAACGTGCGCAGCCAATAGTTCACCGGTCCTGCTTTACCCAGGAGCAGCAACCAACCGATGGTGTATAAAATGAACGGCGTGCCGAAGGAGGCGAAAGCGGTGAAATATCCCAAGCCTCGCAGCGGCGTATCGGTCCGGGTTACGACCCAGGCGACGACCCCACCGATGATCGTGGCGAACAGCGCGCTGCCGATGGAAAAATAGACGGTGTTGAGGAACGGTCCCAAAACTTGCAGCTCACGAAAAAGTTCCTGATAGTAACGGAATGTGAACTCATCCAGCTCGCCCGTGAGCTTGGTGGTAAAAAGGCTGGTTTGCAGAACCGAGTAGAGTGGCGGAAGGACCAGGTAGGCGGTGATGACCGAGACGATTAGCAGGACGCAAGTTTGCGCGTCGAAACGGGTGGCCATGCTCAGGCTAAAGATCCCACGCGCTTGCGGCGCCGGTTGGGATTTTAACGGGAAATTATAAGTCTCGGATGATTGCTGTTTAGCCACGCGGACTAACCGCCACTATTTAAGAAATTGGCTTTGGAAATAGTCGACCCATTCATTGCCCTGATCGTAGAGAACATCGGGGTTAATGTAATTGACTTTTTTGAATCTGCCGCCGCCGGGTTTGAGGTCCGCCTGTAGAGCGGGTATCTCCGGATGCGAAGGGAGATAATTCGACGTCTGAACAATCTTCTGTCCTTTTTTAGACAAGACAAAGTCGAGAAACAACATGGCCGCATGTGGACGAGGCGAATTCTTCGCCAAGCCGATCGTGTTTATGGTCGCCGTGACCGGTTCCAGCGGCTGCCACTCCACCGGCGCTCCAGCTGCCTTGCTGATATAAGCGTGATGATTAAAGATCTGTACCGCCAGCGGATACTCGCCCGCGATTACCAGGTCGAGAATCTGCCTCGCGCTGGCGGTGCTCTTGGCGATATTTTGACCCTTTAGCTTTTGCAGGTAGGCCTTCCCTGCTTCCTGCCCCATCGTGAGGAGAATGTTGCCGATGAACTGCGGCGCGCCGGAGCCGCGGCTGGTTGACCACATCATCTGGCCTTTCCAGCGCGGATTCAGCAGATCTTCATAGCTCTTTGGCAATTCGTTCGCCTTAACGTTGCGTGTATTGTAGCCGAGGGTCATGAAATAGACGTTGGTGCTACCCCAAAAGCCTTTGGAATCTTTCAGCTCGGCCGGATACTCGGCCAGATGAGGAGAATAAAATCGCTGCATGAACCCCGCCCGCTGCACCATGCTGGTGGCAGCGCTGCCGCTGACGACATCGACGTCATATCTCTTGGCCTGGTATTCAGCGAGCACCCTTCGCGCGATGTTCTCCGAATTGCCGCGGAAGAAATCGACTTGGAGGAAGGGATACTCTTTTTCAAAACCTTCTTTGAGCGGGCGCACGACTTGATCGACGATCAGTCCGGTATAGAAGGAGACTTTACCCTCCTTCTTGGCGCCTTCGACGAGAATTTTTTGGCGCTCGGCGGACTTCATCAAGGCGACATCTTCGACGGTTGCGCCCCGCGACAGGCGCGTAAGAAGAGCCACGCCTAGGGTCGCGGCAAGAAGCAAACAACCGCACCGAGTGAACGCTCCCCGTCTAAAAGTCGTCATCATTTGAGGAACTGATTTTGAAAATAGTCAACCCATTCGTTGCCCTTGTCGAACTGCAGATCCGGGGTCATGTACAATGCTTTCTTAAATCGCCCCCCACCCGGCTTTAGATCCGTCTGCTTCGCAGGCACCTTCGGATGCGCCGGCAGATAGTTGGATTGTTGAAAAACCTTTTGCCCTTTCTCCGACAAGACAAAGTCCAGTAACAGCATGGCCGCATGGGGGTGGGGTGTATTTTTTGCCAACGCAATAGTTTGGATCGTGGCGGTCACCGGCTCTATGGCATACCAATCCACCGGCGCACCCGCGGTTTTGCTGATGTACGCATGATGATTGAAGATATGGAGCGCGATAGGAAATTCCCCGGCAATCACGAGATCGAGGATCTGCCGGTTGCTGGCCGTGCTCTTGGCGATGTTCTGACCTTTTAGTTTCTGCAAGTAAGCCTTGCCTGCTTCCTGTCCCATCGACATCAGCACGTTGCCGATGAATATCGGCGCACCGGAGCCGCGGCTGGTCGACCACATCATCTGACCTTTCCAGCGCGGATTCAGTAGATCCTCATAAGTCTTCGGAAGCTCATTGAGCTTGACCATCCTGGTATTATAGCCGGGGGTCAAGAAGTAAAGGTTCGTCGATCCCCAGAAACCTTTGGGGTCCTTCAACTCAGCGGGATACTCGGCAAAAAATGGGGAATAAAACCGCTGCAGTAGGCCCGCCCGCTGGACCATGACGGGCGATACCGTACCGTCGATGAGATCGACATCGTATCTTTTCGCCTGGTACTCGGCGAGCATTCTCCGCACCAAGTTCTCGGCGTTGCCGCGATAGAAATCAATTTGGATGAAGGGGTACTCTTTCTCGAAAGCCTCTTTCACCGGCCGCACCACCTGATCGACGATCAAGGTGGTGTACCACGTGAGCTTCCCTTCCTTCCTCGCGCCCTCGGCGAGAATCTTCTGCCGGTCCGCCGATTTCATCATGGCGATATCTTCGACCGATGCCGCGCGGCAGAGCGAAGGTAAAACGCACATTAGAATCGCGACAGCAGCTGCGGTCATCGAAGTGAAAAGATTATTTTTGCGATTAGTCGCCATCCTGATTTCTCCTTCCATCATATGCTTTTGGCAGATGATAGCCAGAACTCCGAAGCGTTTCTTATGGACAAAACCTACTTGAGAATAGTCTCGGCAAATTTCGCCGACGGCACCCTGACTTTCGTGTATTTGTCCTCCAGATGGTTTCGCAGCCGGTGGTATTCCTCCACGGTGAGAACATCTTTGGCGGCATCAACGCCGATTTCTTTTAGCCATTTCGTGTCAACGTCGAGGCGGCGGGTGCCGCTTTGCATGACCTTGCCGTACCAATCCTGACCTTCTCTGCCGAGAAACCAGTTGACGAAAATTTTCGTTGCGCTCGGATGCGGGGGGTCTTTGACGATACCCAAAAGACCGAAGCCGTTGCTTGCAGGCAAGCCTTCCTTCGGCGTCGGCCCGGATTTGACCGGCAGGCCGACTTTGAGGAACGGTTCCATCTGGCTCCTGCCGAGGCCGAAAGCGAGGGCGACCTTGCCTCGCGATACCGCCTCAGCGAGCTGCCGCAGATCGCGGCTCAAAAAGAGCTCTTGTTGAACTAACTTTCTGAGATATTCCTCGCCTTTAATATCCCACATAAAGGACCAGATCGATTGCCCGGAACTCGGAACACGCGGGTCACTGAAAGCGATTTTGCCTTTCCATTTCGGAGATAGGTAATCGTCGAAGGAACGCAGTTCCTCCGGCTTAGCCAAGTTAGCGTTGTACCAAACATTCGTCGTGCTCACGTCCGCCAGAAAAGAATAGAGATAGCGATTGGTGTCAAGATTATCGTCCCAGATGTGACCACCCCACCATTCCTTGGGGTCCTTGACTTCAGGTAGCATCAGGAAGGACTCGATGGGCTCCAGCATGCCATCATGCGCGAGTGTGACGGCGGTGCCCGTTCCGACAATCAGGGCGTCGAAATAACGCACGCCGGCTTTGCGCTCGGCGGCAATCCGACTCGCGTTGCGCGGCCCCGGATTGGTTATGAGTTCAGTTTCGAAACCAAACTTCTGCTTCAGGACGATCTCCATTTCTCTTCGGAGTTCGTTCGCCGGCGGAATAGCGAGCACGATTTTGCCCTCTTTCTTGGCGGCTTCGAGAGTTCGTTCCCATTCCGGCGGACGCTTCGCTTCAGCGCCTCGAGCCGAACCGCTAAAAAAGAGACAGATGCCGATAACCATCGCAATCAGCACAGTCCAATGATTTCTTCTCATCGGCTCCTCAGCTTACAACCAATCTTTGGGAGAGCACTAGTTGAAACAACCATAGGTGTCAAGCCGCATTGGCCAACGTTTGACTCTCGGATTCTCAAGGTGGTAATTGGCATTGACGCCAGTTCGCTGTGCCCGCTTTGACTCGACCCGAGAGAAAAGCGGGATGGCGAAGTTTGAGAGCGGAGTCAGCAGAATGAGAGGCAAAGGAGGCTCTATGATCACGACGACAGGAATTTATCATATCGGCATCCCGGTCAACGACGTGGAGCGCGCGGTGAAATTCTACACCGAGGTGTTGGGAATGAAGATCGCGAAGCTAAACCGCGACGACATGGGAGATCACCTGAATCGGGCCGATCTTCGATCCGGAGACGGGATGGTCGTGCTCTTCCAGCGGCCCAATCCGATAGAGAAAGATGCTTTGAAAGAGGACGGCGCCACGCACCACGCCTTCACGGTATCCCCGGAAGACTTCGAGCTGGCGGCGCAAAAGATGAAAGAATGGGGCGTCAAGGTTCATAGCATCCCGACCGTCGACCGCCCAACGGGAAGGGGTTTCTACTTTTTCGATCCTGATGGCAATCTTCTGCAGCTCTACGCGCCACCCAAATAGCGATCGGCAGCATGAAACATCTCAAAGTTGTCGGCAAGCCTCACCCGCGCCTGGACGGCCCGGAGACCGTCACGGGGCGCGCTACCTATACGGTGGATGTCGTCTTGCCGTCGATGCTCCACGCCAAGCTCTTTCGGAGTTCCGTACCCCACGCCAAGATCCGGCGGCTCGACGCGAGCCGGGCGCGCGCATTGCCGGGCGTCCTGGCGGTTCTTACGGCGGGTGATGTGACGCGCAAGCGATTCGGCTTCACGGTTCAGGATGAGGAGATCTTCGCCAGCGAAAAGGTGCGCTACGTCGGCGATGTCATCGCGGCAGTTGCCGCCGTTGACGAACCGACCGCTGAACAAGCCATCGATCTCATCGACTGTGACTACGAGGAGCTGCCTGCGGCCCTCACGCCGGATGAGGCGCTGCAGGAAAACGCACCGTTGGTTCACGATCAGCTCGCTGCCTATCGGCTGAATTCGGCGCTCGCGCGGGACTGGCATCCGGTTCCGGGAACCAACATCGCCCACCAGACGGTCTATTCCAAAGGCGACATCGATTTAGGCTTTGCCGAAGCCGATGAGATTTTTGACGACACTTTCCGTTCGCAACAAGTTCAACATTGCTCATTGGAGCCCCATGCCGTAGTCGTGCAATGGGACGGCGAGCGACTTACGGTGTGGACGAGCACACAAAAGGTTTTTCTCGTGCGCTCAGGCTTGGCCGACTTGTTCGATTTAAACGAAAGCCAGATCCGAGTCATCGGAACCAAAGTCGGCGGCGGTTTCGGCGGCAAGAATTCAATGCGGCTTGAGCCCTACGCCGCGGCCCTAGCGCTCAAAACCGGCAGGCCGGTGCGTCTCGTCAACAGTCGTGCCGAGGAGTTCTCCGCGGCCGCCGGTTCGGTACCGGCGACGATTCGGGTCAGAACGGGAGTTAAAAGAGACGGCGGGATCACCGCGCGCGCCATCGATTTTACCTGGGACACGGGAGCGTACTCAGAAGGCCTGCCGGGCAGCAATCGAGCGCTAAAAGACGGCGTCGGGCCTTACAAGATTCCCCACATTCGCGTCACCTCGACCTTGGTCTACACCAACAAACTGCGCGGTTGTCCCTTTCGTGGTCTCGGCATTCCCGCGGCCGTATGGGCCGGGGAATCGCAGATGGATATCATCTCCGAGAGGTTGGGAATCGATCCGGTTGATCTACGTCTGAAAAACTGTCTTGAGAAAGGAAACGAAACCCCTGCAGGCGACCGTGCGAATCACATCGCGCTGCGGGAGTGTTTGCTAAAGGTCTCCGACGAGCTCAAGCGCTGGAAGAAGCGAGCCCCTTCAAACCATGGATTCGGCGTGGCGCTCTTGCACAAGTCGCCGACGACTTCGGCGGCCTCTTCCAACGCGCGCGTTCGCATAAGCGCCAATGGCGTTGTCGAGTTATTCATCGGCGCCACCGACGTCGGCGGCGGAACAGGAACAAGTCTAGCGCAGATCGCGGCCGAGGAACTAGGCGTGCCGCTGAACGCGATCAAGGTCATTATCGCCGATACGGAGTTGACACCTTTTGATCACGGCACTTATTCGAGTCGCGTGACCCCGTACGTAGGTGCCGCGGTCAAACGCGCGGCAGCGGACGCCCGGCGCCAGCTTCTGCAGGCGGCGGCTCATTTATGGAAGGTTTCCCTCGATCATCTTCGGGTTGCCGGCAAGAAGATTGTGGCGAAGGGCCGTGGGTCAATGACTTTTGGGGAAGTGATCGAGAAATCGAATCTTGCGGCGATCCTCGGCGAGGGATCGATTGAGAGCAAGCGACTTTGGGCCGGGGATACATCAGGGGATAAAAAACATTACGAAGCACCGGGCTGGCCATTTGGCGCCCAGGCGGTCGAAGTCGAGGTGGATCGAGAGACCGGCGTGGTTAAGCTCTTACGGGTCGCCTCTGCGCACGACGTCGGCAAAGCAATCAACCCGATGGCGCTAACCAGCCAGATCCAGGGTGGAATCCTGATGGGACTCGGTTACGCGCTCTGGGAAGGGCTGTTCTTTGAAGAGGGAAGAATTGCGAACGCGAGCTTCGCCGACTACAAGATCGCTACCGCTCGTGATATTCCGGCCACTGTACCCATTGTCCTTGAAAAAAACTATGCCGCGGAGCCGTACGGCGCCAAGGGAGTCGGGGAAATGGCGGTATTCGGCATCGCTCCGGCGATTGCCAATGCCATCGCCCGTGCAACCGGCGCCCGCATCAAAGATCTGCCGATCTCGGCGGAGAAGTTATTCGGACGCATTCAGTCGAAACCGTGATGACACAGAAAGGGCCACATGCGTAACCGAACCCAAGCAGCGCGTGGCAGTGGATTCGTCCTGCTGTGGTTTCTTTTGGCAACCGCTTCTTACGCCTGGGCACAATCCGAAGCGGAGTTGATCGCCGGGGCGAAGAAAGAAGGCAAGGTTGTCTTCTGGAGCTCCATGCGCATAGAAGATTCGCGCGCGCTGGCAGCGGGATTTGAAGCGCGATACCCCTTCATCAAAGTCGATATCTTCCGTGCCGGGGGCGAACAGATCGTCAACCGAGCGCTCACAGAGCACCTGGCGGGAAAAACGACTTACGACGTGCTCAATGCCTTTGCGCTGAAGGTTTTGCAAAACAAAGGGCTCTTGCAGCCTTATGCCGCCCCGGAGGCGACGCATTATCCGGTTGGTTTCAAAGATCCGCAAAACTTTTGGGTCTCGCTCTACAGCGGCTACAATGTGATCGGCTACAACACCAAGCTGGTATCAAAAGCCGAAGCGCCGAGAAACTGGGACGATCTTTTGCACCCGCGCTGGAAAGGCAAGCTCCTCATGGATGACGAAGAATACTTTTGGCACGCGGGGATGCTCAAGCATTGGGGCGAAGAAAAGGGCCGAAAATACATGGAGGCTTTAAGCCGGCAAGGGTTACAGTTCCGCAACGGCCATGCCCTTTTGGCGGACCTCTTGTCCATCGGCGAATTTCCCGCGGCCGTCGTCGTTTATCCTGATCACATCGAACAGATGAAAGCCAAAGGTCAAACCGTCGAATGGGTCAAGAGCAGCGATCCTATCCTCGTCAATCTGGCGCCGGTCGCCGTCGCCGCAAGGGCGCCCCAACCCAATGCGGCAAAGCTGTTCCTGAACTACAGCATTTCAAAAGAAGGGCAGGAGATCCTGCAGAAAGCGCGGCGCGCTTCGGCGCGGCACGATGTTCCGCCGCTGGTTCCCGATATGGACCCACGGAAATTGAAACTCGTGCCCCTCGATCCGGAGACCACCAATCCGGAGCATGTCAAAGATTTTCGCCGCGCGTTTGGACTAAACTGAACAAACAAGATTAAACTTTATCTTGCAATTATGCGCCTGAAGGTCCGTATAGTTTCCTCGCCCTCCTTTTGGAGGGAGAGGACAAAGGTGAGAGTGGTTTCCGTTTGCCCTCACCCTCGCCCTCTCCCGTCGCGGGAGAGGGAATAACAAGTCATTCGGATTAGGCCGGGCAAGCGTTGTAGGATGCACGAGCAAGCATCACGAGATGAAAGGAAATTAGATGTCAATTGCGCACGAATCGCACCGTATGGACGAGGGTAATTTTCCGCGACCTTATGAGGACGTCAGGCAATGGCTCGACCTCGTGGAAGCGATGGGAGAGCTCAAGCATATCAAGGGCGCCGACTGGAATCTGGAAATCGGCGCGATGGCTGAGCTGATCTACCGGGAGCGTGGCGGCACCATCCCCGCGCTGCTGTTTGATCGCATCAAGGGATACCCGGACGGTTTTCGCATACTTTTCGGACAGCATTGTTCGTATCGCCGGCTCGCGCTCGCCGCCGGATTGCCGATGGATAGCGTGGGTCTAAAGCTCGTCAGCCGCTTTAAAGAAAAGCTCAACATGCTTCAACCCATACCGCCGCGCATCGTCAAGAACGGCCCGATCCTCGAAAATAAGATGGCTGGCGACGAAATAGACCTCTTGAAGTTCCCCGTTCCCAAAGTCCACGAGCTGGACGGCGGGAGGTTCATAAGCACGGCGTGCATCGCCGTGACGCGTGACCCGGAAGACAGCTGGCTCAATCTCGGCACCTATCGAGCGATGGTCCACGACCGAAACTCTATGGGGCTTTTCATGTCGTCAGCCGGGAAGCACGGGCGCATGCACATGGAAAAATATTTCAAGCAGGGAAACCCATCAGGGGAAGACCATTCGAGCTCGTCGAAGGTGAAATAGCCGGCCTACCCTTTCCGGCCCACGCCGAAATCGCCATCGAAGGATTCATTCATCCGGGAGACGTCAAGGCGGATGGGCCGTTCGGCGAGTGGCTCGGTTACTACGGTTCCAAGATGGAAGACACGCCCGTGCTTCGGGTCGAACGCGTCTACTACCGTAACGACCCTATTTTGTGTGTCGCGCGCCCCGGCCGGCCGCCAACGGATTACTCGCTCGCGAAGGGTATGATTCGTGCCGCTCAAGTGTGGGACCGGGTCGAAAAAACTGGGCTCCCCAACGTGAAGGGAGTTTGGTCTCTCGAATCCGGCATCGGCAGTCTCTTCAACGTGATCTCGATCAAACAAGCTTATCCTGGTCATTCGCGGCAAGCCCTCTTTCTAGCGTCTCAGGTCCTCGGCGGAGCCTATAACGGACGATTCGTGGTAGTCGTGGATGATGACATCGATCCCACCAGCGAGTTCGATGTCCTGTGGGCGATGGCAACCCGGTGCGATCCGGAGCAAGCCGTTGAAATCATCCGCCGCGCGGCGAGCGGCTCGCTGGACGTCTGCATTCCGCCGGAAAACAAGGGACACAGCTCGCGCTGCCTGATCGATGCCTGCATGCCCTACGAGCGGCGGCATCAATTCCCGCCCATCGCCGAGTCGAGCGAAGAGTTGAAAGACGAGATCCGCGCGAAATGGCGCGAGACGATCTATGGATAGATCGGTTCTTCGTAAGTTTAACGAAGTGGCCAAGACATCGTCCCTGCTTAACTCTGATGTCATTTCGACCGCAGGGAGAAATCTTAGATTCCTCGCATTCGCTCGGAATGACAGTCGGATGCGCGCCACTCCAATACAGCGTTCTCTGAACAGCAGTAAACGTGCGAAAATTTTGCTCTTGGCATTTTTACTCCTTTCTCCGAACCGCCTTCTCGCGCAGGAGCCGCTGAGAGCGGGAACTATTTTCAGCGCGACTCAGGCGCCGCTCTGGGCTGCAAAGGAAGGGCATTACTTCGAGAAGTATGGAATCAAAAACCTCGAAGTGATCCAGTTTTCCGGCGGGCAGCCGGTCACGCGAGCCTTGATCGGCGGCGACATTCAGATCAGCACGACCGGAGGAGCCGCAATGGTCAACGCCAGACTCAAAGGAGCGGATACCGTGATCATCGCCCGAACCGTGGGCGTGTTTCCCTATACGCTTTACGTCAGCAAGGAAATCCGCGGCGCGGCGGAGCTGAAGGGGAAAAAACTTGCGGTGAGCACAATCGGCGGGTCGGGCTACGTGGCCATGCAATACGCCCTGCGAAAGCTAGGATTGGACGCGGAGAAAGACGTCGCCATGTTGCAGGTGGGAGACTTCGGCGCGCGTCTCGCGTCGCTAGCCTCGGGAACGGTCCAGGGCACCTTGCTCCTTCCTCCGTTTACGCTGCGAGCACGAGAACTCGGGTTAAGACCGCTCTATGATCTCGTCGGTAGCGGCATTCAATATCCCATCAACCAGATCACCACTCGGCAATCGTTCATTCAGTCACAGCGCGAAACCGTGAAGAATTTTCTCAAGGGTTTGGTTGCGGGGCTGGCACGATTTCGCACCGATCGTGAATTTGGCGTCAGAGTCTTGGGGAAGAACCTCCGCGAAACCGATCCAAAAATTCTCCAGGAGACCTATGATTTTTGGCTGAAGGTTTTTCCCAAAGTTCCTTACCCGGGTCCTGAAGACGCCACGGTTTTTCTGGAGTTCATGCAAGTCAAAGAATCGCGGGACTGGAAAGATTTCGTCGATACGAGTCTCATGGAAGAACTGGAGCGTGAAGGTTTTCTCGCCAGCGTTTACAAGTGAAAATAATGTAGAAAGGAGTTTAACATGCTTCGACACGCTCAGCATGAACGGAAAAAATGTTGCAATGATTCAAGATTAATTCCGTTCGCCCTGAGCTTGTCGAAGGGTAAGCGGAGAGTTGTCGAACACGCGGTCATGACACATACTCCTGTCGCATTATTTCTGACCATAGTCCTCTTTTGCGGAGTCGCCCTTGCGCAAGACCTCACTAAAGCGAAACAAGAAGAACACATCGTCTTCTATACCTCATGGGGGCCGAGCGATGCGGACTACGTCATCAAAGCCTTCGAGAAAAAGTATCCGTTTTTAAGAGTCGAACTGGCGAGGAGCAGCAGCGAAAAAACATTGAATCGTCTTCTGACCGAACAGCGAGCCAACAGGTTTCTTGGCGACGTAGTCGCCATCAGCGGAATTCAGTCCGGAATCTTGAAAGAAAAAGGTGCGCTCGACCGCTACCAATCCAAGGAAGCGGTCAACTTTCCGACCGAGTGGCGAGACCCCGACGGATACGGAGTGGGCTTGCATCAGACGATCTACGTCATCGGCTATAACTCAAAGCTGGTTCCTGCCAACGCGGTTCCCAAAGGATACGAAGATCTGCTAAATCCTCGCTGGAAAAGGCAGCTTGCCTGGGATCCGGAAGAGTACTACCTGTTCGGCGCCCTGATGAAAGCCAGAGGAAAAGAAAAAGGGTTGGAGTTCTGGCGCCGGCTCGCGGAACAACAAGTCAACTTTAGAAAGGGCTATACCTTGATCACTGAGCTCCTGTCCGCGGGAGAATTTCCTGTGACAGTTTCGCTCTACCAGCACCGGGTAGATGAATACATTGATAAAGGCGCTCCGGTCCAGTGGGTGGCGCCGAATCCCCTCGTCGGCGGCGATCCAAACAGAATAGCGCTGCTCAAAAATGCGCCGCGGCCCAGTGCGGCGAAAATCTTTATCGACTTCATGCTCTCGGTCGAAGGGCAAAAACTCCTTCAGGATAGAGGACGAAGTCCGGGGCGAATCGGCTTGGGACCTAAAAATCCTCGGTTGAAGGGGGCCAAAGTTTTCACCTTTCACGTCAACTCCGGAGAGTACGAGCAGCTCGGAAAGGAATTCAACAAAGTTTTCAAGGTTCAATAATATGGCATTAAAACTCTCTATGACCTGCGGTCCCTACGATCGCGCGCGGGCGCTGATCGACGGAACGGTCAAGCCGGAAGGAATCGATCTGGAAGTTTACGTTAATCCGGATCCAGGCCGGCAGACAAAAATCGAGGGCCGGGAATTCGACATCGCCGAGTTCTATTCCGGCCTTTATATCGCCGACCTGCACTACCAATCCCTCGGCTATACGGCCATTCCGATTTTCGTCAAACGGATGTTTCGCCACTCCTATATTTACGTTAATAAGCGCGCGGGCATCCATTCCCCCGGCGATTTGAACGGCAAGCGAATCGGCATCCAAAACTGGTTGACGACGACCGCGGTTTGGGCTAGGGGCCTGCTCGAAGACGAGTACGGCCTCGACCAAAAATCCGTGACCTGGTTCACGGAACGGATGCGGGGCGTGGGAGAGTGGAAGCCTCCGGCCTGGCTCAAAATGGAGCTTATCCCCTCGGGCCGTACTCAGTTCGATCTGCTCGCCGCCGGCGAGATCGACGCCGGCATTACTACCGGAACCTGGGCGCCGAACGTTCACCCGAATATCGATTTTCTGTTTCCGAACTACGCCGAGTTGGAGCGGGATTACTTCAAACGAACGGGCTTTTTCCCCATCATGCACACCCTGCTGATTAAAACGTCGGTCTTGGAGAAAGATCCGTGGGTCGCGATGAGTGTGTACAACGCCTGGCAAGAGTCGAAACGAAAATGCTACGAGTGGCTCGAATGGCAGCGCGTACATCAGACTTCGCTCTGGTACCGCGCTTTGTGGGAAGAAGAGCAGGCTGTCGCGGGTGCCGATTTTTACCTCTGGGGTTTTCACAAAACACGGCCCGAGGTGGATAAACTGCTCGAGTACTGCCATCGCCAAAGCCTTACGACACGCAAGTTCGACCCCGAGGAGATGTTTCATCCGAGCACCTTGGAGACTTAATACGTCACGATGGATCTTTTACCCGCTTTCCTTTTGCCTTTTTCCTTTTTACTTTCGCCTTGAACCGGCCATGATCACGCGCATCGCCGTTGGACGTCGAGAGCTTTTCGCCGGAGGCCACGAATTCCCCATCACCGGTCCTTACGAGAAGTTGGTCGGCAAAGTTTACGGTGAAGTCGATCCCAGGCATCGGCCGAACAAGATCATCGTCAACCTGGACAAAGCTCCGAGAAACAGGGGCGGCAGAGTCGAATACTGGAGCGATTTCTGTATTTTGAAACCGCTGGATATGGCGCGGGGCAATGGAAAGATGTTCTTCGACGCTCCCAATCGCGGCAGCAAGCGTATCGTTGCGTTTCTCAATGACGCACCTCAGAACAACGACCCCACCGCGATCGGAGATGCCGGCAATGGCTTTCTGATGCGCCAGGGCTATACCATCGTCTGGTGTGGCTGGCAGGGAGATCTGATGCCGGAGAAAAATTGGCTCGTAGCCGGCATCCCGATTGCGACGAACAACGGAAGGGAAATCGTCCGCAAAGTTCGCACCGAGATCGTCGTCGAGGAAAAAGGCATCAAATCACAACCCCTCAGTGGCGACGAGCGCGTGAAGAGCTACGAGGCCGCATCGCCGGACAAATCATTGGCCACTCTCACTGTCCGCGAGAAGGGCTACGGCCAGCGAATCGCCATCCCGGAATCCGAATGGGAATTTGCCACATGCGTGAACAACGCGAAGGCCGGTCGACAGGAGATCCGGCGTAGCGCGAAAGACCTCTACCTTCGCTCCGGTTTCAAACCGGGCCACATCTACGAGTTCATTTACCCCGCGAAGAATCCATTAGTTCTGGGCTTAGGATTCGCCGTCGTTCGCGATTTTGTTTCTTTTCTGCGCTACGAAATGAAAGACCCCACTGGACGACCGAACCCGCTGGCGACGGGGAAGAAAACCACCGGCATCCGCTATGCCTACGGCTGGGGCCGCTCGCAAAGCGGAAGATTCCTCCGAGATTATGTCTACCACGGATTCAACGAAGACGAGGTGCACAGAAAAGTCTTCGATGCGATTGCCCCTCACGTGGCGGGCGGCGGAAGATTGTTTTTGAAGATCCGCAGACGGGAAGGCGCGACGGAATTCTCAAACGCCCCAAGACAGATCCGTATGTATTCCACACTCAAACTTCCACGGAATATTGGCAAAAGCGCGGTTGTCTCGCCCACACAGACGGGAAAGGCAAGGACGTGTCCATCCCGGAAAAAGTTCGAATCTACGTAATCGCCAGCGCGCAGCACAACAGCCCCTTCGGCTCCGAACCGGTGAAAGAAGACACTCAACAACTCGTCAACCCTTCGCCCGCGGGGGAGGTTCTCCGGGCGCTGATCGGCGCCATGGATCAATGGGTAACGCAGAGGATTTTTCCGCCGCCGAGTCAATATCCAAAAGTGAATGATGGAACGTTAGTGCGACCTGGCCGAAAGTCGACGGGGTTTCCGAAGATTCCCGGCGTCGGTTTCGCTGCCCTGCACAACCGCCAGCTCTTCTTGGATTACGGTCCGAGGATTCATCGTGGTCGGATGGATGTTCACCCTCCGAGGGAGATTCGCAATGGCGGATACAAAATCCTCGTGCCAAAGGTCGATGCCGACGGCAACGACATCGCAGGGATTCGTCTGCCTGCCATTCGTGTTCCCCTTGGCACCTACACTGGCTGGAACTTGCAGCGCCGAGGCTTAGCCGAAGATGAACTCAGCAGGCTCCTTGGCTCATATATTCCATTCGCGAAAACCAAAGCAGAGCGAAAGAAGTTAGGCGACCCTCGCCTGTCGCTCGAAGAGCGTTACAAAAACAAGGCGGACTACGCGTCGCAGATGTCTCGGGCGGTAAGGATTCTGGTAGAACAGCGATATCTATTGCGGGAGGATGCCGAACGGATAATTTCAGAAGCGAAGCGGAAACGCGTTCTCTAAAATTGTCATTTCGGGCGCAAAAAGGAGGCTGGCATGTTCTACATCTTCTTCCTGTCGATCGCCTTACTCTTATTTCCAAGCGTCTCTTTCGGAGAAATCACCAAAATCATCATCGAGAAGAGAGCGCCTTTCGCCAATGGTTACGAATTTCCCGTCGCCGGCGCGTATGAAAAATTGGTTGGCAAGGCCTACGGAGAGCTCGATCCTAAAAGCCCTCTTAATAAGGTGATCGTCGATCTGGACAAGGCGCCTAAAAATTCCCGAGGCAGGGTGGAGTATTGGGCCGACATCTTCGTCCTGAAGCCGGTCGATTTGAGTCGCGGCAACGGCAAGATCTTTTACGACGCGCCCAACCGGGGCAGCAAGCGCATCCTCATGTTTCTCAACGACGCTCCGGAAAATAACGACCCATCTACTCTGAAAGACGCCGGCAACGGTTTTCTTATGCGCCAGGGTTACACCATCGTCTGGTCCGGCTGGCAGGGCGATCTCACGCCAGGAGAGGACTTCCTCACTATGGGCGTGCCGGTGGCAACTAAAAACGGCAAGGAGATTATCCGCGCGGTCCGGACCGAAATCGTCGTTACCAGAGAAGGAGTGATGTCACAGCCCTTAAGCGCAGACAACCGGGTGATGAGCTACGAAGCAGCAACCACGGACAAATCCCGAGCATCGCTTACTGTGCGAGAGAAATCCTACGATCACCGCACGTCCGTTCCAAGCTCCGAGTGGGAGTTTGCCTCCTGCAAAAAGGACAAAGAGACCGGCAAGGTCCAGCTGAAGCCAAGCACGAAAGATCTTTGCCTCCTTTCGAGGTTCAAACCTGGACACATCTACGAGTTCATCTATCCAGCAAAAAATCCGCTCGTTCTCGGTTTGGGTTTTGCCGCAGTGCGAGATCTCGTTTCTTTTCTCCGCTATAAACTCAAGGATGAGGCCGGGAACCCCAACCCTCTTGCCCTGACTTCAAGAGAGACCGGTATCAAAAAGGCCTATGCCTGGGGCCGCTCGCAAAGTGGCCGATTTCTGCGCGACCTTGTCTATCACGGCTTCAATGAGGACGATTCGCATAGGCAAGTCTTTGAGGCGGTCTCTCCGCATGCCGCTGGTGGAGGCAGATTGTTTTTAAATTACGAGTTTGCCCGCCCCGTTACCTCTGCGCAACAGCACACCAACCAGCTTGACCCCGAGCTCTTCCCCTTTGCCTACAACGTCTTGAAAGATCCCCAAACCGGCAGAGAAGATGGAATACTGAAGCGGCCAAAGACAGACCCGTATATCGTTCATACGCAAACCGCGACGGAGTACTGGCAAAAGCGAGGCAGTCTGGCGCACACGGACGGCAAGGGAAACGACCTTTCGATACCTAAGAATGTGCGCATCTACTTCGTTGCGAGCGCGCAGCATAATACTCCCTTTGGCTCCATACCGGAAAAAGGCGAGTGCCAGCAGCTTGCGAACCCGATGCCGATTGGCGATGCGCTGCGCGCGCTGATCGTCGCAATGGACCGCTGGGCCACTGATGGAACGCCGCCGCCACTCAGCCAGATTCCGCGTGTCGGCGACGGAACTTTGGTAACTTCCAACCTGAAGAGTACTGAGTTCCCTGAAATCCCTGGAGTCCGCTACAACGGTCTCTACAATCGCCAGCTTTTTCTAGACTACGGTCGGAATTTGCTTCACGGGCAAATCGCTACCCATCCGCCAAGACCCGTTAAAGACGGCGAATTTAAGATCCTAGTGCCAAAGGTAGACGCGGATGGTAACGACGTTGCGGGCGTCCGGCTTCCGGCAATCCGTGTTCCTGTGGCGACTCACACGGGCTGGAATCTCCAGCGCAAAGGGCTTGCCGAAGATGAGTTGTGCGGGCTGCTTGGTTCCTACATCCCGTTGCCAAAAACCAAGGAGGAAAGGGAAAAGAGCGGCGATCCTCGATTGTCGATCGAAGAGCGATACAAAGATCAGGCTGACTACGTGCAGAAGCTGAGCCGGACCGCAAGAACTTTGATGGATGAAAGATTTTTGCTTCCCGAAGACGCGGAGCGGATCATTGACGAGGCAAAGAAGCACTCGTTCTTTGCAGAGCGGAAATCACAATAGAATGGCCAAGGCAGGGAGGTTATCTTCCGCTGCTTTGAGCCGAGACGCGATGCTCCTGGCGCTCACGTGGGCGGCCGGCAGCGTCGATGCGATAAGCTACCTGGGACTCGGTCAGGTCTTCACGGCGATGATGACCGGAAACACGGTCCTACTCGGTCTAGCTCTGGCGCAGAGAGAGATACTGGCGGCGCTGAGATCTATCCTTGCGTTGATAGGTTTTGGTATCGGCGTTTTTGTCGGTGCTATAATCGTCGAGCGCGAGTCGAAACAAATGGACTGGCCTCCTCCGGTAACGGCAGCGCTGGTCCTCGAAACAGTCATTCTCGCCATCTTCTCCGTGACCTACTATTTGAGCGGCACCGTACACGCGGCGGAGGTTACCTATTTCCTAATTGTCCTGTTAGCCCTTGCCATGGGGATTCAATCCGCTGCGGTGCGCCGTCTCCGCGTGCCGGGAATTGCGACGACTTACCTCACCGGGACAATAACAAGCCTTATGGTCGACCTCGTAGGCTGGCTCCGCTGGATCGGGGCGCCGCCCCCGGTTAAACAACCTGGCGCTCGCAACAACGTCGAGGCGTCACGCACTATACCTTGGGAGCAACGCGTCGGTCTGCTGGCGGCCGTGGTGAGCCTCTACTGCTTTGGCGCGCTGTCCGCCGGCATTCTAGAAATACATTCGTCGCGGCTGGCCGCCTCATTGCCGCTGGCCGCGCTTCTCCTGGTCGTGGTGAACGCTTTTATTCGTGAGCGACACCAGCAGCAAGGCTCTAAGTGATTTTAGATTTTCGATATTTCGACTAGGGCTCAATACATGTTTTGCACGGACCGAAGACCGACGACCGGGACCGGGAATCTTCCGTCTCCTGACTTCCGTCCTCTGTCCTGCTCCGATTTCCCTGCTCCGTGCTCCATGTTCTTTGCTCCGTTGCCTATCGCTGTTCGTACAGCTTTTTGATGAATCCGCTCTTGTCCAACTCGGCGATGAAGCTCGGGTCCATGAACTCTTCGGGCTTGCGGCTGCGGATTTCCGGCTTAGTTGCCGCCACGTATTCGTACGTAGCCTCGAGCCCCTTCATGATCGGGTAGGGTACGGAGATAAAATCCTCCTTGAAAATTTCATAGGAACCTTCCAAAAGTTCCTGATCGTTGGTTCTAAGATACTTGCTCAAGACCTTCATGCTGAAGTCTTTATGGGTCTTGAAATAGGCGATGCCTTCAACATGGGATCGGATCATCCGCATTACGGTGTCGCGATCGTCTTGGATATTCTTGCGGCGTGTAACCACGGACATCGAAGGATAGACGACCTCTTTCCTGGCATCCCAGAGAACCCGGTATCCCAGTCGCTGCGCCTGCACATCGGTCGGATAAGAGACATCCGCGGCATCCACCCGGCCCGACATTAACGCCTGGAGCCGCTCCTGCGGCGTGCCGATCGAAAGCCAAATGACGTCGCGGTTCGGGTCCATGCCGTGCTTGCGAATAATATATTTGAACAAAAAATCACCCAGAGAGCCCAGGCTTGAGGTCGCAATTTTTTTACCCTTGATATCTTCGGGTCTTTTAATTTCCGGCTTGACCACCAGTTTGCTCTGAACCCCGGGAACCGTGTGCGCAATATTCACCAGATCCGCGCCGCCGAGATCCGCGAGCATTACCGTCGGAAGCGCAACCGGCGCGGCAAAAAGACTCCCGCCAAGGATCGCGGTCGAGGTTTGCCCTGAGCCCTTAACTAAAATTAACTCGGGATCGAGTCCGTTCTTTTCGTAGATCTTCGCCTCTTTTGCGAGCCAGGGGATCCAGTTGGACGCAGACAACGACGTTACGCCCCAGCCGATCTTCTTCAGCGGCTTGTCCTGCGTCTGCGTGGGCGAGACCGAGACCGCTGACCAGACGAAAATCGCGAAAAAGAATCTAACGAATATTTTCATTATGGATTTCCCCTCTCCAATAAGGGCACAGCATGCCATACCTATTCTTGTTAACGATTTTCTTCTTAGCGCCTGCTGGCAAATGATTTCGTAAAACCGCTATCGTCGATCTTTTTGAGAAAACTATTGTCGTAAAATTCTTCCGGGCTCGCGGTCGCCGCTTTGGGCTGGCGGACGGCCAAAAACTGCAGCACCGAGCGCACGCCGGCAGCGCTCGCGTAAGGCATGACCGGTGACAGCTCCGCGTAGTAATCATAGCCCTCTTCGGCGCGGGCACGATCCGTCATCTTCAAGAATTTCATAATTGCGGGGAGTGCCTTTTCTTTTTGCGTTCTAAAGTAATGCAGCGCCTCTATATAGCCCTTGAGAAAATTTTCCACCAGCAGCGGATGGCTCTTGATATAGGGCGTCATACCGGCAATAGAGTTCCCCGCGTATTCGATGTCGATCTTTCTCAAGTCAGCCAGCTCGCGAAATCCGGCCTGCTTTGCTATGCCGTTAAACGGCGGGGCGAGAACCGTCGCGGCGACCGAACCCCGCATTAAAGCATTTAGCCTTCCCTGCTGGCTCTCCGCCACTGAGATGAAGATCACATCTTTATCCGGCTCCAGTCCTGATCTACGCAAGTACAGTCGCAGCGCGCTATCGGCAGAGGCGCCCGGCCGCGTACCGGTAACGATCTTTCCCTTGAGATCGTGGAATGTCTTGACTTCCGGCGCGGCAAAAACGCTGTAATCGAGTTTGTTCGATTGAACTGACAACATGACGATATCAATACCGCCCAGCCGCGCGCTGATCGTCGCCGTCGAACCCGCGGCCAAAAATTGAACTGAATTGGAAGTCACCGCCGCCAGTGAGTTCATTCCGCCGCCGAAATAGATCGGCTCAATGTCGAGACCATGCTTCGAAAATAGACCGGCCTCCTGGCCGATGGGAATGATACTGGAATTGACCGAAATCGAACCCAAAGCGATGCGGACTTTTTCTTTCGCTGTTTGGGTGTTGCCTGCGTGCGCACTCACAAACACAACGAACGCAAGCACAAAGCCAAAAACGGACTTTCTAGGAGCGGCACCGACGCGAGCTTCAACTAATTCCGTGCCACTTCGAAATAACGGATTATTTTGTTGAATCATCGCAAACCTCAAACCGTCCGACGAGAATCGGCCATCAGCTCATGCCGCCAGCGGTCGCGTCCCGATTTCACCTGCGCCGCGGAAAATTCCTTTTTTCGTCTAAAAGTACCTCGATGGCTTTGTCTGCCATATGCGTCCTCCTCTCAAAAAGAGTTTTCAACCAAGGCGCGAAGAACGACCGGATATTATTTGAGACGATGTGGCTTGGCAAGAGCTGGGGCGTGCTGTTCAGTACGCCAGTTTTCGAGTTTTGAGCTTCGAGTTTCGAATTGAGAGGATCGGCATTTTTTTTAACGCTCTGACCGCTCCTTTTTGCAAGACAAATATGTAATGAAGCCGACTTTTTTGTAGGGTGTCCCTCACTCCCCGCTAAAATTTTGGAGCTCTACGCCATAATTTGCGCATCTTTCCTGCCCTTATTTTCACCGGTACAAAACTTGCGTCGGTGGGTCGCAAGGCCTTGAGCCACAGGAACCTAGTATAAGAAGATCTCCTCCCGACAAAGGCAAACTCCGAGAAATCGGAGGACGCAAAGCCACGGGTCCTGAACTATTCGGGATAGCCGGGTTGCCGAACGAGGACGATGTCTAGCGGGATTGAGATCACATAACCTACGAAAGGTGGTCTTCTATGATCCCGCATCATGTAAGTGTATCACGCGCTAATTCGGTCTTCTCGACTGTTTCTTCACCTTCCCTAAAGGTTACTATCTTCCTCTTGATTCTGGCTATTAGTTTGTGGGCCGGAAGCGTTTTCGCGCAGAGCGTTCGATCCGGATTAGTCGAAGAGGTCGAAGGAGAGCTGGAAATCCTGCATGAGGATCGCGACGTGGGGAGCCGTTATCTTTATTTTCTGAAAACCGGCAATAGACGCTTCTCACTGAACTTCGCCAAAGAGCCACCGACGGATCTGACGAGCGGCGCAAAAGTTCGTGTGCGTGGCATACGCACGAACGACGTGTTGGCCTTACAGTCTGGCGGAGACAGTGTGCAGGTCCTTTCATCAGCCTTGCCGAACACTTTGGGGGAGCAACGCACGTTAGTTATCCTGGTAAATTTCCGCAACGACACCTCGCAGCCTTACGCCGTCGACTTTGCAAATAACGTCTTTTTCGGAACGACGAGCAGTTTCTTTTTGGAGAACTCTTATCAGCAGACCTATCTCAGCGGAGTCGTCATTGGATGGTATACGATAGACATGGACAGCCCAGTAAACGCCTCGACGTGCGACTATTCGCTGATCTCCAGCCTTGCCGATCAAGCCGCCTCTAGTGCGGGAGTGGTCTTGTCCAACTACAGCCATAAAGTCTATGCATTTCCCGGGACCGGATGCGGTTGGTGGGGACTTTCATCAGTCGGCGGTACGCCGTCTCAATCGTGGATCAATGGGAGGCTTGAAATCGGTGTGACTGCCCACGAGCTAGGCCACAGTGTAGGTCTTTGGCACTCGCACTCCTTGGATTGCGGGGCCAGCGCCGTAATCGGCTCAAGCTGCGCGACGAATGAGTACGGCGATATCGTGGACATGATGGGCGCCTCGCACTCTGCGCACTACAACGCTTTTCAGAAAGAGCGCCTGGGTTGGCTTAACGCTGGCATATCGCCGCCGATCACGACCGTCACATCGAGCGGGACGTATACTTTAGGAACATACGAGTCACTCGGCTCTGGTCCGAAAGTGCTGAAGATTCTGAAATCGATCGACCCGAGCACTGGGAAGCGTACTTGGTACTATATTGAGTCCCGCCAAGCGGTTGGCTTCGATGGTTTTCTCGCCAGCGAGCCAAGCCAGAACATTTTGAACGGTGTGCTCATTCATACCGGAACCGAGGGGAACGGTAACAGCGGCTACCTGCTCGACATGACCCCGGCAACCCCGGTCTATTACTGGTGGTACGATCCCGCCCTAGCGGTGGGCCAAAGCTTTTCAGACCCCGCCACGGGCCTAACCATGACCACGGATTGGGTGGACGGGACCGCGGCCTCGGTGACCGTGAGCTTCGAATCGGGCGGGGCAGCGAATTTGACGGTCTCGACCGATCAGCCGAGCTATACCCGTAACCAGATGGTCTCCATTAAGGCCACGGTGCGTTCTGGAGGCGCACCAGTTGCCAATACCACTGTGAACTTCAGCGTTAAAAAATCGAACGGAGCCGTGGTGACGGCGACCGTGACCACCGGGAGCAACGGCATCGCTGTGTATAAGCTCCGGCTGTCAAGGAAAGATCCAGTCGGGATCTATGAGGCCGATGCGGCTGCGATGTCCGCCAGCAGCGCTACGAACTTCATGGTGCAGTAGCAGTTCACCCGCAGTTTTTTTCCTTCATAGCCTATCCTGAAAATGAAGACCTCCCGCTCTGGTCTGGCGTCTGCACGCCGGACCAGCGGGAGGTCTATGATGTTACCGCGCTAATCTTATTGCTGCAGCGCGGCCATAGCGGTTCGCCTTGCGGCTATGGGTGCACCACCGCACTCACGTCCACCTGCAGGCTGTTGGAGGTAGGGGTGATCGGGGCGCCGCCGTCATTGTCGTTCAGCGTTCCCGTTACCGTGTCCGTGTGCGACCCACCGCAGAAATGCGCGGTGAAGGCACACTCGTAATTGCCATTCACCGGGATCGTCGCGGGCAGCGTTCCTGGCCCGTTCGGAGCCGCAACGCCGCAGGTCGTGGCCAAAACGTTACCCTGCACCTTGGTAATGTCGCCGAACCCGTTGTCATTAAGCGCAGTTAATGTCAACG
>WNGG01010417.1_pt1 | contig 22560 bp, 18 predicted proteins | sample 5400661 | NCBI WGS metagenome assembly WNGG01 (sample SAMN13153372, study PRJNA577476) | soil metagenome | isolation source: 100 cm soil or saprolite under Garry oak tree replicate 1 | place: USA:California | collected 2016-06-15
CATCTCGACGGCGACGACTACTGGCTACCGGAAAAGCTGGCGGAGCAGATCGGCTTCCTCGAGAAGAACCGGAATTGCGTTGCGGTCTACGCCAATGCGATCGTCATCAGCGATTCCGGTGAACGGGTGGCGAGATTCAACGGGGCGCTTCCGCAGCAGTTCGATCTGAACTACCTGGTGGGGAAGGGCAATTTCCTGAACGGCAGCTCCCTCGTGTACCGGGCGCGCTGCAGGGATCCCATCCTGCAATTAGAGGGTGATGCGCTGGATTATCACTTCCACATCCTCCTCGCAGGCCAGGGAGCGTTGGGATACGTCAATCGCGACCTGGCAGCCTATCGAAGGCGCTCGACGACCTCGACGATTGCGACGAATTTGGGATTCGTGCTGGAGCTGTACTGGAAGGCGATCCTGTGCGCTCAGTCGTTGGGAGCGGACCGCGGCGCTCTGCTGCAATGCGTGCAGGGCCACGTTCAGAACGTCGTACGCCTCGCTGCCGCGCGCGGCAGCCCGCGGGAGGCCTGGCGCTGGGGCGATAGGATCGTCAAGGAGTGCCCGCTGGTGTCGAGGACGAGGCTGGTTCAGTTCGCGCTGATGCTCCCTTTTTCCGTGGGCGGAAGGGTTTTGCGCAGGCTCGCGCGCCGCATCTTCAGGGGCGGGGCCGAAATCCTCTATGACCGGTAGAAGCGGGCGGGAAGAATGATGGCAAGCTTGAGCTCGCGGGCGATGGGACTGGTCGCGAGGGGTTTCGCGATCCTCGGCTCCGCCAAGCTGTGTTATGCCTGCAACAAGCGCGTCGGCCGGTTCCTGCCGTACCGCGGAGGCTGGAAGGACGTGCCGCCCCTGATCAAGGCTCTCGATGTGATCGGGAGCGACGTGGAGAACTTTTCCTGTCCGAGGTGCGGGGCGCACGACAGGGAAAGACATCTCTTGATGTATTTCGATCGCGCGGGAATGTGGAAGAGGATAGCGGGCGCGAATGTCCTCCACTTCGCCCCGGAACGCATCCTGGCGGCGAGGATCTCGAACGCGAGGCCCGCACGGTACGTCAAGGCGGACCTGTTTCCCGCGGCGGCGGACACGACGCGCGAGGACATCAGCAGGCTTTCATTCGGCGACCGCACGTTCGGCGTGGTGATCGCAAACCACGTTCTCGAGCATGTAGCGGACGACCGTGCCGCGATGAAGGAGATATTCCGCGTGGTCGTGCCGGGCGGCCTCGCGGTTCTCCAGACACCGTACAGCGACAAGCTCAGCAGCACGTTCGAGGACGAAAGCATTCGCGACGACGCTCTACGGGAAGGACTTGTTTTCGAGATTGGAAGGCGCCGGGTTCGTCTCGAAAGTATTGGATCACGACGCGGTGCTCAAGGATTACGGCGAGAGCCTCTACGGAGTCAATCGGCGCGAGCCGTTCATATGCATGGAGCGTCCGGCGGCCGGTTAGCGCTGAGCTGCATGAACGCGGTTCGAAGGACCGCCCTCCTTGGCGAGAAAGTCCTTGTATGCCGCGGCGATCCCGGTCGCGAGGTCGATCCGGGGCGACCACCCGAGCTTGCGGAGCCGGCTGACATCGAGGAGCTTCCGCGGCGTTCCGTCGGGCTTGCTCCTGTCGAATTCCAGCGCGCCGCTGAACCCGACGATAGCCGCGACCGCGCGCGCAAGATCCGCGACGCTCTGGTCCTCGCCGCAACCGACGTTGATCAGCGGCAGATCGTTGGGGCCCTGAAGCAGTTCGCCGAATGCGTCGTCCGCAAGGCTCATCATCATCAGGCAGGCATCGGCCATGTCGTCGCTGTAAAGGAACTCGCGCCGCGGCGAGCCGGTTCCCCAGATCACCACGCGATCGACGCCGCGGGTCTTCGCTTCGTGCATCTTGCGCATGAGCGCCGGAAGGACATGGGCCCCTTCGAGATCGTAGTTGTCGTTGGGGCCATAGAGGTTCGTCGGCATGGCCGCCAGGTAGCGCGTTCCGTACTGGCGGTTGTAGCTGCGGCACATCTCGACGCCCGCTATTTTCGCGATGGCGTAGGCGCGGTTGGTGGCTTCCAGGGGACCGGTCAGCAGATACTCCTCCTTGATCGGCTGCGGGCAGTCGCGGGGATAGATGCACGACGATCCCAGAAAGAGCAGGCGCGTGGCGCCGTTGCGCCAGGCCTCGTGCATCACGTTGGTCTGCACGGCGAGGTTGGACTGGATGAACTCGGCGGGATAGTCGTTGTTCGCCAGGATCCCGCCGACTTTCGCGGCCGCCATGAAGACGTAGGCGGGTTTCTCCTGCTCGAAGAATTTCCTGACGGCGGCCTGGTCGGTGAGCTCGAGCTCGGCGTGGGTTCGGGTGAGGAGATTCCGGAAGCCCCCGCTCGCCAGGCGGCGCGCGAGCGCCGATCCCGCGAGACCCCGGTGGCCGGCGACGTAGATCCGCGCATTCGATTCCATCTGATGCCGAGAGTTTTGAGTTGCCCTACTCGCGGACGGGGGCGGCGGCGAAGCCGTGCTGCTTCATAAGCCGCTCGCGCTCGGCTTCCTTGAGATCGTCGCGGACCATCTCGCTTACCAGCTCCGAAAAGCGGATTTTCGGCTTCCAGCCGAGCTTCTCCCGGGCCTTGCTCGCGTCGCCGAGCAGACTGCTCACCTCGGTCGGACGGAGGTGACGCGGATCGACGGCCACGATGCGGCGCCCCTTCTGGTCGTATCCGCATTCGTCGCGTCCCCTTCCTTTCCAGGTGAGATGCATCCCAAGCTCCTTTGCCGCGGCGACGACGAATTCGCGCACGCTGTGCTGCTCGCCGGTCGCGATCACGAAATCCTCGGGCTTTTCCTGCTGCAGCATCAGCCACTGCGCCTCCACGTACTCGCGGGCGTGGCCCCAGTCGCGCCGCGACTCGAGGTTCCCGAGATAGAGGCAGTCTTCGAGGCCCAGGCTGATCCGCGTAAGCGCACGCGTGATCTTGCGGCTGACGAAGGTCTCGCCCCGCACCGGGGATTCGTGGTTGAACAGGATGCCGTTGCAGGCGAAAAGACCGTAGGCCTCCCGGTAGTTGATCGTTATCCAGTGCGCATAGAGCTTGGCGACGCCGTAAGGCGAGCGCGGATAGAAGGGCGTCCCCTCGGTCTGCGGCGATTCGTGCGCGAGCCCGAAGAGCTCGGAGGTCGAAGCCTGGTAAAACCGCGTCTTGTCCTTGAGTCTCAGGATTCGGATCGCTTCCAGCAGCCGCAGCGCACCGAGCGCGTCGGCATCGGCGGTGTATTCCGGCTCCTCGAACGACACCGCGACGTGGCTTTGCGCGGCGAGGTTGTAGATTTCGTCCGGTTGCACCTGCTCGGTGATATGAACGAGGCTGCTCGAGTCGGTCATGTCGCCGTGATGCAGGATGAAGCGGCGATCCGACACGTGCGGGTCCTGATAGAGATGGTCGATCCGTTTGGTGTTGAACAGGGAAGTGCGCCGCTTGACGCCGTGTACCTCGTAACCCTTGTCCAGGAGAAACTCGGCTAGATAGGCGCCGTCCTGGCCGGTGATTCCGGTGATCAGCGCGACTTTTTGTTTTTTCATGAGATTGGGTATTGTAGCCTGCGCCGCGCGGCAGTTTGGATTGCATCCAATGGGTATGATATATTGTCATACCAAGGAGAATCCTCATGAGCAGTGTAAAGGTTGCAATCACCATCGACCGGCAAACGCTGCAGCGCGTCGACGGCCTGGTTTCCAAGAAAGTGTTCCCCAACCGGAGCCGGGCGATCCAGGAAGCCGTGGCCGAAAAACTCACGCGAATGGAACGCAGCCGGCTGGCGTCCGAGTGCGCCAAGCTCGACCCGAAGTCGGAAAAGGCTGTAGCGGAGGAAGGCCTGGGTCGGGAGCTGGAAACATGGCCCGAGTACTGAGGGGGGAGATTCGCTGGGCGGACTTGAATCCGGTCAGGGGGCACGAACAAGCGGGTTTGCGTCCGGTTTTGGTACTCAGCCACGACGTCTTCAACGAGCGTTCCGGAACCGTGATCGCGGTAGCCCTGAGCAGTCAGCCCCAGCGCGCTGGTTTTCCGCTGACTCACGAGCTTCAGTCTGCGAGGCTGCCGAAGCGATCGTGGGTCAAGATCAGTCAGATTCGGACTCTTGCCGCCGAACGGATCGGGGCGAAGCTCGGCCGCGCTTCGCCCGAAGAACTTGCTCACGTCATCGAGGGTTCCCTTCGCCCGTCATTGGGTATAAGATTCAACGCCCTGCTGGTAACTCCTGCAGATAGTTCGTAAGTCCCCGATCGGTCTTTTGAAACGGATCTTTTATGCGGACTACTCTTTACGGTTTCGGAATCTGCCTCGGCATTCTCTTTGGCATGCCCGCCTGGGCGCAGGTCGATCCCACTCAACAGCAAACCACGACCGCTCCCATAACGCAGGAGCAGGCTCCGGCGATGCCGGGCATCCAGGACGTCCGCGGCCCGCTCAACACGATCAGCAACCGCCCGCGCGCGGCGACGGGCGCGCAAGCGGGCTCTGCGCCGGGTGCGCGCACCGCGTTCCCCGGCAGCGATCTGCAGGAGCGCATCAAGGAGTTCGAATTCGAGCAGCTTCAGCGGGACCTTCAAGCCGAACAGAGGGAGCGCAACGAATTCCAGCAGTTCGTGATGCAGTCGATCGGCCGCGATCTGCCGATGTTCGGCGCCAACCTCTTCCGCACGGTGCCGAGCACCTTCGCACCGGTCGACAATATTCCGGTCGCGGCCGACTACGTCGTCGGACCGGGCGACGAGATCCAGATTCGCGCGTGGGGGCAGATCGACGTCGATGTCAACTCGATGGTCGATCGCAACGGCACGATCAGCGTGCCGAAGGTGGGCGTGATCAACGTCGCCGGGATCAAGGCGAACGACCTGCCCGCCTATCTCAAGACGGTATTCGGCCGGACGTTCCGCAATTTCGAGCTGACCGCGACGCTCGGCAAGCTGCGCTCGATCCAGATCTTCGTCGTCGGGCAGGCGAGGCGGCCGGGCACCTACACGGTGAGCTCGCTCAGCACGCTGGTGACTGCCTTGTTCGCAGCCGGCGGACCCTCGAGCAAGGGTTCGATGCGCAGCATCCAGTTGAAGCGCGGAAACCGAGTCGTCACCGATTTCGACCTGTACGACCTGATCCTCTCGGGCGACAAGTCGAAGGACGTGGCGCTCCTTCCGGGCGATGTGATCTACATCGCGCCGGTCGGACAGCTTGTCGCGGTCGCCGGCAGCGTCAATGTACCGGCGGTCTACGAACTCAAGCAAAGCACAGTGCTGTTCGACCTTATCCGCTGGTCCGGAGGGCTCGCCACCACGGCCGCGGGGCAGAAGGCCACCGTGGAACGGATCGAGAACCACAAGACCCGCACTGTCGAGGAGTTCACGCTCGACATGACCGGGCTCTCCCGCCCGATCCGCGAGGGCGATCTCGTCACCGTTTATACGCTCGTGCCGCGCTTCGACAACGCCATCGCCCTCCGGGGAAATGTCGCCCAGCCGGGCCGCTTCCCCTGGCGCGAGGGCATGCGCGTGCGCGACCTGATCCCGGACCGGGAAGCGCTGCTCTCGCGCGAGTATTGGCTCAAGCACAACCAGGTTGTCGGCTTCGAGGAACGCGGTTCAAACGGCCGTCCGCTGGCCGAATCCGAGGTGGCAAAGTCCGTCGCCCCGCGCCAGACTCTGCGTCCGACCGACACGCTGCGGATCATCACGGAGATCCGGCCTTCGCAGCTCGAGGTCAACTGGGACTATGCACTGGTCGAGCGGATCAACCGCGAGGATTTGACGACCGCCCTGATCCCGTTCAACCTCGGCAAGGCGGTGATCGCCGGCGATGCGGACAGCAATGTTGTCCTTCAGCCCGGCGACATCGTCACAGTCTTCTCGAAGGAAGACATCCGCGTCCCGATCTCCAGGCAAACGCAGTACATCCGCCTGGAGGGCGAGTTCAACAGCTCCGGCGTGCACCAGATCGTCCCGGGGGAAACGCTCAAGCAGCTCGTCGCCCGCGTGGGCGGCCTGGCTCCGAACGCGTACCTCTTCGGCGCGCAGTTCACGCGGGAATCGACCCGGATCCAGCAGGAAAAGACCCTCGAAGAAGCGCTCAACCGCCTGGAGCGCGACATCCAGAGATTCAACACCCTGCGCGCGCAGAACGTGACCTCGCCAGAGGACGCCACCTCGCTCAAGCAGCAGGCGGAAAATCAGCAGGCCCTGCTCGCGCGCCTGCGCAAGATCCGGCCGATCGGCCGCATCGTGCTCGAGCTGCCCGAAAACGCGCAAGTGAAGGACCTCCCGGACGTCCCGCTCGAAGACGGCGACCACTTCACCGTCCCGCCCCCGCCCTCGATGGTGAGCGTGTTCGGCTCGGTGTTCAGCGAAAGCTCGTTCATCTACAAATCGGACAAACGCGTCGTGGACTACCTCACGCAGGCGGGCGGCCCGACCAAGGGCGCCGACGAAGGCAGCATCTACGTCCTGCGCGCCGACGGCTCGGTGAAGAGCAGGCGGCAGGAAGGATTCTTCACGGCGTCGCTCGAGCGCAGTCGCCTCATGCCCGGCGACAGCATCGTCGTGCCGGAAGAGCTCGACCGCACCACGGTCACCCGGGCGCTCAAGGACATCTCGCAGATCTTCTACCAGTTCGGCCTGGGGGCGGCGGCGATACAGGTCATACGAAACAGGTAGTTTGGCTATGCCAGAGCAAGGTCACTTGGAGAACCTCAAGGACACTCCGGCAGGCCAAAGTCCCGTCGAGGACGAAGTCAGCCTGCTCGACTTGCTGATCGTCCTAGCCAAGCACAAGCGGCTCGTGCTCGGCGTTCCTTTTGTCGTGGCGATTGCGGCTGCAATTGTCAGCTTGCTCATGCCCAACATCTACACTGGAACCACCCGCATACTGCCGCCGCAGCAGAGCGCTTCGGCTGCAACTGCCCTTCTAAATCAACTCGGCGGTGCCGCAGGAGTGCTGACCGGAGCGACCGGCGGGGCGCTCGGCTTAAGAAATCCCAACGATCTCTACGTCGGCATGCTCAAGAGCCGCACCGTGGCGGACAATCTGATCGCCCGCTTCGATCTTGCCAAAGTCTATGACGAGAACCGCCTCTCTGATGCCCGCAAGTATTTGCAGAAACAGACCACAATCGTAGCCGGAAGGGACGGAATTATTACCATTGAGGTTGATGACAGGGATCCGAAGCGCGCGGCAGAACTCACCAACGCCTACGTCGACGAGCTGATGAAGCTCACGAAGGTCCTCGCCGTTACAGAAGCATCTCAACGTCGCTTATTCTTCGAGCGTCAGCTTCTACAGGCGAAGGACAATTTGACCGCGGCGGAAGTCGTGGCGAGACAGGGCCTGCAAAAAGGCGGACTTGCTCAAGTGGACGCCCAGGGGCGCAGCATGATCGAGGTCACAGCTAGATTGCGCGCCCAAATCTCGGCGAAAGAGGTTCAGCTCGGCGCGATGCGCACGTTCGCCGCCGAAGGTAATCCAGAGTTGCAGAGAACTCAGCAGGAACTCGAAGCACTCAGGCGAGAGCTTGCTCGCATCGAAGGCTCATCCCCGGTTGCCGCTGTCGGTAAGGGCGATGCATCGGGCAATACCGGCCTCGATAACCTCGGCCGTCTGCGCGACGTGAAGTACTACGAATTTCTTTATGAGCTACTCGCGAAGCAGTATGAGCTCGCCAAGATAGACGAGGCGAAAGATGCAACCGTTATCCAAATAATGGACAAAGCAATAGAACCCGACAGGAAATCCAAGCCAAAACCGTCCCTCATCGTGCTCCTCTCCGCGTTCGCGGCTCTGGTCATGTCAATTGTCTGGGCTTTTGTCCGAGAAGCGGTAGCCCGTGCTAAGGCAGACCCTGAACAAGCATCACGGCTCGAAAGTCTCAGGGACTACCTGCGCTGGGAATAGCGATTTCTCGTTGATTACTGGGTCTTGCATCGCAACCGCAGCGTCTTCGCCAGCTGATACCACGGAATTAGGTGGACCTTGGCATTCCAGAAACGAGTAATGGATGCAACGCGTAAGACGGTGAAAAGATGAAAACAGCGCTGATCTGCGGAATCGGCGGTCAGGACGGAGCCTATCTCGCCCGATTGCTGCTCGGCCGCGGCTACGAAGTCGTCGGCACTTCTCGCGACGCCCAGATGAGCGGTTTCGCCAATCTGGATAGCCTCGGCATTCGGGGGCGCGTCCGGGTGGTGTCGATGGCGATGAAGGACTTCCGTAGCGTGCTTCAGGTGTTGAACCAGATCCGTCCGGATGAAGTGTATAACTTGGCGGGGCCAAGCCCGGTGGCACTGTCCTTCGAGCAGCCGGTGGAAACCCTGGAAAGCATCACCGTGGGCACCCTCAACCTGCTCGAGAGTATCCGCTTCCTCAACCGGGAGATTCGTTTCTACAACGCTGGTTCCAGTGAGTGCTTCGGCGATACCGGGGAATTGACGGCAGACGAGAATACCCCTTTTCGCCCGCGCAGCCCCTACGCCGTGGCCAAAGCAGCGGCATTCTGGGAGGTGGCCAACTACCGAGAAGCCTATGGCCTGCATGCATCGTCGGGCATCCTGTTCAACCACGAATCGCCCTTGCGTCCCGAGTATTTTGTCACCCAGAAGATCGTGCGCGCGGCCTGTCGCATCGCGGCGGGCCAGCAGGAGAAGCTCAAGCTGGGCAACCTCTCCGTGCAACGAGACTGGGGTTGGGCGCCGGAATATGTGGACGCCATGTGGCGAATGCTCCAAGGGGATTGTGCCGAGGACTACGTGATTGCCACGGGTGAAACCAACCGCTTGGAGGATTTCGTTGGCGAGACCTTCCGTCTGGTAGGGCTCGATTGGCGCGAGCACGTGGAAAGCGACCCGACCCTGCTGCGCCCGATAGACCATAGAATCGGGAGAGCCAATCCGGCCAAGGCGCAGGAACAGCTCGGCTGGACTGCCAGTTCTAAGATGCAGGATGTGGTGCGACAGATGGTGTCCGCTAACCGAGCGTGGTACGCCGATGATAGGAGAGGTGCGTCCGCAGTAGGGCGCCGTCAATAATCAAGGCTCCGCTGTGAGGGTCGGAACATGATGGGCAGTTTCGGACGCCGCCTGAAAAGTAAGGCTAGCGTTCTCCTAAAGAATCCCTATATCAACGCTCTGCGAGGCACGCCCCTGCCAGATGTGACCGGAGAGAATGCGCAGATTGCCATTGCAAGAGCGATCAAGATGGGCGGCCAGCTTGTAGCAAGGGTCGGAGCAACAGAAGGCGAAACCGTCGCTTTCTACCTGAGCAAACGCATCGCGAAATCAGGCCCAGTTCCACCGTATCCGGATAGGCTTCTGAGAGACATGAAGGTGTTATCGGGTTTTTTTCCATGCACGAACGAGACTCTTGATCAGGTCTCGATCCAATATCTGAGCTGTATCGAGACGATTGACGTCTATGCAGCGTGGACATCCTATGATCGCCACCTATGTCCGCGTGGCGCGCTGCGTTGCCGTCTAATCGATCTCGACCCGTTCTTCACTGCTAACCGTTGGACTTTAGCGCTGAAAGGACTCCGCGTCACCGTGGTCAGCCCTTTCAAAACAACAATTTTGGCCCAGTATCCGAACCGGGCCCAACTTTTCGCACAGCCGACGATGCCTGATTTTTCCCTTTCCGTTGTTGAGGCAGCACAGACACACTGCGCTCAGGATGTCGGGCAGCAAAGCTGGTACGAAAATCTCTCTAAGATGCATACTGCCGTGGCTCAATCCAAGCCCGAAGTGGTCATCATCGGTGCCGGCGCCTATGGTTTGCCGTTGGCATCGATGGCGAAGGCGCATGGGGCAACCGCGGTTATGCTGGGTGGGGCGACGCAGCTCCTGTTCGGAATAATTGGTAGTCGGTGGTTGAATGACCCCCAGTATCGAGCGCTTTTTAACGAGTACTGGCGCCGTCCGAGCGAAGAAGAAAGGCCTGCTGGCTATCAAACTCTGGAAATATCTGGTGGAGCCTATTGGTAAGACAACTGTTCTGCATTGAAGACCGATCCGGTCCTTTCGTAGACGTATTTAGAGCGTCGGCGCTAGATGCGGGTTATGTCGTCGAAGTGCGTGCACCCGAAATCGGCGATCCGCGGTTCAACCGCTTCAAGAGCGTCTATCGACATCTTTCTGTCAATTCCGCCGCGTTCGAACTGGCTTGTTTCTATCGCTATTTCGCGGTCCGAGCAACTGTCAAGCTGGCGCAGCGGTTTATCATCTGCGATAGCGACCTTGTCGTTCAGTGCGGTCCGGAGGAATTACCGGAGGAAATTCGAGAATTCACCACTGGCCTAGTCGGTAGCGTCGGGATTACCGGCGGTGTCTTAGAAAAAGATATCAGCCCGCATTTCTCGATATGGTCGACCGAACTTCTGCAGGACTTCTGCGACTTTCTTATCCATGCCTATGAAATGCAGGGCGAGAGATTACAGTCGCTTTATTCCGATCGGCGCAAAACTAACCCTCGGGCCTCGATTTCCGACATGACCCTACTCCAACTGTGGGTGCAGCAGCGGTCGGTCCCTTTTCTGAACTCCAACCAGATTTTTGGCGATCTGCATGTTGACCATAACATCAGCTTGCGTGAGTGCGTCGGGCGCCAATTTAGAACCTTCTTGGGACGCAAGAGCCTTCGCTTGGCAAAGGGCAAGGTTGGTCTGATTGACATAGATGGCCGGCCGATAAGGGCGGCGCTGCTACACCTCCAGGGGCGTTACAAGCTTGTTGCCGAGGCGCTTTATAGGCGCCAGCGGTTTAAACTGATTGCAGGCTCAGCCTATATCGCCCTTGGTCGCCGCGTTCGTTCTTCCTTGCAAAAATGAAGGCGTTCGCTGTTCCTACTGCATGCGGTGCTATCGCCGCCGCTCTGTCCTTGATTTTCTACGGTGCGTTCTCGCGCTTCTACGGCGATGCACTGCTCGGCTGGATCATCATGCTCATCGCGTCGATGTCGCTGGTCCAACTCGGGTTAGTTCCGCAGGCCTGGCTTTATGTCGTGGGTGCCGCTACTGATTCGGAGCTTAAAAAGCGTTTCTCGGTCGGCGTGCTCGCAGAAGTCGGTGGTGGCCTGATCGGCCTCTGTGTGCTTGCGGCACTTTTCAGTCTGCCGATCGAACTCCTCCGAAACCACGGTTCAGAAGCATTACTTGTTTTCGGTGGTCTTTGGGCTGCGGGATCGACGTCCTTACAGGGTCTGTTGCGGGCTCGAGGGAAGTGGCGATCGTTTGCTGCCTGGGTATTGATTCCGAACGTTGTGCGCATCCTTTTCGTTCTCACTTTGCCGGTGGCGGCAAGCGTCGGAAAGATTCCAGATCTGGAAAACCACTCGGTTGCGCTGGTAGCTATTTACTTCCTTGTACCGGACCTCATTCGCTATCTCGTTGTGAATCTCGCGTTTCTGCCGAGGTTCTTCGGTTTTCCATCGATGGAAGACTTCATTCGGGGCCTGCGGGGTATCTGGCACAACTGGCTTTTCGATTTCGGTTCGGCAATTACAGAGTCTGGCGACAAGATATTGGTTGGCGCGCTTGTCGGACCTCAACTTCTCGTCGCCTATTTCTTTGCGCGTAAGATAGGCGCGGCTGTTACGATTGTAATTGAACCATTTTACGCCGAGCATTACCGCAGAATCGTGTTATGCCCGGTGGAGCAGCGCACGCGGCGGCAGATTACAACCTATTTGCAAGGCGTGCTGCTGGGCGTTTGCGTCTCCCTGCTTGGTGCTGGCGCGGTGTTTGTCGCAAGCAGGATGCCACTCGCTTCAAACTACGTGCCCGAAGCCGTTCAGAGTAATATCCTTATATTCTGCACTATTCTACTAATCGATAGCGGGATCGCGGCAAACCGTTGGAGCCGTTACCTTTCCCAATCAGGGAATCGCAGTCTGAAGTTGTTCATTTTTCGAGTAACATTATTTCTTACACTAGGTCTGAGCCTCATCCTTTTGAGAGGTCTGTCGGGTGGACTGGCACTCGCGCTATCGTTCTTCCTGCTATGGCTATTAGAAATCATCTTCCTAAGCGTGATGCTTCGCAGGAAGGGTCTCTTCCACGGACGTGCACCAGGGAGCGACTAGCGGCGGTACGATTGAGTACCAGAGAAAGGTGGCGGAGGATAAAGCCATGTCCTTGAAAGAAAAGGTTCGGCAATGGCTGTCGCTCTTGATCCGCCATCGATTCCAGTTCCAGCTTCAACTCCAGGCCGAGATTCGAGAACTCAGGAATAGTCTGAAAGCAGTCGTGCCAGGCAACCCAGCCGTCCATGGCTTCAAGGTGTACTCGCAATTCGACGAGGACGGCATCATCGAGGAAATATTCCGCCGCATCGGCGATGGCCGGACGTTCGTCGAGATCGGCTGCGGCAACGGGCTGGAGAACAATACGCACTATCTACTGCTTAAGGGTTGGCGCGGAACTTGGGTAGATGGCAGCGAACGGAATATTTCAGCGATCCGGCGACACCTTCCCGCCAACGAGCGACTGAAAGTCGTGCATCAGCTCGTCAATCGCGAAAACGTTCGCGACTTGTTGCCACGCGAGCTCGACCTGCTAAGCCTCGACATCGACGGCAACGACCTCGAAGTGCTGACCAGCATCATGACGGTTAGTTCTCCAAAGGTCATCTGCGTAGAGTACAACGGAAAATTCCCACCGCCCATCGCAATCAGTATCCGCTATAACCTCTCGCATACTTGGGCGCATGACGACTATCACGGCGCCTCTCTACAAGCCTTCGTTAATCTTCTGACCGGGTACAAGCTCGTGGCATGTGGCCTCAGCGGAGCGAATGCTTTTTTCGGCCGGACGTCAACCCTTGAAAAACATACTTGCTGCAGACAGGGCAACTCTTCCTGTTGATTATAGTTCGCGGCTTCCAGCATCGTGATCTAAATTTATGTCCGAAAGTCAATGTAAGGTCTGCAACAATGCGGACGTCCGCTTCCTGTTCACGGAGGCGAGTTTTGGCAAGGCACATGGCTGTTACTATTGCGCGACTTGCGATCTGTACCAGACATTGGGCGATGTCGCGCCCGTGTCGCCAGACTACGTAGGCCTGGAGGAAAAAGATCTTGTCGAGGAACATGTCTATCTTCAGAGGGCTCATAAACGACCGGCTTTTGACCAATGGTTAAAGACGATCCAACGGCTGACCTTGCCATTTGAACCGGGGTTTCGCTCCGTTCTTGATATTGGTTGCGGCGTCGGTGGCTTTCTAGAGTTTGTCGCTGGCAAAGGATTGCGGACCTACGGTTTTGACGCGTCGGCGGCGCAAGCGCGTGTCGCGCGAGAAAAGTTCCCGAACGTCCGCAACAGTATCGGTATCGACGACTATGTCGCACAGCTTGATCACGTGCCCGCTTTCGACTATGTGACCATGTGGGATGTCTTTGAACATATCCGTGACCCTCAGTCGCTTCTCAAGAGCATATGGCCGTACATGGCGCCGACCGGCTTGTTATTCGTATCCGTACCCAGCGGCGCCCCGATGCGATTCAAGCTGATCGTCGCCAAAATGGCACAGCGGACACCAGGGCTGATCCCTTGGGAACACGTGTTTTATTATACCAAGCGCTCACTCCGCAAAATGTTCGAGAGCAATGGATTTGACGTCTTATCTGTCGACGGAGTTGTGCCGTATGTGCGGTCCCTAAGCATGCACGAAGTCGCTCGCCGAGCGACCCATCGCCTGCTTGCAGCTACGCCCTGGGCTTTTCAAATCTCAGCAATTGCGCGCCCCAGGATGTGATCATGAGAATGGGTCTTACCTTGACGGCCTTGGCGGCTGGCCAGAGGGTTAATGTTGAATCACGTAAACGTTGTTGCGGCTCTGTGATCGTCTATGGGTAACATCGCCCTCGGTGCGGCATGCGCGCTGGTATTTGTCCTGTTGCCGCTTTTCAAAGGACGAGGATATCGCCAACTGTGTTTTGCCACGACCAATATAGGCTTCGCCTTTTGGTACTGGCTGCCGGCAGTTCGAATGCTCAACGTGCCCCCCACAGACGGGACCACTGCGGACATTACTCAGAATTCGTTGAATGTGAGCGCCTGGATCGTGCTGGCAGCGAATATCTGGGCCGCGCTCTTCCTTATTACCTCTCATGTCGTTCGCGCTCGGCTCCTATCGTCGAGTGGCGCCATGGCCAGTCTGGCGCTGGCCGTTTGCTTCTTGGGCTCTGGTACACGCTCGATTTTGCTTATGGGCATTTTCGTTGTGATCGCTGGCCATCTCGTGAGGGATCGCTCTGCAGATGCAGCAAGGGCGCAACGGGCTCGAGTAAGCGCCTTACGCTATTGGTATGGCGTGCTAGCACTGATTATCCTGACAACCATAGGCCTTGCTCTTAGCGTCAGATTTGAATCTGCTGGTAGCGACAGCAATTTTCTGATCGATGCTGTTCTCAATAACAATGACATGCTTCGCGAACTCGCCTTTACTGAGTCACAGCTTGCCGATTACAGCTCACCAAACGTGATCGACTTCGTGCTGACCCCGCTTACTTTCATTCTGCCGAGTTTTCTCGGATTTGAGAAAGCCATCCCAGATCATTTGCTGTATTTCAATTACAGCCGCGCAGGCATTGACCTTGTGCTTGGTCAAGGGAATGTTTTCCCTGGAATTATTGCAGATTTTCACATGGTATTCGGCGCGCTTGGGCCGATATTGTTCTCGGTCTTCTTGATAACGTTTTTTTACGTGGCGAAATTGACATCGACGTTACTGCCAAACCCGCTGACACGGTTGACGTTTCAGATCACCTTCTTATCCTATCTATTCATCTCGTTCCGCAATATCCAAGGGGCATTGTTGCTGGTACTGATATTAGGCGTCGTCCTAATCAAATTGACCGCTCGCCCTGCGCAGTATCGGCGGTCCAGTAAGCTAATTGCAAAAAATGCGCGTATGTCTTGATTCCATCATCTTTGGCCTTCAGCGGGTTGGGGGCATCAGCACGTACTGGGTTGAATTATGTCGCTATCTCGCCCGAGATCCAGAAATAGAACTCCACCTGAGGATGCCACGAAACATTATCGGCATCGCCGCCGCCGGCACGACGGCATTAACCCGATACGTTACGACCGATTGCTTGCCTACGAAGATCGGCCGCTACTTTCCTTTGCCTACTCATCGTGGGGCGATCCATCATTCATCCTACTATCGAAGGCCGCTGTCAGCTCTCGGTATTAGTGTTGTGACGGTCTATGATTTTGTGTATGAAAGGGTTCGGACGGGATTTGCGCGCAGTGTGCATTCCTGGCAAAAAAGTTCGGCTATACGGCGCGCCCATGGCGTGTTCTGCATTTCCGAAAACACGCGCCGCGATCTGCTTGAGCGCTATCCGGATATCGATCCTGCACGCGTGATAGTTACTGCGCTCGGAGTTGCTTCAGACCGATTCTTCCCGGTTCTATCAAATGAAATCGATCGTACGCTTTCTGATGCCGTGGTGTTTGTTGGCACCCGAGGTAGGTACAAGTGTTTCGAGCTAGCTATCGAGGGTGTTTCGCGTGTTTCAGGCCTGAGGCTCGCGATTGTCGGGGGTGATCTGACAACCGAGGAAAGAGCTTCCCTCGAAAGACATCTGTCACGCCGTTGGCTCATGCTCGGGTCAATATCGGACGAAGCGCTTCGTCGAACTTACGGGAGTTGCTTTGCCTTTATCTTCCCGTCCTCGTACGAAGGCTTCGGATTGCCAATTCTTGAGGCAATGGCATGTGGATGTCCAGTAGTCACAAATCGTCTTTCTTCGTTCCCCGAAGTGGGCGGTGATGCGGCGCTCTATAGCAATAGTCAAACTGCTGATGCATACGCCGAACAGCTTGTCCGACTCACCGACTCCTCGGTTCGTGCATTCTTTGTCAATGCCGGCCTATCGCGTAGCCGGCTGTTCCCTTGGAGTCGAACATTTTTCCAGACGGTTGAGTTCTACCGTAAGCTTGTTGCATCGTAAACCGTTTCCACATAGGACGGATTCCTGTTCGCCGGCTAACAAATGGCTTCAATGTACAAGGACTATGGGTACCAAACAGAAGTCCAAGTGGACGCTCATGGCTACTTGCTGCCAGCGATCAGACAAATTCTTGGGAAACCAAGCGGTCCTATTCTCGACTTGGGTTGTGGCAATGGCGCGATTGCTCGCGCGTTACTAAGCGAAGGATGGGATGTTTACGGCGCGGATGCGTCCGAATCAGGCATCCGTCTAGCTGAGCAAGTGGCACCGGGACGTTTTCATGTGCTCGATATCACCGCAGGCGCACTAACCGCTGAGCTCGCTGACAAGCAATTCCAGACCATTATTTCCACCGAGGTCATCGAGCATTTGTACAACCCACGGGGTTTTTTCGATTTTGCTCGCCGCATTTTGGTACAAGCGGGAGGGGGGAGACTAGTAGTGTCGACGCCATATCACGGTTATCTAAAAAACCTGGCGATAGCGCTTGTGGGCAAAACAGACAAACACTACACTGTGTTGTGGGATGGAGGACATATAAAGTTCTTTTCCCGCAAGACGCTTGGGCAAATGCTGCGTGAGCAGGGTTTCGTGGTGACTGGTTTTGCTGGTGCAGGCCGAATTCGGTATCTGTGGAAAAGTATGCTAGTAATTGCAGCTATTTGAGCTGGGCGTTGTGCTCCTTGGAACGTAGCTTCGCTCATGCGCAGCTACGATGACAATCATCTTCGTCAATAGATTTTTCTTCCCCGATCATTCCGCCACAAGCCAGATCCTTACGGACTTGGCTTTTTATTTGGCCGAGATCGGCCATGATGTACACGTGGTAGCGAGCCGGCTGCGTTACGAAGAGCCCGAGGCGTCATTGCCTCCTGCCGAACTGGCACGTGGTGTAAAGATCCACCGGGTTTGGACGTCGCGGTTCGGGCGAGACAGCTTGCTCGGCCGGACCGCTGACTACCTGACTTTTTACCTAAGCGCGGGCTGGCGACTGTTTCTTCTTGCGAGGCGCGACAACACGATTGTCGCAAAGACGGATCCACCGCTGATATCAATTGTGGCGGCGGTTGTCTCACGGATGCGTGGAGCGCGCCTCGTAAACTGGGTGCAGGACGTATTCCCAGAGACTGCAATAGCGCTAAACGTAACGGGCGTGAGTGGATGGTTTGGGTGGGCATTACAGCGTTTGCGCGATGCTTCGTTGAGACAGGCAGTTATGAATGTAGCCTTGGGCGAAAAAATGGCCGCGTACCTGGCCGGGCGCGGCGCGCGGCCCGATCGGGTCAACGTGATCCACAACTGGGTTGATGACGAGTCCATTGTCCCCGCCCCGCCAGAGCGGAACCGGCTGCGCCGACTCTGGGGGCTGGCGGACAAATTCGTGGTGGGGTATTCCGGTAACATGGGCCGGGCGCACGAGTTTGAAACAATTCTCGAAGCCGCGGCGCAGCTCAGGTTGGAAACGGACATCGTGTTTTTGTTTATCGGCGGGGGAAATCAGAAGACTCGCCTCGAAAAGGAAACGGTCAAACGCGGCCTCACACACGTCTCGTTCAAGCCCTATCAGGACAGGGAGACTCTGCCGGAGAGTCTCGGCGTGGCGGATGTGCATCTCATCTCTCTTCGGCCGGAATTGGAGTGTTTCATTCTGCCGAGCAAAATTTATGGCATTGCGGCGGCCGGGCGCCCCATGATTTTCATCGGAGACCCCGGCGGAGAAATTGGAGGAACCGTACGGACGGGTCGCTGTGGCGCGGTAGTCCGGCCCCGGGAATCCGTAGAGTTGGCAACGTTGCTGCGGAATTTGAGAGACGACAATGAATTGAGACGCGAGTGGGGACACAATGCCCGCCGCCTGATCGAGGAAAGATTTTCGAGGAAACGGGCGATGGCCCTTTGGCAGGATATTCTATCTCCGCGTAGCGATTGATCGCGGGCCGAGCGGCACGCAATCAACCGTTTGTCAAACCCTGGCGCGGCTCGAGAAAAATAGCCAGAGATAAAGTGCAACGTAGGCGGCGCAAAAAAGAAGCGACGCCGCGACGAGCCACCGCGTCTCCCCCCAGAACAACAAGGCGGGCACGGAGCAGCACAGGGTCATCAGCCAGCCGAAAGGCGCGACCCTGCTATTGAGCCGGGTCAAGGACGCAGGGTCGGAGGCGTCCGTGCGGGCCCGCGTCAGCTGCATGTAGATCACTTGATGTAGGTGCATGCGGTCCGGCTGTCCGGGCGATTGGCCTTGTATGAACTTCCTGCGATACATCGAAAAAAGCGTCTCGAATATCGGATACACGAGCAGCAGCATCGGGAACCATGGCGAGATTTCCGGATGCCGTGCCACGAGGAGCACCGAGAGCTCCGCCAGCCAGAAGCCGAGCAGATAGGCGCCGCTGTCTCCCAGGAAGATCTTTCCTCTCGGGTAATTCCAGGCCATAAACCCGAGCAGAGCGCCGATCATCGCAAGCGCAGAGGTGAAGAGTAAGGCGTCTCCCACCAGAGCTGAAACGTAGGCGATTGCAGCGAGCACGATCACCGCATGGCCGCTCGCCAGTCCGTTGTAGCCGTCGATGATGTTGATCGAATTGGCGACGCCGCCGACGGCGAACATGGTGAATGCAATCGCGAACGGCGCCCATCTCAGGAGAATATCGAAGCCGGGAATGTCGAGCCGCGGGATGACCGCAGCCAGCAGCCACACGCCGAATGCCGCGGCGAGCATAGTGAGGAGGAGCCGAGTCAGCACCCCCACGTTCTTGGTGACGTCTTCGGTGATCCCACCCAGAAACGCGGGCAGGCTGGCGAGCAGCAGATAGCCGAATTGCTCGCTCGAAGCGATCGGCTCGATCGCGAGCAGGACCGCCCCCGATACGAAAAGGCCGGCCATCACCCCCAGGCCGCCGATTCGCGGGGTGGGAGCGGCATGAAATTTCTGCGGGCCGGTCTTTACGGGGTCGTAGCTCCAGTTTGCGTGCAAAGTCTCATAGCGCACGATCAGATGACCTGCAAAAACGGAAGTCAGGCCGGCGAGCAATAGAATCGCGAGGCCGGCGAAGACTTGCCCTGATTCGAAACGCCGCGGCTTCACCTGGAACGGGCGCTTGGCGTCGGGCGGATAGCAGACGGCCGGAACTCCCGCGCCCGTCAGCCGTTCTGTTTCCCGGCAGGCGGCAAGAGCAAGCGCCTTGTTGTCCGATACATAAGTCACGATTCCTCGAGGCAACCGGGAACTCGGCGTTTCGATCGGATCCTCGGAGAGCAGCTTCTCGTATGCGGGTTCGGGCCCGCCGGGGCATTGCCGGATTGCGACCCTGCACGTGGGACAGCTGACCCGAATGGCCTCGGCGATGGTAGCGACGGCAGCCTGACAGGCTTCATCCTTGCGCAAACCATGCTGCAGGAACTCGAGCCTGACGTTCTCCTGAGCCTCCACCACCACATGAGGGTAGTACATGCGGCCGTGGAAGAAATGCGTTACACCCACGAGCGCGGTGAACAAAACCACAGCCGCAACCGGGGCGTGCGTTCTCTTGCCGAGGCTCGGTGGAGTCACCTTGTGCGCTGCGCTCGCGGTGGCGTGGGGCCGTATAAGGCATCCATGATACTCAACCCGCGATTCCCGAACGAGGCGTCCTCACGAGGCCACGATGCCGATGTCCTTCGACCCGCCGGGCGCCAAGGCCGGGGAATAGGGAAAGACCTGCGGTGTTTGCTCAAACGGACCCCGCATCGGGTTAGTGTTGCAAGGGCTTGACTGAATATGCTAATGTCCTTAAACCATCAAAAGTCAACTTCGTAGTTTCCTAGGGGAGTCGTCATGAAAAAGCTGGCAGCGATAATTTTCTTTGCAATGGTCGGAAGCAATGCGATGGCGCAAGCGGGTGGCGCCTCCCCGGGTGCCGGTGGCAGCGCAGCCAGCAGCGCGTCGGGTGCTACGGCAGGCACGATAGCCACTGTTGCGGCGGTGGTAGCGGGAGTCGCGGCAGCAAGCACAACTAACACCACGACCAACCACTAAGCGGGTTTCAGACCGAGCACTTCTCGAAACCCTGCCGGGGAAACCTGGCAGGGTTTTGCTTTTCCGGGTCGCGCGGAACGCTCCGGCCGGCCGATTTGCTGTGTCCTCCGCCTTCGAAACACGGCACTGCCGCTACAATTCACTGTCTGAATTTTTCTTCGCGCATTGACGCAAACTTTGCACCGATCGTCCTGGCAAAGAGCCATGCGCCGGTTTCCAGGGTGTGGGATGGGAATGATCGCGTGCTGCGTATCTTCCCTGGCGAATTCCGGTCCGACCGGGCTCATCAACATGCCCGATGCGCGCTTCAATCCGGACGGGACTCTGCGTTTCGGCATGGCTTACGCGCGGCCGTATTTCGATCTCAGCGCGAACGCGACGCTGCTTCCGTGGCTTGAGACTAATCTAGCGGTCACCCGAATCACGGGTATTCCAGGATTTAATCCTGGCCCGAACGGACCTGGCCCGAACGGATTCGGCCCAGCCTACGGAGCCTACAAGGACAAGAACGCGGGTTTTAAGATTCGTCTAATAACAGAGGAAGGCTGGTGGCCCGCGGTCGCGATCGGGGCGCAGGACCCTTTCGGCACCAGCCTTTTTCCAAGGCAGTTTGCCGCCGCCACCAAGACTCTGGGCGACCTGCAAGTCACGCTGGGATACGGACGCCAGCAGATCGACGGAGCATTCGGAGGTGTCCGCTACTCGCCGTCCTGGTTGGGGAGCTGGTCCTTCGTCAGCGAATACGACGCGAGCGACTACAAGAACTTTCCCTTCGCCGAGCAATCGCAGGTGAGCGGGCGCACGCGCGGATTCTCGAACGCCATCGAGTACCGCCTCGGGTGGATGACCGCCGCTTTCTCGAATCAGCGCGGGGTCGCCGGAGCCAGCGCCTACGTATCGATCCCGCTCGAGCAAAAGGAATGGATAGCGAAGACGGCTGAACCCGAACCCTACGCGAAAGTGATTCCCCGGCCGACGCTCGCGCAGTGGGAGCGGGACGCGAGCTACAAGAAGCGCATGTACGAAGCGCTCTTCCGCCAGGACTTCAAGGACGTGCGCATCCGCATGGAGTCCGGGGCGCGCCTTTCGCTCACGCTCACCAACAGCCGCATCTCCCGGATGAGCCGCGCAGTCGGCCGGGCGGCGAGGACGGCGCTGCTGCTTGCGCCGCTCCAGACCAGCGAGATCCGCGTGACCTACACGAGCAACGGTTTGCCGGTCGCGACCTACGAGTTTTCCGACCTGAGGAAGCTCAATCGATACTTCAACGGCTTGTCGGCGCGAAGCGAGCTCGCCGAATCCGTCGTCATCCGCTACGCAGATCCGTCCTCGTACTCCGAAAAGGAGAAAGACGACCTGATGGCTGCGCTCGAGGAGCCGACCCGGGCAAAGATTCTCTACGGCGACGAGGGCGATTTCATAAGCTTCAGGGGCGAGGACACCGGCTTGAACCTGTTCCGGGTCAGGCCCACTCTCAGCAGCTACCTGAACGGACCGAAGGTGTTTCAGTACAACATCGCCGTCCTTGCCACCTACGACCGCGAGCTCGCCGAGCGCCTCTTTCTCAATACCGGGGTGAGCTACGTTCTCTACGAGAATATCAGCAACGCAGTCGGCGTAAACAACAGCACGCTTCCGCACGTGCGCTCCGACTTCGGCGAGTACGCAAAGGCGCCGCGCTTGAGAGTCGATCACGTGCTGCTGAACCGCGTCTATCAGCCTTCCGAGCGGACCTACGCGAGGCTCACCGGCGGGTGGCTCGAGCAGATGTACGGCGGGGTCGGCGGACAGTGGCTGTACGTGGAGCGCGGCGCGCCCTGGGCGTTCGATGTGAGCGTCGACGCGGTCAAGAAGCGCGACTTCGACGGACGCTTCGGTTTCCAGGATTACCAGACCGTGACCGCGCTCGCCGCGATGCATTACAGGCTTTCTTATCAGTCCACGTTCACCCTGCGGGCGGGGCGGTTTCTCGCCCGGGATTACGGGGCGCGGTTCGAGATCAAGCGGCGCTTTCGCATCGGGATGGAACTGGGCGCGTGGTACACGATCACCAATGTGGTGGACTCGGGAGTTGGAAGCGAAGGCAATTACCGCGACAAGGGCGTCTTCGTCTCGATCCCGTTCGAAGCTCTGCTGCCCGCCGACACCCGGGTGACGACGGGTTTTTCGCTCGCGCCCTGGACGCGCGACCCGGGGCAGATGGTCAATTCCCCCGTCGAGCTCTATCAAATGCTCGAAAAGCCGCTGATGCTCGACATGCACGACCGCGACGGCCTGGTGCGCTTCGGAGACGCGGAGGACGACACCAACTTGCCCTACCTCGGCAGTCCGCTGTGGGACCGGCCGTTCGAGAGCCTGGGCGGGATGACCGCGCGCGACTGGGGCCATGGCGCGGACGGCTTCGGCAGCTCGGGCGCTTGGGAAACCGCTCTGCTTGGAGCCGGCGCCGTGCTCGGCTCGGCGTTGCTCGACCGGAGCGTGGCCCGGTCCGTGGATCGTCACCCCGGCTCGCGCGCGCTCGATACGCTCGCCGGGTTCGGCAAGTGGCTGCCCGTCGCCGCGATGGGCGGGTCGGGCCTG
>WNGG01007567.1_pt1 | contig 22542 bp, 31 predicted proteins | sample 5400661 | NCBI WGS metagenome assembly WNGG01 (sample SAMN13153372, study PRJNA577476) | soil metagenome | isolation source: 100 cm soil or saprolite under Garry oak tree replicate 1 | place: USA:California | collected 2016-06-15
CCGCCGCCCGACTTTTTCGGGGAAATGAAGGAGGGAATACACGTGGTCACCGACAACCCGATCCTGAAGAGAATAGCTGGCTCCACAGCCACGAGCAACTTGGGCACCAACATTCTGGGCGCGGTGTTCCTCATCTTTGCCTATGACCACTTACATTTCTCCCCTGGCACCGTGGGCCTCATCGGCACAATCGGTGCGGTTGGTTTTGTCGCAGGGGTCCTCCTAACGGGTAGAATCACTGCCAGGCTTGGCGTTGGGATTAGCCTGGCCTTGTCCATCGGGTCTGGTTTCCTCGCCCTGGCAACGCCGTTAGCCCAGTATGGTTACCCGTTTCTTGTGCTCGCAACAGTCGGCTTCTTCTCAAGCGTCATGGTCCCCTTGTACAACATTAACCAGGTCAGCCTCCGGCAAGCTATCACTCCGAACAGGGTCCAGGGAAGGATGAACGCTACGATGAGGACGATTGTCTGGGGAACCATCCCTGCCGGGTCCATAATCGGAGGAGTGCTCGGAGGAACAATAGGGGTCGTGAACACTCTCTATGCGGGCGCATTCGTCGGCGGACTGGCCACTCTATGGATACTACTAGGACCCGTAGTCAAGATTAGAAAACAGCCTGAACCAGTCGCTGACTGATACCCTCTTGATGGGACTAATAAGGCCCAAAAGACCGGCAGGAGAAGTGTTTCCAGATTGATTCTCCTCGAGCCGAAGGTCATCAAACTGGCCGAGACCAGGGTGGACAGGAAAGCAGTAGAGTCCCTTTTGAAGGAACTGGGAGGAGGCGCTTTAGACTGGTGGTCCCAGAGGGGAGAGGCTTGGAACAGCGATTCCGAACTACTGATTGAAGTGGCTGGTAGAACCTGTTATGAAAGTTTTGGGACGGGCCTGAACCCGAACATTACCCGGGTCAGAATAGATTCTGAGGATTACTTCCGCAACATTTTGGAGAAAGGGGATGGAAGTATCCTTGAACATTCGACGGTGACTTTTGCCCTGCTCTGGGTAAGCCGAGTGTTTACCCATGAACTCGTCCGGCATAGGGCCGGAACAGCATACAGCCAGGAGAGCTTGAGATATGTTCGGGTCACGGAGATCAAAATGCCGGCTTGGAACGCGAGCATTCCTCCTGAAGCATTGTCTGGGGAGATGGTTCGGAAAATGTCCGATGCGATAGGCGAGCTGGAAGCCAGATATAATGAGATTGTGAACGGAGTGGCCTGGGATTCACTGTCCTTTGACCAGAAGAAGAGGGTGACGTCGGCACTGCGTAGAATGCTGCCCCAAGGACTGTCCACGGCGATTATCTTCACCGCCAACCATCGAACCTTGAGATGGCTAATAGAAATGCGGACCAGCCCTGGGGCAGAGTTCGAGATCAGAAAAATATTCGGACAAATAGGGGAGATTTGCCTTCGAGACTATCCCCTAATCTACAAAGACTTCCAGAAGACCATGTTAAGAGATGGAACCGCTCAGTACAAGCCAACTCTTCGTTCCAAAGTGTAAAGCCTTTTTCACGAGTGTAGTGCGAAGTGGCAAACATCTTAGTGTAAGGCATTGAAAACGCGTTGACATAACAACTCGTAAGCCAGGTTAACTCACCCCGAAACAAAGAGGGAAAACTAAGCATGCGAGGCTCGCAGATTGACGACGTTCGTATAGGTTGGCCAAAATCCGGCCTGGGACCGCCTATACTCTTCACTAACATCGAAATCAGAAGAATGCTGCGTTTAGCAGGAACTAGGGAAACTGACGTTTTCTACGACCTGGGCTGCGGCTGGGCCCAGAACCTGCTGGTAGCAGCCAGCGAGTTCGGAGTCAAGAAATGCGTCGGAATAGAACGAGACAAGCGAAGACATCTCAAGGCTCGCCGGAGAGTGAGGGCACGGTCGCTCTCCAATCGAATCAAGATTATCCGGGGTAATTTTGAGGATCTCGTTGACGGAGACCTTGATGAAGGCAGCATTGAGGAAGCCACGATATTGTTCTATGGGTTGTCGACAAGCGCTGAATTATTAGACCGGCTTTCCGAAAGGATGCGTAGCGGTTGCAGGCTTGTGTACTACTACAACACCCTCTTCCCTGAAATAAAGGGGGACAGGTCAGACTTCCCCTTCTACGTCTCAATATTTCCTTTCAAGAGACCCGTTTCGGAATTAGACTGGCTTAACTCTATCATACAGAAGAAAGCATCATCGTTGATTCCAGGGGGTGTACCCTCGACAGACGAGCTGTGGGAAGAGCTGACCCATGACTATGATTATCTGGGGTTGAGAGGGGACGCGCGGAAATACCGAGAGAGACTCAGAAGATCACTTCGGCTCATGAACCCCTAGCGAAAAAAGCCCGGGCCAATCACGTCTTGCGAGCTAGCCAGTCCGCGCCGCCTAGAATCATCAGGGCGAACCAGAGTGCAAATACTGGACCGACGACCGACCACCATCTCGACCCGGCTGCCCGGCTAGGTTCGAGGTTTCAAGTTTCGAAAGAGTGAGTAGAATAGACTAATTGAGACTGCGTAGAACAGGGCTGCGAGTAGGAAGGGGCTCGTGTAGCTTCCGGACCCTAGGATAACCCCTCCTAGAATCGTGCTGCCGCTTTGGGGAAGCTCCCACATGACAGAGTTGACAGCGCTAGCCAGACCCCTCTCCTGGGCTTCAATGATACCCATCAGATACGAATCTGCGAGAGGATTGCCCATGTACATGAAACCCGCCCGAGCCACAAAGAAACCCGCCGCCAAGAGAGGGATTGGCGCAAACCCGAGGCTTATCATGAAAACCGTAGCGACCCCTTGAACCATTACTATCGACTTTACCAAGCCGTACCTACGGGAGAGCCTTGGAGAGATTGCGGCTGACATAGCCACAGTTAGACTCGCGAGGGCGAGGAGTGGTCCAGTGTAAGTGTCCTGAACACCGAATTTCAGGAAGAACCATGTGGGAATCAGGGGAATGATGAGCCCCGTCCCAAACCCCAAAAGGCCGTTGAGGAAGGAGAATTTGAGCAGAGTCCGCAGATGCCCTCTTTTTTTCTGCCGGGCTTCGTTCTTGGCCAGCTCGAAATAATCCCGCAATAACAAACTGGCCAGGATTGGTGAGGCGAGAACTGCTAGAGATACGCCGGCCATGAAGGCTCTATGCACAAGGTCAACGCCTAGGCCAGAGATGTTCTGGATGGCAGGAAAGGCTAGGGGGATCGCGCTGCCGATGCCGATTGAACCGAGGTTTACGATGAAGGCCGTGGAGAAGGCCTTGTCCCGGTTCTCAGGGGTAGTCTGATCGGCTATGATGGCGTTCCAGGTGGCTAGGGTTGCGGCTTCTGAGACTCCGACGAAAACTGTGGCGATAAGGAGGTATGATAGGTTGGAGGTTAGGGCGAAGACGAGGAATTCTACGGGGAGGGTGAAGAGTCCTATGAGAAACAGATTCTTTCTTCCCTTCCTATCTGACAGTATTCCCAGGGGAAAGGCTGCGGCAACGAGGGAGAGGCCGAAGACGCCTAGTAGTAGCCCTACGGAGCTTGAGCTGAAACCGGCCTCGGGTAGGTAGGCTGTGATGTATACGGTCAGGTATCCGACGCCGAAGCCTTCGAAGGCGAGGCTGAGAATGAGCCGGGTTACTCTGGTAGGAAGGCTGCGGTACCCGGATGGGCTGGGAATCTTGTCGGGTTCCGGTGTTGACATAGTAGTTGTCCTACCTGTAGATATTCTACATATGTAGAATACCTACTTATATAAGCGTAGCTCACTCAAGAACGCACTCGAAAGGGCCGGCTCAGAATTGTCAGAAGATCACCTAAGGGGAATGAAGGTGGGAATGGTATCCCTTTGGCTGCTCCTACTATTGTCCGAGAAGCCGATGTACGGCTACGAAATCATACGGGAATTGGAGAAGAGGTTTTCAGGATACTGGAAACCCAAGACTGGAACAATCTATCCCGCCCTAGAAAAACTGGAAACTGACAAACTGGTCACCAGCAAGGTCGAGTTCAGGGACGAAGGAGTAGACCGGAGACACTATGCTCTGACGGACAGGGGAAAGGACAACCTGTCCCAGGCCGTCAAATACTGGACCAAGATGTTCGAGGTCGTGGAACGACACCGAGAAACACACCAGGCCATCTTCCGGCATGAATCCCAGCCCACCAGGGAGGAGTTGTCAAGAATACTGGTCGAGCTGGGGAGGTCGTTGAAGACGGGCACCACGGACCTAGCCCAGGTCATGCCTTCGAACAAGAAAGCTCTCGCGAAGACCACCGAGCCCTTCGACTTCAAATTTCTCTACGCCAAGGAAAACCACGAGCAAGAGTTCCACATGGCCATCAAATGGAAGCCGAAAGAATCCAAGTGACCAGAACATACGACATTGCGGGAATCCGCCAGTCATGCAATGACAGCCCGGGGAAAGTAGCGCTCTGCGGCGCTGACACCGAGCGATAGTCTTGAGAAGTAGGTAACGCGAGGAAAAATGATGTTTTTCGCAAGTTCTGTTCAAATGGAACTAGGCCTGGCGCAGATTCAACGCTTCTAGAATCGCGTCCAAAAATATTGGGTTATACCAAACGGTGGACAATGATATCCCGGTGGAAAAATGAAACGATTCGCATTGTTCGGAACAGCACTATCACTGGTGATGGCTCTGGCCGTCATGGTTCCTGCATACGGTGCAATGCCTACAACTCTACCGCCCGCAACAACGGTTCACAGTAGGATCAACCAGCCCCTGACCACGGGAATGGTCCTGATGATTTCCGGGTCTGGAACAGGCTTCAGCATCAACGACCAGTCAACCCAGCAAGCGGCTAGCATCCAGCTTACGGTGAGAGTGGACAGGGTCTCCATGGGACGGGCACTGGTGACTGTTACCAGTGGAACATTGAACATTGGCTCGGCGACCTTCACCGCGGATGGCGGACGTGGAATCATCAACTTCCACAGCAAGAAGATGGTGTTACACATAAACCTCAAGGACAGCAATGGTAACACATCACACCTCGTGTTGCTCGGCAAAGTCAATGGGCAAATCCCGTCAACCCTGGCAGTAAACGACCATTTCAGCGTGGACTTCATTCGTCCTCAAAGCAAGCTGGCCTCCAAATGGTTCCTGGAGTTCCCAGGCACCACCGTGACTGTGACTAGTACCAGCTAGACGAAGCCCACGAAACTCTTTTTTTATATCTCTCTTTTTTCTAGAATAGAACAGAGGATTCTTGGACTCGAAAACATTGACGATGGGAATGATAATCGGATTAGTAATCGGCATATTGCTGGGCATAGTACTGGAAGCCGACCTGTTCATAATATAGCCCCGCTGGCCGTTGCGCTCTCTTCTTCGAGCAAAGGCCAGCCATTCCGCAGACCACTCAGACGCTGGTGCCATAGTTCCATACACTAACGGCCTGATTTTGCGATGCTCGTTTGAAGCCAAGGCTACGGTGAACCGGGGCATTAGCCAAGTTTGACTAGTTTAGGTGCTAGGTCGAGAAGCAGAGACTTTCCCCGACCGTCCTTATCTCCTAAAGGATTGTAGGCGGTCAAATCTACTACCTTCAGTTTTCCAGTGGACTGGAGGGCACGAAAAATTTCGAGAATGTCTTTGCCAGCTAAGCCTCCGGGTTCGGGAAAGTTGACGCCGGGCATGATTGACGGGTCGAAAACATCCACGTCTAGATGGGCGATGATCCAGTCGCAGGAATCGTTCAAGTGTTGGACTGTTTGACGAGCAACATCTCTAGCCCCATTCTTCTCAATGTCTTTAGCGGGGAAGACTTTGACGCTGGAGAGTAGAGCCGTGTCTTCGCCCGGGTCGAGGGAGCGGGAGCCGATGTGGACCACCTGCTCCTCGTCTAGTAGGGGCCTGAAGGGCTTCCATCTCCGGTGAGAGCTTGGGGCCCCTCCCGCATGCGAGTGCAAGGGGCATTCCGCCGATGAACCCTGAGGAGCTGGTTTCGGGAGTGTTGAAGTCACCGTGGGCGTCCATCCAGACCATTCCAGGTGTGCCCTTGTGGAATGTTTTGAGGCTGGCTAGGGTTCCGAGGATGAACGCGCATTCGCCGCCCAGGCAGAAGGTGAGCCTAGACTTGTCAAGCCTAAGGGAGAGCTTGTCCCTGACGCTATGGGTTCCTTGGATGAACTCTTCCCAGTTCTGAAGGTTCCTGGGACCATGGTCCTGCTCTATGACGGGACACTCAACGTCTCCCAGGTCGATAAGGTCAGGGTCCACAGACTCGAGCTTGCTCAGGATACCAGCAGCCCTTAGGCTTCCAACTGCCTGAGCCGTGCCCCGGTATCTGGCCCGTGTGTAGAACGGGATTCCGACGAATGAGATTCCCAAGAAACACTCCATCCTAGGCGTTTGGTTTTTCTACCCACCCTACTATTTCAGCTCGCGAAGGTACTGTTTCTATGGGAACAAGCCGGATGGTCGAGTTTAGGACTGGTCTAGGACTGGGAGTTGGATACCTAGCCGTGCCGGAGAGGCCTCGAGGTGGAGTTCTTGTCTTGCATGCCTGGTGGGGGCTGAACGATTTCTTCAAAGGGCTCTGCGACAGGCTTGCCTCTCAGGGGTTCATGGCCTTGGCACCGGACCTTCACGGTGGGGCTGTTGCAACCAATGTTAGTGAAGCGAAGGAGTTGTTGTCAAGGGTGGACGAGGAGTCGAGGAAGCAGATCGTCTTGGGTGCAGCCGACTACTTGCTTTCCCAGCCATCAGTATCTGGGGGGAAGATTGGAGCGGTTGGTTTTTCGATGGGTGGGGCTTGGGCTTTGTGGCTGAGTACGGCGAGGCCTGAAAGTGTTGGGGCCGTTGTCGCGTTCTATGGTACGGATGGGGGGTACGCTGGTGATTTTTCCAAGGCTGACGCTTCCTTTCTAGGCCATTACTCTCCCGAGGATGAGTGGGAGCCTATTGGCGAGGTGAGGGCTCTGGAGGAGAAGATCCGCGGGGCGGGTAAGGAGGTCACGTTTCACTTCTACCCTGGGACGAAACACTGGTTCTTCGAGGAAAACAGGCCAAGCGACTACAACTTGGACTCTGCACACCTGGCCTGGAACAGGACCCTGGAATTCCTCAACAGCAAATTACGCTGATGGCTAGGACTGAATGAGAACAGGAATTGGATTCTTTCTGAAAGGATCATCGGCTACAGTTTGCAGGAAAATACACTTGTTCTGTCTGCACAGTCATTCCGTCGAAAATGGATTGAAAATCGAATTCTACAAGGGTCCACGACGAAACTCTTTCTAGCATAGCCGGAAGGACCCCTGGATCGAAGATGAAATACGGGTTCGTCCTTCCCCGGGGCAATCCGCAGGATGCTGGAGAGCTGGCTTACGAGGCGGAAAAGGCCGGGTGGGATGGTTTCTTCGTCTGGGAGCCCGTATGGGGGGTTGATGCCTGGGTGCGCTTTAGAGCAATGGCCTGACAGCGTCGGCATGAGGCAATAATTGCTCCGGTCTGGATGCTCTACATTCTTCGCACAGATTTTCTCAGCCTGAAGGATTACGTTTCGGTGTATGGGATTCCAGCAGTTTCCTCGTGTTGTTGTATGCTAGCTGAATTAGTTCCTTCGCCGCTTCAAGGTCATTTTCTGAGTTGATACGAAAGGTGACCCATCCTGACTCGTGATGTACGGAGGCTCGATGATGCTGGGCTTTGGCCTCCTTGAGGACCCGCTCCTGGTCTTCCTTTGAGAGCCGTATGTCAAGGTGGGCTGGACTGTGGGAGTGCATGAACTCCATGTTTTGAACGCGGAACTCGGTTCCACCGAGCCTGTGAGGAGCCTCTGTCACCCATGGTAGCTGGAGAATCCACTCTTTGAGCCCCTTGACCCAGCTAGGCTGACTATGCGGATCTGTTTCCATGTCTATGCAACTGTCACGATTGGACTCGATTGCATGCCTTGAAGAACTAGCTGCGCTTCTTCAGCCAATCCTCGTAGGATGATATTTTCCGGCCTTCGAGATGTGCTTTCAGGTTCCACAAGGCACAATTCCAGCCCGACTCCCGGGAAGAGTAGTCGTCAAAATCCCTCTTGTGCTTGAACCCTGAGTGAATAAGGGTCAGCACAGTCTTCCCTCCAACACCTTTCAGCAATATCTCCACGATGCTGCCGGGAGCATGGTCAGAGTTGTCCCAGGTGAAGCGTAGTCTCTCGTTGGGAACTATTTCCAGAAACTTTCCCTTGTCGTGGTCAAGATTGCGATAGCTTCCCCCCACACGAAGGTCCACCGCGGCTCCCTTGGTAAACCAGGCGTTCAACTACCTCTTTGACAACTGTCCAGCCACTGGAAAGAGATCTGACGGGCAAGGACCCAGTCAAGAGAAACTGCCCCGGTTAAGAATGTTCACAATCTAAGGAAGACAGGTCAACGAACCGGTGACACGAGGGCTCTGGTTCATAGCGCCAGGACACGTTTCCTGCCTAGGGGCGCGGGGCTGAGAGCTTCTGTTCCAAGCCTTGCAAATCCTTTCGGATGCTCGACCGGACCCTTCGGGCCATCAAAGGCCCCGCCAACCGGTAGAAGCCAGCGGTACTGCCCCTGATGTGAATCGATGCCAGCGTATCCCGGCCTCGTGCCTCGAATTCGTAAACAATGTGCATGGGGAAGGGGCCGGCAACCGACCTCATCTCCAGACGTCGCGGTGGGTCGTAGGTTTCAACCCGCAGCACGTAGTCGATCCTTTTTCGCAAGAAGTATGCGGTCCGCGTGACTTCCGCGCCCACATCGAAGCCGCCGCTGCTAGCCTTCTTCGTTAGTTTAACTTCCCGGATGCCCTGGGTCCATTCATGGTCGTGGCGCCAGTCCATAGCGTAACCGGCCACTTCCTCGGCAGGAACTGGAATGAGACGTTCCGCTCGAACGTCGATGTTAGCAGATGTCTCTTGCACTGTTGGTTTGTCTGGACCCATTCGGCTATCCCTCGAGAATGTTTCCCAGTTTTTCGAGGCAGCCCGTCCAGCCTTCAATATGGGCCTTTACGGATCCTTCGTTAGCCAGTTTTTCGTGGGTAAGGGTGACCTCGGTTCCGCCGGGCACGTCGCGCAGTTCAATCGTCACCACGGACTCACCCGTATCAAGAGGAAAGTCCTTCCACTGCCAGGTATGGACTAGAAGACGACCCGGGACGACCTCCAGGAACTTTCCATAAGCACGGTGGGGCGTTCCGTTAGTTTCAGTCATGTCGAGCTCGAAGGAGCCTCCTGAACGTGCATCGAACCGGTGAATGGTTGCTGTCATCGTCCCGGGAGCGTACCACTTAGCGAGTTCCTTGGGGTCCGTGAGCGCGTGCCAGACACGATCCCGGGACGCGTTTAAGACCCGACGAATCCGGAAGCTCGTTGAGTTTACGGGTTTCACTTCCAAACGGTCACCCTTCTACGTTCTCTGACTCTAGGTGCCGGGCCAGCCTGTCCATGCGTTCCTCCCAGAACGCGCGGTAGTGGTTGAGCCAATCGAATGCTCCATGAAGTGGCCTCGCCTGAAGATGGACGCGTCGCATACGCCCGTCGGGTTGGATCTTGACGAGCCCCGCTTCGTCCAAGGCGTGCAAGTGTTTGGAGATGGCGGGCAGGGAAACATGATGGGGTTTGGCGAGCTCAGTTACAGTCGCGTCGCCATGCGAAAGTTGCTCCAGCATAGCTCGCCGAATCGGGTGAGAGAGTGAGCCAAAACATGCGTCCAGAGCTGTCGCAGGCTCTGTTGCCATACGAGTAATACGAGCGTTGATTCATTTAACCTTTTAGTTAAATGATGTTTCAGCTCCTTTCAGCCAGTTTCAGGCAACTTATGCAGATTCCCGCCAGAGTTGAGATGGAAAAAATTCGCGGGGGCCAGTGGTTTAGGCCAGGCTTACCGACCCAAGTTCTGACAGGTCGTTAAGACTGTTCATCATTACCATGTTGTTGCTGATTGTGTAGAGTACGTTGCCGATGTAGAGAACCCGTGTGACCGAGAGGTTGCTGTTGTTCCAGCCTGGAAGTTCACCGGCCGGGAGGTGGGTTATTCCACGACGGAAGACGATTCCGCCCTGCGGTGTAACATTGAACACGTAGGCTCCTTGCCAGACCGCGGGATTGTAAGCCCAAAGCGAAGTCGCGTTTTGCTGTGCCATGGTGATCTCTACTGGAATCACGAGCAGGTTGAGGGAACGGTCAAAGAGAACTGACTTGTGGTCTGTTAAGGCTGGACTGTCGCTTCCACGGTCCCCGACCAAGAAGTTGCTGGTGTCCACGGGGTTGCTGGGGTCTGTGACGTCGAAGAGGCTCAGCTTCAACCCTTGGAACAGAGCGGCGTTCTCCCAGGTCACGTTGATCGAGGATTTTCCGAAACCAATCAGATGATTCTCATCGTAGGGTTGTAGATAGTCAGAGAATGACGAACAGGGGGTCGATTCGTTGGAATGTGACTAGGTAGGCTCTGTCGCCGAAGAATCGGGCCGCATAGAATACTTCCCCGGGGGAGAGTCCTTGCAGGCTTCCTACAATGTGGAGGCTGCTGTCGAGCACGTACACGTTGGTCTCCTGTTGTGGCCAGCCGATAGATGCTGTTGACTGCCCGGGCTCGACCTGGCTGTACCCAGAGTCGGTGGTGGCGACCCGGAAGTAGCCGTTGTACTCATCCATGGAAAACTGGTTCAGAAGATGACCCTGGACTGTTCCCGTAGCCTCATACTGGATGCTCGCACCGTAAACATTGACCCGGTGAATGGCCGTCTCCTCATACTGGATCCGAGTGGTAGACGTCTTCGGGCGTCACCCTGAAGGCTTGGCCGTTGACGACAGTTTCCGGAAATAGAATCGTACCATTAATGTTGCCGTACACGGATTGCGTTGCGACTAGGTACGCGTAGTTTCCGATGAGACGTGCACCCGCAATAGTCCCGTTCATCACCACGGTGGTTGTTAGGACGGGGCTGGAGTGGTTGGAGAGGTCGAAGATCCAAAGGGAAGTGGTCTCGGCACTTGGGTAAATGGGATAGGGGAAGATTTTTTGAGAAAACGCGATAGGTAAAGAGGCTCCCATTCCCGGCTGAGCAATGCCCATTCCCATGTAACAGTACGGGGTTGGTTGACTCGGTTGGCTGATGACGACGAGCTTATCGCCAGCGATGAAGATTCCTTGGATCGACCCGTTAACCGCGACACGGGCTAGGAGCGTTGCGTCTGTTACTGGATAGGCTAAGACTATGGCAACAGAATTGTTCGTTACCGTGTAGACGTAGGTACCATCGTTCTTAACCATGTCAAGCTCGTCAACGCCAGTTACTTGGGCATTGGTCCCGGAATGGTTTGGAACAGGGTTGGACGCTCCGGAGGCTGCAAAGAGTGTTACCGGAAACCTGGCCTCCTCAGGACACAGACAAACACAGTTGAAGACCGGGGTTGGAGGCGAACCGTTCTTGCAATCCCCGGGACCATTGCAGGTCATCGTCAGGACCCACTGGTGCAGTTGGTCGTAGGAGGTGAAGGGAACCATCGCATGAGCTGTTGAGGTTGAAAGGGCGGGGGAGGTCCAGTTCTGTGCTGCCCCATACCTTGAAACGGGGACCAGGCTGGTTACGGTGAGGATGAGCACGGAGAGTGCTGTTATCCTATGGTTCCCTAGGACTTGCATAATGCACTGTGTGCTCGTGAGTGGGGCTTAAGGCCATCGCTTAGAACAGGGTGTTCAACGAACGGAACGCATCTAAAATGAGCTCGGGGTGGACCTGCGTGTTTACTTTGAATCCAGAGAGTCTCATTTGACGAGCCTTGCCCTTAGATGCAGGTATGACGAGGGAAACAGAGAGAGGTCTCTCATGTCTTGAGAGTCGCTCGCACGTTCCCCCTTTTCCCAGGCTCGTTTTCTGTCCGGTGGGGATTTTGAGCGAGACGACGCGGACGTTTTGGACCCAGTTCACTTGACCGAAGGTCGAGGAAATGTATCGGTGGCCTTTGTAGTCGAATAATCCTACAGGGTTTCTCCGGTTTTTTCCGGTCTTGCGGCCCTTGACTGTGAGGAGGGCTACGGGACCCATGGAGACCTCGACGCGTAGGAAGCTGCGAACGACATGGTTGAAGAGAGAGACGAAGAATGGGACCTTAACCGTCTAAAACGAGCCTTGAATTGTCTTGGTCTCTATCCTGGTTTTACCGATATTCGCTGTCATGATGGTGTATATGGCTTGGCCGGATTTGGTGGTGAGTTAGCTCAGACTTTCGATTAAGGGAGTCCTGGTTCCCAGCGACTTTTACCTAAATCGGTCGGGTGGGTTGCCGCAGATTCCTGATTAGCGATAGTGATGTGGCTACAAGGAGTTAGGTCTTTGCAGCGTGGAGGATGCCTCTTCGTATCTCCTCCTTACAAAGGGCAAAATGGATCTTATATCTTTAGGTCCCTTCAAAGGTGTTACCCAGAGCCTGCCTGTTTGTCCCGCCATCTCGAAGGGTTTTCCACCGAACTTTTCTTTCAGCATAGTCTGGTCTTTTTCTGAGAGCTTCATGAGAACAATTCCGTTCGTTACGAGGAAGGCGATGAACTTCCTGTTGTAAAAGTAGCAGAGGCAGCCCATCATTGGTCTGGAAACCACTCCTTTCCACTCAAGAACCTCCTTTTCGAACGTCTTCCGAACCTCGACCATTTTCTCCTCGTCATAGTACTTCATGCAATCGCCGTACAGGTACCAACCGTTCCGCGAATTTAAGTCACCCATAGGCCGATTGATTGTTTGAATTGGACGCCTCGGCTGCCCTTTCTCCGCACGTGCAAATGAATGGGTAGAATGGGGAGTGGTCGACAAGAATTCGTAGACAATTTTTGCAAGCTCGGGGCTATTCGGATTCTTTTACTGTCCAAGAGTATTCGTTGCTGATTTGAAGCTGGTAAAAAGTGGGGAAGCCTAACAGGAAAGTTAGGCTACACCACTATGGTTCAGAGTGGTATTGGACCGCGTAGGTACCAGTGGTCGTGGTTGGTCCGATTGCTGTGAACTCGAAGGGTCCTGAGCATGAAACCCTTCAAGAGCCCCGGTCCCAAGCCCAACGGTGAATTGGCATCAGTTCTACTCATTCCACGGGCTAGCAATGCGAGGTAGACATGGTCCCAAGGCGTCAACGGCCCAACAGTATTCCCCTCCTGGGGAACGCAGGCCACACTTCTCCGGACGCGGTCAGGGGAATGCTTCACATCAGCGCCAAGGACGAAGATACTACCGGACGAGGCTGACAGCTGGGTCGCAGCAATCCGTAGAAAAGTGGTCTTGCCCGCTCCGTTACGGCCTAGTAGGGTGAAGACCTGCCCAGAATCCACTGTCAACGAGACCGGTCCAATGCCGGGTTCTTTCCACCACGGTAGGTTTTGGAGAGTAGAATCGACTCTATCGCTTTCAAAACACAGCCCAGTCCAGCCAGCAGGAAAACCTCCTAGCTACCCAAGGCTAGCTCTAACAGGATTTGAACCCTTCCTCAGTTGCACAGCCCAACTAGCTGATCGTCCAAGCCCAGAACAGGACGCCAACGTAGACGCTCAGAAGGGATGAGATGAAGGTGACATAGCCGATGATGCCTCTTTGTTCCAGGGTCCAGGGCCGGGCAAGGAGAAGAATAGACCCGCTGACCGAGACGACCGGTGTGAGAAAAAACACAGAGGCGACTATGAGGAAAGGATTGATGAAAATGGCTGGGATGGCCAAGATCAAGAAAGGCAAGACAGGAAGGATTGCAGGTAGGCTGCAGGCCCCCGCAACTAATCCCATAACAGTGGTCAGCCTAAGAACCCGACCCATCTCTCTCCAATTAGCCCGCACCGAGAGCAGAATCCCTCCCCAGAACAGCTCTCCCAACCGAAAGGAAGACTCGTCGACAGGACAGTTGAACTTATCGGGCGAGCCACGCTCGCGATAAGCGCGGGTTCATAGTTTGCTTAGAGATTACGATAACCTCTTCCACCAGAATCTACGCTAGTAAAAGCTCAAGCTCTAACTCGTCCCGAAGCGGAATCCCATCTCTTCCGACCAATGGAATACCCGGCTTCAACATTCTAGACCTCTCTAGAGCGTTCGGATAGACAGCCACAAGTCGGAGACCACGTTTCTGGTAGAAACGCAACGCAGGCAAGTTGTCGTTTGTCGTTATCAGCCACAAACGGTGACATCCGAGCGACAGAGCCTTCCTTCTTACTGCTTCTAGAAGAAGAGACCCCACGCCGATTCCTTCCCGCATACTGTCTATGGTGACGACCTCGCATGCATCCTCGTCGACACTATAGGTCAGAGCGCCTAAGAGCTCCTCATCCCTTGACACCATGAACCCTTCCAGTTTTCCAGGCTCATGGAGCCTTGCCTTGCTAACGACGATGCCAGAACCCCAGCGTTCTCTGATGAGTCTTGACAGCCACTCTCTATCACCCACCGTAATCGGCCGAACTTGAAAAATTCCCATCAGGAGTCTTACCCTGCACAACGCGATAACCAGAGCACTTTATGAAGCGATACAGGTCGCGAGTAATGAGCGATTATTGGAATCTGGATTCATACAGGTTGAGGGCGGCAAGCTCTACTACGAAGTCAACGGAGGCGGCCCGCCCCTCGTCCTGATCCACGCTGGCTTCCTAGATAGTAGAATGTGGGATGAACAATTCCAGCTGTTCGCACAAAAATTCAGAGTTATCCGTTACGATGTGAGAGGCTACGGCAAATCCGACCAGCCGCTGTCAATCTTCTCCGACTACAAGGACCTCCGCAGCCTACTTGACCATCTCAACGTGAAGAGCACCCATATTGTCGGAGTCTCGAACGGTGGAAGAATCGCCCTCGACTTCGCAGTGGAATATCCCGGGATGATGAACTCTCTAGTTCTTGTAGGGACTGGTGTGAAAGGCCGAGAGGTCTCGAGCCCGGAAGAGGAGAAGGCCTGGGATGAGTTCGACGCGCAGATGAAGCCCCAGGAAGAGGCTGTAAAGGAGAACCGGCTGGCCGAGGCCGCTGAAATGGACGTGGATGCTTGGGCCTCCGCTCAGACACCCGCCTCACGGAAGCGCATACTCGAAATCGCCCTGGACAATTCTCACACTCAAAAAGAAAACCCGGGAAAGCTGCAAGTGTCACCTCAGCCTCCCGCGTTCAAAAGGCTGTCCGAGATACGCGTCCCGACCCTAGTCATAATCGGAGACCGGGACATTCGAGGAATGCGGTACATATCCGATGATGTCCACTCGAAAATCTCAGGCTCCAAGAAACTTGTGATTCCGGGAGCAGACCACATAGTCAACAAGTCAAAGCCTGAAGAATTCAACAGAGCTGTTCTAGAATTCCTAGACAAGACCTGGTAAGATTATCATACTGACCTCCGCTTCACTCCCTTACCCGCTTAGGCGTCAGACGCGAGGACTTGCAACACTGACTCGGCCAAACAATTTATTGGCTGGACCATAGGTATCCTTCAGGGGTATTGGCTCTGAGAGCGAGAGCTGCAACCTTAACCGTCCTCTGCTTACTCTTGATCTGTATACTGCCATCTCTGTCTCGCGCCCCCATTAGCTATGCAGCTTCTCTCGGCACTCCTCCGAACAAGTTCATCGCTGGTTGGGCCTACTCGCCCCCACCCATCGATGGAATCCTCTCGCCGGGAGAATGGCAGAATTCGACAGCGATTGATTTCAACATCACTTACAGCGGCAACCTCGTAACACCGGGAATACTGTACGTCATGAACGACGCTAGAAACCTCTACCTAGCAGTCAAAATCAACGATTCCACATTCAACCCTGGAGACAACCTGGACCTTTTCTTCGACAATAACAACACCGGAGTTCTGAGTAATGGAGACGATGCTCTCCAGTTCGACGTCAACGCCCTCCTAACAAGCCATATCGGGTTCTTCGACGAGTTCCGGCTAACCAGCGACCTTCCCACGGCCCGCCAGGAGGATAGAGCCGTCGGGGGCACTACTGACGGCAACGGAAACGCGACGGGAGATGGTTCTCACAACTATTTCGAAATCTCTCACCCATTATCCTCAGGAGATACCGGGCACGACTTCTCACTAAGGCCAGGGGACACGGTAGGACTCCTAGTAGGTTATGATGACGATGGTAGAATAGGGTCCTACTGGCCTTCCCAGAGCCCAGGCCTGCCGAACTATGCGGAGAGAGCCCAGGTAACAATCGCAACACCACCTCTGTCGGGGACCGCCCCCGACTTCTCCCTTACCGCCGATGGCGCGAATCCTGAACATCAAACGGTTCCGGTTCCACTCTATGAAGGGTTCAGCCAGATTTCTGTCTCGGGCAGCACGAAGACTGCTCAAGGTCTTGTCGTTCTCTCAGCCTCATCCAACTCCTCCGGGCTCATCCCATGGATCCCGCATCCGGTAGTCAAATTGACTTGTTGTCCGCTCTACGGATATGGAGAAAACAACACAATGTTGTTCTACAACGCCACCGCCATTGGCATCTACAACATTACCGTCACAGGAGCAAGCGGCAACCTACGCCACTATGCTAACCTCTACGTGAACGCGACGCATCCCACAATTGGAGACTTCACTGTCTCAGCCAGCACAAACAGACTAGTCGTCCACCCTGGTACAAACACTACAACCACGGTCCTCCTAGCTAGTCACGACAATTTCACCGGAAACGTCTACCTGAGCCCACTGATAATCTGCACTGGCTGCCGTTACCCCTCCTCAATTTTGAGCCCCCTAGTTTTCGTAGCCCCGGAAACCGTTCACCTACCCATCAACGGAACAGGCTCCTCAACTCTGACAATCGAAACGCCCGTTCTTGTAGCCCATGAGAGCTACATACTCATGATTAGGGCCAGCGGCGGCTTCCTCGACCGCTCTTACAACATAACAATAACGGTCACCCTGCCCGACTTCACCATCTCCGCCACCCCCGCCAACCTCACCATTCAAGAAGGCGGCTCCGCCTCGGCAACCCTAACCCTAACGAGCCTCTACGGCTTCACTGGGACAGTCTCACTCACCTCCCCGTCCTCCCTCGCATTCTTCAACCCTGGAAGCGTAATCCTCTCTTCGGGCGGAACCAGAACCTCTATCGTCAAAATAGTCACGGACAGCACTACCAGCCCGGGCAACTACACGGTGAAAATCACAGGGTTCAGAGGCTCGACATCCCACAACGCTACCATAGACGTTACGGTTGCCGCGTCCTCCACACAACGAACCCCTACGTCACCAACAATCCTCGGCATGGATCCCCCCGTTTTCTACGGGCTCACCGGGGCAATCGCAGCAGCGACAATCGTCGGGCTTGGGTTGGCCCTAGGGCGCAGAAAGCCGTCTTCATCCTAGCCAGCAAAGGCCAAACTGCTACCCAAAGAACGTCGAACTTACCCAGTAACCCTTCCGTTGGACAAACATCGTTAAGGAAGCTAAGACCAGGCCTCCTAGCTAGAGCTGGATAGAAGACATAATCCTCAACGATGTTACAGCCACAGTAGGCAAAACCCCGATGGTCGAGCTTGGACGCCTAGCCAAAGGCCTGCCGGGCCGAGTCGTCGCCAAACTAGAAATGAGAAACCCATGCGGCAGTGTGAAGGACCGGGTCGGCCTGGCAATGATCGAAGACGCGGAGCGCCAAGGTGTTCTTCGGCCTGGGATGACACTGGTCGAGCCGACAGGCGGTAATACTGGCATTGGGCTTGCTTTCGTCGCCGCCGTCCGAGGCTACCGAGTCATCTTTACAATGCCCGAGACCATGTCAAAAGAGCGGGTCGCGCTACTCCGGTTTCTCGGCGCGGAAGTTGTTCTTACACCCGGCATCCTCATGGGCGACGCCGTCACGAAGGCCAAGCAGCTCGTCAAGGACAACCCCGGCTCGGTTGTGCTCGACCAGTTTTTCGAACTCTGAGAACCCGGAGGTACATAGGCGAACCACGGCCGTGGAAATCTGGGAGGACAGTGAGGGGGCAGTCGACGTTTTCGTCTCTGCAGTCGGCACCGGCGGAACCATAACCGGAGTAGGTGAAGTGCTCAAAGAGCGAAAACCCAGTGTCCGCATTGTAGCCGTCGAGCCCGCCAATGCCGCTATACTCTCGGGTGGAACAGTTGGAAACCATCACATACCGGGCATTGGCGTCGGGTTCATACCCAAAGTCTTGAACAGGTCCATCATCGACGAGATCATTCCAGTGACGGACGAAGAAGCGTATGATTGCACACGACGGTTGGCCCGAAAGGAAGGTATCATCGCAGGCGTTTCCTCAGGCGCAGCAGTCCATGCGGCACTCGCCCTCGCCTCTCGTAAGGACGCTACTGGAAAAATGATTGTGGCATTGTTGCTCGATACGGGCGAACGCTACGTGACCACGCCCCTATTCTCTGGAGAAGAAGATGCGATACTTCCAGCTCGCTAATATCTCCTTAGGAATAGCTAGATAATCGAAGGTTGTGAGGAGGAGAGAATAGTTCTCAAGTGTTCCCTGCTGCTATTGGCCCTGAAGGACCGTCTCGTAAATCAACCTGTGGAACCAGTGGGGTCCCGCCTCGTCTCCCGGAACGAACCGGCCACGGGGGGCAAAGCCAGACCGTATTCCTTTCGCCACTTGGCTAATCGCCTCCAGGTCCTCAACGTCCACCTGTTCGTCCAGCCACAGCTCATTTCTCCGGTTGAACTTCTCCTCATCCATCACATAATGCGACCAGTAGAACATGGTCTTGTCAGGCTTCCCGGGAACCGGCATGTACTCGTTCACCGATAGACCCCAAGGGTAGAAGTTTAGGGCCAGGTTTGGAAAGACAAACCACCACAATGCGAAGACCCTGCGCCCAGGGTTGGCCTGGTCCTGGAACCGCGCCGCCAGTAATTTCGGGTCGAACCCGTTCCGAGGGTCGCGAGCGTAAGCCCATTGCAGCGCGGACCATTCGTACAATTCAGTCTTGTACGAGGAAAGGTCGATCGCATCTGCCAGCCCGCCCGGGCCTTTGTGGACGAACCTGATGTGGTAGTTGTCCATGTAGTTCCACGCATGCTGCTTCCAGTTCCCCTCCACCTCCCGGACCTCACTTCCCACAAGCTGCCTCCTAAGCCCTCTCAGGTCAATTCCGGGAATCGAGCGTTGGAGCTCGCCCACCAATGATCCGAAGGAAACCAGAGGATTCTCGAAGCAGACAAAGAAGAACTGTCCCATTTCCTCCATCTGAACCTTCGCTAGGTGGTCGGAGCTTCGGGGAAAATTATCCAGGTTCTCAAACCCTGCCTGGGACAGGAATCTTCCCGCGTCGTCGAATCGCCGGCCGTGCTGGGGACAAACAATCGTTCCCCCAACGCCCGGAGACTCCACCAAAACATGCCAGGCGTGGGTGCAAACATTGGGAAAACAGTGCAACATTCCTCTCTGGTCTCGCTGAAGAAAGATCTCCTGTCCCAAGAGGGAGAGTGGGACCCGCGACCCAGGAGTCTTTAGAAAATCTGCCGTTGAAGCAGAACCCTCCTCAGGGTTCTCTCTCTCCGGAACGAGAAGCCAAGTCTTGGAGAAGACGGTTTTGAGTTCCAGATCGAGAAAATCCACGTCGTCAAAGGAGTATGCTGGTAGAGTCTCTGCTTTTCTAATATCCGGGTCTACGAAGAACTCTTTCTCAAGGGCTTCTCTCCACATGCCCAGTCAGCATCATTCTTCCATCTGAGCCTGTCTTAAACTCAAACGGTTCTAACCGGTCCAGATGATCGCTACCTAGGCGATTGAGGAAGGCATAACCAAACAGGCCGGCCCGTCCCGCGAAAAAAGTATGGGCCATCCACTCCTCAAGGAGTAAGACTGAGCAGTAGAGCCTCGTCAAACATCAGAATTTTCAGTGAAGTACCATGCTGGTGTATTTAGACGATTGTGTCAAGAAAGAGCTTAAGCCAGCCCGAGATTGACTACCTTCTGTAATGAACCCTGGCAGCTTCACCATAGAGGTCGTGGTTGAAAACAAACCCCTCGCCCGGGACCCTGAAGGCGAGGCCATACACCACAACCTCATCCTCAAAGGAGGCTACAGTCAAATCACCAATGTCCGGGCCGGAAAACTCCTACGCATGAAAGTCCGAGCAGGAACAGCAGAAGACGCTCAGCAACTGGTCAAGAAGCTCTGTGACGACCTAAGAATCTACAACCCCGCTGCCCACATCTGCCAGGTAAGAATAGTAGGATAACTGCATAATGACAAGGGTCGCGGTCGTACAATACCCCGGGAGCAACTGCGACCTAGACGCCCTAGACATTCTCCAGAAAACCGTCAAGGTTCCAACAGACCTAGTCTGGCACAAGGACCTGAAACAGGACAAGTACGACGCGTATGTTCTCCCCGGCGGCTTCTCCTACGGAGACTACCTCCGAGCAGGAGCAATAGCCGCCACCAGCCCCAGCCTCAAGACCATCAAACAGGCCGCCGATCACGACAAGCCTGTACTCGGCATCTGCAACGGCTTCCAGATCCTAGTCGAAGCGAGAATACTGCCCGGTGCAGTCCTCCGAAACGCTGGGCTACGCTTCGTCTGCAATTGCACCCGACTGCGGGTCGAAACAACCAGAACACCTTTCACGAGACAGGCCGAGAAAGGACAGACCCTGAGAATACCCATAGCCCACAACGAAGGCCGATACTATCTAGACCAGAACGAACTTGCCGGGCTGGAGAAAAACCAGCAAATTGTCCTCCGGTATGTTGACGAAAATGATGAGTCCACTAGCGAGGCCAACCCGAACGGTAGCCTCGACAACATCGCAGGCGTATGCAACCCCGAAGGAAACGTGATGGGGCTAATGCCCCACCCCGAACGCGCCTCACTACCAATACTATCACCCAGCCACAAGCCCGAAGGTCGACTAATCTTCGACTCCATGGTCAAGACACTAAGAGGACCATAGACCCATGGTCACAATCGAGCTCGTCATTCCGAACCTGACCAGGGAAGAGACCCATTACGCTGTCAAGAAACTCGGCCGGGAGCCCAATGAAGTCGAGTGGGCTATGCTGGAGGCCCAGTGGAGCGAACACTGCAGCTACAAATCATCCAGACAACTCCTCAAACAACTACCCAGCAAGGGTCCCAGGGTCCTAGTGGGACCCGGCTTCGACGCAGGAGTAGTAGACCTGGGTAACGGTTGGGTTGTAACCCTCCACATCGAGAGCCACAACCATCCGAGCGCCATAGACCCCTACGGTGGAGCTGCCACCGGAGTCGGCGGTGTCATTCGGGATATTCTAAGCCTGGGAACCAGGCCAATCGCTCTTCTCGACCCGCTCCGATTCGGCAATATCGACAACAGTCAAAGTCGCTGGCTCTTCGACAACGTGGTACGGGGAATAGGAGACTACGGCAACTGCGTAGGCGTCCCCACCGTCGGCGGCGAGGTGGAATTTGACCAGTCCTTCCAGAGAAACTGCCTCGTCGACGTGGTCTGCATAGGCCTAGGCAGGAAAAACCGGCTCGTCCTAGGAGAGGCTAAGCATCCCGGCGACCTAGTCTACCTCATCGGCGGAAGTACTGGCCGGGATGGAATCCGGGGCGCAAGCTTCGCCTCACGCAACCTTACCGAGAAATCAGAGTCAGAACGTAGCGCAGTCCAAGTCCCAGACCCGTTCACCAAGAAACTGATCATAGAAGCAGTCCTCGACGCCGTCAACGCAGGTATCATCCGGGGAATGAAAGACCTGGGAGGGGGAGGCTTAACCTGCGGACTATCAGAAATGGCGGCCAAGGCCGGCACAGGAGTCGACATCGACCTAGACCAAGTCAAGACCCGTGAGCCCAACATGAGCCCGGCTGAGATTCTAATCTCCGAGTCTCAAGAACGAATGCTGCTCATCATCCAGGGCCCCGCCGAGAAGAAACTCCACTCCATCCTTGACAAGTGGGAAGTCACATATGCAAAGATTGGCCAGGTCACGAAGGACGGGCTCCTCCAAATACGACAATCCGACAAAATAGTTGCCAGCGCACCCGCCAAGTTCGTCGCCGAAGCACCCCTCGAACCCCACACTTCAAAGAAACCCCTCTACATTGACGAGCTAGCCAGCCTCCCAGACCCTCATGAGCCTGAGGACCTGAAACAGGCGCTCCTCCAGCTCCTAGCTGACCCGAACATTGCCAGCAAAGAATGGGTCTACCAACAGTACGACCATGAAGTGGGCCTCCGCACCCTCGTCAGGCCAGGCCAGGGCGACGCAGCAGTACTACGCCTTCCCAACGGCCGAACGCTATCCGTCACAACCGACGGCAACAGTAAACAGTGCTACCTAGACCCGTACTGGGGAAGCATCGGAATACTCTCCCAAGCCAGTTCCAACCTCATCGCTACCGGGGCCGAGCCCATCGCAGTAGTCGACCATTTACAGTTCGGAAACCCGAACAACCCCGCGGTCTACTGGACCTTCAAGGAAACAGTCCGGGCAATAGCAGACTATCTCAAACAGCTAAGACTGCCCTGTGTCGGTGGAAAAGTCAGCTTCTACAACCAAGACGAGACAACCAAGAAAGCGATCAAACCGTCACCAGTAATATCCGCCATAGGCCTCAGGGAACCTCGGACACCACTGCTTGGCCAG
>WNGG01002729.1_pt1 | contig 22525 bp, 22 predicted proteins | sample 5400661 | NCBI WGS metagenome assembly WNGG01 (sample SAMN13153372, study PRJNA577476) | soil metagenome | isolation source: 100 cm soil or saprolite under Garry oak tree replicate 1 | place: USA:California | collected 2016-06-15
AGATCCTGCAGCTTCTCTATCTCGCGCAGTACCACTATCAGCGATAATCGTATGGGTCGGCCGGGCCGCTCCTCCTGTATCCGGGTCAGATTGTAGAGGCTTGTCGATCCCTCCGTTGCGATCAGGACATCGGCCTCGTCGAGTGTGAGGATGATGTGGAGGTTCTTCGTCTCCAGCTGGTCGAGCAGTATATGCAATAGTTCTTCGCTGGAGAATCCGCGCTGGGGAAACTGCGGAGTGAACTTCTGCAGTACCTGTTTTAGGATCATGAAGAGGCTGCCGCGGAACTCGCGGCAGTTGACGTGGATGTACTGGAGATTCTGCTTCAGTGTCCGGGCTGTGCGTTGTATGTCCATCCCGAACCGTTGCGTCAGAACAGTCTTCCCTGTTCCGATCTCTCCGGTTATCAGGACCTTCGGGCTGGTGGTTCCGGGCTTGTCTATGACCGACCGGAAGAGTTCTGTCAGGAAGCGTAGCTGGGTCTCCCGGTGGGGGAGGCGTGGTGGTAGCCACTCTAGGCTGAGCGGCTCTTCGTTCTTGAATATGGTTGGTTTGGAGAGTGCTTCGCGGACGATCTCGCCTGGTGCGACTAGGCTGTTCTTCTGCATCTGATTACTTCCACCGTGTAAGCTCCTAAACTGTACTGTTGAACGTATAAGATGAGCAGAGAGGGGTGAAAGTAAACCCTTGGATCAGTTGGGCCATCGCAACAGTCAGGGAACCGAACTGATTGGGCTATGAGAAGAGATCGGTAGTCGTATCCGTCAAGCGGTTGGACTTGGTTTTTAGGACGCCAGGATTGGATTCATAACAGAATCGTCAAGTCGGAAGATCTCCAAGAGCTTCTCTGCCCTCGGGAGACCGTTTTTCAAACTCCGGACCTTGTGACCTGGGCCTTTGGTCTCGTCCCTCAACAGCTGCTGCAGAGCCTCGAAGGTTCGAGACGCGTCATTCTCGGACACTATGATGATGTCTTCTGGAGGACAGACGAGGATCCCAACCAGATTGACCCTATTCAGTGTTAGCTGGGCAGTAATCGCAGTAGCGATCTCTCCTAGGCTCTCTGGTCCGAACGGGAGTAGAAGACAGATTTCGGCAAGCCTGGCTGAGTAGCTGATAACTTCTCTAGGGCGAAACGTCTGCCTAAAATTGTCTAGCGCTTCGTGGCGGGCGATCACCCGGACGGAATTCGAGCCGACGATAACTCTGAAATGTTCGCCTCTTGTCGACCTAATCGTACTGGCAAATTCGGCTACCCTCTTCATAACATCTGGAGCGTTCTCGATCGTCAGGTAGGCCATTCCGTTCCTCATCATGATAGTGCAATCCTTGAGGGCTAGTCGGTGGTGGTCCTCTCTTCCGCCGTCTAGCGGATAGCGCCGGAGAATCCCTAGGACAGCGTCCGGCGTGGAGTCGACAGCACAATTCTCCAGAATGTATCTTGAGAGTGCTCTGGAATTGATTATTCCTCTTTGGAGGCCAGTCTTGATTGTCGGGTCGGATTCGATAATCCGCTCCACTGTCCGGCGAACGTAGGCCACGTCTGGATCAGTCGCGTTCTGACCAGATTAACGTTCAGGCTATTAGGATAGCTTCAGGGGCAAAGCCCGTATACCCGGACATCGTTCTTACTTCTGATGCGCAGGATAACAGTCGAGCTGACCGCGGCGGACCTTACCAAGGCATTTGGGAAATCTCATAGATTCAACGACCAGGTCAAGTCTGTAGAGGTGCTCACGTTTCTCAAGAGCACCCCTCAGGAGGTCGTCGAGATCTGCAGAGTTCAGCTCAAAGACCCGGCCACGAGCGTCAAGGATGCTTTCACCGACCCGACCGAAGAAGTAAGTGTCCTGCGGCAGGAAGCCCCGGACACATACGTCTGCTTCTATAGAAAACGACCGGTCCGCCGCCTCCTCAGCATCGTCTCTTCGGTGCCAGGAGGATACCTTTCCATTCCCTACGAAGTGAGGGATGGACGGCTCAGAATCTCGCTACTGGGGAACACCAGGAGCGTTCGGAGCTTCCTCAAGTCACTTCAAAAGGTGGGACTCCGCCCTGCGATTGTCTCTCTAACTGACGCGGTGTTTTCCCTCAACTCGCCTCTTGAGTATCTGACGCAGAAGCAGAAGACTGTCATCATCGATGCTTTCAAGAGCGGATACTATGATTTTCCACGGAAGATAGGTTCCGAGGCCCTCGCCAAGAAGCTGAGCATTCGCGAACCTACGTTGGTGATCCATAGAAGGAAGGCAGAACGCAAACTGCTTGCACAGGTGCTCGGCATACCTTGACCACGATCCGAGTCTGAGCTAACCTCCGACCCATCGCATGATCTCCCATAAGCAACCAAGGGTCAATTAGGAAATTGGGCATTTCCGCGTCACACCTCACACCGGCTGTTCAAGACCTGGCTCAGGGACGCGTGCATAGTGTTCTTCCCAATGAAGAATAGGCGGGGGATGCCTTCCCGAGTACGAAAGCATTGAATGTTCGACCCGCGCGAAATCGCCCAGAATAAGCCTGGATCAGCAATCCGGGAGGGGGTCCCAGGCGGCGGGTTTCGCACGCTTGAAGGGCCGCCGCACGGCAATTACTGAAAACAGCCGATAAGCCCGTTCTGCGCGACAAACCGACAATCTCGCCCAGAAACGGTTCAGATGGCGAGACGACCCCTCCAGGATTTTGAAAATAAAAAAATTCCCGCGACGCAAACCAGCTCTTTGAGAACCCTAAGTCATGGAAGAAGCGAGTGGGGGAATCCCGAAAAGGGCGTGATTACTTTCACTGCTCACTTCGAGAGATAAGCCCAGACCCAACCAACCGTCAGAACGGATAGTCATTGGCAGAAACAATAGTCGACATCCAAGACCTGAACGGTGTTGGACCCGTAACCGCCAACAAGCTCCGCGAAGCAGGCTACGACTCGATCTCGTCCCTAGCAATAGCACCCATCCGAGAACTCATCGACAAGGCAGGCCTCGAAAACAGCGTGGCAACCAAAATCTCCAGAGCAGCACGCGAAACAATCCAGACAGACTTCATAACAGCAAAACAGCTTTACGAGAGACGGAAGGACCTCCAGAGACTCAGCTTCGCCAGCAGCAACCTCGACAAGCTACTAGGCGGAGGACTCGAGACCCAGGCCATAACCGAGTTCGTAGGAGAGTTCGGCGCAGGCAAATCCCAGATCTGCATGAAGCTAAGCGTCATTACACAACTACCAGCCAAAGATGGTGGCCTAGAAGGCAAAGTCCTCTTCATAGACACTGAAGGAACCTTCGCCGCCCAGCGGGTCTACCAGATGGCCACGGCCATGCAGCTCGACCCCGAGAAGATTCTAGACGGAATCATCTACAGCCGCGTCTACAACAGCGACCACCAGATCCTCACGGTCGACCACGCATTCAAGATCTGCCAGGAAGAAAAGATCAAACTCCTTGTCGTAGACTCCATCCTCTCCCACTTCCGAGGAGAATACATAGGAAGAGAATCCCTCAGCGAACGCCAACAACGCCTAAACAGCCACCTCCACAAACTACTCCGAATAGCACAAGCCCTCAACCTAGCAGTCGTCGTCACAAACCAGGTCCAGGCTAACCCACAAGCATTCTTCGGAGACCCCACACGACCCGCAGGTGGAAACATTCTAGCCCACGCCTCAACCCACCGAGTAATGCTCAAAAAAGCCAGCCAAGGACTACGAGTAGCCAAAATCATAGACTCTCCCTACCTCCCCGAGTCCGAAGCATACTTCCAGATCACAGAGAAAGGAGTAGAGGACGCAGCCCCCAAGAACCGACGCGACGACTAAGACCCCAATTCCAACGACCCCGCGATGCAGACACGTAGCACCATCGAGCCTCTACAGCCAAAGACCTGGCAACTAGACGCTACGAACGGGGTCGAAGGCTACCTCTACCATTGTGTCCTATGCGATGAGGCACTGGTCCTCTCCAGACATCAGATCAATCCTCAAAAAATACAGATAATCTTCAACAACACCTGCCCCGGCTGCCGCTTCGGACTTGACAAAGTCCTAGGTTGTAGACCCTCAATTCTCCCACCCGGGAGACGGCTCCTCACCAACCTAAAGTGTCCGGACGCGGAGATACTCCTAGAGCCAGACGATCCTCTCGACTACCAGACCCGGAGGGGAAGCAGCCTACCAAGAGACCTCCAGCCCAGCATAACCACTGGAATAGACGCGTTAGACAGAATACTGGTTCTGAAAAAAGGCCAGCTGGCTTTCCTCCAGGGCGAGCCTTCGAACGCTCTCTCACTCCTACTCTGCGTCCGGGCAACAATTCCACCTCCAAGAGGCTTGGACAGCGATGTCGTCTTCATAGACGCGGGCAACATATTCGACACGTACACCATCTCCCAGCACATCACCAATCTCGAGCTGGACGATGAGAGAGTTCATGAACGAATCCATCTAAGCAGAGCCTTCACACACCATCAAGTCTACAACCTCATAATGGACAAGCTCTCCCCAGCGCTAGACAAGTACGAGGCAGGGCTGGCGGTAGTCTCTGACATCACAGCCCTCTTCTGCGACCCAGACGTGCGCGACAAGAAAGAATCCCTAGACATTTTCCGCAAGGGCATACAGTTCCTTGCAACGACCGCAGAGGAAAGAAACATTCTGATCCTAATCACCAGTCTGAAGACGAGAAGCAAGACCATGGAAGACACACTAACTCGCACAGCCCATGTTTCGGCCACTCTCGAAGACAGAGGCGCCTACACAAAGCTCATCGTCGCCCGGCATCCCTTCATCCCGGTGAAGAATGCGGAGGTAACGCTGGGCAGCCCGACACTGGCAGGATACTCTCAGTAAGCACTAGAACTGTTCCCGCACGCCGACCTTCCCCATCGTCTTCAGCCTAGTCAAGCGATCGCGATCGTTCGCCACAGACGGGTCCTGCGACAGCTCGTTGTAGGCAGCTGCGAACCAGTCCCGCGCTTCTTCTTCTCTTCCGAGGAGCACGAGACACTCGGCGATCTCCTCATAGACAAACCCACTCTTCCGACCCGCCGACTGGTATTCCTTGAAGAGTTCCTGCTGCATTTCCAGCGCCTCCTCAGTATGGCCCATCATCCTGAGCGTCTTGGCAACACACCACCTTGCAACCCCGACACTGACCGGATCGCCTTGTTCCCTTCGTAACTCGAGAGCTTTCTCGAACATGAACAGAGCCTCTTGGTAATCTCCCCTGTCGAAGTATGTCCAGCCGATATTGTTGTAGAGGCTTCCCTTCCAGTTTCTCGCCCGTTCGTCCGCCGAAGTCTCGGCCAGATCCAGCGCTTTCAGGTTCCACTCCAACTGGTTATCCGGCGATTCAACAATCGCCACCATGTGAGCTGCATCCACCGCGTAAAAATCCTCATTCGACTTGACCGCCAGGTCAAACGCCTGAAGAAACAAACGCTTCGCATCATCCACACTCCCCGAGGAATTATGGACCCTCCCGCGTTCCAACAGATACCTGATCAGCGTCCTACCATCAGTCTTCGGCAGAGCCTTGTCAACCCGATCCAAGGTCCTGTGAGCATCCTCAAACTTGCGCTGCAAACCCTCCGCCCTCGCTATCTGCGTCAGCAGCTGTGCAAGATACGAAAGGTCAAGCGAGTCTAAAGCTGCCGGAAGAAGCTCACGGAACCTCTGCTCGCTAATGTTTGGATGAGCATAATCCCACAGCTTGTCGAAATCGGGCAACTTACCCGTTCCCTTCGGTCTCTCAGGCTCTCCCATCCTCGCCACGCGACACGACAACTCTCGAAGAAGCCGCTACTCGTATGAAAGACTTCTAGGAACGATTAGCCACGCTACTCGCCTATTTCACAGTTCTTTCACATTCACACTTCATGCTTCTCTTCTCAATTTCTCGAACGAATGGATACCCAGCATGACTACCCGATGAAACACTTAGGCTGGATCCTCGACCTCTACCATAAACCGGGCCATATGGCAGTCTGGCTGAAAAAAACCGACGGAAGCTGCGTCAGACTAGTCGACAGATGGAAGCCAAGGCTGCACGTAGGAGGAAACTATCGAGAGCTCGTGGACCTAGCGTGCAAGTCATACATCGAACAATGCCGCTTTGTCGACAAGTTTGAGAGAGCAGGCGACCTTGAAAAATCTCGAATTCTCGAAGTGAATGTTGAAAGCGACGGTGAGGCCACGAAGCTTGCGAACAGAATACAGAGAGAAGACAACTACTCCCGTTTCCGCCTCTATGATGTCGATATTCCCTCTCCCCAAGTCTACCTATACCAGAAAGACCTCTTTCCCTTGGCGCTAGTCGAAGCAGATGAGAAGGGTGACAAGGTCCAGTGGGATCTGAAAGATTCGCGAGAAGCAACTGACTACAAGTTGCCGCCTCTCCGAGAGATCAGACTAGAAGTCAAAACCAGAAAAACCAAGAAGATCCGAACCTTCGGGGATGAAATAGGCTCTCTCCAAATCAAAAAAGATGACGGCGAGGATTTCACAATAGACTCTGGTGGCGAATTGGAGAAGATTCTCGATCTTGTCGATTTCTTCCGAGAAGAGGACCCTGATATTGTCATTACGGAAGGTGGCGACTCGTTCATCTTCCCCTACCTTGCGAGGAGAGCCCATGAAAATGGAATGCTCGACAGGCTGATTCTTGGCCGCGACCCTTCACCCCTCAAAGTCTACGAGGTTCAGGGCCATTCATACTTCTCCTATGGGAAAATCCTCTACCGCGAGACAGCCGCTCGACTGCTAGGCAGACTACACATTGATAGTCGTAACGCGTTCATCAGTGCCGACTGTGGACTTGAAGGACTCTTCGAGATTTCTCGGACGTGCATCATTCCCAGCCAGCGCGCAAGCAGGGCTACGATCGGCACCAACATGACAAGCCTACAACTCTACCAAGCGGTCAAAAAGGATGTTCTCATACCCTGGAACAAGAACCAGCCCGAAGAGTTGAAAGATAGCGAAGAACTTGTCAATGCAGACAGGGGAGGCTTCATCTACGGACCAGCAACGGGAATACACGACCAAGTTGGAGAACTGGATTTCACAAGCCTATACCCCACTCTAATGCGAGACAAGAACCTTGGCGGAGAAACCGTCAACTGCAAATGCTGTCTCACATCGCCCTACCGAGTCCCAGAACTAGACTACAATATCTGTAGCAGACAGATAGGCATCGTTCCACAGTCGCTGGATATTCTCCTAAAAAGACGCAAGAGCTACAAGAGACAAAAGAGAGAAGCAAGAAACGAAGATACAAGGGCGAGGTACGATCAACGCCAGTCAGCGCTCAAATGGATACTGGTCTGCTCATTCGGATACCTGGGATTCAAGAATGCCCGTTTCGGCAAAATAGACGCGCACATTGCAACATGCGCCTTCTCCCGAGTGTTCTTCGACCGTGCTGTAACCTTAGCCCAAGCTCACGGCTTCAAGCTAGTTCATGGTATCGTCGATTCGATGTGGCTTTCGAAACCTGAAGCGAGCGCAACAGATTACGAGGCGTTGTGCGCATTGTTAAACACGGATCAAAGAATTCCGGTGAGCTTTGAGGGCCAATACAAATGGATAGTATTCCTCAGCTCCAAGACAGCCCCACAAGCGCAAGTCCTAAACAGATACTACGGCGTCTTCCAAGACCAGCCCCCTAAAGTCAGAGGAATAGACCTTAGACGCCATGATACTCCCGAGATAGTCCGAAAATGCCAGAAAGAGATGCTGGCTATTCTATTTACTGCTAATACTTCCGAGGAGTTCATAACCATAGTTCCCCAAGCCCTCGATACTCTCAAAGAATACGTTTCGAAACTGCAAAGCAACCACGTTCCTATTGAAGAGCTTGTGATAACGAGAAGTTTGAGTAAGAACCCCAACGAGTATTCGCACAAAGTGCCACAGGCCATCGCGGCACAGCTGCTCAAAAATGAAGAGGGATCAGTCCATGAGGGACAGCAAATAAGCTACATCATGACCGTTGATAGTTCAAATAGAAAAAAGACGACAGCTACTCCGCCTGAACTTGCTGATGACAACACAATCTACGACTCTCAAAGGTACGTTGACCTTTTAATCTCTTCAACCGCAAACTTACTTCTACCCTTTGGCTACGATAAGGGATCGCTAACAGCACGTCTTAGCTAGAAAGCAGATCTACCGTGTACAACGGTCGCGCCAAAAACATCGGAACGCCTCCAACCCAACCCAAAATCTCCCATCTGCGTAGGTTGCACTACGAGACGGTGAAAAAGAGCGTCTTGGTCGGAAAGCGTCATTCACTGTCTTTTGCGAGTTCTGACACGGCTTTCGTAGACGATTAGAGCAGCGGAAGCCACTCCGATCAATCCCGCGATTGTAATTCCCAGACCGATGTTGGATCCGATCGACCCTAGTGTCGTGGGAACGATAACGGCACCCACGCTACAGCCAGAGCTGACAACGAGCTCAACGTTTGTCTGATGTAAAATTATTCCGGATAGCCCAGACACGGTCACAGTATATGTGTAGAGAGGCGTGGATGTAGTAGTGAAGATTGTTAGTGCGAAGCTAACGGTCTGCCCCTTTGCCAGTGTCACACTTGAAGGGATGTTTGACAAAGTAGGGCCGTTGTTGTACGGTGGATTCACACTATCACCAAGGTTTACAGTGCCCGAAAAGCCTCCCATGCTGGAAATGCTGATGACGGACTGGGCATCGATCCCTGGATTCACACACAGGGTCAGAGGATTTGCGTTGACAGCAAAATCAGAGCCCTCCGCACTCGCTATGACCAATGGTGCAAGCAATGATACAAGGATGAAAAACGAACCGCACGCCACAGGCAACGCCCTCCCCAGCCAGCTACTTCTTGATTTGGAATATCTCATTTATCTTCGGGCACTAAATGAAAGGGAAACCGAATTAAGCCTATCGATGTAACTGAACCAGATTAAATATCTGTAACGCGTATGGGTCACTTATGGCAGATACTCGCCGCTCAGTAGAACGGATCATCGAGTCGGACCCTGTGATAAAGAAAGGCCTTCAGAGAAGAATCATCAATTCCAGAGCCCTTGCGAGGTACATCTTGGAGGTTAACGGAATTGACTCGACTTCAGATTCAATTCTCGGAATTATCCGACGTTACCCCGTTGGTCACGAAGTCGAAAGTGGACACCGAACGGCGTTCAAAGACTGTGAAATCACCGTCAGGAGCAAGGTAGCCGACCTTGCTATTGAGAACGGTCCTGACATCATGAGAAGAATCGCAGAATTTGCAAGTACGATCAAGACCATCAAGGGTGAAAGCCTAACAGTCGTGGTCGGCCTTCAATCTATTCGTGTAATCGCCGAGCAAAATGTGCTGGAGAGCTTTCGTCAAACACTTCGCCCGCAGGAAATCATTCGCTATTCTACTCACCTTGCGGAGATCTCTCTTCTGTTTCCGCGCGAGGCGGAAGGCATCAAGGGGATCATTGCAAAGATTTCAACTGAGCTATCGCTGAACGATGTCAACCTAGCCGGAATTCTATGTTGCTCCCCTGAAGACATTCTGCTGGTCGCCGAAGAAGATGCCCCTCGAACTCTTGAAACCCTACAGCGAATGCTGCGGGAAGAGGCCTCGGGCCCCAGACTCACCATCATTACTTCGAAGAACGTTGCGGTGAAATAGAGCTTGCGGCTATTCTTTCCGCAATCCGCCTATTCTGGCTTCACAATCTGTGGACTACTTTCATGCAAGAGAAGGAAGGCTGTAATAAACTCCTTATTCGCCGCGTCAATTGCTCACACACGACTAGGAATCAGTCCTGATGTTCCGCTCGCTCGACGTGGCGGGTGAAGGACCCGGCTTTGCATTTAGTACTGTTGAGCAACAGCTGTGCAGCATGGAAGATGTTATTGCCCAAGTTAACCTCCCCGATGCCAGACGAATGTTCACCACGGATTTCACAATTTCCCAATGAAAAAACCGTGTTGTTCCACAAAAGCATCGTGGTGTTTCCGAGGAGATGGTAGTACGACCTGAGGCACCTGAGCATTGGCGGGAAGGAATAGAGATCGTTCGTCCGCATCAAGCCGAAACATCAAGAAACGAGAGGGGATATCGCTTTCTGTCTGGCGACAATTCCTTACTTCCTCCCCGCCTCAGCTCGGGTACCGGTGCGGAAACTAAGAAGAAGGGAGAAACTTAGCCTGCTTTGGTCGTCTCGTCATCTTTCAGGGGTCCAACGATCTCGACATAGTACCCTTCCGGGTCGCGGAAACTCGCCATACGGTTTCCCCATGGCATGTTCACGGGTCTGTCCTCAAACTTGACGCCCTTTTGTTGCAGAGAGCGATACACCTCATCTACATCGTCGACTTCTAGATGTAGCTCTATGGTCTGCCGCTCTATCCTAGGACCCTTAGCGAGTTTGTGAAACGCCAACTTGGAGCCTCTAGTCTCGAACATTACGAAGTTTGGATTCTCCTCGACGACAGGTATTCCAAGAATCTCCTTGTAGAGTTTCTTCATCTCATTAAACTTGACAGCCCAGAGAGTCACGTAGGGAAGTCTTTCGAGTCTCATGTCATGTACAAGGTCCGACGGGTTCTTAGATGTTCGGCTACTACCAGCGACTACATCACAATAGATTAGGAGATTATTTTGAACCTACAGTTGAATGGTCGCAGGCTCGCAACTACATGTCCTGTCCAAGAAAATCTGAGAATCTCTTTCGGACTGTGTCAAGCCTTTAGCCCGTACTAAAATATCTTAGGTGGCTTGAGAAGGGTGAGAAGAGCGTTAGAAGGCCGGTCTGACGTGGCGGTTTTCGTAAAGGATCTTCCGCTCGTAGATGCCCATTACCCAATACAAGCCGATGACTAGGAACAGTCCTAGGATGAAGACTATAATGTTCGCGTTTGCTCCTAGGCCGTTGATAACGGCTTGGCGAGCAGAATCTGTGAAGAGGGTGATCCACGTGAGGGAGACGAGTAGTGCCGCAGGGAGGGTCAGCCTGAAGACCCTCAACATCATCAATTCTCGCTTTGGACTTGCCATTTCGGTCAGAACCGGTTGTAGACGTGGTAGGATTTCATAGCCCTTTTGGAGGAATTTGGCTATCTTCCATGCTCCGATTCGAGACAGCTTAGCCTCTACAGCTTGCCTCGTCGAGCATGTTCGTTGAAAAAGGATACACTCCATTACAGAGAAATGGATGGATTGGTGTAACAAAATAGGACCCTGAAAAGGGTCTCCACCGGCTGCCGACCGTAAAGGACTGTGAATACCACGTATTCTTGGAAACTTACATATTCCCCGACACATGGGCGGTTCTTCGTGGCCGCCGTAACGTAGCTTGGTAGCGTACAGGCCTGAAAGGTGGAACGCGACGCCTTGGCCACTGGAGCCTGGAGGCCGGGTTCAAACCACCCGACAAGGGTGTGAACGTCCCGGCGGCGGCCCCACCAACAATATTTAACCCAACCACTATCAACGCGGCTGAAACGTGGGCCGGTAGTTCAGCCTGGTATACTGACACGTCGGGCCGAAGAACGTCCGGTTTGCATGCTAGAGCGGCCAAGACACCGGAAGGTCGCGGGTTCAAATCCCGCCCGGTCCACCATGACTAGAGGTTGTGCGTTGAAAGCATTTCCGTCAATCCGGACGAAGTGGTATGTCTCGCACGATCATTGTAGTCGCATACACTGCCCGAAACTCGCTTCAAACAACGTCGCGATTTTGCGGCTTGATTGCTAGACGATCTAGGAGATCAGACTATTCACTTTGACTCGGCGGCAATCAGCCCTGATCGCGGTTCTAAGCAGCCGATCTGACCTAGCAACATTTCCACACTGACCTGGACGCTGACCCCGCGATCCCCAAAACGCCCTCAACGCCCATTCTGCGCCCGAATCCTGAAATTCGCCCAATCCGGTCTCAACTGGCGGGGACGATCCTCCAAAAATCTCAAAACGTTGATCCTCGCGACGCGGATCTGCCCTTTTCTTGAATGATGCTATCCAGCTGTTCGACCAATTCCACTTCATCTGCTAGCCAAAGGAAATCAACTGCGACGTGACTCAAGAAAAATCGTGAAGATCCAGGCAAGAAATTATCCGATCTCTGGTTCTACTCGTTTCGGCTTTCGACCTAGCAATGACGAAGTCGCAATATTGGCGCAGTCTCAGTTCAGCTTTAGCTCATTAGAAAGACTCCAACGCTTTCACTGAATCTCGAACTGTTATATCAGCGAGAAGGAAAAACTCTTTCCGTCAAGCTTGCCGGCTCGAATTATCGCCTTGGAGGGAATCGACCAATCGGGAAAACGAACGCAGGCGCGACTCCTCGCGGATCGGCTGCAACGAGCAGGCACAAAAGTCGCGAATATTAGTTTCCCAATCTATGAAACCCCATCCGGACGACAGATACGTCGATACTTGACAGGCAGACAAGACTACCCCCCACAGGCCTTGCACATGCTCTACTCGCTCAACAGATGGGAGAATAAGGAACTAATCAACAAGCTAGTCCGCAACTCCGACTATCTAATCGCTGACAGGTACACACCTTCAAACCTCGCCTACGGCCTCTCCAGAGAGCTCAGCCTTGGCTGGCTTCAAGGACTAGACAGAGGGCTCCCCATTGCCGATCTCGTCATAGTACTAGATGTGCCGATCACCTTCTCGTTCGGGCGGAAATCGAAGAACAGAGATGTTCACGAAAGCGACAAAGAATTTCTGATGAGGGTAAGGCGAAGCTACAAATCGTTGTCCACGAAACTGGGGTGGAAGATATTGAATGCGACAGGAAGTTCCGGAGAAGTGCATGCGGCCATATGGCAGACGATCCTCCAGAGGTTCAATCCCGTAAAGCGAAGACGATAGCCTTCTAAGTCGAACTGATGCTATCCAGACCCGCATGAGGTAACCCATCGCGAGTCAATTCCGCGTTTAACTGCTCAAGAATCAGGCTGACTAGCTCGACCGGCTCGACCCTCTTGATTCCCTTGAGGTGATGGACCAGAACCTCCAGCCTTCCAGGCTGAAAGGCCAGCCGGACCAAGTAGTGGTCCTCGTGAAGCTTATGCTTCAAACTATCATCGACTGTATAGTGAAGATGAAAGGCCAAGTCGATCGCGCCGAACGCACCCCGATTTTCTATTCGATCAAGGATTCGCTCCTCCTCCCCGGCATCAAGCACATCAAACCCTTCCCCGTTGCCAACTCCAATCTTGAAACCTATTTTCCCCCCAGAGTAACCATCTATGTCAGCCACGGTGATCATTCTCGGTAGAGATAGAGCCCGCAATGATGACAAAGCCGACACGAGAGCCTTCTGCAAGGAATCCTGACTAATGTCAAAGGACAATGAGGCTCTCGCATGAAGAATCGTAGGGAATCGGTGGAGCGCACCTAACCATTCGTCGCCATACTCGTCTCTCACCTGAGTCATAACCCTCTACAAGTCATAGCATCGTTGAGAAGCTATAGCGTTTCTTGGACACGAACTAAGCCCAAATTGGAAGATTGATATCTGCCTCCGGCCTGTTCAGTACCTCCAACTTGCATCGCAAAAACGCTTCTCAGCTCTGGCGCAAGTGCCTATCCTGCCACAAGGAACTCTTTTCAGAGGATCATTTTTGCATTATATGCGGCCAGTGTCTAGATTGTTGCGAGGGAACCCACGCACAACACAAGCTCAAGGAAACAGCCCATTAGGAAACCTGAGATCGTGTGAATATGGAAATCTTTTAATGACGAGGAACTGAATCTCTCTTGGGCTAGGATGCGTTTAGGACCAGAAGGCCCTTCCAAGAGTCTGGTGACGTGGCTTGCAAAAGGCAAAACGGAAAGAAGAATACGAGGCAAGAATCAAGCAAGCGCTGGGTGTCCTGAACGAAGTCTCAAGCGATAACACAACCCCACGAAATATTCGTAGGTCAGCCAAGGATGCAATGGACGCGCTACAGGCAGTGTCCAACACTGTAGGAGTCAGGGCTTCAAATGCCATTTCAATACTGGACGAGATCGGTCAAGACCCCAACATGCCTCCGTACACGCGGGTCAAACTCTGGAATGTGGCAAGCATCCTTGAAGCGGTGAAGGACTAGGTTCTTCGCTAGTCTGAAGTCGTTTGGGACAAGTATTTATCGCTAATAGGCTTCAGAAGGACGAGAAATCTCCCTTTGAACCCTCGGCATCTTGCCCCATACGTAATCGGTCTGATCGTTCTTGCCTTCTCCCTCGGCTCCCTTCCGCGAGGGTCTCCAGGCGGGAGTCTGCTCTTCCGGTCTACCTGGCTACTCTATTTGATCTACCTTGGCCCAGTTGCGATTCTTGTCATTATGGTCGCACTCATCCTCCTCATCGCTTTGAACTGGGCGGACATTGGAGCAGCCTTTGGATTCGGGATGGCTCAACGGAGAAGAATGCGAAGGAAGCGTTCGCGCTATTCCTTCTTGATTTCGGTTTTCATGTGGGTCATCGCGATTCTGGTGTTGATGGAGAGGCCAGGCACAATCTTCAACCCGTTTCGGACCAATTCCACGATCACGGATATTATAGGAGAAGGAGCGACGCCTCCGAATCCACTTCAAGTGGGCGACTTTCTGCCTACCGTCTCCAGTCTAGTTCAGAATAGTTGGTTCAGCATAGCCTTTCTCGGCCTCGTCGTCGTGGGTGGCCTCGTGCTTGTCCAGAGCGTGAGAATCGCGTTGAAGGAGACGAGCGAAATGAGCCTCCAAGACTTACAGGTTAGACAGACTGAAGGATTACAGGCAACTCAAGAAGCGATCAGGCTAATTGATGATAAAACCGCGGACCCAAGAAGTAGAATAATATCCTGCTTTCAATACATGCTGGGAGCCATGTCCAGACTCGGAGTTCCAATCTCGTCAGACCAAACGGCAAGAGAGCTGGAACAGGCAATACGCTCAACCCTCGCACTTAGAGGAGCGGCCGTTGGCGAGCTTACCCAACTCTTCGAGGAAGCACGCTACAGTCTTCACGAGATTAACGAGGAAGATTCTGAACATGCCCACCACTGTCTCGAATCCATCGCGGAAGAACTCAAGATCCAGATAAGCAGCTAAATGACTACCGTAAAGTCGCTGTTCTTCTACGGAGTAGCCTACTGTATTCTACTAGTTCTAGTGAGAGGAACTCTCCCCTCGGAATCATCGCCAACCCTCTCATTGGTTGGAATCCCCCTCGTCGCGATAGCTGTCATTATCGCTCGCGACCTCGCGAGAAGGGCTACAAGTCCAAGGATCACTCCAAAAACATCCTCGCCCGCCGGTTTCACGGAAAACCCTGTCCAGTTCTTGAGCGGTCAGATCAGAGCTGCCGCAGCCGCAAGCGATTCATACTTTGAAAACGTGATCCGAGCAAGATTGAAAGAACTCTTGACCACCAAAGTAGCTCTGGAAACGGGTATGGAGAGAGATGCGGCGGGACGTATCCTATCCGACCCAGAACAGGGCCCGAGGCTCCTGCATAGCGAGGAACTTTACACCGTACTGTATGGAGCCTTGCCCGAGCCTTTCGCTAGAACCGCTATGATCGAGAGGGCCGTGGATATGATAGGAGCCTGGAAAGGCTGAACATAGAGGAGTCAGGCCGGACATGCCGGAAGATAATCAACCAGGTCAAAAAGGTAATTGTAGGGAAAGAACCAGTCCTCGAAAGAGTGATGCTGGCGGTCCTCGCCAACGCCCACATTCTCTTCGAAGACTTTCCCGGGCTTGCAAAGACACTGCTCGCCAGAAGCTTCGCAATGAGTATGGGCTGCCGCTTCTCAAGGATTCAATTCACGCCAGACCTCTTGCCTGCAGACATTACCGGCACTTATGTATACAACGTGAGGTCGGCAGAATTTGAACTACGTAAAGGGCCAGTGTTCACTAACATCCTCCTCGCGGATGAGATCAACAGGGCCCCGCCAAAGACCCAGGCAGCTCTCTTGGAAGCGATGCAGGAGAGGCAGGCAACACTGGACGGAAAGACCCATCTGCTTGAGAGCCCGTTCATCGTCATTGCCACCCAGAATCCGATCGAGTACGAAGGGGTCTACCCCCTTCCAGAAGCCCAACTAGACAGATTCCTAGTAAGGCTACAGCTCGGATATCCGGATCGGATGGAAGAAGTTGAGATCATGCGACGTCGAATGCTGAGAGGCCAAGAAGAAGCTCCACTCGAACCCGTTGCAGATTCCACGATAATCCTAGACCTTCAGAAGACCGTGGAGGGAATACACGTGGATGACGACGTACTGGGTTACGTAGCCGATATCGTCCAAGCAACAAGGTCTCAGCGCCAAATCGAGGTAGGGGCCAGCCCGCGAGGGTCTCTCGCCATCTTCAAGCTGAGTAGGGCTAGAGCAGTCTTCCACGGTAGAGACTACGTCATTCCCGACGATGTGAAGGAGGTCGTCGCACCAGCACTTGTACACAGGCTAATCATGAAAACAGAATCATGGATCAAGGGGACAAACCCGAGCCAATTGTTGGAAGAAATACTCAAGACGATACCTGTCCCCAGAGCAAGATCATAGAGAACAGGCTTGTTCACGACAAAGGCTTCAGTCTACTTCTCGACGGCCATTGGCCTACTAACTCTCGCACTGTTGCTGGACGATTTCCAGATCGGAGTGCTCGTACTTGGATTGGCTTCTCTCTTCTTCTTCTCCAACATCTGGGGATTGCCGGAGAAAGTCGACATAGAGCTCGATAGACAGATGATCCCCGACGAATCGTTTGGGGACGAAGACATCCGCGTAGAATCTCACCTTCGGAATCTAACAGACGCGAACCTGGTGAACGTAGAAATTGAGGAAGTCCTTGATGGCAGAATCATACCAGTGAAAGGGATCAACCGCACTCCTGTCTCGGTGGCAGCCCATAGAGAAATCCGTCTCACCTTCGTGTTCCCGTCTCCTCCCCGGTCCATCTACGAAATAGGCCCACTAATAGTGAGAGTGAGAGACCCTCTGGGACTCTATCTCAAGGAGAAAGAGCTTGCACCCAGGACTCTTCGTGTAATGCCTAGGCCTGAGCGTCTGAGAGGCCTGCAGCTTCGCCCGAGACATGTCGGGCCTTGGCCTGGAGTAGTCCCCTCGAGGGCGCTGGGGATCGGGACTGAATTCTACAGCGTGCGCGAATACGTCCCCGGCGACGATCCGAAGAGGATTAATTGGAAAGCCTCAGCGCGCCACAACTCGCTGATTGTCAACGAGACTGAAGCGGAGAGAGTCACCGATGTGATGGTTGTTCTCGACACTGAGGCTACTCTATTTGAGCCTGCTGAGAGCGAGATGTTTGAACGGGGAGTCGGTGCGGCTGCATCGATCGTGAGTCTTTTGCTAAGACAAGGCAACCGTGTCGGACTGGTCCTCCAAGGAGGAGAAAGAGGGTCCTTACCGGCCGGCTTTGGAAAACGACACGAACGAAGAATCCTTTCCCTTCTCGCGGCAGCCAAACCTGGAAGGGTAACCGTCTCTACGAGCTACATTATGAACCTCCTCGCTAGGAGGATGCTTCCCTCACGCGCGCAGATTGTGATAATCTCGCCGCTCTTGGACCCAGAGATGAAAGAAGGAGCCAGACAACTGAGCTTCGCTGGTTACAGCATGCTGGTTCTGTCGCCCGCCCCCACTCCCCCCTTGAACTTCCACGACTCGACCGAAAGGACCGCCTTCAAAATGATCATTTTGGAGAGATCAATTACCCTTCTAGCACTCAAGAGCTCAGCTACGGTGATCGATTGGCCCAAGAACATACCTCTCTCGGCAATGCTTACAAAGGTGAGACAATCACCTCGAGTCGCGTCAGCCTAGACTTCACCTCACGGATCATCATACCAGTACTGAAGATCAACCATGTCTTTCTTGTTCCCTGGATCATCCTCAGCCTTCCCTCGGCTGCTCTCTTCGATCAAGAACTGGTCATCATACCGGTGCTCGCCCTTGTTGGTTTAGCCAGCATGCTGACGGGAAATTCCACGGCAGCATCGCTCACATCTTCAATTCTCCTAGCGCTGATAATCTGGGGAAAAATCGCTAGCGACCTCTACGGCCTTGCAGGCCCTGACAGCGCCCTACTACTCCTGCAATTCATGCTCGTGATAGGCCTCATGGAGGCTTCAGGGGCGGCATTGACATTAGACGCCGTGTACCGACGGCTCGAGGGCAGAGACGATGCCGAGTCAGTGGAAGCCCGAGTTCGCGTGGCTGAATGGGCGAGAGCACAGTTACTGAGCCTAGCAAAACTCGCAATGGCCGGGTTCGGATTATCGCTAGGGTTACTAGTCATCGGTGACATTGTGAGTGTCTCAGTAAACCAGCTCGCGTTCAGCGCGGCGCTAGTGTTAGCGGCGGTTATCGCACTTCTAGTTCTTCTTACGTATAGGCGCGAGCCCGAAGAGCCCAAAAAAAAGGCAGCCAGGTTTGGCCCTCTCAGGCTCTTAAGTGTACACCGGGGTTCACGTCGAGATTGAATTGTCCAACTATGAAGCTGGGCGGCGGCTGGAGTACCGGGTACGGGACATTTTCCGCAGAAACGGGTTCTTCGTGATCCGAGCCGCTCAATCCAAGCCAATAGATCTAGTCTGTTTGCGGAAAGGTAAACCGGTGCTTGTCGAATGCAAGGCAGGAAGCTCCTTCCTCGGAGAGAGAAAGAAGCAAGAATTGTTAGATGTAGCTCAAAAGGCAGGTGCAACTGTGGTCCTTGCTAGAAGGCGACATCGGAAGGTAGAGCTGACAAACCTAGAAGACGGGAGCTCTTTGGAGCCAGAGAGGCTGTCGGAATTATGAGCCGCCCATCGTCCCCTTGAGATTGTGGATCTTCTCCAGCATCGACAGCCATCCGAAAACCAGATTGCTATACGCGGAAAGCCGCTCAGGATCCTTCTCCAGCTTTAACAGTTCATTCGTCTCAGTAATCTTTCCGATGATAGTCTGCTCGACACTCTCCAAAAGCATGCTGGGAGAGACCGAGGCCTGAGGCCCAGTCGCCCGCGCGTAGACCACCGGCTTGTTACACTTCGCACAGAAGATCTCGCCTTTGACTTTGAACAGGGGACTTACACACTCAGGGCAGACGTCTGACAGCATCGTGGCTCCTGACTTGAGAAGGTCAGCCATTCTCTTCACGTCCTCAGACATTGCTCCAATCCCTCTTGTGTGAAAGTCAGCAGCCTAGAGGAGGTGGGAGTGTATAAATCGCACGGGACTAGACCGTTCCTGCTGCCGACTCTTGACCAACTCTCTGCGATCGTGCTGGAGATTTTATTAGCGTAATCCCCGAGCTTCATGCCCTTCTTGGCGAGCGAATTGCCTGAAAAGACCGCAACCCTGAGAGTTGCCGATGCGCTCCAGCGTGATGTAGGCAGGGGAATAGCTAGGATAGACCCGAAGGTTGTACAAGATCTGGGACTGACATCCGGGGACGTTGTTCAGATTACCGGCAAGCGCAAGACGAACGCCCTATGCTGGCCTGCTCACGAGCAGGATTATGGAAAGGGGATAGTCCGGATTGATGGTTACCTTAGGAACAATGCAGGCGTCTCGATTGATGACAAGGTGACGATTCGGAAGATCGATGCGAAGATCGCTGAACGCTTGACGCTAGCGCCAACCGAGCCGCTCCGAATCGTCGGAGGAGAAGAGTATCTGAGCCAGCTCTTGGAGGGTAGGGTCCTTTCGCGGGGAGACTTCGTGCCGATCAACATCATGGGCCGGACGGTTAATCTCGTCGTGACGAACACGAGTCCATCGGCCGAGGCGGTCATTGTTACAGAGGGTACAGAGGTTCTGGTTGGGGAGCAGGTCAAGGAGCCAATCCGGGCGATTCCCCGGATTAGCTACGAGGACATCGGTGGGCTCCGTCCGGTCATTCAGAAGATTCGTGAGATGATCGAGCTTCCATTACGACATCCAGAATTGTTCGAGAGGCTTGGGGTTGAGGCGCCGAAAGGGGGAAGACGTTGTTGGCGAGGGCGGTTGCGAGCGAGACGAACGCGAACTTTCTCAGCATCGGGGGGCCGGAGATCATGAGCAAGTACTATGGCGAGAGCGAGGAGCGGCTCAGAGAAGTGTTCAAGGAGGCACAGGAGAATGCTCCTTCGATCGTTTTCATCGACGAGATCGACTCGATCGCTCCGAAGAGGGAGGAGGTGACTGGCGAGGTTGAGAAGCGGGTTACCAGCCAGCTCCTGTCCCTGATGGACGGCCTGCAGTCGCGAGGCAAGGTGGTTGTGATTGGAGCGACCAATCGTCCCAACGCGATCGACCCGGCTCTCCGCAGACCGGGACGATTCGACCGGGAGATCGAGATTGGTGTGCCCGATCGTGATGGGCGTTTGGAGGTCTTGGAGATTCACACTCGTGGGATGCCTTTGGCGGAGGATGTGGATCTGAAGAAGCTGGCGGATGTGACCCACGGCTTTGTGGGGGCAGATCTCGAGGCGTTGGCAAAGGAGGCGGCGATACGGGCGCTGCGCAGGATCTTGCCCGAGATCAATCTTGAGGCTCAGAGCATCCCGGGCGACATTCTGAACAAGATCATCGTGAAAATGGCCGACTTTCTGGATGCTCTGAAAGAGATTGACCCGTCGGCCATGCGAGAGGTCCTGGTCGAGATCCCGGACGTGTCGTGGGATCAGATCGGGGGCTTGGAGGACGTGAAAGAAGAGCTGCGGGAGGCGGTGGAATGGCCGCTAAAGTATCCGGACCTGTTCGCCCAGCTGAACGCGAGCCCGCCTAAGGGACTGTTGCTGTACGGGCCGCCGGGGACAGGCAAGACGCTCCTGGCCAAGGCGGTGGCGCATGAAAGCGAGTCGAATTTTATCAGCGTGAAGGGTCCGGAGCTGTTGAACAAGTTCGTCGGCGAGTCCGAGAAGGCTGTGCGAGAAGTCTTTCGGAAGGCCCGTCAGGCTTCGCCTTGCATCATATTCTTCGACGAGATAGACTCTGTAGCGCCCGTCCGCGGGAGCGGTGGAGGCGATGCCCATGTCACGGAGCGCGTGATCAGCCAGTTCCTGACCGAGATGGACGGCTTGGAGGAGCTCCGGAACGTGGTCATTATAGCAGCCACGAACCGGCCTGACATTATCGACTCGGCTCTGTTGAGGCCGGGAAGGTTTGACCGGCTACTGTTCGTGCCCCCGCCTGATCTTGAGGCGAGGAAGCAGATCTTCAAGATTCATACTAGGAAGACTCCGCTTGCGGAGGATGTGAATCTGGACGAGCTTGCCAAGCGGACAGACGGGTATACCGGCGCGGACATCGCATCCGTCGCCAACACGGCCGTGATGCTCTCTTTGAGAGAGCATATCTCCAAGTCCAAGGACCCGGAGGATGCCAAGAAGCGGGCGAAGGGTCTGAAGGTGGCCAAGCGCCACTATGACGAGGCGTTGCAGAAGATCAAGCCGATGTCAACCGAGGAGCTGAAAATGTACGAACGCTTCTCCCAACAGTTCTCGGAAGCCGCGAGACCGAAGATACGAGTAGGTCCCAGCCCGGTGGCCTAGGAGGCGGGAGTTCTCGTACTGCCGACCGCGGAAAGGGGTCGGGGGTCCCGAGTCTAGTATTGGAGTCCGAATCGAGGTCTAGAACTGTAGCTTCTTAGCAGGTCTTCTTCGGTCGAAAGAAAAGAAAGGCTCGGGCTAGGGTCTCCCCCGCCCGACCGTGGCGTTAAGGAAAGGTCGGCGCGTTGTCTCTGTGAGGATTCCGGCGTGAGAGATGAGCGTGCCGGATTGTATCGTGGGCTTGGCTGTGGTGGTCTGAATGCCTGTCTGCGAAGTGGGGACTGTTTTGAGCCAGTCCGGGACGATGACCGTGCGTATGAGGGATTGCACTGTGACATCTCTCGCTTTTGCCTCTGTTATTAGTCGATGGTAGGTTTCCATCCCGAGTGACTGCATAAACTTGGGCATAGGTGGATATCTTGTTCTGTCGTTAGAGATAAACGTTGAAGTTTGAACAGGAGAGTTGGAAGAAGAAAGTTCACGTTCATCGTATTTGAACGAGCTGGGAACAAAGTTTTCGGTTTTTATTTTGAGATTTTAGGTACAGTTTTCCAGCAATCGGCTAGAGGCGGACGAGTCCGGATGCATCGTGTCTGTTCGACATGCGGGAGGAATGGTTCCCCGTCACGGTTGTTCTTTCTCGTTGATTTGGTGACTGGCTCCTTGGATGAGGATGGTCAGTAATTTGGAGTGAGAAGAGCGTGGTGCACGGTGGCCTCCCGGTTGGCGACGATGATGTTTGTCGTCTGTTACTGAGTGGCTCTTGAGAGGAAGGATGAAGCGTGGGCGTGACCCAGAAAGGTTCCTTTCTGCGAGCCGGGAATGGATCGTGTCGAGCGTGGTCCGTTAGGGTGAGTCTTGCGTGTGGGTTTCAGATAGCTATTTAGGCGGGTTCCGTGCATAGCCGGGTTTGCCGTCAGTGTACTCGCGTACGTGGAGGTGAATTGCTTGTCAGAAGAACCAAAGAAGGCGGAGAGGGCTCCTGCCCCGGTGCGTAGAAGTGACATTCCAGCGGACACGATACTGATCGGTAAG
>WNGG01002127.1_pt1 | contig 22521 bp, 22 predicted proteins | sample 5400661 | NCBI WGS metagenome assembly WNGG01 (sample SAMN13153372, study PRJNA577476) | soil metagenome | isolation source: 100 cm soil or saprolite under Garry oak tree replicate 1 | place: USA:California | collected 2016-06-15
GGCGTCCGAATGAACTTCGATCCGGGGTACTTGGCCTTCGCGTTGGATCGATCCCTGCAACGGCTTCAAACCGATCACGTCGACCTGTACCAATTGCATAACCCTCCCGTGGAGTTGATGGGCGACCCCGCATCGTACGAGGTCCTGGAGGCGCTGAAGGGAGAGCACAAGATCGACCACTACGGCGTCTCGGTCCATGAGCCCGTCGAAGCCCTGCTCTGTCTTGAGGCCAGCAAGCCCGAGGTCCTCCAGATTCCATTCAGCCTGTTCCGTCAGGAGTGGATCGACGACGTTTTTCCGGAAGCCCGACGGGCGGGGGTGGGGATCATCGCGAGGGAACCGCTGGGGAACGGATTCCTCACGGGCGCAATCCGTCCCGGGGCGATCTTTCCGGCCGGAGATATCCGTCATCAATGGCCCCCGTCGATGATTGCGGGTCGGGCCACGGCGGCGGAGCACCTCTCGTTTCTCGCGCAGTCGAACCGAACGATGGCCCAGGCGGCGCTACGGTTCGTCCTGGCCTTTCCGGAGGTTTCCGTCGCGATCCCCGGGGCGAAGACGATCGACCAGGTGGAGGAGAACGTTGCCGCGGCCGAGGCACCGTCGCTCACAGACGCGGAGATCCATCGGGCCCGGACGCTCTACGCGAAGGACTTCGGTCTCTAAGGGGCGACTGAAACCTTTTAGCCAACCCCTCGCTTAGCGTCACAGGAGAAAATCGCGGATGTGGGCCCGTCCCGACCTTCTCGCCGAGCTCCAAGGGCTCGGGCTTCTGCGGAGTCCGGAGCTCGAACGGTCCTTCCTCCGCGTCCGTCAGGAATCGTTCCTCCCCGAAGCGTTCGGCAGTCTCGCCTATGCCGACATGCCCCTACCCGTCCATGTGTCGACGAATCCGCCCACGATGCCATCGGCCCGATGCCTCATTGCCGCACTCGACCTCCTCGAGCCGCTCGCCGATCTGCGGATCCTCATTGCCGGATGTCGTGGCGGCTATCCAGGGGCCCTGCTCGCGGAAATCGTAGGACCGGACCGCGTGGTCGTGGTCGAGACGGATGCGGAACGGCGCATGCGAACCACGCGGCGCCTCCAGGCCGCAGGATTCGAGGAGGTCCGCGTGCTTCCTGCCCTGCCGGCGGAGACGTTTGACCGCGTCCTCGTCCTCGATGCGACGCCGCCCCGAGAACTCGTGGGCCTCCTAGCGGATCCCGGCTTCCTGATCGCCCGAGGCCGAGGCGTGCACGACCTGGCCTTCGTGAAGCTCGTTCGACAGGGAGGCGAAACGGTCCAGATGACGTTCACCGAGGCGCCCTCCGACGTCATGGCAGGACCCGCCCGGTCAGGTGACATCGGCCCGGTCGACTTCGGCCGACTGTTCGCCGTGGAAGACCTCCTGGCCCACGCCTGGGAAGGCCGCGTCACGGGCCATTACGACCAGCATTTCCGCGACATCGTGGACGAGACGTTCGCGCAAGGCCCCCTCGACCCGAGCGCGTTCGACCAAACGGAGGAGCCTTGCAAGGACGCGGCTCGGCGCGCCTTCCAGGCCGCGTATATCCTCCAGAGCGCCGGGGAGTTGGAGCGGGCCGCGGACGCCTATGAACGGTCGATCCGGCTCGAGGCGACCGCGGAGGCCCACACGTTCCACGGATGGGCCCTCAGTTTCATGGGTCGCTACGACGCCGCGATCGAGGAGTGCAAGCGCGCGATCGAAGTGGACCCTTCGTTCGGGAATCCGTACAACGATATCGGGGCGTACCTGATCGAACTCGAACGCCTCGATGAAGCGATCCCATGGCTCGAGCGGGCGATCTCCGCGCCTCGATATTGCTGCTACTTCTACGCCCACACGAACCTGGCGCGGGTGTACCTCCAGAAAGGCCTCCGCGAGAAAGCGCGAAGGGCCCTGCGTCAGGCCCTCGACGTGAACCCCGAATACGAACCCGCCCAGGAACTCCTGCGGCGCATCGAACGGGAGAGCGGCTATTTCGGCTGAAGGCCGAGGACCGCGTGGCGAAAGACGTTGAAATCGTCGTCGGAAAGCGTCGCGTCCGGGCCCCGAGAGACGAGGAATTCCGCGGGGCCTTGGTCCGTGGTCAGAAGAAGGCGGTCTTCCGTCCTCCGGTTTCCGACCGCGTCCTCGGCGGGCCGTACATCGTGCGACACCTCCTGGACAGCTCTCCGTTCGATCGACTGATGGACCGCATAGCCCTGGAATTGTTTCACGTTCCAGGCGCCGTGGACCTCGAGATGGGCCCGCAGCTCGAGGAGCCGGTCGTCAGTCACGAGGAGGGTGCCGCCCTGGACCGGAAGGACAATCAAAGGCCGTTCGCCCGGGTATAGGTGATGGGCGAACAGGGAGAGCCGATACGGATCGCGTTTCGCCGAGCGAGCGAGGCCGAGGAACGCGGTGTCGTCGAAGGCATCCGCGTCGCGCATCGACGCAGCGAAGGATTCGCGGAAGATGAACGTTCGCGGAAAACGGGCACCCTTAAGAGAACCGTCTTCATGGTGCCGCCGGCTGTGTCACCGACGAAGCTCGACGAGGCAAAGGCTGCCCTGGAACGCGGCGCGTTCGACGAAGCGCTTCGCCTGATCGAGGTCGCAAAAGCCGAGACTCCGGACGACACTGAAACCCGGGAGCTCTATGCCGTCACCCACCTCGCCAAGGCCATTCGCCTCTCGGAGGAAGCCCGAAAGGCGCGTCAAGCGGCGTTGGGGCAACGAAAGATCGAGTATGAAGAAGAGTTCCAGGACGACCCTCAAGCATCCCAGACCTTTGACGAGGCCCTCGCGGCGATCGAGGACGTCCTCCGGGTCGAGCCGCTCCATTGGAAAGCCCGGATGCTGAAGGCCTCCCTCCTGTTCCGCCGCGATCGCGAGTCCGGGCGGGCGCAAGCCCTCGAGATCTTGCACGAGCTGGCCGTTACAGAGCCGACGAACAAGCAAGTGCCGTTCGCGATCCGAAAGATCGAACGACCGTGCGAACGATGCGGCGACACCGGCTTCTGCCCGCACTGTAAGGGTCGCGGTCAACGCCGTTTCTTCGGTCTCGACCGAAAGTGCGAGCGGTGCTACGGCCGCGGCATTTGCCCGGCCTGCGGCGTCCTCTAGTCACTCCTCTTCGTCGTCGAGCTCCCCGAGCGCGGGATCCTTGCCCTCGATCCATTCCACGCGGTCCGCTCGGCCGATCTCGCCGCACGACAGGCACTCCCAGCCCAGGGCGTAGTCCTCGAACATCACGAGGCCCCGCTCTTCCTTGGAACACTTCGGACAAGGGCCGGTCACGTACCCGCTGACCCGGAACACCCGGATGACGACCTCAGACATGGACGTCATCCTCGACTCTCATTCGTCGGCCGACTCGTCCCTCCCGGTCGGGGACACATACCAGTCCGGAACGCCTTGGTCCCCGCCGAGGTCGCACTTCGGGCAGACGTAGTCGAGGATGGGATAGTTTCCGTGAGCGTGTTGGACGAAGAAGACCTTGTCGGAGCCGCATTTCTCGCACTTCTGCGGGTCTCCTCCGATGTTCTTCCGGCTGAACACGGAACGCACGACGACTCCGGGCGATGATAAAGTTGCCGGTCCCCGCAAGTTCTATGCGAATCCGCGCGCTCGCCCCTCCATGTTCCTTCGATTCGCCCGGTTCCGTTTCCGGGAGGGCAAGGAGGCCGAGGGACTGCGGATCCTCCGAGGCCACGCCAAAGCAATCCGGGCGTCGCCGGGTTGCCGCGACGCCTGGGTCGGCCAGGGTCAACATCCGGCGACGGAATGCGTGGTGATCGCCCTGTTCGAGGACGAAGACTCCCTTCGACGCCTCGAAGGCCGACTCCGATCGGACCCGACGCGAGGAGGCGATTTCTTCGCTCTCCTACCCCTTACGACGCAGCCGCCCGAAGTCGTCCCGTACGAAGTCCAGGACCTCGGGTGAGGTACGGGGAACCTTTTTCGGTCGGAGGCCCATCGCGTCCCGAGGAGCGAACGTGGCGATTGCCTTCTCTGAACTCGACCGGCAGCTGACCCGGGACATCCGCCAACTGCACGACTACCTGTGGGATTCGACCTGGACCGGCAACGAGTCCAAGCTTCAGGCGAGCCTCATGAAAGACGCGAGGTCCCTCGACACGTTCATCCATGCGGGCGGACGACTTCGAAAGACCGCGGAGGCCCTGGCGAAACCCTGGAATCGGGAGCATCAAGGGAGCTCTCTTTTCGAACTTCTCGATGACGCGATCGGCCTGACCGCGGCGACCGAGCTGGTCCGAACGGGAAAGGCCCACGAAGCCGTCATGCGAGCGCAGGGCGTCGTGGAGAGCACGAGCATCGGGGTCTGTTCGGAGGCGGGCCATTTCGAGATCGTGGAGGAATGGGAGGCCCACAAAGTCGACTTCCATACGTACACTGCGAGAATCGCCGCCGTCCTCGAGACGAAACTGATACCGCAAGCGACTCAGTTCCGACGAGTGATCAACGCCGTCCACAACTTCGGGAGCGAGTGGGACGGCTCGGCCTCGAAGGATGAGCAGAGACTCGCCGCGCGATCCGCGATCGAAAGCGCGGCGTGGTGCGTGAGCCGGAGCGTCGGAATACGGACGATGCTCGGCGCGTCTCCGAAGGTGTCCGAGAAGGACTTCGGCTTCATCCTAAACCTCATCGTGAATCGGCTCTAGCGACGACGACAGTCGCGTCGGAGACCCGTAGCCCCATCATCCTCCTTAAGATGGTCGAGCTCTTTCGGAAGCGAGCCTGCGGGTGGGATTCGATGCGAGCAACAAAGCCCATTGTGATTAAGATTGGAGAGACCCGGATCGACCGAGAGGGCATCAGGCAAATGCTCGCCGCCCTCGGCGTCTCTCAGGAAGGATCGACGCGGTTCGAGAAGGCGCCTGATAACGGAGAGACGCTCATCGAACTTGCCGGTCGAATCTGCTACGAATCGTTCGAGGTGGGATTGAACCCGAATGTCACGAAAATTCGGCTCGACCCGAAGGACTATTTTGAAAACCTGTTGCGAAAAGGCGACGGAAGCGTGGCGGAGCATGGCCTGGTTAATTTCGTCATGATCGGTGTGTCTCGTGTGATGACGCACGAGCTTGTTCGGCACCGAGTCGGCGTGGCGGTGAGCCAGGAGTCCCTCCGGTATGTCCGCCCTAAAGAGCTGAACTTCTGGATCCCCGACGAGCTGAGTCCCGGGCAGGCCGAAGCGATGAAAACTGCGGTGGAACAATCCGAAGAGGCCTACCGCGCCCTGGAGGGAAGCATTCCATGGGAGAAGATGACGATGGACGAGAAAAAGCGTTTGACCTCAGCCCTTCGCCGGATTCTCCCGGACGGACTTGCGACGAACGTAATCTGGAGCGCGAATCACCGCACGTTGCGGTGGGTGATCGAGATGAGGACGGACCCCGCGGCGGAAGTGGAGATCCGGATGGTGTTCGATCAGGTCGCGCAAATTTGCAAACGCGACTATCCGAATCTCTATCAAGACTTTGTTCGAAAGGAGTTACCGGACGGGACCGGCTCATGGCGTCCCACCTTGCGGTCCAAAGTCTAGGTCGACGGCGGATCAAAGCCAGCGAAACAAGACCTTCCAGAACTCGGCCTTCTCGGGCTTCTTCACGCCCGCGAGGACCGTCTGGAGAACGTGTTTCTTCTGGGTGTCCACGTTCTCGTATCCCGCCGACATCGCATCGTAGGGAGAGAGGCGCTCGAGCACGGTCTTCTCGACGAGGATGGCCTGGCCTTCTCCCACGACCTCGTCCTTGAACTTCACGACGAGGCGGTTCCCGGGGACGAGCGCAATCCGGTCGTGTTCCTGCGGTGTGAGGTACGTCTGGTAGACGTACTGTTTGCGAATCTTCTCTTCCGCGCCCGGATAGATGATCACAATCGTCTTGGGCGGTCCCGCGTTCGGTGGGATCATGGAGGCGTCCGCGGACGAATCCCCGAGCGGAGATGAAGTTTTCTCTCGTCAGAGCGCGGCGAGCACTTCGTCCGTGTGGCCTTCGACGTGGACCTTGGGCCAGACCCGAGCGATCTTGCCGTCCTCATCAATGAGGAAGGTCGTGCGTTCGATCCCGAAATGTTCGCGGCCGTACAGGTTCTTCTTTTTCCAGACGCCGTAGGCCTCCGTGACCTTGCCCTCGTCGTCGCTCAACAGCGGAAAGTTCAGATGGTACTTGTCGCGGAACTTTCCATGGCTCGCGGCGTCATCCCGACTGACACCGAGGACGACCGCTCCCTTCGACGTCACGCGGGCGAGATTATCTCGGAAGCTGCACGCTTCCTTCGTGCACCCGGGCGTGTCGTCCTTCGGATAGAAGTACAGGACGACCTTCTTCCCTCGGAAGTCCTTCAGCGACATCCGCCGTCCTTCGTCGGATCGCAACGCGAAATCGGGAGCCGTTTCGCCAACTGCGGGCATTGATACTCCTCGCCTCATGCAGGCGTCGGTCCGTCATAACCTCACCGATTCGACCCGCGACCTGTCCCTTCCGGTCGCTGCCGCCCTTCATGCAATATAGTATCAAGTCTGGTATTTCTCGTCGCATCCTTTATGTAAACGTACCAGGTTTGTTTGCATCAGCCCTCCCAGCCGCAGGTGCAATTAGGGACTCCATGGCCCGCAAGGCGAGTACTAGGAAGCCGCCGGCCCCCAAGTCGGGGTTCCGACCAACGTTGGAGAGGCTGAAGCCGTCGAAGCCGATTCAGGCGTCCGAGGCCGCCTCCGCCGCCCAGCAGGGCATGCTGCAACTCACGTTCGCGCGGCACGCCCACGGATATGGTTTCCTCGCGGCGTTCGCGTTCGCGTTCAACGTGATTCTCCTCGTGTTTTTTGCGGCCCAGCCCTCACCGATTACAGGACTTCGGCTCGACCACATCCTCTGGCTTCTCCCGGCGGTCGCTGGCGCCCTGACTTCCTGGGATGCCGTACGCCTGAAACGGGAACCCTATCGACGTCACTACGTATCCAGTCACTTCGCAAGCTCCTGCGTGGGAATGGTCCTCTTCTTCGTCGTCGCGTTTGCAATCATCCTTGCGATGCAGAAGATCCTGCCGGACTGGCTCATCCCCTTCATTTACCCGCTTTCGGCCGCGGGCGTGCCGCTCACGATTGTTTCCATTGGCATGACATGGCAAGGCCTCAGTGGTCGAAAGGTGGCCAGCTTCGGGTTGGCCTTGTTCCTCCCTGTTCTCATGGTCTTCTTGACCCTCTTCGATCCCAATCTTTCTATATTGACAGTCGATGGTCGAAACCTCTACACCTTCACGTACCTCATCGGGGCGCTCACGACGGAGATCTCCGGATCCCTCCTCCATATCATCGCGTCCTCGACCTCCGTGTACCAGCGGGAAATCCTGAAGGCCGACAACTCGAAGGTCGCCATGGTCCAGCAGGACTACCAGAAGAAACGGGAGGCCTTGGACTACAAGGAACGGGCCCTCCGCGGCCGGGAGGCCCACCTGGAGGCCTTGCAGCAGGAGCTCGAGGACCAAGCGAAGGACCTGAAGACGAAACTCGGCGAGGTCACGACACGCGAGGTCGGAATCGAGAAAGGGAGCACCCAATTGAGGGACCTCGACCGCAAGGTGGCGTCTGCCCGAGCAGAGATCGAGGCGAAGGCGGAAGAGATCCGCCTCCGGGACAGCGACCTGGCCACCCTGAAGACGGAGCTGGAGAAGACCCGACAGGCCGTCAGCACTCGGGAGGCTTCCTTGGCGGAACGGGAGAAGGAAGTGAAGCGGGCGTCCATCGAGCTCACCTCGAAGGTTCGGGGCTCGGAGACGAAGCTCAAGTCCATCGAGGAGCGCGAGTCCCGGCTGCAGGAGCACGAGAAGTCATTCGACTCGACCCGTACGACCCTCCTGAAGAAGGAGAAGGAATTGCAGTTGAAGGATTCCGAAATCCGCATGAAATCGGAGCGGCCCGGGGGCACGACCTCTGCGGCGGAGGCGACCCGGATCCGGGAGCTGAAAGAATGGGAGTCCAAGATCCTCGCCAAGGAGAAGGAGGTCGGCAAGCAAGAAGTTGATCTCCGAACGCTCGAGAACCAACTCCGCGAACGGTACGAGAATGCGACGCGAATCGACAAACAATTCCAGGGTCAACGCCGGATGTACGAGGATCGCGAGACCGAGTTCGTTTCTCGAGAGAAGGCGATTGCGGACCAGGAGGCGACCCTACGGCAGCGGGCAGCGGAGATTAACCACCAGGCGGCCGCCGTCGAGGAAGCCCAGAAAGGCCTCGATGACAAGACGAAGAAGTATTCGGAATTGTTCAAGGACGCGAAGATGAAGGAGGCCGCCGTAGGATCCAACGCGGAAGACATCCGGCGGCAGAAAGAGACGCTCAGCACCCGCGAAAAGAAATTGTCCGACATGCAGGCGAATCTCCAGGCGGAGATCAAACGGCTGAATGAGGAGAACCGGAGCTTACTGGAGAGAGCGAAGGAACTCGAAGAACGCGAGTCGGACGTCCAGCTCCAGGCTCTTGAACTGGAGACGAAGGCGCGCGAAGGTCGGGCCGGCGGATCGACGCCAGGGATGCGCGACCTCGACCGCGATGCCCAGCTCGAGGCTTGGGAACACCGGCTGCGCGAGCGGGAGGAAGAGTTCAAGCGCCGCACGTATCAGAAAGAGAAGGAGATGGAGATGCGGGAGGGCGCCGTGAAGGCCCGCATCACGACCGCCGCGGGCGCCGTGGAGGCGGAGGAAGCCGTCGCCATCGAGAAGAAGGCGGAGCGCGTGAAGACGGGAACGCCGCGGCTCGATGACCTCCTGTATGGAGGAATTCCATTCAACTCCAACGTGCTCTTCGTCGGACCCGCGTTCGTCGGCAAGGAGGTGGCGCTCTTGAACTTCGTCGCAGAGGGCCTGAAGAAAGGCATCCCCGTCATCATCATCACCACGACGAAACTCCCAATCGACGTGGCGAAGGACATCGCTCCGATCCTGCCAACCTTCGTCGAATACGACCAGCTCGGCCTCGTCCGATGGATCGACTGCACGTCACCGATGGCCTCCGGCAAGCCGGTGAAAGAAAAGAACGTCTGGCGCGTGAACGGTCCGACGGACTTCGATAACATTTACCAGGTCGTCAACCAGCTCGACGAGGAATTCAAGAAGAAGTATCCCTACTTCCGGCTCGCGTACCTCACCCTGAGCTCCTCGATCACCCAGGCGGACGAGCGGGACGCGATGAACTTCTTCCAGCGGCTCGTGAACCGACTGCGGCAGACGAAGGTCGTGTCCGTGATCGCTCTGGAACGAGGGATGCACAATGACCAGACGCTGGAGGCCATGGAGCACATGGTCGACGGCGCGATCCACTTCAAATCGGACAAGCAGAAGACGCAGCTCCAAGTGGTCGGGCTAGGTGAAGTCCAGACCCACGACTGGGTGCCCTACAAGTTCACGAACAAGGCAATCATGATTGGGTCGTTCCAGCTCGAACGGATCCGCTGACGTCGGACATTCGGACCCTCGGAAGCTTTCTTGAGCCAGACCGTGATGCGCACTCCCCATCGGAGCTCGAGATATGGAACGCGGATGCATGGTTCACAAACTCGTTGCGGATATCGCCCTCTTCTCTGGGCATAAGGTCCTCCTTGTGAAGTATCGCGACGTGGCGCGATACGATGGCCAAAGAGGATGGTTCCTCCCGGACGACTTCCTCAAGCATGAGGAGCACCCGGAGGACGCCGCGAAACGGATTGCTCGGGAACAAACCGGTGTCGATCTTGCGGACATCCGTTTGAGCCACATTGAGTCCTTCGGGAACGGGGCTTGGCATCTCATCTTCCACTATCGAGCCGACGTGCGCACGCCGACGGTCAAACCGGGGCCGAATATTGCGGCAACCGAGTGGTTCGAACGGACGAAACTTCCAACTCGTTCCGAGGTCGCGCACAAGGGCTGGGCAATCGACGTTCTCAAATCGATGGGCCCTAGTTCCACGCTTCGAACTAGCGCCCGCGCAGACGCTGTGCCGAGAGGACGCCCACGATGACCATGGCGCCTCCCACCGCGGTCGCCGGCGTGAGCGGTTCCCCGAGGATCGCGATGCCACCAAGGACGGCGACCAGGGTGCTCGCGTAAATGTAGGCGGCGGCCGAGGCAGCGGGCAACCGGGCGAGGGCGCGAAACCAAATCACGTAGCCGAGAAAGGTGGGGAAGACCGCCAGGAACAGCCGGGTATCCAGCCATCGAGACCCATCGACTGCAGGTCGCCGATGAAAGCCGGGGCGGTGACGGCGATCAACGGGAGGAGCAAGGCGGTACCGATCAGCAGGGTCCACGCCACGAGCGTAACGGGAGGATAGCGGCCGAGGTACCGCTTCCCGAACACGGCGTACAAGGCGGAGAACACCGCGGACGGGATCACCGCCAGGGCACCCTCGGAGGCCTGGAAACGAAACTGGCTTTCCGGTCGGGCGAGGAAGATCATGACCCCGAGTCCCGCGAACGCGAGGGAGATTCCCTGAACCTGGAATCGTCGGAGGCGTTCTCGAAGGAGGGAGGCGGCGAGCACCGCAATGAAGGCGGGCGTCGAGGCAATGATGAGGGCGGCCGTCCCCGCGGTGACGGACGCATCGGATTCTCCCAGGTTGAGGAAGAGGTGATAGCCGGTGAAACCCACGAAAGCAAGGAGGGTCAGATGGGGCAGGTCCGTCCTAGCCGGGAAGGGGCGGAGTCGGCGGGTCGCCGTCAGGTATCCGAAGAACAGGATGTCGGCGAGAGCGAACCGCAGGAAGGTCAGTGTAATCCACGACATGTGGACCAAAGCTTGCTTGATCGCGACGAAAGCGAGTCCCCAGAACAGGACGAGGAACAGCAGAGAGGCGTGGACGGCCCGATTGCCCGCGAGTCGTTCCTTGGGCGTCGCCACATTCGCGAGAGCTTCACATTCGATAAAAAGCTGCGCGCGTCCATCGCCGGGGGCGCGGTAGAGCGCGCGTCAAGCGCCTTCACCAGACCTGGAGCGAGGAAACCGTTATCCTCACAAGAGATACACGTTCGGAAAGTCAGGCGCCTCGGCCTTGAAGAGATTCGGAGCTTCCTTCGAACCGCTGAGGCGCTGACTCAGTTCTTTCTGACCTCGCTCGAGCATCTCTGGGTTGTATGAGTATTGGATCCGCACGTAGTTCGTCGCTCCAACCGATGTCTTGCGGTTCAGGAAGCGCGCGAAGTCTTTCCAGCCGGGCGGTTGTCGAGAGAACACATTTGCCATCTCGACGGCGAAGCGTCCACCGATGAAGAACGCCTTCCATTCGTTCACGTTCCGCTCGTCCAGGCGACCTTCCACGAGCTTCGCCACACCTTCGGCGTAAGACGGATTGATGTACTGACGGAACGCCTCCATGTTCGCCAGGGCCTCTTCCAGATTGCCTACATCCTCCGGAACCATGGCGGGTCTGGGCGGGGCGATGTACCAAGCTGCCTGGTACGCTGCGTAGCGCGCCTTTCCGTCCGCGGCTTCCTGCTCCGCGGCCCACCGGTCGATGATGAAATGCACACGGTTGTGGGCCAGCAGATAGTCGAGAACGAGCGTGGTCTCTACCTTGTCCGCGACATCGTCCACATTCTTGTCTGCGTACTTTCCTAGATCCCTCCAGATGATTCGATGATATTCTTCCTTGAGAGCTCGAAGACCGCCTTCTCGAATGTAGACCCCCCATCGTTCCGGAACAAGGCGGAAGCTCACGTAGAACGCCACCGCTTCCGGTCCCAGTTTCAGCATCGCGGGAAGAGCGCTGGTGTCCTTCGCGGCTTCGACCCGATAGTTCGACAGATTCTCCGACGTGAGCTCGAAGGGCCGGGAGCCCTCCAGTGCGGGGACCTGTCCGTGCCCGGGCACCCGAACTGCCTTCGGATCGCAGAACTCCGGGTGGACCGCCGCGAAATGCGCCAGATCTTCCATCGCGGTCCCGATAACCGCGGCCGACTAAAGCCCTTGGCATCAGTACAGGAGGCACTCGACGATACGGCCTTCGATGTGGACCGGCTCGAGCTTGGCGGGAGGCCGAAATCGAATGACGACATCGTTTCGGTCAATATCCACGACATCGATCGCTTCGGTCATGGGCGACTTCACCTCCGCGAGGATGACTCGGATTTTGTCCGCGAGGTTCCCCGGGTCGTCAGCTCGCCCGGGTCTTCGAGCGACCAGGCCGGACACTTCCCAATGCTCGACCGGACCAAGAGCGGACTCGGCCGCGGCGACTTCGGGAGAGATCCAACGCTGTTCCAAAAACTCGACGAAGTCGCGGCCCTCCCACCCGCACGTGGGCAGGACCGCGGGACATCGCGGATGGAACCGACACCCAGCGGGAGGATAGACGGCATCGGGCACTTCGCCTTGCGGCAGGACCTTGCGGCCTCGCCGCATCGGATCGGGGACCGGAATCGCCTCGAGGAGCGCCTTCGTGTAGGGGTGCTTCGGATCCGCATAGATGTTTTTGGCCGCGCCGATCTCCACGATTCGTCCGAGGTACATGATGCCGATGCGGTCGCAGATGAACTTCGCGGTCGCGAGATCGTGAGTGATGAAGAGGTATGTGTGTCCGTAGCGGCGCTTCAAATCCAAGATGACCTCCAAAACGCGGGAGCGAATCGACATGTCGAGCATTGCGACGGGTTCATCTGCTACGATCAGTTCGGGCTTCAGGATCATGGCGCGGGCGATCACAGCCCGCTGCTTCTGGCCTCCGCTCAGGTCCCCCGGGTATTTCGCAAAGAGCTGTTCCGCCGGCGCCAGTCCTACCTCGTTCATGATGTCTAGGGCCGACGCCTTGGCTTCCGTTTCACTCGCGCCTTCGTGGATGATCAACGGATCGGCGATGCTCTGTCCGATCGTCATCGCTGGATTCAACGCGGCGTGCGGGTCCTGGAAGATGATCTGCATCCGCTTTCGCAAGGGCCGGAGCTTGGCCTCCTTCAGGTGGGTGATGTCCATGCCGTCGAAACGGATCGTCCCGGCGGTCGGCTCGAGCAAGCGAAGGACGGTCCGACCCGCAGTCGTCTTGCCGCATCCGCTCTCGCCGACGAGTCCGAAAATCTCGCCCCGGCGGAGCGAGAACGAGATGCCGTCGACCGCGTGCACGACAAGGCGATGTCCTCCCAAGAAATCCGGAAGCCCGGTCGACTTGACGGGAAAGTGCTTTACGAGATCTCGGACTTCGAGGATATCGTCCGTCACAGGAAGTCCTTCCCGAAATGACAGGCCGCGTAGTGACCGTCGCGGAACTGCATCCATTGTGGCTCCTCCGTCCGACAGATTTCTTCCGCATGCGGGCACCGCGGATGGAAGCGGCATGCCGGCGGCGGATCGATCAAGTCGGGCGGAAGGCCTTCGATCGAATACAGCTCCTTCGAATCCAAGTGGATGATCGAATGCAAGAGCGCTTGGGTGTAGGGATGGATCGGCCTCTGGAAGACATCCTGGACCCCTCCGTATTCGACGAACTTGCCGGCGTACATGACCGCGACATGGTCGCACGCCTCCGCGACGATTCCCAGGTTGTGGGTGATCAACAGGAGCGACATCTTGTACACGCGGCGGAGATCTTCCAGGATCTCGAGGATCTGTGCTTCGACAATCACGTCGAGGGAGGTCGTGGGCTCGTCCGCGATCAGGAGTTTGGGATTCATCACGAGGGACATCGCGATCATGATTCGCTGACGCATTCCGCCGCTGAATTCGTGGGGATAGTGCTTCAGGCGGCTCTCCGGAATCCCCATTGAGGCGAGAGCCCTCACGCTCCGTTGCAGTGCCTCTCCCTTCGAGACATCCTCATGCGCCCGAATCGTCTCGATGAAGTGGTCTTGGATCGTGAAGAGGGGGTCGAGGCGCGTCATTGGGTCCTGAAAAATCAGTGCGATGTCTTTCCCCCGAATTTTCCGCATTTCTTCTGGGCGCAAGGCGGCGAGGTCCTTCCCTTGGAACCGGATGGATCCTTCCACTTTTGTGCCCGGCGGCAAGATACCAAGAATCGACTTGCCCAGCGTCGACTTTCCGCATCCCGTTTCGCCGACGACCCCGAGCGTCTCGCTTTCGTCCATCGAAAAGGACACGCCATCGACCGCCCTCACGAACCCCCGACGAGTGCGATAGTGCACCCGGAGTCCCGAGGCCTCGAGGACCGACTGGCTCACGTTCTCCTCCTTCGAAGCGCCGGGTTGATGATGTCGTTCAGGCCCTCGCCCAGGAAGCTCAACCCGATCGTCAAGATGACGATGATGAGCCCCGGGAAAACGGAGGTCCACCAGATGCCCACCCCGATTTGGTTTGCAGCCGCGGAGAGGTCGAGCCCCCAGTCCGGCGTCGGCGCCTCCACCCCGAGACCGAGGTAACTCAACCCCGCGGCGGTGAGGACAGCGTCGGCAGCACTGAGCGAGAAAATCACCGGAATGGCGACCAGCACATTTGCGGCAATGTATTTCCAGAGGATGCGTCCCGGCTTCGCGCCTAGCGCGCGGGCCGCCTCGACATACAGTTCCTCTCGAGCCGACAGGACGTGGCTGCGCGTGGCTCGAAAGTAGAGTGGGATGTAGATCACGGTGACCGCAAGCCCGATGTTCACGACGCCTTTTCCAATCAGAACGGCGATGAGTCCCGCGAGCAGGAGCCCGGGAAAAGCGTAGAGGGAATCCATCACGAGCACCAGTAGCCGGTCGATTCGTCCGCCCCTATATCCGGAAAATAGCCCGAGAGGGAAGCCTACGAGAAGGGCGACGAAGACGGCGATCGACATGATCTGAAGCGAGGTCGAGGTTCCATGGAGGACGCGAGAGAAGACGTCCCGACCCTGATGGTCGGTCCCCATCAGGTGCCAATAGCTCAACCAGATCACCTCCAGGGAGGCGAAGTTCAGGGCAACCTGACCCGTCGTGTTCGCGTCCGCGAGATGTGTCAGTCTCAGCTGGAAGGCTCCGGGGGCGACTTCAGCCAGGCTCCAAATGCGGCCGTACGTCAGATTCACGCGGGCTATCTGATCGACGGTGCGGATCGCATTCCTAGGAGACCAAGACCGTCCGCCGTCGTTGCTGTACTCGACCCCTAGGTAGTGACCGGGCGTCGTCCGGCGGCCGTCCAACAGGACGAGGTATGTAACATCTGTGATGGATTCTCGTCGGATGCGCACAAGAAAGTCCGACACGATCACCGAATCGTTGACCGTGGATGATGTAGCGCTCCGCCCATCGATCGCCTGTCCGTCCGTCATGTTCAGCCAGCCGGGCGAGGAAAACGAAAAGTACGTACTATTCGACACGATCGGCGCATTCGACCAGGGCGGAACGTCCGGACCGTCGACAAAGGCGAGGGGATCCCACGGCGCCAGAACCGGAGACAGGAACGCGATCAGGACGAACAACACGACGATCCCGATTCCAATCCATGTCAATACGGCGGGCAGGCTCCGCCGCTCCTCGAGGAGTGGAAAGAGCACCCGGCCGAGAATCGAGTGACGGGGAATCCATTTCCGGAGGGAGCCCGTGAGCGTCCAGCGACCGGTTTCGGCCATAGCACCTACAGCCGAATACGGGGGTCAATCAGCGCACCGATGACGTCGATGATGAGACTGATCACGACGATGATCGCGGCGTAAAACACGACGACGCCCTGAATCATTGTCATGTCCTTCGAAATGACGGAATTCAACAGGAGAATTCCTATGCCCTGAATCGAAAACGTTTTCTCGGTGAGGATGGCCCCGGCGAAGAGGATCGCGAACTGGAGCCCCAGAACCGTCACGACGGGTACCAATGCGTTCTTGAACGCATGTCGGTACACGATGGCGTGCCGGCCCACCCCGCGAGCAAGCGCAGCCTCCGTGTAGTCCGCATCAATCGTCCGCAGCATGTTCGCCCGAACCGTCTTCGCGAAAAACCCGGAGAGCACCAGACCTAGGGTGGCCGACGGAAGGATGAGATGCCGAATCGCGTTCACGAAATGTCCGAGGTTCCCCTCGATCAAGCTATCCACGGTGTACAATCCGGTGCTGAAGGCGCAGGGGGAAGCGGCACAGGGGGCGGCGTCGCTCGTCCACCGACCGTTAGGAGGCAGCCATTGCAACCATACGCCGAAAATCAACTGGAGGATCAGACCGAGCCAAAAAATCGGGACGACCCAGATCACCGTGCCATAGATACGGACGGCCAAGTCAAGTGGTCGGTCGCGGTTTGCGCCAGCAAGGACGCCGAGCGGAATTCCAACGAGGCTCGCGACCAGCATGCCGCCAATCGCCAGCTCAACGGTCGCAGGAAATCGAATCGCAATCTGGTGCCACACGGGTTGGCCCCGGTAAAGTTCGCCGATCGATACTCCAAGGTTCCCGGTAAACACGTTTCGAAGGTAGGTCACATACTGCACCCAGATCGGCTGATCGAGGCCTAGTTGCTGACGCGCCGCATCGATCGTGCTTTGCGGCGGATACCGGCCACCCCAAAGGGCAAGTACCGGATCCCCTGGCAATATTCGCAAAACCACGAATACCGCCGTGAGCAGGATCAGGAGCATCGGGATGGCCAAGATGATTCGTTGGACCACATAAGCCAGTAGGGAGCTGCCGCGGGCCATGTCGTGCTTGCCGACGCACTGGATTGCGTCAGCGCATAAAGACCTTGAGAAAAGGGTGAAGGCCAGGGACTAGCGGTCCCTGGCAGCGGCGACTAACTCCACGAAGACGGGGACTTGCGACAGGAGCGAGTTCGCATTGGCACACTGGGCGTCACCGTACTTAGGCTGGAAGACCGGGGAAGCATACGGCAGCCCGGGTGGGACCATACTGTACAGCGGCGCGGCGGTGTTCAAGAACACGATCTGATTCAGCGCGGATCGATCCACTGAATAGGCGATCGCCTGTCGGACCGCTTTGTTCGGGACCGTGTTCACGTTGAACACGAGGTACCGAATGACCGGGCTCGAGGACAGCTTCACAGTAATCCCCAGGCTTGACGACTTTCCCTGCAGGTCGACCAAGTCTGACGGCGAGATGGTTCGGTAGGCCACGTCGACCGCCTTTGTCTGAATGTCCTGCTTTACGGCCGCGCCCGATTCCTTGATGTTAAGCCGGACTTGGGACATGTACGGGATCGGCGCAATTCCATCTGCGGCGTACAGCTGCGCGTTGTAGTACCCCGTCACCTTGTCTAGAACAACCAGGCTATTCTCGACGTGGGTCGTCAACCGATAGGGTCCAGTCCCAATCACACTGCCGACGGTCGAAGGCTGCTTTGCTGTCTGGCTGTACGAATCCGGGACCGGGGCCGAGACGGAGAAAGCCATCAACGCGTTGAAGAAGCTCACAGGCCGGAACAGGTGGAACTTGATCGTCAGCGGGTCGGGTGTCTCGATGACCCCGGCCGCTGTGTTGACCTTGCCCTTGCCGTCCGCGGTGAGCCCTCCGACATCATAGAGCAAGAAGGCGGCGCTTCCATCGAGATCCAACCGAATCACTCGGTCAATCGAGTTCTTGACGTTCGTCGAATTCAGGTCCGTTCCGTCGTGGAACTTGATCCCGGGTTTCAGGTGGTACGTGTAGGTCTTGCCGTCGGCCGATATGCCTTGGTTCGCGACAGTCGGAACCTCCACCGCGAGCCCCGGCTTCAGATCGCTCGTCTTCCAATCGTACACGAGCAGCGTGTCGAAGACCTGGTTGATGACCTCGATTGACATGTAGTCGTAGGCGTCCGCCGGGTCTAAGCTGATGACCTTGTCCGAGGTCGACACGTTCAATACGGAGGCGCCAGGCTTGTTCACGACGAACCATTTGAAGCTCACCGGGTGGAGTTCAACATTCTGAACGCCATTCACATACACGACCTGGGCTCCGGTCGTAAACAATGGGATGTACGGCACATCCTCGGCGAGTTGGTTCTGGACTTTCTGATAGCGATCCTGCCGGATAGTGGGGTCCGTCGTGCTTCCCGCTTCCCGAATCCAATCGTCCACCTGGGTGTTGTTATAGAATGAACCCGTGCTCGCCGCGCCCGCCTTCGCCAGGAACGGAGATGTATAGTCGTCGGTGTCAAGATAGTCAGGATACCAGCCGAGCAGGAACAACGGCATCTTCTGGACCGATGGTGCCCGGTTGGTCTTGAAAACGGTCCATGGATCGGATTTCAGTGTGATCGAGACTCGGCCGCAACTCTGGATGCTGTTCTGCAGCGTCAGAGCGATCGCGGTTTCCGTGTCGCCATAGTGTCCGTCGTTGTTGTACCAGAGCTCGATGGACACCTTCTTGGGTGGTTGCGCAGAAAGGACAGCAAACGCGCTCACGCCAAGCAGCGCCACGATGAGAATCGCAACGATGACAATCCACTTTCGGTTCTTCTTGCCGCCGGCCGCGGGGGCCGGAGGCGCCACAGGTTCAGCCATAGTTCCTCCTCCGTCGGCACCGGCCACAGTTTGCGCCCGGTTCCGATTCGCAAGAACGGTGGGAGCTTATTTAATGGTTTCCCGCGCGTCGGAAAAATAATCGAGCCGCGGCTGAACGAGGCGGCGTTTGGACAGTCGTTGGACCACGGACTCCACGCGCGAGGCGGCGAAGTCTCGTTCGTCGACGAGGAACTTTCGAACTTCCTCCGGGCGGAACCGGCCCGTCACGATCTCCTCGGGTTCAGCGGCCGGGGGAGACAGGAAGAACTCTCGAATGGTCTGAAGGTTCGCGGGCAACTTCGCCTGGACGTCCGGTGGCGAACGGTCAAGCGAGCCCCATTCATGGAGGCGCTTCAGGGCGGTCTTCGGACCGATCCCCTTCACGCCTTCATTGAAATCCGTGCCGACGAGAATCGCGACGTCGATCAGTTGTTCGCGGGTGAGACCGAGATGCCCGAGGTTCTCCTCCAGGTCGAGGACCTCCGGTGCGACCATTCGGGAGCGTCCCAGGCTCGGAAGGAATTCGGTGGAGCCGATCGCGAGGTAGCGGACCATGCGGGGGGCGCCGAAGAGGAGGGAATCGTAGTCTTTCGAGCCCGCGGCCCAGACGTCCCCGCGGCGGGCAAGGAAGGCCGCCTGGGCCTCTCCTTCGCTCGGCGCTTGAATCCATGGAATGCCCAGCAGGCCGAGAAGCGTCTTCGCTTCCTCGACCATCGGCCTCGTGAGCCTCGACGCCATGACGGCTTTCGACCAAGCCTTCGCGGTATCGCCGGATGCGATCGCGGCCTGATATTCCCGCTCCGACTTTTCCCGAGCCTCCCGTCGCTTCCGAATCTCGTCTTGTTTGATGGCCGGCGGCCGACCGTCAAACACAAACAACGGGCGAATGTCGTACTCGTCCATGAGACGGGTCGTCCGGAACATCAAACCATTCAGGTGCGAGGTGATCCGACCCTTGGAATCCTGGAGCGGAGTGCCGTCGCGCGTCCGCATGATCGAAAGAAATTGATAGAGCTCGAGGTTTCCGTCGACGGCAATCGCTCGGCCTCGAAAGGCCTCAAGGGTCGTCGGATGACGGATGACGATCGGGGTGAGGTGGACGCCCACAGATTCGCTCACATCGCGCGCATCGTTAATCTTTGCGGCGGGCACCTACCGCGGGGAATCGAACTGCACCTCTACGCGGTCGGCGTCGAAAATGTCCACGCGTCTCGATCTGCGACGATGGCATCGAGGCGGGCGAGCGCCTCCTCCTTCGGGAGGCTGAGGAAGAACTTCCCGACGTGCTTACAGAAATCCTTCCGGCCGGACAACTTGCCCCAATCCTCGCAGTCGTGCAGGATCGTCTTCGCCGCTGGATCCAACTCGACCCGGTATTCCTTGACCCGGGCAAGGATCAGTTCGCCGTCTCGGGTGACCTCCACGTCCTTAGAGTCGATTCGTTTCGCCCGGTCAAGCCGGCTAGGATCCATGAGGCGGCCGAGGGCGGCATCGACGAGCGCGTCCTTCGGAACGTCGGCGCCGAAGTCCTCCAGGGTGAGTGCCTTCAACCGGACCTCCGCGTGCGTGGCCTGCTTACGGAACCCCTCGATGCGCTGGAGCGCCCGCGCTTGGTCCTGGGTCTGCACCCCGAGCATCCGTAGGATCTGAATGCAATTCTCAGGTGCGTAGCCGTGGAAATGGTTGTTAAAGAATCCGTAGACCGTCTCCGACTGGGAGGCCACCTGTTGGACCCGCGGGACCCAGGTCTTCAGTTCCTCTTCCGAGTAGTGGTAGTTGTACCAGGGGTCCGTCCCATGGCCGTGCCACCGCAGGTAGGCGGCCGACGAAGTCACATGCAGGTCGGGCGGGAGCAACGGCTCGTCCACGATCGTGTACGCCACCCCCTTCGCCCGGAGCAGGTCGAACGCCTCCATCCTCATCCAGGACTTATTGCGCGGTTCAAGTGCGAACGTGAAGTTCCGTGGGAGGACGTCGAGGAACCGGTGGATCACGGTTTCGTCGAAGCGCAGGCGCGGGGGGAGCTGAAGGAGCAGCGGGCCAAGCTTCCCCTGATCGAGCAAGGGGCGCATGAGGTCGCAGTAGGCGAGGAGTTCCTTGTCCGCCCCCGCGGCCACGTCGAGGAGCCGATCGTGGGTGACGGTCTGCGGCACCTTCGCCGCAAAGACGAAATCGTCCGGAGTGAAGCGTCCCCAGCCTTGGACCATGCCCGGCGACGGAGCGCGGTAGAACGTGGAGTTGATCTCCGCCGTGTCGAACACGCGGGCGTAGGCGCGGAGCTTCGATTCGCTCGCGTTGCGGTAGAAGGGACCGATCCACTCTTGATAGTCCCAACCGCTGCAGCCGAATCGGAAGCGGGCCATAGACCCTAGTGAAAGACGCTGGCGATACATTACGATTAACCCACGGTCCGACGTCAGTTTCGCCGGTCCCCCGGATGCAGGCTTAAGCCACTCGAAGCCCTCGAGGAACGATGATGGACGCCTTGGTGGGTGCGGGCGGGTGGGGGTACTTCTCAGGCGGCCTCGAGGCGTATGCCCGCGGCTTTCGGTTCGTCGAGGTCAACGTGACCTTTTACCGTCGGATTCCCGAAGCCACCGCACAACGGTGGCGATCCCGGGTGCCCGACGACTTCGTCTTCGCGCTCAACGCGAATCAGGCCATCACCCATACGGATCGACTTCGGGCCTCGGCGCGGGCCCGAGCGGCATTCTCCCACGACCTGAAGATCGCTCGGATTCTTCGGTCCCCGTTCCTCATCCTCGAGACCGCACCCGGCCTCCGCTTCGAGGCAGCCCAGGTCGCGGGCCTGCATGAGCTGGCTGGGATGTCGGGGGACGGGCTTCGCCTCGGACTCGAGGCCCGCGCTTATCGTCAGCGGAAGTTGCCAGAGGCGCTGCGCCGCACGATGGAGCAAGATCGGGTCCTCGACGTCGTCGACCTCTCCCAGGGGACGCCCCGCGTCGCCGACGAGGTCGTGTACACGCGCCTCTTCGGCCCTGGCCCGGTCAACGTGTACCAGTTCGACGACGCGGAGTTGCGCGCGATCGACCGAGCTTCCGGAGACGCCGTGCGGGCGGCGTTCACCTTCCACGGGGTTCGGATGTACACGGACGCGGCCCGATTCCTGACCTTCAAGCGGACCGGAACCTTCCCTCCGGCCACATCCGACCGCGGTGTTGCCTCGCTCGAAGAGGTCCTGCGACCGGATGCCCGCTTTCCCGCGACCCGCGAGGAGCTCGAAAAGGAGCACGGGTGGAAGGTGGTCGACCTCGACGACCACACGCGCGTGCATGCAGCTCGGTGGATCGAGAATCTGCCGTCTCGGAGCTACGCCGATCTCGCTGACGTACTCTCAGAAATCGAAATACCTGCCTCTCAGGCCGCCCGATCGAGCCTCGAAACGGCCCATCCGAGCCCAAAATAGCCTCAAAACCGGCCTGAGAATCCTGTAGTAGCACTTACTACAATAAGGTTATTATCTTCTCGCGAACTCCCCCAGGATAACTCGGTGAGAAGCAATGTCCCTTTGTGGAACTGACTATGCGATTGGCGCCGTCCGAAACATGTACCGCGAGTCGCGGCAGGACAGCGCAATCGTGGCCATGCCGTCGAAGCTCCAGAAGGGCCTTCCCCGCCGGACCGGATCCCTGTGTCCGGAGTGCCTGAAGGTCATCCCCGCGACGCTGTACATCGGCGACGGCGCGCTGAAGATGAAGAAGACGTGCAAGGAGCACGGCGAGTTCGACGAGGTGTGCTGGTCCGACGCCGAGATGTACCTCCGCGCCGAGAACTGGGCCTTCGACGGTGTCGGTCTCCAGAATCCTCAGATAGTGGACGCCAAGGTCTGCCCGTACGAATGCGGTCTGTGCAACCTCCACTACTCGGCCACGAGTCTATGCAACATCGACCTGACGAACCGATGCAATTTGAAGTGCCCGATCTGCTTCGCGAACGCGAACGCGGCGGGATACGTGTTCGAACCGACGTTCGAGCAGATCATCTACGAATTCGCCGTCCTGCGCGCGCAGCGGCCGATCCCGGTCGCCGCGATCCAGTTCGCTGGCGGCGAACCGACGATCTACCCGCAGTTCCCGGAGATCGTGAAGGCTGCCAAGGAAATGGGCTTCCCCCAGGTCCAA
>WNGG01002629.1_pt1 | contig 22517 bp, 22 predicted proteins | sample 5400661 | NCBI WGS metagenome assembly WNGG01 (sample SAMN13153372, study PRJNA577476) | soil metagenome | isolation source: 100 cm soil or saprolite under Garry oak tree replicate 1 | place: USA:California | collected 2016-06-15
ATGGGAGTTACCGGCATTTTGGGAAATGATGTTGCCGGTACTCTAAATTGTGTGGCTCCATTAGGAGGGGTAGTCGGTATATTGGGTAGAGGTATTGTCGGCACATCGGGAAAGGTGTTATCGGTACTCTAAATTGCGGCGACCTATGTGATGGATATGAACCAGGCGCTGAATGGGAGCCATTTTGCTGTATCTGCTCAACAGGCTGTACAGGCAGTCGAGGTGTGGGAGGCCCTTTAAATTGTGATGCTCCATTGGATGAATGTGTATGCCTGCTAGTGTCAATTACTGTATCGGGCTTCTCTCGTTGCTGTATCGGCATGGTTAAGCGTCTATACTGAGATAAATCTGCATACGCTGATTCTTGATCCCCCAGATAGTCAGCTTGCATCCTGCTCCCCCTATGACTACATACTCTACAATAGCTACTAACTAATGACTGGAACGCTTAGCGCCTCTTGCAGTCACTTTTTATCCTTTAGTACCTGGGGTATTCCGTGCTAGTTCCCCAATGTAGGGCCTCCGGAAGGCCGGGTCAATTTCTCGCCAGTGGTCGATGCTGGACTGGTCAAAGCGGTCAGAAGAAGGTATCAGGACTCCTTTTTCAGAGACCATCACTTGACAAACACTCTGCAAAGGAGTACCTTCCGTTTGGAGCAAAGACCCAAGCACGCTTCTCCCAGTCCAACGCTCTTTCAGTTTTGAATTACTTGCGATCCTCTCATTTGTGTTTAAAAATGTGTGTGCCCGGTCAGTGCTCTCACAAGAAAGGTTGCTTTATGCACTTCTCTTTAAACTTCAAGGCACCTATAGTGCACCCACTTTTACTGCTGCCTATGGTAGGACTTCTTCTCACTTCTGCAAGTTTCTCTTCCACGCAGGTTTCCCAACACCAGGGAACCGCAAAAAGTCGGTCTCCCACCATCTATTATGGAGTCCATGTTCCGGGATGGTTACAAGACTTGTCTGCGGTCACTGCTTTTGAACGTGATATTCAAAAACCGGCTGCCATCATCTTGTGGTACCAGGGCTGGGGAGTGAAGGACGGCTCACAGAATTTCGAGTTTACGTGGATGAATAATGTACGCAATCATGGCTCCATCCCCCTCATCTCCTGGGAGCCATGGGATTACACACAAGGGATTCATCAACCTGCTTTTTCCTTACAAAACATCATTGAGGGAAAATTTGATAGCTATATTACTAGATGGGCTCAGGCTTCAAAAGCATGGGGGCATCCTTATTTCTTGCGCTTTGCCCACGAAATGAACGCCAACTGGTACCCCTGGTCCGAACTGACCAACGGCAACAAGCCCGGCCAGTATATCCGAGCATACAGGCATGTGCATGACATCTTTGCTGCTCAAGGCGTCACGAACGTCACCTGGGTCTGGTCCCCCAATGTGGAGTATCCAGGTAGTCTTCCTTTAGCAGGATTGTATCCTGGCAATTCCTACGTCGATTGGATTGGCATTGACGGCTACAACTGGTCTACTATCCAGGGACATCACTGGCAATCATTCTCGCAGGTGTTCCAGCAAACGTATAACGACATCCTTGGCATGTCTCCTGGTAAACCACTGATGATCGCTGAGACTGCCTCAGCTGAAAGCGGCGGTGATAAAGCAGGTTGGATTACCGATGCTCTTTTGACTCAACTCCCAGCCTTCTTTCCTGAAGTTAAAGCAATCGTCTGGTTTAACGAAAACAAGGAGACAGACTGGCGAGTAGAATCATCACATACAGCCCAGGCAGCGTTTGCTAGCGCAATAGTTTCAGGGATGTATGCTTCCAATCAATATGCCCACCTGAATGCCTCACCGATTCCAATCCCAACCTAGTGCAGAATTAAAAGAGATTTTCGGGGGACACCCCCGGTCCCTCGGCAGGGGGCTTTGCCCCCTGCACCCGCATTCCCGAAGGACTCCCTTGATTCCGCACTAGAGTGGCTTTCTCTTCCCACATCACATCCTTGTGTTCTGAAAACACACAAAAAACACCGGTGGTCTTATCCTCAGCACCACACTCCCAACCTGATATATAATACAAGACGAAAACACAGGAGGTGCTTATGGGTACTGTTACCTTCGATTTCACCGGTGAAGTTGTCCTGATTACTGGCGGCTCGCGAGGGTTAGGCTTAGAAATTGCGCAAGCATTTGGGGCTGCGGGTGCTACTGTCGTGATCACCGCTCGTCGAGAGCAATGGCTCAGCGAGGCTGAAAAACTCTTGAAGGATCAGGGAGTGCCTGTCCATGCCATGACCTGCGATGTAGCCAATGCCGCTTCAGTGGAGCAGGTAGTGCAGCAGGCGCTTGCGGCATGTGGCAAGTTCGATGTCCTGGTCAATAACGCTGGCCTGACCTGGGGAGCACCTGCCGAAACAATGCCGTTAGACCGTTGGCAGCAGGTAATCGATGCCAACATCACTGGAACATTTTTGATGTCACAGGCCGTCGGTAGGCACATGCTCGAACGGAACAAAGGGGCATTAGTGAATGTGGCCTCCATTGCTGGTTTTGGCGGTGGGCAGCTAAACACCGTTGGATATAATGCCAGTAAAGCAGCCGTTATTAACCTCACCAGGGCTTTGGCGTTAGAATGGGCTACCAGAGGTGTGCGCGTGAATGCGATTGCCCCCGGCATGTTCCGCACCCGTATGACCGAAGCCATCCTCCAGCGTGCCGAACCCATCGTTGCTGATGCCATGCCGATGAAGCGTATCGGACAACCAGGCGAGCTGGCTCCTACTGTGTTATTTCTGGCTTCGGAGGGGGCGAGTTATATTACAGGGCAGGTGGTTGCGATTGATGGGGGGAGATCAGCGGAATGACTTTCGTAGGGATCCTTCCCTGACGGATTTTAGAAACTGGTTAACAAGGGAGAAGACAAGCTATACCCGTCTTCACAGGCTGATTCGTGGTATGGTAGGGGCGACCACGTGCTCGATAAATCGGCGCTCTACACGGCCGCCCTCATCTCTTACTATTCCTGCGGCACCTCAGTAACTGTAGTCTTTCCGGGAGGAAGACCAAGACGTGCTTTGCGAGCAGCAAGCCGTTGTTGCATTGCAGATTGTGCCAGGACATCGGCAACGGGATCTGGTTGTGGCGTAAATGCACCCATTTCCTGCTGTAAACGAGCATGAGCTACATCAGCACGGCTTTGGATACGTGCAGTAATGTCGTCAATAGAAGCTGTTCCACCCAGTGCGCTGCTAACCGCATGAAGTGCGTGTGCAGCACGATCCTCCGCAGATGCAGAAGTATCCAAAGATTGAAGGGTACGGAGTTGGCGCATCATCGCTGTGTGCTTCGCTTCAAGAGCACTCATAGCCTGCTCGTATTGAGCTTGAATAGCTTGCGATTTTTCAAGCTGGTTGTTGAGTGGGGTAAGTTCATTTTCCGCTTCTTCAAGGCGCTGCTCGACTGTTGCAGCCAGGTCTTCACGCGGAGGATTCAACTGCAGTAGTGCGTCCGCCTGAGTATTCAGGGTTGCCTCCTGTTGATGAAGCTGGCTTATCTGCCGGTTCAGCGAAGCGATTGCCCCGGCATTTTGCGCCTGTGCTTCACGTAAATCGCCCATCGCTTGTTCCAGATCACGAATATGTTGCTGCACAACGGGAATTGAATGCATATCAATCGCTGCATCGGCAACTTGATGCAGCCAGGCCAAAGACAAAACTCGTGCTTTCTGACGAAGAGTTTCCATGAATTACTTCTCCTTGTTCATCTACATTTTTGATCATTGCCTGGCAATCAGGTGGGCAAAACCTCTATGCCAGGCGTTCGAAGACGAAATGCCTATACCACCTCCCCTTCAGTATCGAATACATCATCTGTTATCGACCCGACCAGGTTGATTCTCAAGAGTAGCCTGGCCGGGAAATGCGCTGATACCCCTGGGGAGTTGTTAGTTGTTGAAAATCAATCTGTTCTTGCGGGTTGCTCTCTAGCCTTTGAACAGCAGTTTCAACAGCATTCAGCAAGTACTGAGGTGTTTGCGCTTCGTTGTAAACCTGCTGATAGAGATATTGCATCTGCGCATAATGTTCAGGCTGTAATGTCTTACTGCTCGGGTTTGTATCAGGATTGCCCAGCAGGTTACCCAGGTTCTCCTGCACTCTACTGGCTTGCTCCTTTGCGCTTTCAAACAAACCGCTTAATTGGCTTGCCGTACCTTGAGGGACGAGTGCCAGGAGCACTTCAATGCGGGGCGACAATTCTTCTATCTTCCTACTCAATGGGCTAATGGCATTTACTGCCGTTTGCTTCGCATTTATTGCATTCTCCCGAGCATTCGTTGCAGCTGCAACTGCCTGCCGTCGTCGAATGAACACAACTGCCAGGACAGCCCCTGCAACCAGTACCACTAGAACCGCTGCCGTGACCCAAACCCAGGTGTAGTCGGGGCTAAGCTTCTTCTGAACCTGCTTGAGAAGGTCAATGGCAGCCTGAGCGTAGTTTCCACTTGTAAATTCCGAGTGGATGCTCAGAGTCATCTGCTGGAAATCAGCAGCAGTCATCTTTCCGCTAAACTGACTCCCCAGATGGAGAAATGGCTCATTGCCCTGGGCCAGGATCAGAACTATTGAATTTGTTTCTATCCAGTTCGGGCATTTAGACAGTATATAGTTATAGTAGTCCTTCAAACTGATCCCGGCAAGCCTATTTTGGGTTACTGTTACCACCCGCGTATCTGCCTGAAGGGAATCATTGATGGCCCTGGCCTGATTCAAGACGTCTGCGGTTCGACTTCCGAACAATTGGGCATCGTCGGAAACTGTATCGCCGCATGACCCTACTGGAATTGCTTGTTGGGCATGTACGGCATGTGCAGTTCTGGTTTGTAGGCCAATAAATGCAACTGCCAGCATTCCAAAAAGTACGACTAAAAGCGGGAAACGCTTGAGAAATATCATCATCTGTGCTCCTCTATAGCGACTCTGGTGCCCAGGCAATGGGAAGAGGACATCCCAAGAACTATCAACCTTTCTGGAATCATTATATCTCATAGAACGTTAGAACTGGCTGCTTGCACGTTTTGGGATCTTCATCTTTAGGACGCAACTCATTACATCTGCGTAGGGGCACAATTCATTGCGCCCACAGTGGGGTGGTGAGGCAGGACTGCTCAGCAGCTATTTGCCAGCTACAAACCCTAACAAAAGCCAAAAGAGAACTAGGCAAGGGTAGCTCATCTGTTGTAGAATATATATGAGGCAAGCAAGAGACGTAGCTGGTTGAGCATTTTATTCAAAGCACTAAGTCAAGCACCCCTCCCTTAAAAAGGGAGGGGCTTGTGAACGGGTTCGGCTCGCCACCGGAAACCACACAAGGGCAACTGGTTGACTAGCTTGTCCAGGCCCCGGCAACGCCGGGGTTGATGGAAACTGAACCATCTAGGCGTGGCAGCCTACCAGCACGAGCGGGACGCCTCCCTAATCCTGCTCCTCTGCGATGGTCAGTAGCGAAGGGACTATAGCACACTCCGCAAGGAGGCTTATCGCACTATGGCACACCTGTTTGTCCCTGTGGTCGATCAGGAACAACACCCGCTCATGCCCACCACCCCCTCCCGGGCACGGCGGTGGATCAGGAACCAGAAAGCCACCAGCTTCTAGAAAGGGGGCTTGTTCTGCGTGCGACTCAACGTCGAGCCATCCGCGCGAGAGAAGCAATCTATCGCGGTAGGCATTGATCCTGGGTCCAAACGTGAAGGGATTGTGGTCGCCTCAGCGGAGCACACCTATGTCAACATCCAGGCGCAAGCCAGGACGGGTGTCAAGGAAGCAGAAAAGGACAGCACCCGCATGCGCCGCACCTGCAGAAACCGCAAGACCCCGTGTCGCAAGCCGCGCCAGAATCGCAAACACAGCAAAAAGAAGCTGCCGCCTTCCACCAGGGCACGCTGGCAGTGGAAGCTGAGACTGGCGTCCTGGCTCTGTCAGCTTTTTCCCGTCAGCGTGTTCGTGGTCGAGGACATCAAGGCCCGCACTCGTGGAAAAAAGCAGTGGGACCAGTCCTTTTCCCCGTTGGAAGTGGGCAAGCGGTGGTTCTACGAGGAACTGGGCAAGCTGGCTCCCGTACAGACGAAGCAGGGCTACGAAACGAAGGAACTACGAGTTCAGTTAGGCCTGAAGAAGACGGAGAAGAAACTGGTGGAGGTGTGGGAGGCGCACTGCATAGACGCGTGGATACTGGCATACAGTACCGTGGGAGGAAGCAAAGCCCCGGACAATAGGCGGTTGGTGTGCATTGCTCCCTTCACTTGGCATCACCGACAATTGCATCGCTTCCAGCCAGAGAAGGGGGGCAAGCGCAAGCCCTACGGAGGCACCCTCTCCCTGGGGATCAAGCGTGGGACGCTGGTTTGGCACCCCAAGTGGGGAAAAGCCACGGTCGGCGGCACGATGGACGGCAAGCTGAGTTTGCACGACCCGGAAACGAACAGGCGGCTCACACAATCGGCGAAAGTATCCGACTGCACCTTGATCAAAGGATTACGGTGGAGGACGCGGCTGGTGCCTTCCTCCACCACCAAATAAAGAACGCCTGCTTCCTCCCTGCCTTGGAAGGGACGGGGGATCCGCAGGCGGAGGGTTTATGATCGGTTGCTTTGACCAATGGAGAGGAGAACCAACCATGGCAACGCAGGTAGTGACTAAAAAGCATACAAAACCCATCCCAACCCTGCCCAGAAGTCACCCGATTATGGGCAATATGAGCGAATATAACAACGACCGCCTCAACTTCCTGATGCGTGTGGCTCGGCAATGTGGCGACATCGGGAAATTCCACTACGGTTTCCTCTCCTTAATCCTGTTCAACGCGCCGGAGTTTGTTCAGAGTGTCTTCGTAGAACATACCTACGACTTCGATAAGGGAGCCTACTTGCGCAGTGCATTTTATCCTGTGACAGGCAATGGACTGTTCATCAGCGAAGGAGAAATTCATCGCAAACAACGCAAATTGATGGCTCCTACCTTCCAACCTCGACAGATTGTCAGTTATGCCGATACCATGGTTGGATATGGTGAGCGCATCCTGGAGACGTGGAGGGATGGGATGACCGTTGATGTCAGTCAAGAGATGACGGATGTGACGATGAGCATCGTTGGGAAGGTGCTCTTTGATGCTGATGTCTTCACAGAGACCGACGAACTGGGCGCAGCAATGACAGCAGCTCTCAATCATGTTGCCTATATGTTCTCTACTGCTTTTCCCCTTCCATTCAATTGGCCGCTTCCGCGCTACAAGCGCACAAAGCAGGCTATTGCACTACTCAGGCAGAGAATTCAGAAGATGATTGATGAGCGGCGAGCCAGTGCTGAGCAGGGGAACGATCTTCTCTCTATCCTCCTGCAAGCCAGGGAAGAGGATGGCAGTGGTATGAGTGATGAGCAGGTCCGTGCGGAGGCGATGACGCTCTTTGGAGCGGGCCACGAAACTACGGCGAATGCACTTACATGGGCATGGTACCTGCTTACTACTCATCCTGATGCCTATCAGAAGATGCAACAGGAGATTGATACTGTCCTCCAGGGTCGCTCTCCCACCTATGCCGATCTAGCTCACCTGCCTTATACCTTGCAAGTACTCAAGGAGGCCCTCCGTCTCTATCCTCCCGCCTATGCTATATCACGGGGAGTGCTCCATGACACAGAGATCAACGGCTACTTCATCAGCAAGCGAGCACTGGTGATGGTAGCACCCTGGATGCTCCACCGTCGGCCAGACTTCTTCCCCGACCCGGAGAAGTTCGACCCGGAGCGTTTTACATTGGAGAATGAGAAACGTCTCCCTCGTTATGCCTATATGCCCTTCGGTGCCGGTCCGCGCATCTGTATCGGCAACCACTTCGCCATGATGGAAGGACACCTGCTGCTCGCAACCCTGGCTCAGCGCGTCACCTTTGAATTGGTAGCAGGGCAGAACAGTGTACCTCAGCCGGGCATAGGCTTGCGGCCCAAATATGGCCTCAAGATGGTTGTGCAGCGGAGGAATCCCACCGGTCTGTAGAGTGCGGATTTATCCAGCACGTGGGCCTCGCACTTCGTGCCAGCACACAGTGCCCATCAATTCATTGCGCCCAAAGCCTTCCGTTTGCTCTGAGCCACCAGCAAGGCGAGAGCGCAGGAGGCCATGCGTGCCAGTGCATTGTCAGCGCGACTGGTGAGGACAATCGGCACCCGTGCGCCCAGCACGATGCTTGTGCTCTGTGCATCGGCCAGGTACTGCAATTGCTTGACCAGCATATTGCCCGATTCCAGGTCTGGTACGACCAGGATGTCAGCCTGGCCAGCGACCGGGGAGACGATCCCCTTTACACGGGCAGCTTCCGACGAAACAGCGTTATCAAACGCCAGTGGGCCATCCACCGTGCCGCCAGTAATTTGGCCGCGATCTGCCATCTTGCACAGCGCCGCCGCCTCCAACGTGGAGCGCAGCTTCGGGTTCACCGTCTCGACCGCCGAAAGGATCGCGACCCTGGGGGCCTCAATGCCCAGAACATGAGCGAGGTCGATGGCATTTTGTACAATGTCACGCTTCGCTTCCAGATCAGGATCAATATTCAGGGCGGCATCCGTGATGAACAGAGGTCGGGGATAAGCCGGAACATCCATGATAAAGACGTGGCTCATGCGTCGATCTGTCGAGAGGCCAGTGCCAGGAACCAGCACGGCATGCATCAGCTCATCGGTATGCAGGCTGCCTTTCATCAGCGCATCCACTTCGCCCGCACGGGCCATCGCGACTGCTTTCTCGGCTGCCGCATGACTGTGCTCCGTGGGAACCACAGTATACGAGGATAGATCCACGTCCTGTGCGACGGCGACGGCATGAATCTTGTCAGCAGGGCCAACCAGGATTGGGATGATCAGGTTGGCGCGGCCGCCTCGATGGCGCCGAGCAGCGCATTGCTGTCAACCGAGTGGACAACGGCAGTTCGGATCGGCTCAAACCCGTGGGTCAGGGTGATCAAGTGTCGATACCAGACACCATGTTCGTGCAGATGTACTTCTGGGAGAATGGTTCGAGGTCGTTTCACTTTCTCCATTGGCGCGATGACTTGTGCGCTGCCGCTGATAACCACCTCGCCTCGTTGATTGACACATTGACAGTCAAAGACGACTGTATGATCTTCGATATCCCTGGTTCTGGCGGTGACGGTGACGGTAATCGTACCACCCACCGTCACTGGATGGTGGAAGTGTAGGGTCTGGCCAAGATAAATCGTGCCAGGGCCAGGCAATTTGGTGCCAAGCAGGGTCGAGATCAGCGATGCTCCCCACATGCCGTGGGCAACGATCTTATGAAATACATCGCTCTTGGCATACTCCTCGTCGACATAGGCGGGATTCACATCGCCCGACATAACTGCAAAGAGTTCGATATCCGCCATACTCAAGGTGCGCACAAGGCTCGCCGTATCGCCAGGCTTGATCTCATCAAAGGTTCGGTTCTCGATCATATCCATGGGAACAATCCTCACATTCCGTCCAGCACGGAACACTTACGTCAGATCTTAGACCTATATAGAGAGTAGCACTGGCAACTCACAGTGACATCACGGATCAGTAGTGGACATGTCACAGATATGTCTCAGACAAGTTTGCCCGGGCCGACATATGAAGTTGTGACCTCTTTTTCCTCAACTTGCTCAAGCAAGAGGGGAAGTGCCGCGCATCTGATGACAGCTCTTAGTTCGTGATATCATACAGTAAAATGGAACTGTTTCCCCGCACAGTTCCGTGTACACTCTAGACGCAGTCAAGACGTACCCTGCTAGAAACCTTCTGTAGTCTGTAGAAAGAAGAGGAAGACGTGTGAAGCAACCAGTTCGACGTGAGCGTAATGCTGCTGATTATGGCTACCCCTCACCAGATATTGCAGCCCTTTCTGCCAAAGCCCTTGAAGTCACCCGCCGCTTGACCGAATACTACGGTGTTGTCCCATGGTCCACCAAAGACCCCATGGGCATGCTGGTAGAAATTATTTTATCGCACCGCACGCGGGATGAGCAGACCCTGGCAGCCTATGACAATCTCCTGAAACGTTTTGGCTCCTGGGAAGCGGTGCGTGATGCACCAACCAGTGAAGTACAGGATGCGATCGCCAACGTGAACTGGCCGGAGGTGAAAGCACCGCGCTTGCAAGCAATTATGCGCCAAATCACAGAGGAGCGAGGAAACCTTGATCTTAATTTCTTATGCGACCTTCCGGTAGAGGATGCGGCGGCATGGCTCAATCGTTTCGAGGGCGTTGGACCAAAAACGACTGCGGCAGTCTTGCTCTTTAGCTGCCAACAACCAATTTTGCCAGTTGACACGCATGTGTGGAGAGTTAGCGTGCGCCTTGGCCTGATCGGCAAGAAGGTCACCGCCGACAATGCACACGCCCTCCTGCAAGCCTTACTTCCCCCCGATGCCCGCGCGATCTACGATTTTCATAAAGCCCTCCTGCGGCACGGGCAGCGCATCTGTGTCTATGATCGTCCGCGCTGTGAGAAGTGTATCCTCACCGATCTGTGTGACTACTATAAAACTGTGGTGCGACCTCACTAGTGCTCCATTCCTTAAAGGCGGTAACAAAACGTGTTAGCCTTTAGAGCCGAACTACGCTGTTTTCTCCTTGTTTTTGTCATCATTGCATTTAACGAACAGAGCAGTAGTAATCTAACGAAGGATATGGGAAGTTCTACTGAAACCAGCAGACAGTTCCTTACCACTAATGTGCTCGTAAAAGCTGCCTGTGGTGAAGAGCACAACGCTATGCTTTTCATTGAGACCCGTTCCACCTCGGCACTGATATTCAGCTTCCACCGCCAAAATCCTTGGATCAGTAGTCAGGCGGTTGTCACGGACGGTGGTAAAAACGATAGAGAGATAGTTAGCCAACGTGTCAGCATTGTAGTACTGTTGCAGCTCAGCCTGTGCTGTGGTAACCAGGGCATCTATCATGATCAGCTGCCGGTCAATGGTGGCAACCCCGCCCCCCCTCTCCATCGCTATGTTGGCTCGTTCCTCGCTCAACGTACGCTCCCCTCCCCCCTGCTCCAACCATTGGGGACCTAAAAGACGCTGAAAGTCGCGAAGGAACGCTTTGTGTTCCTCTATCTTTTCTTCAAGGGCAAGGTACCTCTTGCCTTTGTTTGCCAATGTTTTCTCCCTTTCTCTCGATCATAGAGCGTGGCGTACTTTCTGGGGGCGGAGTATCCACTGTCAACTTCTGTGGACTCATAGCCGCATCGGCTGCAAGTGTTTCTTTTGAATGGAGGACCATCCTTACCAAGCGCCTGACCAGGAGAAAGACCAAGAACAGTGTGAAGGCAAACCCCGAAAAAGCGCTAAGCAGATTGCCTCCTGCCTCCCAGCAGGCTCCGATTGCGTAGCCGAGCGAAAGTGGAATCACCGCACCGAGCGTCTCACCTGTTACATCGTACAGGAGGAAACGGTGATAGGGATAGCAGTCTACTCCCGCGAGTAGGTTCATTAAAGCAGCGATACTCCGAGCTTCGCCGTGGACGTATTAAGCACGCTCATATCTACTTCTTTTCCGCCTGACGGAGCCAGAAGCCAGGAAGCCCAGTCTTCCGAGCCTGGGAGTGAGCCACGAATCCAGCCCATAATAGCATCCAGCAGAGAGCAAGAGCAGCACGACAAAGAGTAGTGCATAGGGAAAGGCTGTCCCTATATCTGTAGTTTGACCTGGTAGGTAGGGTCCTCCAAACCCTTCAGGAATGGACCAGATGCCCAGCGACAGGAATATGCCCACAATAGAGGTCAGGTTGCTAAAGATGCCCAGGATCAAGAAGGCCGCTATCATGGTCTCTGTCGCGGCTAGCATACGAGCAAAGAGCAACGGATTGACACTGACAAGGTTCGCCCAGAAGGAGATCCAGCCCTGAATGAACCCGGGTTGACCAGCCTTCGCTGCTGCAACTTGTGCAACGAAGGTATTTTGAAATTGGGGTAGCCACTGTAATAGAGCAGCAACGACCCAGACCAGACCGAAGATGATACGCGCGATGCCAACCCCTCGCTCTCGCCAGTTCATCGGTAGGGGACGATATGACGAGATGGGGGTTTGACGCAAGGGTCTTGTTGTTGAGTTGTCGATCATGAAAGGGACTCCTTAAAAAAATCTAAACAAATTGGCCCGAATACCCCATTTGCATGTAGCTGTATAGGGCATCCTACCACCAGCTTCATGTGATAAAGGAATCACCATGATTTGAAGGTGATTCGTACGCCCTCGGTGTCAGAGACAGAAACACCCATCTGATTGCATCAACATTGGGATGCTCACTAGCATAGTGGCCAATTTGGGCGTACTTGTAGCCCAATACCAGGGGCTGCTATTGAATGATGCTGTGTAGTATCGTTCTTACACAAGTAGATTCGCATCGGGTTACAGTGTACTCGTTAGGAGAGTGCCTTCATCCTCACGATCCCGCTCTAAACGAACTTGCATATCAGATTGGTACTCCCTCATATCAAATCCTGTAAATCACCGTGTCAAAATCGTTTGGAAGGGGCCCACCAGGGCGCTTCGTCCACATTGCAAAGACACACCAATCAACAGGATTTGATATCATTGGTTTCGGAGAAATGCCTTCACAAAGCCGTTCATGGAATACTTCCTCACAACACCCAAAAGCGAAAGCCCACATGATCAAAGCAGCTCAGCACCTATCCGTCTTGCCAACGCCGCTCGCTCGGCTAACCTGTGGCTCATCCAAGGGTAAGGAGTGCGCTGCGCTCAGGCAAGACGAAAGGAGTAGGTAATTCTGTCTAGAGAGTTTCCATGGTAACGAGAAGGAGGAATTACACGATTCTGACGATGTGCCTTGCTCTCTTTCGAAGTATATCTAGCGGTGTGGCAAGTAGCACAGAAGGATGCTCGAGCTACATCAAGCAGGCAGCTTGATGCCCAGATGGTCATGCGTAACTATTCCGGTTTTTGCAATGAGGAGGCGGGCGTGATGATCGCGTCTGCCTCACATTTCAGTACTCTCGATCGCTGGGGTTGTTGGAAATAAGTTAAATATCTAGCAAAGAATTTTGTCTGTGCGTGCTATGAGAGGAGCTGCTATGGATGTGCAGGGATTTCAACGGTTTTATCAGGAGAAGTTCGAGTCGATCTATCACTATGTGTATAGCAAGGTCGGCAACAGAGAAGTGGCGGAGGACCTGACATCAGAAATATTTCTAAAAGTAGTAAACAGCCTCGATCAGGAGCGTGGTCCGCAAAGTATGCACAAATGGCTGTTTCTCATTGCGCGTACAACTATCGCAGATTACTGGCGAGCTCATTATCGTCTACCAAAGAGTTCACTGGATGAATTGTTAGAGGCTGGCTGGGAAGGCCCGGCTGAAGAAGAGCCTGCTGCGATAAGCGACAGCCCAATAGATCGAGTACATCGTCTCCTTCAGGCACTGCCTGAACATTATCGAGAAGTCTTGACGTGTCGTTTTTTGCTTAATCTTTCCATAAAAGCCACTGCTTTAAGAATGGGAGTGACCGTGGCGAACGTCAAAGTTTTACAGTTTCGCGCGCTCAAGCGTGCTGCTGAACTTGAACAAGTCGTCACGGAACAACAATGTGGCGTGTTGTAGGAGCGTCCCTTGCAAGGTCACAGTGAATACAGGTGGTGATCTCGTCTGCTGGAATAGGATTGTGCGTAGCAACGGAACAAGAAATTGGAATAGAGCATGAGGTCTCTGATAAAGACTGTCGCAGTTCTATTTCTGGACCTCGTATCGGTGGTCGCAGTGTCCTGTGGACCGGGTACCCGGAGTAATCAGCAGGCACCAACCGGCTCACCGAGGGCTTCTGCATCATAGATGACTGTGGCCATCGTCACAGATCAGAGCGGATTCTTTGGTTTCAGTCCTGAGACGCTGACGACCTCTGTTAGCACGACCGTGACCTGGAAGAATACCACCTCTCTACTCTCCTCCTAGCTAACCTCCTCACGATTTCTCTAAATGCTTCCATGTTGAACTTGCGGACTCACTATCGAGGAATATACCTGTAGCGTGATACTGAGCGGCAAAAGGTTGTACCCATTCCGCAACTTCTCGCTGGAAGTATTTAGAGGACGTAGACCCGGGCAATGCACCGAGTTGATATTCAGACCGCCAACGAACTTCGTTCTAGCTTCGCTCAGGCGGTCTGAAAGGAATGAGTTGAAATTTTGCCCACAGTAGCGTATAGTAAATGAGGCGGCACTCGACTCGTGAGCAGCAACGTTCCCCTTGAAAGGAGTCCTCCCTTTGTCTACTGGACTTGTTTTGTATCGGCGTGTTGGTGAACTTGTCAGTCCGCTCCTTAAGAGGAGGTGCGACCATGGCCGATCTGGTGGGACAGCAACAAGGCAGAATCATCTGTGCGGACGCTCTCTGTGCTTGCCTCGGATCCCTCCAGGGAACAGTCGGCCGAAGCTGAACCCATGTCGAACCAGTTGATTATTCGGTTCTACAACCTGCCTGGGCCACTCACCTCGCTGATTGGACGCGAACAAGAGATCCAGGCTGTCTGTTCATTCTTACGACGGCCAGAGGTACGCCTCGTCACCCTCACGGGCACAGGCGGCGTCGGCAAAACGCGCCTGGGGCTCGAGGTAGGGACTGACCTGCTCGCTGACTTTGCCGACGGCGTCTGCTTCGTCTCACTGGCTCCTATTAGCGATCCCGATTTGGTCGTTCCCACTATTGCTCAAGCACTGGGGATCCAAGAAGCCGGAGAGCGACCGCTCCTGGATCTTCTACAAGCCTATTTACGAGACAAGCGCCTGCTGCTGCTGCTCGACAATTTCGAGCAGGTGCTGGCCGCGGCGCCATGGCTTTCGGACCTGCTGACCGGCTGCCCTCACCTTAAAATCCTGGTGACCAGTCGTGCTGTGCTACACATCCGTGGTGAACACGAGTTTCCCGTCCCCCCACTCGCGCTGCCCGATTTCACTCACCTTCCGGAGAGCGAAGCTCTCTCACAGTATGCAGCAGTGGCTCTCTTCCTGGAGCGCGCGAGGGCGGTCAAGCCCGACTTCCAGCTGACTCCAGCCAACGCCCGCGTCATTGCCGAGATCTGTATTCGCCTGGATGGGTTGCCTCTCGCCATTGAACTGGCAGCGGCTCGTATCAAACTCCTCCCCCCACAAGCGCTGCTGACCCGTTTGAGACAGCGCTTGCAGCTGCTGACGAGCGGAGCACGCGATGCTCCCGTACGGCAGCAAACCCTGCGGAACACCCTTGCCTGGAGCTATAATCTGCTCGATGCCCAGGAGCAACGGCTCTTCCGGCGCCTCTCCGTCTTTGTTGGCGGCTGTACATTGGAAGCGGTGGAGGGTCTCTATACGACTCTCGGTGAGAGGCCAGCAGACGTGCTGGATGGGCTGGCCTCGCTCATAGACAAGAGCTTGCTGCGCCAGGTGGAGCAAGAAGGGGAGGATCCGCGCCTCGTGATGTTGGCGACCATCCGCGAGTATGGGCTGGAGGCTCTGGCCGCCAGTGGAGAGATGGAGAGTACCCGGCGGGTGCATGCTACCTACTGTCTGCGGCTTTCGGAGCAAGCGGAGTTAGAACTCGGAGGGCCACAGCAAGCTGCATGGTTGGACCGCTTAGAGCGGGAACATGACAACCTGCGAGCGGCGCTCTCGTGGTCCTTAGAGCAAGCTGGGGATGAGGAGGCCGGGCAGCGCTCGGAGATCGCCTTGCGGTTGGCTGGTGCGCTATGGACGTTCTGGTGGGCACGTGGTCACCGGAGTGAAGGGCGAACTTTCCTGGAGCGGGCACTAGCGGCAAGTGAGGGTATCACGGCACTGGTGCGAGCAAAGGCACTCTTCGCTGCAGGACACCTGGCCTTCGTTCAGAGCGACTATGAGCGGGCAGAGGCGCTGCTTGAGGAGAGTTTGGCATTGTACCGGGAACTCGGAGACCAACGAGGCATTGCGCTCTCCCTTAATATGCTGGGAAATGTTGCCTGGGTAAGGGGCAACACTGCAGCGGCTCGCTCGCTGACCGAGGAAGCTTTGGCGCTCTACGGAGAGGTAGACGACAAGGAGGGGGCCGCTGGATCGCTCTTCTCCCTGGCGTTGTTGGCCAGCAGCCAGGGTGAGTACGCCAGGCCGTGCGCCCTCTACGAGGAGAGCCTGGCGCTACAAAGGGAGCTCGGGAACAAGATGGCCATCGCTCACACGCTCTCGCAATTGGCAAAGGCGCTCTTTGATTCTCAAGGCGACCAGGCGAGAGTTCGCTCTTTGCTCGAGGAATGTCTCACGCTCTCCCATGAGGCGGGCTTCAAGGAGGGGATGGCGGCAGCTCAGTGCCTCTTTGGCCAGTTGGCTCTTGGCCAGGGGGACCTTGTGACGGCACGCTCTCTGGCGGAGGAGAGTGTCGTGCTCTACAAAGAAATGGGGCACCGGTATGGCACGGCCGAGTCACTGGCGGTTTTAGGGAAGGTGCTTGCGGCCGAAGGCGACTCTGCCGCAGCACGCAGGCTCTATGAAGAGAGCCTGGCGCTCTCCGGAGCATTGGGCGAGAAGTGGGTGATCGCCGCACGTCTGGTGGGATTGGGAGAGGTCGTCGCGGCGCAGCAAAAGCTCGCCTGGGCGGCACAGCTCTGGGGGGCAGCGGATGCCTTACGCGACGCGACTGGCGTCCCGATCCCACCCGTCGACCTCGCTGACTATGAGCGCTCGCTCTCGGCTGCACGTGTCCATTTGGGCGAGCGAGCCTTCGCTGCCGCCTGGGCCCAGGGACGCTCTATGACCCCGGAGCAGGCACTGGCGGCACAGGGGCAAAAGCCAGCCCCACCCGCGACCGCAACCGTGACTCCATCACCAGTCTATCCCGCTGGACTGACGGCACGAGAGGTGGAGGTGCTGCGCCTGCTTGCGACTGGCATGACCGACCTCCAGATCGCCGAAAAGCTGGTGCTGAGTCCCCGCACTGTCCATGCGCATATCAGCTCCATCTATCTCAAGCTGGGCGTGACCTCACGCAGTGCGGCCACCCGCTATGCCATCGAGCACCACCTCGCCTGACACGGGCAAAAGAGTTTCCCCACACCTTCCTGCCAGGGCATCCCCTCCCTCTGGAAGTGGGCCGATTTCATTCGTAGTCTGCTCCCTTCATTACCACCAAACGTATTCTCCTCAGCTATCGGACTGGTTGACCAGAGGCACGCGCTGATCTTGCATGAGCCCCAGTCGAGCCCCCTGACCCGAGAAATCAGGCGCTTGTACTACGAGCCAGTGTAACCTGCTACGAATCTACTTATGCAGAGTTGCGCGCCACTCTCACATCTCCCTGAATGTTAGGCAACTTGTTGATGTAAACATTGAGCATGAGATTCTCCCTAACATTCACCCTTAAGGCAGGGAGCAGGAAGTGAACCTTTTTGAGAATTGGCGCAACTAAAGTGAGGTGTATCCGTTTGCACCAGTGGTCCTCAGGCACCTTCTGCAAACTCTAATCTATGGGGAGCCCCACAGATGATATGCGACCGTTGTTCACTGAGTACATGGGCCTCAACCTGTGTGCCGCTGGATAGACTCAATCACGATCAGGAGAAGATCATGGAACACAATGCGCAACAGGCGCAGAAAGAAGATATCATGGCACAAAACACGCAACACTCGAAAGCTTCTAGCAGCCGCCGTTCCTTTTTGCGTAAGGGAGTCGCAGTAGCAGGAGCAGGAACCATCGGCGCCGCCCTGTTGGCCGGTGGGGTACCGGCCTTCGCCAAGGAACGAAGTGACGGTCTCACATCAGGAGACGTGGCAATTCTCCGGTTCCTGGCTGCGATCGAAATCCTCGAAACCGATTTATGGCGACAATACAACGAACTGGGCGGAATCCAGGACAGCGAAGTCCCAGGGGGGAGTGGAAGTGCAAAATACACCGCTGCCCTGCAAGTGCTGGATGGGGACATGCCCCAGTATATCCACGACAATACCGAGGATGAGATCAGCCACTTCACGTTCATCAACGCCTACCTGGCTTCCAAGGGTGCCAATCCTGTCAATCTGGATCAGTTTCGCACGTTGCCCAGCAGTAAAGCGACCGGTGCCCAGCAAATCGGACGGCTCACCAACCTCATGCAGCTCACCGTGGATACCAGTTGGTGGACGCGCTATCGCAGCCGCACGAAGAACCCCGATTTCGGGGACACCTTCGCTCAAGCCATCCCGGGGTTGAGTACTGGGCAGTTTCCGGCGATTCCCAGACACGATGGCGACCTTGCCCCGAAGGACCACATCCAGGCGATCGCCAACACGGCGGGCTTCCATTTTGGGTTTATTGAGCAAGGGGGCACCAGCCTCTACCCCTCGCTGGCTCAGGGGGTCACCAATCTAGAAGTGTTGCGCATCTTGCTCAGTATCGGGCCAACCGAGACAGCGCACTTTCAGACCTGGCATGACAAGGCGGGCAATGCGCCTGCGCTGACCGACCCCACCAATGGCCTGGTGTTTCCCGACCTCAATGCCGCTCCGTTTGGCGGGGAGGACTTCCAGACCAACCTGATCATGCCCGAGCCCACCGTCTTCCTCAGCCGCACGTTCCCGGCCGTTTCGATCATTCGCCCGACCCAGATAGCGGGGAGTGGTGGTGCAGTGGGCACGGTCAAGGCCTGGACGGCCGACGGGCTTTTCATCGGCCAATCGCGGGAGTTCTTGGCCGTCCTAAACCAGCTGGCAGAGGCAGCAGATGCGGCCCGACGCGGGTAATACCGCGACCAGAGAGAGAGCCGTTGGTGCACGGACGAACGAGGATGTTGGAGCAGATCATGGCCTCTGCTCTCTCTGATCCGACGCCAAAGGCGTGAGAGGGCCAGGCAGGGCAGGCCGCGGCATCCCTCGGACCGAACCTGCCTGCCCGCACAACCGGGAGCAAGTCCCTGTGCGCCAGCCACGCAGGGGATGATGCCAACTCCGATTGTGTGCCTATGAGATCGTCCTTTCGAGGCAATTGTTTACTTTTTCCTCTTTGGACGATCTCTTTTTTCTGCTGTCTTCCCTCTCTCCTTCTCTAGTTAGCGTGTCAGGGAGAGAGATCCTCCCTCTCTGCTCCGCGTTCAGTTGCGGCCACACTACTTTCTCACGGCGGCCAAACACGTTAGCTTCCATGCTAGTAATTCTATCTAGCGGGCGCCCAGAACGATAAAGGATAGGAATTACACGATTCTGTGGATGTGCGCTTGCCCCACTTTGAGATATACCTCTTGGTAGAGCAAGTACGAACGGAATTCCCGAGAAATACATTGCTCTGAGCGCTTTGGAAGATGATACAAACACTTGGGCGCGTGGTATCATCTAATGAAGGAGTATCATTATGTCTGCCCTTATACACGATCCGAATGTCACCTTTCTCCTGTTTGTTAAGGGGAGTTACAGACCTCCAGCCAGTTGGCGCAGGCAGCAGCAGTCATTGGTTCCCAGCCCGCTGCTCTCCAACTCCGCTACCTGCAAACGCCGACGGAAATCGCTGTTGAGAAAAACTCGACAATCGTTTTTCCTTTGCCGATTGATCTGATCGAGCCAATGATGAATTTGCTGCATCATAACCATGCGACGTCCGCAAACGAGCAACATGATGATGATGGAGCTGTCAGCGCTTTACCTCTCTACCCACAACGGTAGAAGAACTGCAAGCTATGCGGGCTCACAGAGTGAAAAGAGCTATGATAAATATGGCTGGGTGCTTCTGCAAAATGTTGTGGAAAAGAGAGTACTCGACATGTCAAAGACAAGAGAAGAAGCTCTAGCGAGCATTCAGAAGCGTCTTGTGTGTCTACAAGATTCGATCAAATGGAAGACTGAGCCACTAGACTACAACGCCAAGCAGAGCCAGGAGATTGCCACCATGCGAACCCTCCTGGCTATCACCTATGAATTTTTGCCAGATGAAATAGCATTACAGATCAAGGCGACGCTTGACTTATTAGAACGGGGAGTACCGATAGGGGTGTGAACAAAAAGGGTCAGTCTCTCGATTCATGTTTTTTTGTCAGTAGCCATCCTCTGATGCATTGAACACCACTTATGGCATGGACTTCGGCTGAATATTACGAGCGGTGAGCCCATGGCTGCTCTCAACAAGCTCAAACTTCACTGGAGTACCAGCTCGAATGGTCCGATAGCCCTGTCCAGGAAGCGCCGTAAAGTGGAAGAACACCTCGTCGCCTGTTCCATCTCCGGCGATCATGCCAAGACCTGCATTGAGATCGAACCAGCGCACCACTCCGTGTGCGACTGGCAAACCGTTTGCACCCAGTGGCGGTAGGCCCTCAGCCCATATCACACGCCTCGTACTGGTAATCAGAACGGCTTTCCATCAGGGTACGCAAGTCGTGTCGCAATTCCTCGTTGGTCGGACGACCCACAAAGTACCATCCGTTGTAGATCTTGAAGATGCGCAAATCTGAGTACAAGACAAAGGTATACGGCTGCGCACGATAGGCGTACTCCCCTTCCGTCTCATCAAGAATGTTGATCTGCTTGATGACGGCCCGCCGCTCATCAGCTAAGAACGTCCACTGCGCTCCCAGATCAGCACGGAAGGCTGCCTGGACGAGTAGCGGGTCTGCACTCACCGCCACGAGCTGGCCGTAATTCACGGCCAGTTCGCGCTGAAACTCGACCAGTTGCCGCATCTGCTGCTGGTCACGCGGGCAGAAGAAGCCGCGAAAGAAGACCAGGATCAGCGGAGAGCCGTCCAGGAACCCCAGATGTTTGTCCAGGAGACTGGGTCGCGTGAACTGTGAGAGTCGCGTCAACTCGTTCTGGTGATTGGGCAGTTCCATGTCAGGAAACTGCTCATCTACCTGTAGATTGGTGGTCGTCAGCATCCTCCCTGGGTGAAATGCTTGGCCTTTTCACTGGTCTGTTGCAACGCATGTTCGCCCACTCTTGTAGTCTCGCCGAAGCACCCAACGCTACAGGGTTACATCCTATTCGAGGGGAGCCTCACTGCTCAAGCGGATCACCTCTTCACCGACATGCAGCGTCGCATCCCACGTGATCCTGATGGCTGCCTTCACGCTCTGGTGAGCAGGACACCCTTCAGGGTGAACGTACAGGGCGCGTTCAGCGGCAGCGCGAGAGTCTGGCGGAACGGTCAGGTCGTAGTGGACAGCGATCGACTCGATGCGGATGGTCCTGCCCATCCCAACAATGCGCCCATCGACGGTGGCTGTGTACAATTGACGGTCAAAAGGAATCTTACGCCCTGACAGGGCACCGGCAAGCGTGCCATACATTCAGCCTGCGACGGCAGCCACGATGTGATCTAACGTCGATGCAATGGGAGGACCCTCTTTGGCCCCATAATACTCGCGCAGTTTCCCCTGGACGCCGTACACGACGGGCGTGGCTACTTCACCGAGATAGGCGTTGCGGTAGCCGCCTTTATACAGGAGACGGGCATGTGATACGTACTCAAATGCTTCTGACATGGTTTGCGTTCCTCTTTTGCGTTATCAAGAACAATGATCTAAGACAAGGTGTTGTCGTGTGGAAGTGAACACATCTCAAGTTGGTGACTGCGTTTTCTGCAAATACTTCAGGTAATTGATGGTATCGGCGGCAACCAGGTGGCCAATCGCGCTGCTCGAGTAGGCCGCTACAGCAACCGTCCCATTGGGCCGAAGTACAAACCCGGTTGCTTGCAGGTAGAGCGGGTCTTCGTTAATGTAGGCTCCAATCATCTTTGCCACTGCACGAGCGTCAAGGCCGTACAGCACCGGGAAAGTGAGTCTGTGCCGTTCGACGGTCTGCTGCGCCTGCTCAAGGGAATCGACAGAGAGCGCGACGACCTCGGCTCCCAGCTCGTTCAATTGCGCTTTCGCTCGTTGAAAGTCCAGTAACTGCTGGCGGCAATACGGGCACCAGTGGCCACGATAAAACAACAGCACGGCCCACCGACCTGCCAGGTCCTGGGGAATGGACATTTCACCACCTCCTACGCGGGAAGCGGTGATCGTTGGAAAATGTTCACCGTTGCTTAAACGCATATCTGCTCCTTCTTTTTCGCTCTGCTCTACCTCACTCCAGCACGAATCGGTGATGGTTGCGCAGCAAGTTCACTCTGCAAGCATGGAGCCAATCGGGAGCGTATGAACGAAAGCTATGGATCCCAGGTGAAGATGAGGTCACCTTGTGGGTCAGGCAGCCCACTCACTACATCCTGCACATTCCATCCAAGCAAGCCCTGAAGCTGTGCTCGCAGCCAGCGCTCCAATGGACGCTCTGCGGTCGCCAGTTCCCGCAAGGTCTGTTGCGGCTCCTGCGTGTGTAGGGTCATGAGCATCAGGTCACTGTGGAGCATTTGCACCAGCCTGACCTGCACCTGGGTGATCCCCATGTGTCGACAGGACACTTCGAACTGCTCTCTGCGTGATTCCACTATTTCCTGGTACAGGCGTCGCCACTGCTCCTGGGTTCCCGGTCGCAGGAGGTAGACGATTTGTAGCTGTGCCATAAAGCAACGCTCCTTTGTGTGCTCTCTACGT